>Ga0074199_1000520_pt1 | contig 57442 bp, 21 predicted proteins | sample EPASupsiteSAE347_FD_64528 | JGI IMG/M metagenome (GOLD analysis project Ga0074199, IMG submission 64528) | Bioremediated contaminated groundwater from EPA Superfund site, New Mexico - Sample SAE3-47 | ecosystem: Environmental > Aquatic > Deep subsurface > Groundwater > Contaminated ... | reverse complement strand
AGGGTGAAACTTCTCAGCTCCAAACTCCGAACCCCGAACTCCGGCCTGTTTTTCACGGCATCGAGGATTGGCCGCTTTACGAGGAAGGCGTTTCTTATTTTCTCAAAGCGATGGGGATGGAGCCTGAGATCAAGGCCTTGCTTGACCCGATGGCGGCCGCATTGAACCGGAAGAAAGAAGCCCTTTATTCCAAAGAGCTCCTTGAGATCGACCGTCTGCTTGCAAATTTCAGCGAGAACAAAGCAGACCTCGGACAAGCCCTGAACCAGCTTAACAAATACCAGCCGCCTCCCCAAGGTTCCGAGCTTGCGATACTACTTGAAGAGATCGGCTTGAACACAGACATCCAATCTGCGCCGAAGCCATCCTTGTCCGATGGGGACAAGGGCCAAAATCTTGAAATTGAAGTCAAAGAAATCGCGGAACAAGTAAAGCAAACGCTGATGGATAGCGTGGAGCGTAGAGCGGATGGTCGAAAACTCTACGCAAAACGCTCTGCGTTAAAAGTCCGGGCATTGGCGGAATTTAATCAAAAATACCAGGAATTCAGGACCGCGCAAGTGACCCCGCAGGCTTTCGCTTTATATCTCAAAAATCTGGCACAAAAGCACAAGATCAGGGTCAAGGTCTCCCGCAAACTCGCCTATTTAGTCGAGAACCAGAAGAGACTTAGAGACATCGAAGGCACCCGTCTTTTTGGGGAATTCAAACGTTATGCGGATTTGGTGACGGAAAAGCTGATCGGGAACCTGTCTCTCGGGAACCGGGAATTGATAAGACAGCTAAACGTGCAGACCCAAGAGCTGGCGCTTCTGGAACGTCTTGCCCAGCTCGAACTAAGTTTCGAGGATTGGACGGTCTTTAAGAAGCTCATAGCCGATAGTCCGCAATGTGCAGCTCAGGGGACAGAGATGCGGGAAAAGCTGGAGACGGCCATCCGGTTTTACCAAATTGCCGAAAAGCGCGACGAAGTTTTTTTCAGGAACATCCAGTCTTTGATACAAAAGAATTTTCTCCATACTCCGAACTTCGTACCCCGTACTGCATTATTGGTGGCCGGTGGCTTTCACACCGAAGGGCTGACGCAGACTTTCAAAGCGAAAGGGATTTCCTACATTCTCGTAAGCCCAAGGATCGGATCCATCCCCGAAGAGCCGCTTTACCGGGAGCATATGCAGGGCCGGGTTTCCTGGAGCGATTATTTTGAGGTCAAGAACGGCAAAGTGAATCTTTACGACGCTTTCGTGAGAGCAACCAGAGACCGGCTTCTAGCGGATAGCGAGAAGCGTGGAGCGGATAGTAAACTCTACGCTAAACGCTCTGCGCTAAACGCGAAGGAGTGGCGCGACCAGATCATCCGCGACTTGGCGAACCAAGGACGGATCAAAGACGCAGGGCGTTATACAAGGTACCTTGATGGAGCGGCACAGGATCGAATCTCACGCATTGATAAATTTATTGAAGGTCTCAAGAGACTCGAATCTCTCGGTCAACTGACCCAGGCCAATATTTTCGGGCTTTTAAAAAGCTCTACGATACTTTCTGTGGCTGCTGGGAATGCTCCCCTTGCTTCCCAGTCTGTTTCTGCAAGCCTAGTCCATGCCAATGCGACGGAAGTAAAGAATGCATTCGGCATTCCTGGAATGTTGCGAGTAACTGAAAACCGCTCTGAGGCGCGTGTAATTAATCTTGAGGATTATGAATGGTTCAATGCGATCACGAATGATGCAGAGAAAGAGACTCTGAAACGGCTGGTAGCTGAGATCGTTCGATCAATCCGGAAGCAGAAGAAAGAATATGGCTGGTGGACATTCCAAGCCTTCAGCAAGCTTCTTAGAGGGAAAAGTTTTGACAAGATCACAGATCCGGCAGAACGGAAGAAGGTTCTGGACATGTTCGATAAAATTGTCCAATCGATCTCGATGTGCACGAAAAAAAATAGCTTGGAAATGTTTGCAGTGCTTGCGTTATGGCTTGGTGGAGAAGGATTCGGAAAGATTGAGTCCCCTGAAGAACGGATGAGGATCCTTGAGATGGCTGTGATGATCCCGAAGCACGCAAAAGAAGATAGCCCGATGACATTTAAAGCATTCGGAGATTTTTTGGGGCGGAAGGGATTTGGGGAAATCAAGGACCCAGTAGAGCGGAAAAAGGCATTTGCAATCACCCAATTAATTCTGGAATACGCCGAAGAAAATAATATGGGAGCCTTTCGAGCATCCTTTCAAGCATTCATAAATTTACTTAGCGAGAGAGGATTAGGAAGGATCAAAGACCCGGTGGAACGGATGAAAGTGCTAGGTAAATTTTCTGAGATTGTTCAGAAAGTCTCGGGATATGCAAAAGAAAATAGAGGGTCGGCATTTGACGTACTCCGGATGTTGTTTAGGGCGGAAAGCTTGGAAATGATCGAGGATCCTGAAAAATGGATGGAGGAGCTGGATAAATTCGCTGAGATAGTTCAATCAATCTCAGAACATGAGAAAGAAGATGGGAAATTGGCGCTTGATGAATTCTTCATAGTGCTTATCGGAGAAGGAGTCAGCACGATCAAGGACCCGGCGGAATGGATGAAAGTGCTTGAGATCATTCATTTGATCTCGAAATATGAAAAAGTTAGCAAGTGGGCGTTTGAAGCATTTAGGAAGCTGCTCAACGGGGAAGGATTCAGAAAGCTTACGGATCTGGAAAAACGGATGAAAGTGTTGGACGCATTCGCTAAGAGTGCTCAGATGATCCCGGAATATGTGAAAGAAAATCGCGAGGCGGCATTCGAGACATTCGAAGTGTTGCTTGATGGGAAAGAATTTAGAAACATCACGGATCCGGAGAAGATGATCGCGATGCTTGAAATTGCGCATTGGATCGTACCCGAGGTGAAAGAGGAAGCAAGTCAAAAGTTCCATAATCTCAGTAAAGCTCTAACTTTAATCGGGGATTCATCCGATCATAAAAAATCTTTATCAATAGAACTCCAGCGTTTTTCCAATGCCCTTGTTCTTACCGAAACCGATGCGAAGCGCGTTCAGACCGCTGTGGACGCCTATAACCGGATAGTAGATTTAGGCAAAGCAGCTGGATCGCGGAAAGTACGGGAAAGCCAGCCTGTTACTGAGAGCCCGACGGATAAAGAACTCTTGCCTGACGAGAATTTGTGGATGGCAAGTCCTGGGAGTCAAGAAACGGGCCCCACGAAAAAGCGTTCCGAAGCGCGGGGAATAAAGCTGGAGAATTGCAAATGGTTCAATTCAATCACGAATAAGTCTCACAAGGAGGAATTGAGACTGATGATAGATAAGATAGCCCGATCAATCTCGATATTTGAAAACGAAACTTTTAAAGCATTCAATGAGTTGCTTGGCGGGAAAGGCTTTGAAAGGATCAAAGATCCGACGGAACGGATGAAGGTGCTTGAGATCGCTCAATTGATCTCGGGATATAGGAAAGAAACTTTTGAAGCATTCGATAAGTTACTTAGCGGTATAGGCTTTGAAAGGATCAAAGATCCGACGGAACGGATGAAAGTGCTTTTGATCGCTCAATCGATCCCTATGTACGCTGACGCATTTAGCGAACGAGCATTGGAAGGATTTGCATTGCTGCTTGATGGTGAAGGCTTTGGAAAGATCAAAGATCCAGCGGAACGAATGGAGGTATTTAAGATCGCTCAGTCGATTCCGGGATACTCGAGGGAAGACAGCAAACAAATATTTGTTGCATTTGGAAAGCTGCTTGGGGGGGAAGGATTCGGAAGGGTTGCGGACCCGGAGAAACGAATTGAGATAATGGCAAAATTCGACGAGATTGCTCAATTGATCGTAGAATACGCAAAAGATAATCTCTGGTGGACATTCATAGAATTCGGGAATTTGCTTGGCGGAAAAGGATTTGGCATGATCACGGATCCTGCAAAGCAAACGAAGGTGTTTGAAATCGCTCAATTGATCCCAAAATACGCGAAAGAAAACAGTGGAATGATATTCGAAATGTTCGGAGATTTGCTTGGCGAGGAAGCGGTCATGAACCTGCCTGAGATGATCACGACACTTAACATTATTCAGTTACTCATACCCGATTCGAGAAAGGAGATGTTGCAATGGTTCTCTGCTCTCTGTGGGGCTCTCACTTCGATCGGGAAATCATCCACGCATCGTGGACTGCTTTCAGGAGAACTTGATCACTTCTCCAAGGCGATTGTTCTTGCCGGAACCGATGCGGAGCGCGTCGAGGCCGCCAATGGCGCCTATGAAAGGATTGTGGCGCTAGGCGGACAATCTGCGACGCGGGGAGCACGGGGAACTCAGATTAATGACCAGAGCTCGACGCCCGTAGGAGGCACGACTGACGAGATGTGGATGGCAAGTCCTGGGAGTCAAGAAACGGCCCCCACGGAAAAGCGTTCCGAAGCGCGGGGAATAAAGCTGGAGAATTACAAATGGTTCAATTCAATCACGAATAAGGAAGAGAAAGCGGAGTTGAAACGGCTGGCGGCTGATGTCGCCCAATCAATCTCGGAATACACGGGGAAAAATAGCCGTGTGGCATTTGAAGCTATGCCGCAGGCGCTTGAAGAATTCAGGAAGCTGCTTGGTGGGGAAGGATTTGGAAAGATCATGAATCCGGAGGAACGGAAAACAGTATTAAAGATCGTCCAATCGATCCCGGGATACGCGAAAGAAGATAGCTGGTGGGCATTTAAAGCATTCGGCGAGTTTCTTGGCGGAGAAGGATTTGGCAAGATCAAGGATCTGGCGGAACGGATGAAGGTGCTTGATAAATTTGCTGAGATCGTTCGATCAATCCCGGAATATGCGAAAAAAGATAGTGGGTGGGCATTTCAATCATTCGGGAAACTGCTTGGCGGGGAAGGATTTGGAAATATCACGGATCCGAAGGAACGGATGAAGGTACTTGAGATCGCTCAATTGATCTTAAGATACGCGAAAGAAGATAGCTGGTGGGCATTTGAAGCATTCGAGGAGTGGCTTGGCGGGGAAGGATTTGGAAATATCACGGATCCGAAGGAACGGATGAAGGTATTAGACATCATTCGATTGATCCTGGGATACGCGAAAGAAGATAGCTGGTGGGCATTTGAAGCATTCGAGGAGTGGCTTGGCGGGAAAGGCTTTGGAAAGATCAAGGATCCGAAGGATATGATCGTGATGCTTGAAATTGTGCATTTGATCATACCCGAGGCGAAAGAGGAGATGGTACAACGGTTCGACAGTCTTAGCGCAGCTCTAACTTCGATCGGGGATTCATTCGATCATGAAAAATCGTTATCAATAGAACTCCAGCGTTTTTCCAGCGCCATTGTTCTTGCCGGAACCGATGATGCGAAGCGCGTTAAGGCCGCTGTGGCCGCCTATAACCGGATAGTTAAGTTGGGCGAAGTAGCAGAGTCGCGGAAAGTACGGGAAAGCCAGTTTAGTATCGAGAATCCTACGGCTGAAGAAATCTTGAATGGCGAGAATGTGTGGCTGGCAAAAAGTGAAATTCATGTACCAACTGCTGAGAGAACGAACTCCACACAAAATCGCTCCGAAATCCGGGGAATAGACCTGACGAAATATGAATGGTTTAATAAGATTACGAATGAGGCGGAACGGATGGAGGTGCGGGACAGATCCAATGAGATCGTTCGATCAATCCCGCTATACGCTCCAGTATCTGGAAGTGAGACATTCGAGGCATTGCTTGGCGGGAAAGGATTTGGAAAGATCACTGATCCGGCGGAACGGATGAAGGTCCTGAATAAATTCGCTGAGATTGCTCAATTGATTCCAGGATACGCGGAAGAAGGTAGCTATTGGGCATTCACAGCATTCGGGAAGTTGTTTGGCGGGGAAGGATTTGAAAAGATCACGGATCGGAAAGAGATGATCACGATGCTTGAAATTGTGTATTGGATTATACCCAAGGCGAAAGAGGAGACGGGGCAACGGGTTGATAATCTTAGTGCATCCCTAACTTCAATCGAGAATTCACCCGACCATATTAAAATGCTCTCAGGAGAACTCGAACGCTTCTCCCAGGCGGTTGCTCTTGCCGGAACCGATGAGAAGCGCAGTCAGGCCGCCAAGTACGTCTATGATCAGATTGTGAAATTAGGCGGACAAGCTGCGGCGCGGATAGAACGGGAAAATCCGGATGATGCTGACAAGAGCTCGAATGATGAAGGAACCCCGGGAGACAAGTTGTGGATGGAGCAAGGACCTGAAGCTTCAGTGTCAACTGCTGAAAAAACGGATTTTTTGCAAAAACGTTCAGAAATACGCATCGATATTCAATCTAAAATGGCTGCGCTGGAAACGAATCTCGTTCTAGAGGCTCGACAGTTGGGTGTGGAGAGCCCTCTCCAAGCGCTGATGCCATCTCCGAAGGAATCCGACAGAGAGCCTTTGCTGCAAATAAAATTTTTTAATGAATCAATCCAGAAAATAACCGACGCCATTCCGGATCCATCGCGAAGGCAGGCTTTTCAGGCCGATCTTTTGGCATGGCTGCTTCTCAAAGAAGCGGGCGATGACTTCATTGAATGCTATGAACGGAAGGGAGACATCTCCCTCCAAGCAGTGGCCCCATCCTTCCTATTGGAAGAAATCCTTAAGAAGTTGGATACGGAATATATTTTTGACGCGGACTTGCGAATGTTTGCCCTCAAGATCCAGACCATGTTCGGGATCGCGGCTTTCTTTAGAACGCAGGGGGATGTCTATTACCAAGATTGGCACAGTGAATTTCTCGTGAATTATATTCTCAAGGATCATCCGGAAATTGCGCGTTCGCTTTACTCCTTAAATCCCCACCAGCCTTTCGTCAAATTATTGGAGGGCTGGTTCGTTCAAAGCCAGATCGAAGCCGGTAAATTTGAGCCTATCACGGTATTAATGGACATTGTCAAGATTTACGAAACGGCTTTCGGTCATTTTAAAACAGCTTCCGGCGGTACTTTTGACGAGAACGCAATTCTCGAGCAGTATCAGGGTGATATTAAAATGATTCTTGAAAATGAAACGGTCCAAGAACTTCTACATAGGGACATCCGGGCTTTACGAAATATTGTGACCATTATGCTGATGGAAGGAAAGAGGGAGGGTGAGGACGGTTTTGGAGAGGCCCGTTACATCGTTAAACGCTTGATTCCTGTAGCTATTCCAATGCTTCAAGCGCGTCTGAATAAAGCTGACCCTCTGGATGTTCTGGATGCATTGGCCAGCATTTCGAGGACTGCTAAAGGCCGGCTTCAACCGGTTGTCGCTAAATTGCTTGGAATGAATGAAACTATCGGCAATAAATACCTTACATTGATCGGTGGTGACATCAAACGTTTTAAACAAATTGGTCTAATTCTAAGTTACGTCGGTGAAAAAGGTTTTGATGAAATCCCTTTTGAAAGACTTATGGAACGCTACAGGATTGAACCCGGTAGTGACGCCCAAGGGCAATTGCTGGAAATCCTTGCGAACATTTCACGGACCGCAAAGGAAGGGACCGCAGGATTGGTGGAAGAGATTTTTGACCTTTATAGCAACGAAGCGGGAGAGACGCTGGAGGACCTTAATAAGCTGCTTCGCGCTTTCAGTTATTTTGTCCGCGTCGTGAATTTTCACTATGATTTTGAAAAAATGGTTCTTTCAGGTGAAATCGGGCAGATCAACAACGAAACATATTTTGTCAGTCTTCGTGACCTTAAGCGAACTCTTCAGATCATCAAGCGCAATTTTCAAAACGGCATGGAAATCAAAGCAGCGACGGCTCAGGCAGTGCGCCGGCGTTATTACAATCGCATCAATCCGGAAGACCGGGACCTCGTGCGGCAGCGCATGGCGGTACATCGCCTCATCAGTATTGAGGATAACCTGGAATTTATTTATGACATCTTGGGGTATGAAGCCGGAAGTTCTGAGATCGTGATCACGGAAAAACGCAGACCGGAACAACTCCAAAAAAGGCGCCAAAATGAGCTGGGTGAATGGGAAGTACTCCTTGAAGAGATCGAAGTGGGCCAGCCTCGCGAAATCTTGAGGATTCCGCTGGAGCAACCTTTAACGCCAGAGGACATTGATCCCGCCATTATTTTCAACGAGACCACGCGCCGAAACCTGGCGGTAGTTTTGGAATCCCTGGAAGTTCAGGAGGGAGAAAAGTTCAACCCCGTTCTTGAGTTTGGAACAACTGCAGGCGGGAAGAGCACGGTTGCGAGAATCGTCGCAAAGATCCATGGCAATCGCTACACACGCATCCAGATCAATGAGCGCACTGATGAATTCGATCTTTTCGGGTCCTTCCAACCTCATGAGATCCAGATGAAACTTGAAGACGCGCTTGTCCGGATCCAAGAAGCGCTGGAGCGCGGAGAATTTAACGCATTGGAGGATGTCCTGAGCCGGCTTCTAACCGGCTCTGAAGGCCAATTCTGGCAAAAATTCTTTACTGAAGAGGAGCGCCGTGATATTTCGCGCGGCAAGGAAGGACTTTTGGGACATGAAGCCATGCGTCAGGCAATCCAGGATCGTATCCGAACAAAAGTTTCAAGATTGCTTGATGAAGGAAAAGAACTCCAGCCGTTCGAAAATATTCCAGCGGACAGGGCCGCGCAGGAAAGGATCCGGCTGATCAAAAGCATGGCCTACATGCTTAATCATGAAGTTGGACTTCGTTTCGTGGAAGGCCGCTTTCTTGAGGCATACAAGCGCGGGGATGTGATCCTGCTGGATGAAGTGAATCTTGCAAACGAAGAAATGCTGGGGGTTCTTTATCAGCTTTTAACCATGGGGTATTTACAGCACGGCGGCAAAGTTATTGAGCCTGAAAAGGGCAGGAAGGCGCGAGTGCTGGCAACGGCCAATCCCTCCAGTTACGGCGGCCGGAACCGTATGAGCGAAGCGTTCATGAACCGTTTCGAGATCGTGTATATTGACGCAATGAAAGACGAAGAAATGGCTGCGATTCTTATCGGTCTAATCCAAAAGGAGTTGGTGGCCCCGAATAAGTATTCACCAGCGGATTTTTCGATAGGGGAGAAAGAGACGCCATCGGAATATCTCAAGAGAATCGATGCCATTTTACAAAAGGAAATGGGCGTGACCCGAGAACAGTTGGTGCTAATCGCGCGCATTCAAGAAAAAATCAACGGCGCGCTCAGGGGTGGTAAGTTCCTCCAGATGGGCGCGGACGCGGACTACGTTTTCACGATACGCAATTATTTTAATATCTACCGCTCCTTGATGGAACGCAAAAACCGCGGCCAGACGTTGACGTTTGAGACATGGCTTCGGGAAGCTTTTATGGAGTATTCGAACGTGGTGATGCGTTCAAATGTCTATATCCTGAATCAGCCTGACGCTCTACAGGAAGACGCGAGCTATAAAGTTTTACGGAACATCTTTAGCGTTGTCTTGGGTGATCACTTTATTGATCTTCCGATCCTGCAACATTCCCGTGAGTTTGAATCTCGCACCGGAGGCGTTTCAGAAATGTGTGACAACAAGCGGCCCGAAAACGCTCACGTTGCTTTTGATGAGCTCGTTCAGCGCTGGTTTCGCAAATTGGATTATGAATATGATCCTGCAACTTATACGCTCAAAATTGATGGCCTGGAGATTCGCGGCGAATCGCCTGAAGAAAAGAAATTAATCGAGGAATTGATCGAAACAGAATCGACGAAGTTCCTGCAGTTGCAAATCCTAAAAGCACTTCTTCTGAACGAGCCGATCCTGGAGGTCGGGCAGTCCGGCGGCGGCAAGAGCGAAGCGATCGGGGACATGGTTCATCGTCTTGGTCGCAAGTACATCACGGTTTCCCTTGGAGATGCAACACTCGAGAGTCTTCTGGGAAATATGGAATGGAATTCCGCGGAGAAACGTTTCGTGTATCGCCCGGGCATTTTGGTCAAAGCCATGGAGGAAGGTGCGGTCCTTGTGCTAGAGGAACTGAACATGGCCAAATCCGGGATTATCGAGATCCTGAATGAATATTTTGACGAAGGAACTTTTACCAATCCTTTCACTCTGAAAAAAGTCAAAATTAATCCGAAGTTCCGGCTTTGCGCCACAATGAATCCCATTCAAGGAACGATGGGACAAAACATCGGGCGTGTGAGCCTTTCGCCCGCGCTTCGCAACCGTTTTCGGGAGGTTTGGGTACCGCATGAAAAAACGGACGAAGAAATGCGGCAAATCCTTCGAGGAAGGTTTATCCAGAAAAAAGTTCAGGTCAGTGACAGCGTCATTGATTCCGTAATCGGTTTTTTCCATGCGTACAAAGAAGCTTTTCGGTCCAAGGGGGAAGCCGCTTATTTTACGAGTCTTCGGGACCTGACACGCGTGGTACGCATTATGTCCTACCTTATAACGACATGCAAAATGGATGAGCAGCAAGCGCTGGCACGCGCTGTGCGTCGCGTTTATCTGGCCAAAATCAGGACGGAAGACGACCGAAAGACCGTAAAAGAACTGACACAAAAAACGGGGATCAAATCCGGTGAGATCCAAAAACCGTCTTATAAAAAATCCCCGGATAAACGCTTTTTAGAAGCTTACGACGGAACCACCTTGGTCGCCCGTTTTGACATCGGTTTGAATAGTTCGTTTCTTAAAGACACCATTCGGCGCGAAATTGTGGAGCTTGAGCCGGGCCTTTCTGAAAAAGAGTTGGAAGACAGGGCTACCGTAAAAGAAACAGAAGTGCTTCAAAAAAGTTCACTTGTTGAGAATGCCCATACACTGGAAAATTTACTGGGATTGATTGAGGCCGTTGCAGTCGATGATGAAGCCGTTCGGGATGGCAAGTTCAACCCAGTCCTTCTTTTGGGAGAGACGTCCGGGGGGAAAAGTTCTTTGGCAAAATATCTTGCGGTTTGTATTTTGGGTCAAGGCTACACCCGTATTCAGTTCAATGAGCGAACGGACGAGCTGGATCTTTTTGGTTCGTATGAACCTCGCGAATTGAAGATTGAATTAGATGAGGCTATCCGGGTGGTTCAAAATGCTATGGAAGAGAACGAATGGATCAAAATCAAAAAAGCGTTAAAAGTCCTTAGGAATGGTCACGCAGAAGAGGACAACACCGAAGCGCTTGACGAAATGGAGAAGATCAAGGAGGTCCTTTTGGCTGCCCAGGAAAAAGCGCGTGAGGAAATACTGGGTTATCTGCGCGCAGTGACCGGAAAAGATGTGGAACCTCAAGCCGCGCAGGAAGCGGCTCACCGGCTCAGGGTGATCGCGTATCTTGTAAAAAACGGGGCCATGAGCGTTGAAATGGAATTCCGGGAAGGGCGGTTCCTTGCAGCGATCAAACGGGGGGATTTCACAGTGCTGGATGAGGTCAATCTTGCAGGGGAGGAATCCATTGCCGCTCTTTACCAACTTTTGACGATGGGCTTTGTGGAATATTACAATAAAGATGCGGTCGGCGGACCTCGCGTCGAAAAGATCTATCCCCGTCGCGGATTTAAACTGGTGGCAACTGCCAATCCTCAAGGGGCCGGAAGGACCCCGCTAAGCGAGGCTCTTCACAACCGTTTTGAGATCCAATACCTCCGCAACATGTCTCCCGAGGAGATGACGGAGATTGTTACGAAAGAGAATATGGAAAAATCTGCTTTTGCGAAATGCGAGGACCTTCGGACCACCATTCTGCGGCTCGCACAACTTCAGAAGGAGATTAATCTCGGACTGGAAAAAGGCGTCTTCCCTTCAGTGGGATCTGGACAAATCCAAGGTTATCTGTTTACTTTGAGGAATTTGAAAAGGATCTTCCGAAGCGCCGAGGAAATCCTGCGTTCCGGAAACAGTTCACCTCCTGTGAAAGTGATCATCCAACAAGCTTATCTTGAGTATTTAGGCGTTGTAGGCCGCAGTAACGAAGAGATTCAAAAGCTTTTACAACTGTTCACTCGAAGTGAATTTTTCCCCGATTTCAATCCCCAACAGCTTGACCTTTCCTTTGAAGAGACGACGAATGCGATGGGCAGGAAAATCTTACGCATCGGAGGCTTTGAAGTGGAAGAGCGCCATTACGACAGTGAAGGGCCTTCCCATGATGCGGACGTAATCGAAGTTTTGGCCGAAGGCTCTTCCACCAATCTGATCCGGATTTCTATTGCAAAAACCCTGCTGGATCCGAACAGCCCTTCGATAATGATCGGGCAGTCCGGCGGCGGCAAGACGGAAATGATCGGGGATCTTTGCCGACGGCTAGGATGGAAATACCGCTCGGTCTCACTCGGACAGGCCTCTATAGAAACGCTGATCGGCGGTTATGAAAGGGACCACGAAACCAGAATATTTCGTTATGTGTTGGGCGAACTTGCCCGAGCAATGGAAGAGGGGGCCGTTTTGGTCCTTGAAGAGGCCAATATGGCATCCTCTGGGATCGTGGAAATCTTGAACGAATATTTCGATGAGGGAACCTTTACCAATCCTCTCACTGGGAAAAAAGTTAAAATCCACCCCAATTTCCGTCTTTTTGCAACCATGAATCCCGAACAAGGCGTAACCGGCGCTAGTGCAGGCCGGATAGGTTTTTCACCAGCCCTTCGCAGCCGTTTCAAGGAGGTTTGGGTTCCCCATATTAAGACTCCCGGGGAAACAAAACAGATCATTCATCAGAAATTTTTAAATAAGCAAGCGGTTGTTTCCAACGCAACGGTCGAAACCCTTTATTCGGTTTATGAGACTTTCCGCAGATATGTGGAGGGGTTCACTGATGCGGATGGGAAATACCATTCGCCCAAGATTGGCCAGGAAAACAATGAAGGATATTATACTAGCTTGCGTGATATCGAAAAAATCACCGACATCATGGTGCAGGATATGCGTCGGGGCGTTCCCGAAAATGAAGCCTTGCGTTATGCGGTCAAGCGCATTTATTACCTGCGTCTCAATACCCCTGGGGACCGTCAAGTGGTCCAAGAGGATATTCTCAAAGGTCTTGATATGTCCCCTCGCGAATATCAGTGGAAGCCTGCAGAGAGCGAATATGTTGTTACACGCGGAACTTTTGAGGTAGCTCGCGTTCCGATCATGCTTCTCAAGAAAAAGTGCTTTGTGCTGACGGATGCAGCGATGGAGCAGATGGGGTTTCTAATCGAAGCGATGGAGCGTTCGAGCGATTTCAAGAGACCTTTTAACCCCATGATGCTTTTCGGAGAAACGAGCGGTGGAAAATCGACTATGGTGGAAATCGCAACCTATGTTTTCAGAAAAAAATTCACGCGTATCCAGGTCAACCAGCGAACGGATGAGTATGATCTCTTGGGAAGTTCCCATCCTGTGGAGGTGTCCCTTACCTTGGGACAAAGTCTGGAGGTGCTCCGCGAGAATCTGGCGAAGAAAAATTATTCAAAAATTCGCCAGGCTCTCAAGAACCTGAAGATGAAGGATGAGGATCTCAAGCGTTATCTGGGTATACCCGCAGGGAGCACAGCCTTTCGAGAGAAGGAGCTCCACAAGCGTTTTCTCGAAGAATATGTAATCGCAGGCGCGGCTCGCGGGAATTTTCTCGCCCAGGAGATCATGAAAAAACTCGGGGTTTTGATCCTGAATGGAGTTGCGGGAATCGATCTTATCCATCAAACCGGTATTTTTCTGGAGGCCGTTGGAAACCGCGCGAAAAACATCCCGGGACACTTTGTGCTTTTAGACGAGGTTAACCTGGCCAATGAAGAGGCCATCGGCGTTTTGTATCAACTGTTGACATTGGGCTATATCGAATATCAGGGTGAAAGGATCTATCCGGGGGAAGGGTTTCAACTTGTGGTAAGCGGAAATCCGTTCACCTATTCTGGGCGAAATCGTATGAGCGAAGCATTCATGAACCGTTTCGAAATGCACGTGATTCCGGAGATGACATCCGCAGAAATGGTTCAAATCCTCTGGGAAGGTTTTGAACTCCAAAAAGAGGGAGTCTCTCGGGATGTTATGGAGAAACTCGTAAAACTTCAATTCGAGATCCATAAACACAGCATGAATCGCGCGTTCGACGAGTTTAATCTGGATAGCACATATCGTTTTACGCTCCGTAATCTAGAAAGGATTGTAGACGATGCAAAAAAAAGAAAAAAAATAACGCCGGACCGTTCTTTCGAAGAATGTCTCCGAATCGAAGCCTATGTAGAATACGCTGGGCTTCTCAGCCAATCCAGCGACGAAGAGAACCCTCAAAAAAACAACCTTCGACTTCTTACGGAACTTTTCAAGAGTTATCTTGATTGGGACCCGCTGAGCGAGCCCCTTTTCAATAAATTCTCAAAGATGAACTCCTTTAGAGAAGGCGTTACGGAATACGTAGAGCTCGGCGGCGTCCGGGTTGCCAAAATGTCGGCTCCGGAAATGCTCGAAGGCTTTTTGAAATCACTTAATGCCGATATTCAAGGCGGCCTTTTAAAAAATTCCAGCGGGATGGATCCGACCTTGATTTCAGAAGAATATGCTGCAAAAAGGATACTGGAAAATGCTGAGCGTCGCTGGAAAGAAGCGGACGGAGGGAGTTTTAAGGATTTCATCCGTGAAGAAGCTTCGAAGTGGGTCTTGGGTCAATTAGAAAATATTCCGGAGGTGGTCTCACGTGTCCAGGAACTCCTTCGAATCCATTTTTATACCCAGGCCGAACGGATCGAAAAGCTTGTGGAGCTTCAGTCCACGGAGATTGTAAGGATGCAAATTTTGAAAGGATTCCGTGACGGTGGGACCATTCAAACCGAAGATTCCGAGGGGAAACCGGTAATCGTTCACAGATCCAAACCTGTGCTGGAAGTGGGGCAATCCGGCGGCGGCAAGACCGAAATGATCGCGGACATAGCCCGGGAGCTCAATTGGCCATACATGTCCGTGGCACTGGGAGCCGCGACCGTGGAATCACTGATCGGAGAATTCATCCTCAACGAAGATACCGGGGCTTTTGAATTTCGAAAAGGAATCCTTATACGAGCCATGGAAGAGGGCACGGCGTTTGTTCTTGAAGAGCTTAATATGGCCGAAAGCGGTGTCATCGAGATCCTAAATGAATATTTTGACCGCGGCACGCTAACCATCCAGAGTCGAAAAATTCAAGTCGAGATTCATCGGAATTTCAGGCTCTTTGCGACAATGAACCCTACCGAGGGACGGACGGGAAAAAATGCCGGCCGTATTCCGCTTTCTCCGGCACTGCGAAGCCGTTTTCGGGAGGTTTGGGTTCGCAGCGAGCGTACGAAAGGGGAACAATACCGCATGGCGCTTGGGGGTATTCGCGATCTCGTTTCCGAACTCATAAAGCGAGGAACCGCAGAGGAACCCGAAGACGATCTGGACATTTCAAGGACGCAATTGGCCCTTTATAAGGTCGCGAATAGATCGGGTCTCCGAGGTCCTGATGATATCAAAAAAAGCACATTCGTTCCCGCAGCAGTCTCTGATGCAGATTCAGAAAAATCACAGACAAAAGAACCCCAAGAAGATCCAGAAAAGCCCTCTGTGGAAATGAGGACGCCGGACGAACGTGGTAAGGCGTCGATTCAAATGGCCCAGCCCTCGAATTCCGGGTTGCCGACAAAAAGAGAATGGGAAAACTCTTCCACGGAAGAGCGGAAAAAGACTTACGAAGAGATCTTTTCCATCATTACGGCAAAGTCGGATATCAAGCTTGTGGCCGGAAAAGGCTGGTCGTGGAATCCAGCGAAAAAGATTCTGACTTATGATGAGAAAGATATCGATCGCCTCAGCTTAAACGCCCTGCTTGGCGTCGGCATTCACGAAGCGATGCACCGCGTCGGCACCCGCTACCTTTCTCTTTTTTATGAATTTTTTGACGAGTATGGCATTGAGAGCCGTGTTTTTAATACATTGGAAGACGGGCGTATCGAGAATTGGGCGCGCCTGCTTTTCGGCGGCGCCGCGACACCGCTTCGCGCCATTAACGATGAGGTTATTTTCGGCGAGCACAAGACCGTTGAGGATCTCATCCAAAGCTTCATCGTTGAAAATAAGGACGGAAAACCGATCGGTTACTCCGGCGCGCTTTTGAACTTTTTCCTCTATCTGGCCAAACGGGGATCGGATGAGAACGCGCGGGAGATCCTTCCGAAGTTCCTGGAAGCGTTGGCGAAAAAAGACACTGAGCTGCGCCGGGACGTTGAAGGGTTGATCAATGCTGGATATTTCGGAGGGGCCCGACGCGAGGATATTTTGGATCCGCCCAACCAAAAAAGGGTCCGCGGTGTCTTTTCTTTGATCCCGGTAAAGGCCGATGATCTGGGACATTACCAGTTTGACGGAAATGCTTCGGAACGCGCAATCGAAGATCTTGCGATTGATCAGGGGATACTTATTCGGGAATACATTATGCCTCTTGTTTATAAGTGGGCCGCCCGCGATATCATGGATGATAAATCGGCAGAGCAAGGCGAGGGTGGAGACGGGGATGGGGATGGAAGTGAAAGTCAGCCCGGCGAAGGGAAACCGGGGAAGGATAAACCGGGCGGTAAGCCCAAACCAGGGCAGATCAAACCCGGCAAGGGCGGTGACGGAAAACCGATGAGCCCGGACGAGTGGAAAAAATTATGGGACAAACTCTCGGATGAGGAGAAAAAGAAATTCCTGGAGAGTCTGAAAAATGACAGTCCGGCTGAACCGAAGGACCGGACCGCCAAAAACTCCTCGGATTATAAGAATGCCCAACAGGACGCCTCCATCGCCAAACCTATGAGCGAACGAGACCGCCTGATGGGGCTCTTGGGCCGGATGATCACGGAGCTGGCGGGATATCTGCAGGACCTCATTCAGAATTCCTCACGGCCCAAGGAGGTCACGGGACTGAAACGTGGCCGGATCGACACGCGCCGTTTGATCAATTCTATGGCCCGCGGGTTTACCGACATGCGTTTTTACAAGCAACGCATTCTTCCTCAGAAAAAGAACATCAAATTTACCATTGTCGTGGACGAGAGCGGCAGTATGGCCGGCATGGGAGAACCCGAAAAACCCGCTGCTGAGAATACCGCCGCTAAAGGCTATCGAACATTGATGGGTATTACGCTTATCATGGAGGTTCTTGAAACATTAGGAATCGACTTTGCGGTCCGCGGATACCACGACACAACACATCTGCATAAGCGATTCAAGGGGCAGCGTATTCCCCAGGCTAAAAAAAATGCGTATTTACGGCCGGGACATGATGATATTCCGGACGGCTACACCACTCGTAAGGAAAAAGAAGGCATTATTGACGATCTTCATGACAGCATCGGACAAAATGGCAATAACGAAGGTCCAGCGCTTGAGGCGGCGATACGTGATGCCGGGGAAGCGGGCGGGGACCGGCATTTCATTATTGTGATCACGGATGCCATGGGAGATGTGGAAGCAATTAAAAAGAACGTTGGGGCACTCCGCGAACGAAACGGTATGACCGGCGGCACAAAAGTGGAATTGATCGCCATAGGGCTTGGTAACGACACCGAGTCTGTTCTCGAAAATTATGGCGGCGAATATTCCATTCACTTAAAGGATGACGAGATCCACAAATTACCTTCCGAGCTCAAACGCGTGCTGCAAGAAGTGATCCGCGGTGTATTCCAGCCTGGCCCCTCGGGCTCCGCGCATTTTCAAAGACTTACAAAGGGTTTCAGTCTCGCCGGCATCGCAGGAATGATCGGAGAAGATAGCGTGACGGAGAAAGTGGAAAGCACAACACAAAATCGCTCCGAAAGCCGGGGAATAGACCTAACGAAATATGAATGGTTCAATAAGATCACGGACGAGACTCACAAGAAAAAATTGAGAAAGATAGTGGATACGACTACCCAATCGATTTCGGAATACTCGAACGCAGCGTTAAAAGCATACGAAGCATACGAAAAACTGCTTGGCGGAAAAGGTTTTGGAAGAATCAAAGATCCGGAGGAACAGATAAAGGTCCTTGAGATCGCTCAATCGATCCCAGGATATGCGAAAGAAGATAGCTGGCAGGCATTTGGAGAATTCGATGATTTGCTTGGTGGGGAAGGCTTTAGAAGGATCACGTATCCGGAGGAACGGATGAAAGCACTGGTCATCCTACAAGGCGCGAAAGAATATAGCAGGGAGGCACTCTTTGCGCTCAGGTGCCTGCTCGGCGGGGAAGGCTTTAGAAAGATCGAAGATTTGACGGAACGGATGGCAGTGCTGGGTAAATTCACTGAGATTACTCAATCGATCTCAAAATACGCTAAAGAATATAGCTGGCCGGCAGATGCATGCGGGTGGGCACTTAAAGCATTCGGGGCGTTGCTTTTTCTCGGGAAAGGATTTGGTAACATCACAAATTCGGTTGAACGGATAAAGGTACTGGATAAATTCGCTGAGATTACTCAATCGATCCCGAAATACGCGAACGAAGCTAGTGGGGAAGTATTCGCAACATTCGGGAAGCTGCTTGGCGGGAAAGGATTTGGAAGGCTCACGGATCAGGCGGAAATGATCGCTATGCTTGAAATTGTGTATTGGATCATACCTGAGGTGGAAGAAGAGGCGGGTCAATGGTTCGACAATCTTAACACGGCGCTAACTTCGATTGGGGATTCACGCGAGCATATTAAAATGCTTTCGGGAGAACTCGAACGCTTCTCCAAGGCGATTGCTCTTGCCGAAAGCGATAATGAGAAGTGCTCTCAGGCCGCCAAGGACACTTATGAGCAAATTGTGACATTAGGCGGACAAGCTGCGGCGCGAACAGCACGGGGAACTCAGGCTGAAAATGGCCCGAGTTCGACGGGAAACGAGCAAGGCGATTTGTGGATGGTGAGGAGTGAAACTCGATCGCCAGCATCGGAAAAAACGAGTTCCACGCAACATCGCTCCAAAAGCCGGGGAATAGACCTAACGAAATATAAATGGTTCAATAAAATCACGGACGAGACTCACAAGAAGAAAGGGGAAATCGAGGACTCCGAGGAACAGATAAAAGTATTAAAGATCGTTCAGTCAATTCCGGGATATGCAAAAGAAGATAGCGCGGCGGCATTCGACACATTTGCAGCATTGCTTGGCGGAAAAGGATTTGGGCGGATCACGAATCCAAAGGAACGGATGAAGGTATTAGAGATCGCTCAATCGATCCTGAGATACGCAAAGGAAAATAGCGGGCTGGCATTTAGAGCATTCGACAAGCTGCTTAACTGGGAAGGATATGGAAGGATCACGAATCCGAAAGAACGGATGAAAATACTGAATAAATTCGATGAAGTTGTTCAATCAGTCTCGATATGCACGGACAAAGATAGCCTACTAGCCCTCAGATCATTCTATGAGCTGCTTCATAACGAGGAGGGATTTGGAAAAATCACGGACCCTACGGAACAAATAAAGGCGCTGGATAAATTCATTGCGATCGTTCAATTAATTCCGAAATACCCGAAAGAAGATGTCGAGCGGATACTCGAATCATTCCGTAGATTGCTTAACGGAGAATGCTTGGAGAAGATCAAAGATCCGACGGAACGAATAAGGATGCTGAATAAATTCGTTGAGATCGTTCGATCGATTTCTGAATACGTGCAATTAGATAGTGGAAAAACATTCGTGGCTTTCGATGAGTTTCTTGACGGAAAAGGATTGGGGAGCATCCAAGATCCGGCTGAACGGATGAAAGTATTTAAGACCGCTCAATCGATCCCGGGATACGCAAAGGAAAATAGCGGGCTGGCATTTAGAGCATTCGACAAGCTGCTTAAGGAAGGATTTGGAAAGATCACGAATCCGAGAGAACGGATGAAAATACTGAATATATTCGATGAAGTTGTTCAGTCGATCTCAAGATACGCGAACGAAACTAGATATCTAGTACTGCTATCATTCTCTGTGCTACTTGACGGGGAAGGATTCGGAAAGATCACGAATCCGGCGGAATGGATGAAGATACTGAATAAATTCAATGAGATCGTTCAATCGATTCCAGAATACGCGAAACAAGATGGCTGGGTGGTACTTAGTGCATTTCATGATCTTTTTGCCGGGGAAGGATTTAGAAAGATCACAAGTTCGGCGGAACAAATGAAGGCGCTGAATAAATTCGATGAGATCGCTCGGTCGATTCCGGGACATGGAAGCATCGATTACAAATGGGCATTTATAGCGTTGGGCGCTTTACTCGGCGGAAAAGGCCTTGGCAAGATCACGAATCTGAATGAATTGATAGAGGTACTAGATAAATTCGAGAAGATCGCTCGATCGATTCTGGAATACGAAAAAAAAGATAATGTGCGGGCATTTGAAATATTTAAAAACTTGCATGACGAGGAAGTATTTGGAGAGATCATAAATCCGAAGGATATGATCGCAATCCTTGAAATCGCGCATTTGATCATATCCGAGGCGACAGAGGAGATGAAACCATGGTTCGATAATCTTAGCGCAGCTCTAACTTCGATTGGGGATTCACGCGAGCATATTAAAATGCTTTCAAAAGAACTCCAGCGTTTTTCCAAGGAAATTGCCATCGCCGGAACCGATGAGAAGCGCGCTCAGGCCGCTGTGGACGCCTATGACCGGATAGTAAATTTAGGCAAAGCAGCTGGATCGCGGACAGACCGGGGAAATCCGGACAATAACGACGAGAACTCGGCGCCAAAGAAAGATCGGGAAAACAAGGAGTTGTGGGCGGTAAGGAGTGAAATTCGAGTGCCAGCAGTCAAAGAACCGAGTTCCACTCAAAATCGCTCCGAAATCCGAAAAATAAACCTGAAGGATTATAAATGGTTTAATGAGATCGCGAATGATGCAGAGAAAACGGAGCTGGAACAATTAGCGGCTGAGATCACTCTATCGATCCTGTTATACGTGAAAGAAAATATCGGGCTGGCATTTGACGGATTCGACCAATTGCTTGCAGGGAGAGTTTTTGAAAAAATCACGGATTCTGCGGAACGAAAGAAGGTGTTTGAGATCGCTCAATCAATTCCGAAATACGCGGAAGAAGATAGCGGATTTGCATTTGGAGGATTTATGAATTTTCTTGGCGAGCACGGATTTGAAAAGATCACGAATCCAGCGGAACGAATAAAAGTATTCGAGATCGCTCGATCGATTCCGAAATACGCGAGCAAAACTAGCGGGTTGGCATTTAAAACCTTTGGGGAATTGCTTAGCGAGGAAGAATTTACAGCGATCTTGAATATGGTAGAACGAATGAAAGTTCTCGAAATCGCTTTATTGATTCCAAAATATGCGAAAGAAAGCAGCGAGGCAACATTTAAGGTATTCGCTGAGTTGCTTGGCGGGCACGGATTTGGAAAGATCACGAATCCAGCGGAACGAATAAAAGCATTCGAGATTGCTCAATCAATCCCGGGATACGCAGAAGAAAATAGCAGGTTTGCATTTAAAACATTTGGGAGATTACTTGGCGGGAAAGGATTTGAAAGGATCAAAAATTCGGCAGAACGCATGAAGGTGCTTGACATCGCTCAATCGATCCCGGGGTATGCGAAAGAGCATAGCCTGTGGGCGTTTTATGCATTCGGGAAACTGCTTGGCGGGGAAGGATTTGGGGGGATCACGGATCCGGAGGAGCGGATGAAGGTACTAGATAAATTCGATGAGATCGCTCAATCGATCTCGGAATACGCAAAAGAATATAGCTATTTAGCATTAAAAACATTCGGGGATTTTCTTGGCGGGGAAGGATTTGGAAGGATCACGGATCCGACGGATATGATCGCAATCCTTGAAATTGCGCGTTGGATCATACCCGAGCCGAAAGAGGCGATGGAGCAACGGGTCGACAATCTTAATGCAGCGCTAACTTCGATCGGAAAATTATCCAGACATGTCGATCTTTCAGCAGAACTCCAGCGCTTTTCCATAGAAATTGTTCGTACCGAAACCGACGAAAGGAAGCGCGTTGAGGCTGCTATGGCGGCCTATAATCGGATTGTGGCATTAGGCAACGCAGTTGCGTCACGGGAAGCACGGAGGACTCAGGCTGAAGAGAACACGAGTTCGGCTCCTGTAGAAGAAGACACAACACGCGATGCGTGGATGGTAAAGAGTGAAACTCGAGCGCCAGCAGAGGAGAAAACAAGTTCCACGCAAAATCGCTCCGAAAGCCGGGGAATAGACCTAACGAAATATGAATGGTTCAATAAAATCACGGACAAGGATTTGAAGAAGAATCTGAATCGCTTGGTGGCGCGGATCTCTCGATCAATCTTGAAATGCGCGGAAGAAAATAAATCGTGGGCATTTGAAGCCTTCGAGAATTTGATTGGAGGCAAGGAATTTGGCGCGATCGAAGATCCGGCGAAACAGATAAAAATATTAAAGATCGCCTTATTGATCCCAGAATACGCGAAAAAATATAGCGGGTGGACATTTGAAATATTTGCAAAACTACTTGCCTGGAAAAGCTTGGGGAAAATCACGATTCAGGAGGAATGGATGAAAGTGCTGGATAAATTCTCTGAAATCACGCAGTTGATCTCGAGACATGAGAAAGAAACTAGTTATTTGACATTAAAGGGATTCGAGGATTTTTTTTACGAAGAAAGATTGGCAAGAATCACGAATGCCGCGGAGATGATCGCAATCCTTGAAATTGTGCGTTGGATCATACCTGAGACGAAGGGGAAAATACCGGAATGGTTCGACGAACTTAACGCAGCGCTAACTTCGATCGGAAAATTATCCAGACATGTCGATCTTTCAATGGAGCTCCGAAGATTTTTCATTAAAATTGCTCTCCTCAAAACCGATGAGGCAAAGCGCGTTGCGGCCGTTAAGGCCTATGGAAGGATTATGGCCTTTGGCAAGGCATCTATGACACGGGAAGTGCGTGGGGCTACTGAAAAAGACATGAATTTGACGAGAGACCAAAATGAAGCGACGATATGGATGATGAAAGGGCCTGGGAGTCAAGAGAACGCCAAGCAAAATCGCTCCGAAATCCGGAAAATAAACCTGGAGGATTACGCATGGTTCAATGCGATCCAGGATGAGGCCCATAAGAAGAAATTGGAGCAGATGGTGGATAAAACGGCTCAAACGATCGCGAAATTCGAGAAAGAAGGCGTCTGGTTTGTATTCAAAGCATTCGATATGTTGCTTGGCGGAGAAGGGTTTGAAAAAATTACGAATCCGGCGGAGCAGATGAAGGCTCTTGAGATAGCTCAATCGATCACGAAATTCGCAAAAGAACATAGTTGGTGGCCGATTACCGCATTCGGTAAACTGCTTGGCGGAAAAGGTTTTTGGGGAATCATTGATTCTCTGGAACGGATAAGGATTCTGGATAAATTTCTGGAGATCGCTCAATCAATCACGAAATTCGAGAAAGAACCTAGCGAATCGGCTTTTAAAGTATTCGGGGAGTTGCTTGGCGGGAAAGGTTTTGGGGAAATCACTGATTCTCTGGAACGGATAAGGATTCTGGATAAATTTCTGGAAATCGCTCAATGGATCTCAGGAGGTGCGAAAGAAAACAGCTGGCTAACATTTGAAGCATTCGGGGAACTGCTTGGCGGAAAAGGATTGGGGGGGATTAGAAATCCTGCGGAAGCGATGAAGGTAGTTGAGATTATTCGATCGATCCCGGTATATGCGAAAAAGTATAGCGAGTGGGCATTTATCGCATTCCGCATGCTGCTTGGCGGGGAAGGATTTGGAGGGATCACGGATCCGGAAGAACGTATGAAGGTGCTGAATAAATTCGATGAGATCGCTCGATCGATCCCGGGATACTCGAAAGAAGCCGCCGGGCGGATATTTGATGCATTGGGAAAGATGCTTGGAGGAAAAGGATTTGGAAAGATCACAGATCCGGAGGAACGGATGATGTTCCTGGATAAATTCGATAAAATCGCTCAATCAATCCCGAAATATGCGAAAGAAAATAGCTGTCTGGTATTTGATGCATTCGGAGAGATGCTTGGCGGAGAAGGATTTGGGGAGATCACGGATCCGAAGGATGTACTCACGATACTTGAAATTGTGCATTTACTCATACCCAAGGCGAAAAAGGAGATAGAGGAACGGCTCAAGGATCTTAATAAGGCATTAACTTCGATCGGAAATTCATCCAGACATACTGACGAACTTTCAATAGAACTCCAGCGTTTTTCCAATGCAATGGCTCTTGCCAAAACCGATGATGTGAAACGCGTTAAGGCCGCTGTGGACGCCCATAAACAGATTGTGGCATTAGGCGAAGCAGCTGGATCGCGGACAAACCGGGGAAATCCGGACAATAACGACGAGAGCTCGACATCTGGAAGAAACCCGGCCGACTTGTGGATGGCGAGGAGTGAAACTCGAGCGTCAGCATCGGAGAGAACGAGTTCCACGCAAAATCGCTCCGAAAGCCGGGGAATAGACCTAACGAAATATGAATGGTTCAATAAAATCACGGACGAGACTCACAAGAAGAAATTGGAACAGATTGTGGATAAAACGACTCAATCAATTCTGGAATACGCAAAAGAAAATAGGCGGCATGCAATCATAGCATTCAAATTTTTTCTCGGCGGGAAAGGGTTTGGAGGGATTACAAATCCGGCAGAACAGATCAAGGCGCTCGAAATTGCTCAATCAATCCCGGAATGCGCTCAACAATATAGCGGTTTTTCACTTACATCATTCAGTAAGCTGCTTAATGGTAAAGGATTTGAAGGAATAACAAACTCTGCGGAGCGGATGAAGATATTAGAGATCGCTCAATCGATTTCGAAATACACAATAAAAAACAGTGCGGCAGTATTTAAAACATTCAGAATGCTGCTTGGTGGTAAGGGATTCGTAAAAATCAAAGATCCAGAAGAGCGGATGAAGCTATTAAAGATCATTCAATCGATCCCGGGATATGCAGAAGGAGCTAGCGAATGGGCATTTGAGGCATTCGATAGGCTGCTTAGCGGTAAGGGTTTTGAAAAGATCAAAGATCCAGCGGAGCGAATGAAGGTATTCGATAAGATCGATAAGATCTTTCGATCAATTCCAGAATATACGAAAGAATTCAGAGGGCTTACATTCAAGTCATTTGGGGAGATGCTTTACGGTATAGGTTTTTCAAGGATCAAGCATCCAGAGGGACGAATGAAGGTGTTTGAAATCTCTCAATCAATACCTGAATGCGTTAAAGAATATAGCTGGGTGGCATTTGAAGCTTTTGGGGCGTTGCTTGACGGAGAAGGATTTGGAAAGATCACGGATCAGGCGGAAATGATCGCGATGCTTGAAATTGTGCGCTGGATTATACCCAAAGCAAGGGAAAAAACGTCGGGATGGTTCGATCGCCCTAGCACGGCTCTAATTTTGATCGGGAATTCACCCGATCATATTAAAATGCTTTCACAAGAACTCCAGCGTTTTTCCAAGGCGATTACTCTTGCCGGAACCGACGCAGAAAAGTGCGTTGAGGCCGCTATAGCAGCCTATACGGAGATTATGAAATTAGGCAAGGCAGCTGCGTGGCGGAAAGCACGGGAGGATCAGACTGGAAAAGATCAGAGCTCGAAGGTTACAGGCGAGGACGGCGATTTGTGGCTGGTGAAAAGGCCTGGAGATCAACTAAAGGCTGAACGCGTTGTAATTCGTTCCGAAATCCGGAAAATAAACCTGAAGGATCTGAAGGATTATAAATGGCTCCGTGCGATCACAGAAAAGGCGCAGACAAGATGGCTAGTGGCCAGGATCGTTCTTTCGATCTGGGTATACGCGAAAGAAGATAGCGAGCGGGCATTTAGCACATTCAGGGAGTTTTTTGGCGGGGAAGGCTTTGGAAAGATCACGAGTCCGGAAGAACGAATGAAAGTATTAAAGATCGCTCAAGCGATCCCGGTATACACAAAGAGAAATAGCAGTACGGCATTTAGAGCATTCTGGGAGTTTCTTGGCGGGGAAGGTTTGGGAAGGATCACGAATCCAGCGGAACGGATGAAGGTATTAGAGATCACTCAATCGCTCCTGGAATTCACGAAAAATGCTAGCAACTGGGCATTTGCAGCATTCGGGATGCTGCTTGGCAAAGAAGATAGCGGGTGGGCGCTTAATGCATTCGGGGCGTTGCTTTTCGGGAAAGGATTTGGAGAGATCACGAATCCGGAGGAACGGATGATGGTGCTGGATAAATTCGCTAAGATCGCTCAATCGATCTCGGAATACGCAAAAGAATATAGCTGCTTGGCATTAAAAGAATTCGGGGATTTTCTTGGCGGGGAAGGATTTGGAAAGCTCATAGATTCAACGGAGATGACCACGATGCTTGAAATTGTGCGTTGGATCATACCCGATGCGAAAGAAGAGGCAGGGCAACGGTTAAATAATCTCAGCGCAGCTCTCACTTCGATCGGGGATTCACCTGATCATGTAGATTCGTTATCACAAGAACTTCAGCGTTTTTCTAGGGCAATGGCTCTTGCCGAAACCGATGCGGAGCGCGTTCAGGCCGCTGTGGACGCCCATAACCGGATAGTAAATTTAGGCAAAGCAGCTGGATCGCGGAAAGTACGGGGAAATCCGGACAATAACGACGAGAACTCGGCGCCAAAGGAAGATACGAACAACAAGGAGTTGTGGGTGGTAAGGAGTGAAACTCGAGCGCCAGCAGTCAAAGAACCGAGTTCCACACAAAATCGCTCCGAAAGCCGGGGAATAGACCTAACGAAATATAAATGGTTTAATAAGATCACGGACGAGACTCACAAGAAGAAATTGGAACAGATGGTGAATAATCTAAAATTAGAAGCAGCTCGCGAGTGGGCATTCGAGGAGTTAGACGCATTGCTTGGCGGGGAAGGATTTGGATGGATCTTGAATCCGGAGGAACAGATCAAAGCATTAGAGACCGTTCGAGTAATCCCGAAATACGTGAGAGAAAGCAGCGGAAGGGCATTTAAAATGTTTGGGGAACTGCTCGGCTGGGAAAGCTTGGGAGACATCAGAAATTCAAATGAACGAAGGAAGGTTCTTGAGATCGCTCAGTCAATCCCGGAATATGCGAAAAAAGACAGCGTGTCCGCATTTAGAGAGCTTGGGGTTCTGCTTGGCTGGGTGGGGTTGGCAAAGATCGAAGATTCGGCAGAACGGATGAAAATACTAGCGATCGCTCAATTCATCCCGAGATGCGCGAAAAAAAATAGCGGGGCGGCATTTAAAGCATTCGTAAGGTTGATTGGAGGAGAAAGATTTATAAAAATTGAAGATCCGGCGGAGCGAATGGAAGTGCTGAATAAATTCGATGAGATTGCTCGATCAATCCCGGGATACGCGAATAAATATAGCTGGTGGGCATTTGAAGCGTTCGGGGAGCTACTTGGAGGAGAAGGATTTTGGAACATTACGAATCCCGAAGAACGAGTGAAAGTGCTAGATAAATTCGATGAGATTGCACGATTGATCCCGGGATTCGCAAATGAACATAGCCGGTGGGCGTTTACCGCATTTGCTGAACTGCTTCACGGAAAAGGATTCGGGAAGCTCACAGATCTGGCGGGACAGGTGAAGGCCATGAATAGATTTGTTGAGATTGCCCAATCGATTCCGGGATTTGCGAAAAACGATAGCGGTAAAATATTCGAAGCATTCAGAGAGCTGCTTGGAGGAGAAGGATTTAGCACCATTACAGATCCGGTGGAACGGATGAAGGTGTTTGAGATAACTCAATCGATCCGGAAATTCGAGAAAGAATACAAAAGATATGTGCTCGATATATTCGAGAAGATGCTTGGAGGAAAAGGATTTACAAGGATCAAAAATCCGGCAGAACGGATAAGGGTATTTGAGATCTCCCAATCGATTCCGAAATACGCAAGAGAAGACAGCGGCGAGGCATTTGAAGCGCTCAAAAACCTACTTGGTGGAGAAGGATTTGGAAGGATCACGGACCAGGCGGAAATAATCGCGCTGCTTGAAATTGTGCATTGGATCATGCCCGACGCGAAAGAAGAGACAGGGCAACGGTTAAATAATCTCAGCACAGCTCTAACTTCGATTGGGGATTCACGCGGGCATATTAAAATGCTTTCAAAAGAACTCCGGCGTTTTTCCATGGCAATGGCTCTTGCCGAAGCCGATGATGCGAAGTGCGTTAAGGCCGCTGTGAAAGCCTATAATAGAATTGTAGCATTAGGCGGAGCAGCAGTGGCGCGGGAAACACGGAAGGATCAGTTCGGTAGCCAAGAACCGATTGCCAAAGAAGACGCGGACGAATTGTGGATGATAGAAGGAACTGGAGATCTGGCGGTAACCGCTGCAAGCAGCGTAGGCTCTACGCAAATTCGTTCAGAGGTGCGGAAAATAAACCTGGAAGATTACGGATGGTTCAATACGATCACGGAGAAGGTGCAGACAGCGAAGTTGAAATGGCTGGTGGCCAAGATCGCTCTATCGATCCTGTTATACGCGAAAGGAGATATCTGGCTGGCATTTAAAGCATTCGGCGAGTTTCTTGACGGAGAAGGATTTGGAAAGATAACGGAGACGACGGAACGGAAAGTGGTACTTGAGATTGCCCTCTCGATCCCGAGATACGCGAAAATAGCTAGTCGTGTGGCATTTAAAGCATTCGGGCGTTTTCTTGGAGGAGAAGGATTTGGAAAGATCACGGATCCGGAGGAACGGATGACGGTACTTGAGATCGCTCAATTAATCCCGATATGCACAAAGGGAGATAGCAGTACGGCGTTTAAAGAGTTCGGGGTGTTTCTTGGCGGGAAAGGATTTGGAAAGATAACGGAGACGACGGAACGGAAAGTGGTACTTGATAAATTCGTTGAGATCGCTCACGCGATTCCGGGATACGCGAAAGGAGATATCTGGATGGCATTCCCAGCATTCGGGGAACTGCTTGGCGGGAAAGGATTTGAAAAGATCACGGCTCCGTCGGAACGGATGAAGGCGCTGGATAAATTCGTTGAGATAGCTCAAGCGATCCCGATGTATACGAATGTCAGCCGTCAGCTGTCTTTTTTCGCATATAAAGAAGATAGCTTGCAGGCATTTGGAGCATTCGGGCGTTTGCTTGGCGGGGCAGGATTTGGAAAGATTACGGATCCGGCGAAGATGATCACGCTGCTTGAAATTGTGCGTTGGATCATACCCGAGGCAAAAGAGGAGATGGAGAAATGGTTCCGTCGTCTCGATACGGCTCTAACTTCGATCGGGAATTCACCCGATCATATTAAAATGCTTTCACAAGAACTCCAGCGTTTTTCCAATGCCCTTGTTCTTACCGAAACCGATGCGAAGCGCGTTCAGGCCGCTGTGGAAGCCTATGACCGGATAGTAAATTTAGGCAAAGCAGCTGGATCGCGGACAGACCGGGGAAATCTGGATGATGATAATAACAAGAGCTCGAAGGATGAAGGAACCCTGGGAGGCGCGTTGTGGATGGTCCAAGGATCTCCAGATCAAACAATAACGAACGAAGAAATGTTCCCACGAAATCGCTCCGAAAGCCGAAAAATCTTCTCTATGATTGCTCAAGTGATCCTGAGATATGCAAGAGAAGCTAGCTGGTGGGCATTTGTAGCATTTGGGAAATTGCTTGGCGGAAAAGGATTTGAGAAGATCAAGGATCCGGAGGAACGGAAAGTGGTGCTTGAGATTGTTCGATCGATCCCGAGATACGCGAAAAAAGCTAACAGGCAGGCATTTGTAGCATTTGGGAAATTGCTTGGCGAGAAAGGATTGGGAAATATCTCGGATCCGGAGGAACGAAAAGCTGTATTAAAAATCGCCCAATCGATTCCGCAATACGCGAAAGAAGAAAGCGGGAATGCATTTGAATCATTCTGGGCGTTGTTTTCCGGGGGAGGATTTGGAAATATCACGAATACTGAGGAGCGAATGAAGGTATTAAAGATCGCTCAATCGATTCCGCAATACGCGAAAGAAGATAGCGGGTGGGCACTTGGTGCATTCTGGGCGTTGCTTTTCGGGAAAGGATTTGGAAACATCACAAATTCGGTTGAACGGATAGCGGTACTGGATAAATTTGCAGAAATCGTTCAATCGATTCCGGAATACGCGAAAGAAGAAAGCGAATGGGCATTCATAGCATTCGAGGCTCTGCTTGGCGCGCACGGATTTGACAAGATCAAGGATCTGGAGGAACGGAAGAAGGTATTAGAGATCATTCGATCGATCTTAGAATACGCAAAAGAACGTAGCGGATGGGCATTTAAAGCATTCAAAGTTCTGCTTGACGGGGAAGGTTTTGACAAGATCAAGGATCCGGAGGGACGAAAGAAGGTATTAGAGATTGCTCAATTGATCCCGGAATACGCGAAAGAAGTTAGCTGGCAGATATTCGTAGCATTCAGAAGTTTGCTTGATAGCGAGGGATTTGGAAAGATTACGGATCCGGCGAAGATGATCACGCTGCTTGAAATTGTGTATTGGATCATACCTGAGGCGAAAGAGGAGATAGAGGAACGGCTCAAGGATCTTAATAAGGCATTAACTTCGATCGGAAATTCATTCAGACATACTGACGAACTTTCAATAGAACTCCAGCGTTTTTCCAATACCCTTGTTCTTGCCGGAACCGATGATGCGAAGCGCGTTCAGGCCGCTGTGGACGCCTATGAAAAAATTGTGCTATTAGGCGGACAAGCTGCGACCCGGGATGCACGGGGTAATCAGACTGAAAATGGCCCGATCTCGACGTCTGAAAATGACACGAGTTCGACGGAAGACTCGAATGACACGATATGGATGAGAAAAAGTGAAACTCGTACGCTAACGGCTGGGAGAACAAGAACCACGCCAAATCGTTCCGAAGTGCGGCGAACGGCTGTATTTTTTGAGGCTGAGAGAATTGCTGAAGAAACGGTAACGGTATTGTTGGGCGCCACAGCGAATGAAGGTGAGCTTGAGATCCTTGCCAAAAAAGTGCAGCGTGTGGTGACGAATATGCCGGTCGAGGAATTCGGGAAACTATTGTGGCAAGCGGCTCTTAGAACCATCAGCGATATAGAACGTAACAAAGCCCCGATTGTCGTCAAAGTCAATAAGGCTATGGCTCAGAGCGCCGCGAAACGGTTCGTGGCGGCTTTGAAAACGAGCGGGATCAAAGGAAATCTTGCGGTCGGGTTTGATATGGAACCGGGACAGAATTTCTATGATGCCCTGACGCAACTCCGATCCGGAATCGGGATTGCTGTTTTCAGTAAAGAAATGTCCGCGAAGATGCCGCGCGATATCATGACAAAATTCAAGGCCGTCCAGACGGTGACCAGTTTCAGAGATTACAAGCCTCTTGCGGCAGAGAATACGGCTGTGCCGGTTCTGGCGCAGGATGTCGGTTCCGAAGAATGGGGTGTCAATAAAGCGCTTTTTGGCGTGGGTGTGGAAAATGCAGAGCAGATCGAGGGCGAACCATTCCTGGAGGTTGTAGAGAGTGTGGTCAGGATCGCCAGCGGCCTCTTGATGGCGGACCGGATCAAGTCTCCGGACGAGTTGAAGAATCCCGCGAAGCGGGCGGAGATTAAAGCTGAACTTGTAAAGATCCTTTTCAATCTGGATACGGATCCAGGAATTCTTACTATTGAGGGACGTAATTTGATCGTGCACCGAAGTCTTCTTCAGAAATTCATTCTCGAATATCAGATCCAGGCCGAGATTAAGCAAGCCGCTTAAAATCCCCCTTAGCGTGAACGCTTGACAAACCAGAACTTTTTACAAACACAAAATAAACGGCCGGTATCTACTCCATTTGGCTGAACACACAAAGTGTATCCCCTTGACACATCATTCATTTGTGGCATACTCGGTGCCGTTTCAGTAAAGTTGCCTGCTTTTTTGCCGTAACTCTATTGTTCAAGGGAGAATACAACTCAATGGAAAATCTTAAATACAACGACCAGGGACTTTTGCCCGTCATTATCCAGGACGCTAAGTCCGGCGAAGTGCTCATGCTCGCTTATATGGATAAAGTTGCCGTAGAGCGCACCCTCAAAGAGAAACACACGGTTTTTTATTCCCGGTCCCGCAATAAATACTGGGTGAAAGGCGAGGAGTCCGGCCACACCCAGAGCGTCGTGCAAGTGCTTACCGACTGCGATCAGGACACGCTTCTGGTCCGCGTCACCCAGAATAAAGGCGGCGCCTGCCACCTCGGCTACCGAACCTGTTTCGTTCACGAGATGAACGAGCGGGGAGACGTCGTCAAGATCACGCAGGAGAAGGTCTTTGACCCGGAAAAGATCTACAAAAAATGATCGCCCCTGATGTGAGCACCTTCAAAAAACTGGCCCGGAAAGGGAACATGGTCGCCCTGTCCGAGACGTTTCCCGCGGACCTGGAAACCCCGGTCTCCAGCTTTCTGAAGATCAGCCGGAAGGCGCGCCACGCATTCCTTCTGGAGTCCGCGGAGCAGGAAGAGAAGATCGGCCGTTTTTCTTTTCTCGGGATCGAACCGGCCGCCGTCTACGAGTCTTCCGGAAAAAATGTCACGGTCACGACGAAGGGAACGAAGCGGGTCCTTGAAGGTTCCCGGCTTTTGGATGTGATCGAGGCGGAACTGGCCACGCGAAAGCTGGCGAACCCTGAGGCCTTCCCGGGGTTCCGGGGCGGGTTCGTGGGCTATCTTTCGTATGAGAATGTCCGCGATTTTGAGACCATCCGGCTCACGAAGAAAAAAGGGCCGGGCTTTCCTCTGGGCATTTTTTTCCGCGTCGAGGATTTTCTTGTGTTCGACCATTTCCGCAAAACGCTTTCGATCGTCATTTTGGTGGACCTGAAAAAATTCAAAACTCCGGAAGCCGCCTACATGAACGCCCTCCGGCAGATGGCAAAATACAAAAGCCTTCTTCAAAAACCGTTGCGCACGCCTTTGGCGGCAAAGACCGCGCCCCTGCCCGAGGTCCGGCCGAACATGTCGCGCAAAGATTACGAATCCAAAGTCAGGCGGATCAAGGAATACATCCGCGCCGGGGATTGCATCCAGGTCGTCCTGTCGCAGCGTTTTCAGCTCGCGCACCAAGGCCATGATTTTCAGATCTACCGCTCGCTCCGTTCGATCAACCCGTCGCCTTACATGTTTTATTTCCGGAGCGGCGCTTTCCGGCTGATCGGCTCCTCGCCCGAGATGCTCGTCAAAAAAACAAAACGCCTGGCGGAGGTGCGTCCCATTGCCGGCACGCGGCCGCGCGGAGGAACGGAGGCCCAGGACCTGCGGTATGAAAAACAGCTCCGGTCCTCGGTGAAGGAAATGGCGGAACATCTGATGCTCGTCGATCTCGGCCGCAACGACCTCGGCCGCGTCTCGGATTTCAAATCGGTCCAAATCGAACGTTTTGCTTTTGTCGAGCGTTATTCCCATGTCATGCATCTGGTCAGCCGTGTGCAGAGCAAGCTCAAAGCGGGGAAGTCGGCCATGGACCTTTTGCGCGCGACCTTTCCGGCCGGCACGCTTTCCGGAGCGCCCAAGGTACGGGCCATGCAGATCATCAACGAGCTCGAGCCCGAGGCGCGCGGCCCCTACGGCGGATGCCTCGGCTATTTCGGGTTTGACGGGGACATGGACATGTGCATCACGATCCGGACCCTCATGTTCCGCAGGAACAGGATCTTTCTCCAGGCCGGCGCCGGGATCGTCAAAGATTCGGACCCGGGCCGGGAATACGAGGAAACGGTCAATAAATCCAAAGCTCTTTTGAAAGCCATCGAAGAGAGATTTCTTTTTTAAGTCACGGAGAACGGCAGGCATGCTCCTGGTCATCGATAACTACGATTCGTTCACGTACAACCTAGTGCAGTATCTCGGCGAGCTCGGCGCGGACCCGCGCGTCTGGCGCAACGACGAGATCACGATCGCCAAGATCAGGCGCCTGCGTCCCAAACGCATCGTCATTTCGCCGGGGCCCAAAACGCCCAAAGAAGCGGGCATCTCCTGCGAAGTGATCCAAACCTTCAGCGGCAAGGTCCCGATCCTCGGCGTTTGCCTGGGCCACCAGGCGATCGGCCACGTATTCGGCGGCAAGGTCATCCGCGCGGCCAACATCATGCACGGCAAGACCTCCAAGGTCTATCACGACAGGGACCCTCTTTTCAAAGGGATCCCGGACCCGTTCATCGCGACCCGCTATCATTCGCTGATCGTCGAAAAAAAATCCCTGCCGGACATACTCAAGATCACCGCCTGGACCCGGGACCAGGAGATCATGGGGCTCAAGCACAGGTCCCATCCGACGTGGGGCGTTCAATTCCATCCCGAATCCATCATGACCGCCTCCGGCATGCAGCTCCTGAAGAACTTTTTGGGGCTTTCCAAGTGAAGGAAAGATCCCTGGCTCCGCTCCTTTCGAAGCTTCTCTGCGGGAAGGACCTGACTTTGTCCGAATCCCGTACCTTCTTCCGCCGGCTTTTTACGGGCACCGTTCCTTTCACGAAAGCCAAAAGCTTCCTGCTCCTGCTCGCGCAAAAAGGGGAAACGGCCGACGAGCTTCTCGGTTGTCTCCGCGCGCTCCAGGCCCTTGAAAAACCGATCGGCCCCAGGGTCCCGGGGCTCATGGACACCTGCGGCACCGGAGGCGACGGCCGTCAAACGCTCAATATTTCAACGTTAGTAGCTCTGGTCATCGCAGGCGCGGGCGGAAAGATCGCCAAGCACGGCAATCGCGCCATTTCCTCGAAGTCCGGAAGCTCGGACCTCGTGGAAGCCTTCGGCATCAAACTCGACGCGGCCCCCCAAAAAATGATCGCCGCGGTCCAACGCTCCGGCCTCGGCTATTTTCACGCGCCGTTCTTTCATCCCGTCTTCGCGAAGATGCAGCCCCTGCGCAGAACGCTGAAACGGCCGACCATCCTGAACCTGCTCGGGCCTCTGGTGAACCCGATGCGCCTCGACCATCAGCTCGTGGGGGTTTCCGAAAAACACCGGGTCCCGCTTTACGCCAAGGTCCTCTCGAAATTAGGCCGGAAAACCGCGCTCGTCTGCCACAGCGACGACGGCATGGACGAGATCTCGACTTCGGTCCCGACCACGGTCGCCTGGGTGACGCCGGACAAAGTGCGGATGTCGAAGATACGGCCCGCGGCTTACGGCCTTCAGGAAGCGTCCCTGAAACATCTTTCGGTCGATTCGGTCAGAAAAAGCAAGCTCCGGGCCCAAAACATCCTGTCCGGAAAAGAAAAAGGCCCCGCGCGCGACACGGTCGTTTTGAACGCCGCCTTCGGGCTTTTCCTTTGCGGCAAAGCCGGTTCCGTCCGGGAGGGGATCGCCCTCGCCCAAAGGTCCCTCGATTCCGGCAAGGCCCTGAAGGTCCTGAAACGGCTGAAGGCCATGGCGCACTGATATGAAATTGAATGAGGTTGTCATCCTTGAAACGACGACTTTTGTCACCCCCGAATGTTTTAATCGGGGGTCCAGATCCCCGATGACTACTTTCGGGAAGGGATCCATATTTTTCCTGGATTCCCGCTTGAAGCATGCGGGAATGACAAAAAAATGCAGAGCTCAATTATGATCCTGAACGAAATTCTTCTCCAGAAACGTAAAGACCTCGACGATCTGAAACAGCACATGCCGCTCGCGCGTCTCCGGCGCATTATTGAAAAATCCGGCCGGCCGAAGCCCCGGTCGTTCCGTAACGCGCTCCTGGCCACCCAGCGCCTCAACATCATCGCGGAACTCAAAAAAGCGTCGCCCTCGGAAGGCGTATTGCGCGAGAATTTTCAGCCTCTCCGTATCGCGAGCCTGTTCGAATATGCCGGCGCCTGCGCGATCTCGGTCCTGACGGAATCGCATTTTTTCAAAGGCCGTCCCAGTTATCTGAAGACCGTGCGCCAGGTCACGAAACTCCCGATCCTGCGCAAAGATTTCATTTTTGACCGCTTCCAGCTTTATGAGACCGCGCTTCTCGAGGCCGACGCGTTCCTCCTCATCGCTTCGATCCTGAGCGAAGAGGAACTCAAGGACCTGATCGCTCTCGGGAAAGAACTCGGGATGGACGCTTTAGTCGAGGTCCATTCGGACGCGGAGCTCAAGAAGGCCGTCGATGCCGGCGCCGCGATCATCGGGATCAACAACCGGGACCTCAAGACGCTCAAGGTCGATCCCGAACGCGCCAAGCTCCTGATCCCGCATATCCCGAAGGGGACCGCCATCGTGGTGGAAAGCGGCCTCACGACGCACGACGAACTGATGATGTACAAAAGCCTCGGCGCGAACGCCTTCCTTATCGGCTCGGCCCTGATGAGGTCCAAAGACATCGCCGCCACGCTCCAGAAACTTCTCGGGAAAAACGGCGTTTCCATCGCGGAGGGGGCCCTGTGACACGCGTCAAGATCTGCGGCAACACGAATTACGAGAACGCGCGCCTCGCCGTAGACCTCGGGGCCGACTATCTCGGCTTCATTTTTACCCCCGCCAGCAAGCGCGTGATCACGGCCGGAAAAGCGGCGGAGATCCTCGCCAAGCTCCCGGACTTCAAGAATACCGTGGGCGTCTTCTGCAATCAGCCCAAAAAAGAGGTCGAGGCCGTCGCCGGAGAACTCCGTCTCAAGTTCCTTCAATTCCACGGCGAAGAGACCGCTCTTTACTGCGATTCATTCATGCAGAAGGGTTACGAGATCATCAAGACCTTTCACGTGAAAGACGCCATGAGCCTGAAACGGATCGCGGAGTACAACGTCAGCGCCTTTCTTTTCGACACCTTTGCGCATTCCGAGAAGGGCGGCACCGGCGTCCCGTTCGACTGGACGGTCATCGAAGACAAACCCTATGTGCACGATAAACTTTTCCTGGCCGGAGGGCTTAACGCGCTGAATGTCGCGCAGGCGATCGAAAAGATCCGCCCGTTCGCCGTAGACGTCGCAAGCGGTGTCGAATCCGCCCCCGGGATGAAAGACCCCATACTCCTCCGGACCTTCATCGAGAACGCTAAGGGAGTGAAAGAAGCCCATGAGCGAAAAGCTTGATTTTGTAAAACGTCTGAAGTCCCGCCTTCCGCAGATCGAGAAAGACTCCCTTTATCTGAAGCTCCTGGAGGCGACCCAGGAAAATCTCCGGCTCGCGGAAGCGTGCAAGAACCTGGAAGAGGGGATCGTCATCACGGACGCAAAAGGGTATCCGCTCTTCGTCAATCAGAAGGCCCATGACTGGCTCGGGGGCGCCCATGTGGCGGCCAAACAGCCCGTCTGGAACCAGACCCAGGACCCTTCTTTCGCGGCATTCCTGAAAGAGAACATCGTGATCGCCGGGACCCGCACCGTCCATGATCTCAGCATTCTTTCCCCGCGGGAGATGCAGCTGCGCGTCACGGTCCTCCCGAGAGAAGAGGACGGAAAAACGAATTTCATCATTCTCCTTCTGGATATCACCACGCGGACGGAACAGGAATTCGAGACCGCCATGCTCTCGCGCATGGAAAGCCTCGTGCGGCTCGCGGGCGGCATTGCCCACGAGATCGGAAATCCCCTGAACGCCATCACGATCCATCTGGAACTCTTGAAAAAACGCCTTGCCGGACTTCCCGGTGACCAGCGGAAGGCGATCGCGGACTCTTTGAGCGACATCCAGGATGAGACCCGGCGGCTCGACAAGATCATCCGTAATTTTCTCAAAGCCACCCGCAAACCGCCGCTCCGTTTCCGGGTAGATGATCTGAACGAGGTGATCGCCGACGCGCTTTCTTTTTTGAAGCCGCAGATGGACGCCGCGAAGGTCCTCGTGAAATTCACCAAAGACAAAGGCCTTCCCGGATTTCTGCTGGACAGGGAACGTCTTTATTACGCTTTTATGAACCTCATGAAGAACGCCGTGGAAGCCATGCCGGAAGGCGGGACGCTCAAGATCGCGGTGACGCACAAGCAGCATTGCGCCGTCGTGACCCTCGCGGACACGGGCTGCGGCGTCCCCGAGAAAGACCTTGCCAGGATCTTTGACGTTTATTACACCACGAAACCCGAGGGGGCAGGGCTGGGCCTCATGATGGTCTATGACGCCGTCGCAGAACACGGCGGCAAGATCGAGGTCGCGAGCAAACCGAACAAGGGGACAACTTTCAAGGTCCTCTTGCCCGTCCGCGAACCCCAGCTCCAGTTACCCGATTACAAGTCTCAAGCCGTGGAAAGCTAAATGCAGAATTTTATGGAATCCTTAGCACCGTTCGTTTTTCCCCAGCGTGGAAAAACTCACTCGCGCCTCCGGTCTCGCTCGACGAGCAGGACTGGGGCGAGAGGCAGCGTTCGGAGCCCTTTGCAGCTCGGTGCCGCCCTCATAATTAAGGGCGGATCAAAGGGCGAGAACCGCAAGCGGCCGTTTCTCGCTGGAAGAAACGGACCGCTGGTGACGACGCCCAGTCCTGCCCGTCACCGTGCCCGCTTGACCTTCGGAGCGTGCCGCCGGATTTCCATAAAATTCTGCGGTTTGGCTTATTGAAAAATAAGGAGATCGATCGCCATGTTTGAAAGCATCCTGCTGGTTGAAGACGAGGCCAATGCGCGGAAGGGCCTGACCCAGTTCCTTCAAGGTCTGGACTACGACGTCATGACCGCCCAGAACGGCAAAGAGGCTCTCGAGGTTTTCAAGAAAGAGAAGCCCGACCTCGTGATCTCGGATATCCGCATGCCCGAAATGGACGGCACCGCGCTTCTAGAATCGATCAGGGCCGAGGCCCCGTCCGCAAAAGTGATCCTCCTCACCGCCTACGGTTCCGTGGAAGATGCGGTCAAGGCCATGAAAAAAGGGGCCTTCTATTACCTGACCAAGCCCGTCAACCTCGAAGAGCTGGAGTTCCTCGTCAAAAAAGCGTTCAGCAGTCATCAGCTCGAAGAAGAGAACCGGGAGCTCAAGCAGGAACTTTTCAGGGAACGCTACGACCTGGGCCAACTGATCGCGCAATCTCAGAAGATGAAGGAGCTCCTCAAGACCGTGGACAAGATCGCGGCCTCCAACGCCTCCGTCCTGATCGAAGGGGAAAGCGGCACCGGTAAGGAGCTCATCGCGAGACGCATCCACGAGCTGAGCCCCCGCAAACAATATCCTTTTATCGCGGTCCACTGCGCGGCCCTCACCGACACGCTGTTGGCGAGTGAACTTTTCGGCCATGAAAAAGGCTCCTTCACCGGCGCCACGGAGCGGAAAAAAGGACGGTTCGAACGCGCGCATCAGGGAAGCCTCTTCTTAGACGAGATCGGCGAGATCACCAAAGACACGCAGGTGAAGCTCCTGCGCGTCCTCCAGGAAGGCGAGTTCGAGCGCGTGGGCGGGACCAAGTCGATCAAAGTCGACGTACGTCTCATTGCCGCGACCAACAAAACGCTCCTGGACGAGGTCCAGCAGCAAAGGTTCCGCGAAGACCTCTACTACCGCATCAATGTCATCTACCTGAAGGTCCCGCCGCTCCGGGAACGCAAGGAAGACATCGCTCCGCTCGTGAACGCCTTCATCCGGCAATACGCGGAGATGAACGCCAAGAAGGTCCTCGGGATCGAAAAAGACGCGCTTGCGGCCCTCGAAGATTACAACTGGCCGGGGAATATCCGCGAGCTGAAGAATATCGTGGAGCGTATGATCGTCCTCAGTTCCTCGGACATGCTGACCTTGGACCAGGTCCCCGAAGATATCCGGCAGGGAAGGCCTCTCGCCGCCGGGACGGGCGCCGGCGCCCCGCTCCAGGGCATCTCAAAGATCGAGGATGCCGAGCGTGAGCTCATCCAAAAGGCCCTTCAGGAGACCCGCGGCAACAAATCCACCGCCGCCGAAAAACTCGGCATCTCCCGACGGACGCTTTACCGTAAGCTGGAAGAATACAAACTGACGTAACAGACTCATGCCAATGGCCTTTCAGAGAGGAAAAAATGAATTATGTGAACCTTGCTGGATGCTGCATAATGCTTTAAACTACCTCTGTCTAGGGGGATCGAAATGGCCAGAGGCGAGTTATTAGGGAAGCTTTTTAAAAGTTATAAGGCACAGAATGACGCCGAGTTTGAAAAGATCGCTCTTCAAATTATTGCCGAAGAAAATCAAAAAAATAACCATCAATTGGCTAAAAATTTATTAGAGATTCTAGAAGGAAAAAATATGCTTGAAAATACTTTTAGCGTAGACGCGAATTTGACAAATGTTCCTCAAGATCGCGAACGCCATATGCCGCTCATTGATATTCGAAAGGCGGAACACCACCTCTCAGAAATAATTTTGAGTCCTGAAAAAATGGAGATTCTTGACAAAATTATAAAAGAATATAGCAAATCAGAACTTCTCAGTCTTCATGGCCTAGAACCAAATCACAAGATTCTTTTTTGTGGGCCGCCAGGTTGCGGGAAAACCTTGTGTGCTGAAATTGTAGCGCACGAATTACGACTCCCTTTGCTTTACGTGCGATTCGATTCTATTGTTTCGTCATACCTCGGAGAAACGGCCGCAAATTTAAGAAAGGTTTTTGACTTTGCTGCTAGTGGTCGATGGGTAGTCATGTTTGACGAGTTTGACGCGATCGGAAAAGCCCGGGACGATCAAAATGAGCATGGAGAGTTAAAGAGAGTCGTTAATAGCTTTCTTCAAATGCTGGACAGCTTTAAATCGTCAAGCCTAATTATTGCTGCTACTAATCATGAACGATTGCTGGACCCCGCTTTGTGGCGCAGATTTGATGAGGTCATGTACTTTTCATGCCCGAGCTTATCTGAGACTAAAAAACTTATAAAAATGAAGCTTCAAAATTTTCCCTATTCAATTGACATTGATAACGAATCGTTAAAATTCAAAAGAATGTCATATGCTGATATTGAGAGGGTTTGTTTTGATTCTATTAAAATAGCCATCATGGATGATAAGGATTCTGTTTCCCCTGACATATTCGGCTTGGCTTTAAAACGACATAATGTTCGTCTAAAAATTGCAAAAGTTGCTAAGAATAACAAAACAAGCTAGTCCACCTCATGCCATTTCCCCATTTAATTTTACCCCGTTTTACTTTTGAAGCCCCTCGAAGGAAAACAGGATTCGGTTTTTCTCCGCCCAAAGAGTTTAAAAAGCATGGTGAGGCTCTGAAAGAGCAAGTTGATGAGTTTCTGCTGGCTGTAAGCGAAAAACCGAAAGTTGCAGGCTTTGATCCGGCTTTAATTCTTCGCGTACATTTGAATCCAAAGTCAATGATTCAAGAGGGAGACTGGGAGAAATCCGGCCTAATGCTTTTAAGCGTAGATCGAGATAAAACATTTATATTATTTTGCTCGGATTTAGATTTGACAGACTTTAAAACGCGCCTGGAAAAATATAAAAGTGGACCAATCAAAAAAACGTCGGGAGAAACTCCTAAAAGTGCTCCGTATAATCAAATTTTTGCAAGCATTGAAGAAATAAGCTCCGTAAGCCCTGAAGATAAAATTGGCCGCTTATTTAATCAGCAAGGGATAACCAAGCTGGCGCAATTCCAGCCTGGTGTGGATTATGTGGTTGATGTTCAACTGTGGGACTTTGGATCAAAGGATTTAAATAAAAAGAAACTGGCGGAAGTAAAAAAGTTTTTTTTGGATAAAAAAGGACAAGTTACGGACGATAGCGTTGAAAAAGGCTTGGTTTTGATTCGCGTAAAATGCAAGGGAGCCCTGATTTCAGAAACTTTAAAGCTAATTGACAGTATTGCCGTTGTTGATTTGCCTCCTCAGCCTTCGTTAACTATTTGTAAACAACTAGAGCGAAGTCTTAAAGACTTCCGGCCTGTTCAAGCGCCTCCCGAAAGGGCGTCATCAATTGCCGTTTTAGACAGCGGGCTGATGACTGCGCACCCGTTATTGGCACCAGCCGTTGGGGAATCTACTTCACTTCCTGCTAAGTTGAATTCAGATGACAAACACGGGCATGGAACAATGGTGTGTGGTTTGGCACTTTATGGAGATGTGGAATCATGCATCGACGCAGGAACGTTCGCTCCTTCTTTGAAACTTTATAGTGCAAAGGTGTTGAACGACGATTGCAAATTTGATGATGAGAAATTGATAGTCTCACAAATGAGGGATGCGATTACCTATTTTCGATCCAAATATGGCTGCCGTGTCTTTAATTTATCATTGGGAGATGAAAGAACTCCTTATAAGGGGGGTAAGGTTAGTGCCTGGGCTTCGATTTTGGACAATTTGTGCAGAGAGCTGGATATTATAATTGTTGTTTCTGCAGGAAATTACTTTTATAACCCCGCCAATCCGTCTGAACATCATACGAAATATCCAAAATATTTATTAGACACTGATGCTCGAATCATTGAACCAGCTACGGGTGCTATTGTCCTAACCGTCGGAGCCTTAGCGAAAACGGCTAATGTTCCCGTCGGATCTTCTGGCAGAATGGTGACTTTGAGGCCAATTGCCCAGCCGAATGAACCTTCTCCTTTTACAAGATCAGGCCCAGGCTTGGGCGATTCTATAAAGCCTGAGTTGTGCGAATATGGTGGAAATTCCGCATATGATGGACTCACTTCGACACGCAATGACAGCTTGGAGGAAATGGCTATCATTTCTACCAATAATCAATATTTAAAACGATTGTTCAAAACAGACATAGGAACTTCGTATGCCGCACCACGCATAGCTCATGCTGCTGCACGGTTGTTCTCTAATTATCCGTCTGGTTCGGCTAATTTAATTAGAGCTTTTCTGGCGGCGTCAGCCTCTCTTCCTGAAGCGTCCGAAAAACTGCTTTCCGGATTAGGGGAGAATGTTCCCTTTCAACTCTGTGGTTATGGCCGTCCTGATGTTCAGTACGCGGCTTTATCAAGTTTAAATAAGCTAATGCTTTATTCGGATACGAAAATAAAATATGATCACTTTCATCTTTATCACGTTCCAATACCTGAGGAATTTTTTAATACACGAGGACGAAAAACGATAACCGTGACTCTTGCCTTTGATCCGCCTGTCAGACACACCCGTTTCGATTATTTAGGCGTTACTATGTCTTTTCGACTGATTAGAGGTAAAGATCCAAAAGCAATAGTAGAAGCTTTTCGGCAGCGCACAAAAAAAGAAGCCAAAGTTGACGGGTTGACTTCAACAAGGTTTAATTGTCCATTTCATCCGACCCCGACTATTCGGGAGGGCGGAACCTTGCAAAAAGGTATATTTTCCACAAAGCAGCAATTCAAGCCTGAATATGGCCAAAATTACTTTCTTGTCGTTCGTTGTGAAAAAAGATGGGCAAGAAAAGATGAAAAGGATGAGCAACGCTACGCTGTGGCAGTAACGCTTGAGCATCAAGACGAAATCGATTTATATACTGCGATTAAGCAAAGAGTCGATGTCCTGGTGAGAGTGCGTGCACGTCCCCGTGCTTAAGCACTTATGAACTCCCTTCTCACAATGAAAGATTACTTCCTGCCGATAGAGTAAATTCCGGGGACACATCACTTAATTTAAGACGACGGAGGTTTTCATGGCGGGCAAAGCGGTCTTCCGTACGCCGATGAAAGGCTTGAGAGCGCTGATCGCCCTGGTGTGCGGGGCCTTCGCGTGGGTCTCCTTCTATGCGTTCTCTCTCAACCCCGGGCACGGAAGGTTGTCTTTAGGGACCGGGGCGGCACTCGTGCTCGCGGGACTCGCGGCGCTCTTTCTGGAAAGGATCTGCGAGGTCGACGGAGCGAGGAAGTCGCTTTACAGCGCCTGGGTTTTCATGAACTTCCCGATCGTCCGGGGAACGGAAGTGTTTTTGGACGGAGCGGATTCCGTCCGGCTGGCGCTCGTGGAAATGCAATTGTATCCTGATTATTTTCCGGACCGCAGGTGGATCGTCAAAGCGACCAAGGCGTTCCCGGTCTGGGTCATGCGGGGAGAAAAGGCCCTGGGCTATGTGATCGGATGGAAACAGCCCGAAGACCCGGCGTCCGGAAGGGGAGGTTGGGACCGCGGCATGATCAACTCGGCCTGGTTCCCGGAATACGCCCGCTATGTCGCCGCCACCTGCGCCAAGGCCCTCGAGCTCCCGCTGGTCGATCAGATGAATAAGAAAACGGTCCTTCCCGCGGAGATCCCCGCGGAATGGCTGGACAAGAACAAAGTGCGGTATCGCTTGAAGTGGGAGCCGGTCTGGTAAAAATAAAAAGGGGTCACACCTATTTATTGGTGTCTACCCATAGCGCTCGCGGGCGGGCAAAAAACGCGTTGACGCGTAAATTGAACTGATAGAAAAGGAGGCGAAAATGGAACTTACACTTTCGGGAAAAGGAAAGGTGCTGGCTTATTGGCAGGTCCTGGCCGGCATCGCGAGTATTGTGATCGTGATCATCAATTTTTTGCATGGAGGCAATGTGTTGGCGGGCGCGGTGCTCTCGATCGTAGCGGTCCTGTCGCTTATGGCGGGCATAGCTCTTCTTAAGGGAAAACCGTCCGGAGCAGGACTTTCCTGGTTGGCGCAGCTCGTCCAGGTCCCCGCACTTTATCTCAAGGGTCTTTACTTCCAGGTTTTCCTGCTCCTGTCCCTCGATATAGGCAAAAATGTAAGCGGAGCTATCTTTCTCAATTGGCATGCGGGTTCAGGCGCCTTTTTCCGCGTAGGCGAGATCCCTTTTCAATTCGCGGGCGCAAACCTCGTCGCTTTGATCTTCTGCCTTTTCCTGGCGCTGGGAGTTTCCAAGAAAACACCCTAGGCATCGAAAAAAAATCAGCGGATAGCCCATAGCCGCTAGCTAAAGGCTAGAGTCTATGAGCTTCGAGCTATTTTCGTTTTGCCGTTTGGATACAAACTACTGCATCATTATGGCGCACGCGTCAGCTTCATCTTTTATCCCGGAAAATGTTCCGCTATAACCTGTTCAAATTAATGGAGTTACGTCGACATATTTTTTGGCATGTTGGCATGGTAATTGATATACAGGAGTTAGTATTGGATTAACACAATCCGCCACAAAGCGTTGGCGGATTAAATTCGCGCAGCAAGTTACGTTCCGTAACGTGCGCGCTCATTTAAGGAGGAAGCAGCCATGGCAAAGATCTTAGGAATCGATTTAGGAACGACCAATTCATGTATGGCGATCATCGAGGGATCGGACCCCAAGGTCATCGAGAACAAAGAAGGGAACCGCACCACGCCTTCCATCGTCGCCTTCACCAAGACAGGGGAGCAGCTGGTGGGACAAACGGCCAAGCGCCAGGCGGTCACGAACCCGGAGAACACGATCTTCAGCGCCAAGCGCTTCATCGGACGCCGTCAGGAAGAGGCGACCCACGAATCCCAGCTGGTCCCGTTCAAGGTAAAGGCCGGCAAACACGGCGAGGCGGTCTTCAACATCCCGCAGGAAAAACGGGATTACACGCCGCCGGAGATCTCCGCGAAGGTCCTTCAGAAGCTCAAGGCCGACGCGGAAATGTATCTCGGGGAGCCTATCAAGCAGGCGGTCATCACCGTCCCCGCGTATTTCAACGATTCCCAGCGCCAGGCCACCAAGGACGCGGGACAGATCGCGGGCCTCGAGGTCCTGAGGATCATCAATGAACCGACCGCGGCCGCGCTCGCGTACGGGATGGACAAGAAAAAAGACGAGACCATCGCGGTCTACGACCTGGGCGGCGGAACGTTCGACATTTCCATTCTCGATATCGGGGAAGGCGTCTTCGAGGTCAAGGCCACGAACGGCGACACGCATTTGGGCGGCGACGACTTCGATCAAAAGGTCATTGATTGGCTCATCGCGGAATTCAGGAAGACCGACGGGATCGATCTCTCGAAGGACCGTATGGCCATCCAGCGCCTCAAGGAAGCCGCGGAAAAAGCGAAGTGCGAACTTTCCACGGCGCAAAGCACCGAGATCAATCTGCCGTTCATCACGGCCGACGCCTCCGGGCCGAAGCATCTTCTTTTGACGCTCACGCGCGCCAAACTCGAGCAGCTGGTCGCGGACCTGGTGGAGCGCACCGTGGCCCCATGCTTGCAGGCGATGAAGGACGCGGGCGTGAAACCCGATGACATCGATGAAGTGATCATGGTGGGCGGGATGACCCGTATGCCGGCCGTGGTCCAGAAAGCGAAGGACCTTTTCAAGAAGGTCCCGCATCAGGGCGTGAACCCCGACGAGGTCGTGGCGATCGGCGCCGCGATCCAGGGCGGTGTCTTGAAAGGGGACGTGAAGGACATTCTTCTCCTGGACGTGACCCCGCTTTCGCTCGGCATCGAGACCCTGGGCGGCATCATGACGAAGCTCATCGAGCGCAACACCACGATCCCGACCCGGAAATCCGAGATCTTCTCGACCGCCGCGGACAATCAGACCGCCGTGACCGTGAAGGTGCTCCAGGGAGAGCGCGAAATGGCCGCGAATAACCGCGTGCTCGGGCTCTTCAATCTGGAAGGCATTCCGCCCGCGCCCCGCGGTGTTCCGCAGGTCGAGGTGACCTTTGACATCGACGCGAACGGCATCGTCCACGTGTCGGCCAAGGACCTCGGCACGGGCAAGGAGCAGAAGATCCGCATCGAATCTTCTTCCGGGCTCTCCAAGGACGAGGTCGAAAAACTCGTTAAAGAAGGCCAAGCCCATGCCGACGAAGATAAACAGAAACACGAGGTCATCACGGCCCGTAACCAGCTCGATAACCTCATCTACGCGACCGAGAAGACCCTGAAGGAACACGGCGACAAGGTCTCGGAAGACGAGAAAAAGAAAGTCGAAGAGGCCCTGAAGGAAGCGAAGGCCGCGCTGACGAGTGAATCGAAGGACGAACTCGACAAAGCGGCCCAGAAACTCGGCACCGCGTCGCATACGATCGCGCAAAAGATGTACGAAGAGGCCGCCAAAAAAGCGGGGGCAAAAGGCGCGGGCGCGGCGGCCCCGGGGGCCGAAGGCAAAAAAGACGACGGCGTCGTGGACGCGGATTATGAAGTCGTCGATGACGAAGAAAAGAAGAAAAAGAAGGAAGAATAAAGGACCGGGGGGACCCCGCAGGGGCCTGGCAAGAACGACAGACGGGGAACGTCGGGCGGGCAACGGCCGGCGCTCCCCGTTCCGTGTTCCCCGGAAGCGGCTAGGTTAAGGAGACGCACATGCTTAACCGTATGCGATTTTTTCTGTTCTGTTCGATCCTGAGCGTGGTCTTCGCGGCCCCGTCTTTTGCGGCCCCGAAACTGAAGATCGAGCCTCCCGCCAAAGAAGTCCCCACCGGAAAAAGCGTGGTCCTGAAGGTCCAGCTCGAGTGGCCCGAGGCCGAAGGGCCCTATGAGTTTCATTCTCTCGAACCGAAGCTCGAAAATCTGACGCTCGAAAAACAGCGCCAATCCCAGGAAACAGGCGAGACCGTCTCCCAGACATTTTTCTACGAATTCCGCCCCGTCAAGTCCGGCACCGCCGTGATCTATCCCTTCGAGATCAGTTATCGCAAGGCGGAAACGGAGCCGTGGACCCCCATCTTCATCCCGGAACATATGGTCAAGGTCGTTTCGAACTTCCTCCTGAGGGTCACTTTGGTCGTTCTCAGTATCGCGATCCTTCTCTGGGTGCTGATCGCCGCAGGTTTCAAGCAGTGGGACCTCTGGAAGGTCCGCGCGGCCGCTCGGAACGCTCCTCCGCCCGACCCGAAGCAACGTATCTATGCGCAAGCGGAAGAGGCGATCATGAAATTCGCCTCTCCCGATCCGAAAGAAAAGCTGGCCCTCTGGGCCAATCATTTCCGGACCGTGGTCGTGACCTATTATGATGTTTCCGGCAACACCGCCCCCGCCGACATCCTTTCCTTTCTGAAGGTCAAAGAGATCCCGATGGGGGACTGGAACGAGATCTCCGGGATCTTCCGAGAGTTGACCGAGATGCAATTCTCGCGACGCGATCTCTCGGATTACGAACTCGCCCGGATGCAAAGGACCCTCTTGCAATATGTGACAGGCAAGATTATCATTGGGGAAATTTAGTTTTTACGATGATCGGCTGTCATTCCCGTCCGCTACAAAATGATCAACCTGTGAATGAGAAGGAGAATTTTATGGACAACTCGATCCAAGAAGTGAACGCCAAGGTACGCGACGCCAGCTCATCTCTCAAAGACCTCACCCGCGAGATCGGGAAGGTCATCGTCGGCCAGCAATACCTGATCGACCGGCTTCTCATGGCCCTTCTGGCGGACGGGCACATCCTGATCGAGGGCGTCCCGGGACTTGCCAAAACACTTTCGGTCCGGACCCTCTCCCAGGCCATCGAGGCCAAATTCCAGCGCATCCAGTTCACCCCGGACCTCCTGCCGGCGGACGTGGTCGGGACCTTGGTCTATAACCCCAAGGACGGCAATTTTACGACCAAAAGGGGCCCTATTTTCACGAATATCGTTCTGGCGGATGAGATCAACCGGGCGCCTTCCAAGGTCCAAAGCGCGCTCCTGGAAGCCATGCAGGAACGCCAGGTCACGATCGGGAACGAGACCTTCCCGCTCCCGGTCCCTTTCCTCGTCCTCGCCACCCAGAACCCCATCGAACAGGAGGGGACTTATCCTCTTCCCGAAGCCCAGGTCGACCGCTTTATGCTTAAGCTTGTGGTCAGCTATCCGAGCAAAAAGGAAGAAAAAGAGATCCTGGAGCGCATGGCGAGCGGAAAGGTCATCAAGGTCGATCCGGTGTTGAACATCGGCCGCATCATGGAATTGCGCCAGCTGATGCATCAGATCTACATCGACGAAAAAGTGAAGGATTACATCCTCGACCTCGTGTTCGCGACGCGCAACCCCCAGGATTACAAACTGGCGGACCTGAAGCCCCTGATCTCCTACGGCGCTTCGCCGCGCGCGAGCATCATGCTGACCCTGGCCGCCAAGGCCAACGCCTTTCTCCAGGGCCGCGGGTACGTGACCCCCGACGACGTCAAACAGATCGGCGCGGACGTCCTGCGGCACCGCGTGCTTGTGACTTACGAGGCGGAAGCCGAGGACACGACGTCGGACGACATCGTCAAAAAGATCTTCGATCAGGTCGAAGTCCCGTAGGCCTGCAGGACTCGAACCATGATCCTCGCCTCGCTCCTGAAAAAGGTCCGGAAGATCGAGATCCGCACGACCCGTCTGGTCAATGACCTTTTCGGAGGGGAGTACGAATCCGTCTTTAAAGGGCAGGGGATCGAGTTCGCGGACGTCCGGGAGTACGTGCCGGGCGACGATATCCGGACGATCGATTGGAACGTCACGGCGCGTTCGCTCCATCCTTTCGTCAAAAAATTCGTCGAGACCCGCGAGCTCACGGTGCTTTTCGCCGTCGACATGTCGGGCTCGCAGTATTTCGGTTCCACGGACAAACTCAAATCCGAGATCGCGGCCGAGATCACGGCCATCCTCGCTTTTTCCGCCGTCAAGAACAACGACAAGACCGGGCTCCTCATCGTCACCGAGGGCGTTGAGAAATTCATCCCGGTCAAGAAGGGGAGGAACCACGCCCTCCGCGTCATTCGCGAGGTCCTCGGCTACCAGCCCCGGAAAAAGAAGACCCGCCTGGCCGGGGCCCTGGAATATCTTTACCGGGTCCAGACGCGGACCTCGGTCGTTTTCCTGATCTCGGACTTCATGGACGAGGGTTATGAAAAAGCCCTGAAGATCCTCAGCCGGAAACATGACGTGATCGCCATCCATCTCCATGACCCGCTCGAACAGCAATTCCCGAAGATCGGGCTGGTGGAGCTGGCGGACCGGGAAACCGGGGAGACCATGCTCGTCGATACGGCCTCGTCCCAGTTCCAGGAACGGTTCCTCCGGACGGCCGATAAAAAAAAGGCGGCCCTCGAAAAACTCTTCAAAAGCCTTCAGATCGACTGCATCGACATCCCGGCCAACACTTCGTATATCGAACCGCTTTTCAAATTCTTCAAGAGCAGGGAACACCAATGAAGATGAGGACGCATTTTTTCTTCGCGCTTCTCGTTGCCGCGGCCCTCTCCGGACCGGGGCTGGCGTCCGGGGCCGATGACATTCGCGTCGAGGCCGCGGTCGACAAAGCGTTCCTCACGATCGGGGACCCGGTCACCTACACCGTCACGGTCGAACACGCCCCGGACATCAAGGTCCTTTCCAGCATCCCGGCGCCTTCTTCGGATTTTCTGGAGATCAAAAAGGTCGAGGATTTTTCCAAAAAGCAGAAGAAAAAGATCGTCGAGGGCCGTAAATTCATCCTCACGTCCTACCGGCTCGGAGAATTCATCCTCGACCCCGTGACGATCCGGTACCAAAAGGACGGACAGCCCGAGAAAAGCCTCCTCACGAACAAACTTTATCTTACGGTCAAAAGCGTCGCGGAAGGGAAGCCCCTGGAAGATATCCGCGACGTGAAGACCGTCGTTCCCTACAAGCTGCGCATGGGAAAACTCCTTGGGACGATTCTTGTTCTCGCCCTTCTTGCCGCCGGATATTTTCTCTTCCGCGCGCTCCGCAAGAAAAAGGGCGCCCTTCAATCCGCGCCCCCGCCCCTGACCCCGGAAGAGGAAGCCCTGCTGCATCTCACGGAGCTTTTTGAGTCCGATCTCCTCAAGCGCGGGTTCATCAAAATGTACTACCTGCGCCTTTCCGAGATCCTGAGGACCTATTTCGAAAAACGCTATCAGGTCCTCGCCGTGGAATCGACCACGATCGAGATCTTGCGCGCCTTCCGGCCCCTGCATCTCGAGGCCGGGCTTTATCAGAAGATCCAGTACGTGCTCGAGGCCTCGGACCTTGCGAAATTCGCCAAGTGGGTCCCCGCGGCCACCGAGACCTTCCAGATCAACAAAAAGGCTGAAGAGATCGTCAAAGAATCCGCTCCGGTCCCGGAGCAGGCTCCCGTTCCCGCGGAGGCGCCCCATGGTGTTTAGGCACCCGGCGTTCTTCCTGCTCCTGCTTCTTCTGCCGCTCGTCTTTCTTTGGGCGAAACGGCGCGAAAAGATCGAATTCGCGTTCTCGTCCCTTGAACTTCTGAAAGACCGGCCCCGAACGCCGCGGATGTTCCTCTTCCAGCTTCTGCCGCTCCTCAGGGCCGCCATGTTCCTTCTTTTGATCGCCGCGCTGGCGCGCCCTTCCAGCATCTCCAGCGACAAGGAATACCAGACGAACGGCGTGGATATCATGATCGCGCTCGACATCTCGGGTTCCATGCTGGCCGAAGACTTCCAGCCCGAGAACCGCATCTATGTCGCCAAGCAGGAGGCCGTCAAATTCATCCAGGGACGCGAGAACGACCGTATCGGGCTCGTGGTTTTCTCAAAAAAAGCTTTTACGCAATGTCCTCTCACCCTGGATTACCGCATTCTGATCGAGCTGCTTTCCGAGATCCGGGTGGGCATGATCGCGGACGGCACCGCCATCGGCATGGGCCTCGCGACCGCCGTGAACCGCCTCCGGGACTCGAACGCAAAAAGCAAGGTCATCATCCTGATCACGGACGGCGAGAATAACGCCGGCAATATCGACCCGATCACCGCCGCGGAGCTCGCCAAAAGCTTCGGCATCAAGGTCTACGCCATCGCGGTCGGGAAGGGCGGTATGGTCCCGTTCCCGGTCGACGATCCGCTCTTCGGCAAGCGTTACGTCCAGGCGAACGTGGAGATCGACGAAACGACCCTGAAGCGCATCGCCGACATCACGGGCGGCCTTTTCTTCAGGGCCCGCGACCCGGCGTCGCTCTCCGAGATCTACGAGCGGATCAACAAGCTGGAAAAAAGCGAGGTCAAGGTCAAGGAATACCGGAGTTACAACGAGCTCTTTCCGCTCTTCCTCATCCCCGCGCTTTTTCTGCTCCTTTTTGAGATCGTCCTGCGCCGAACCCTGCTCCTGAAGGTGCCCTGATGGTTAATTTTATTTTTCTAAGGGTCCATCAGGACAACACCAGCTTCCCGATATTTTCTTTAATAGAAAGCCGGGTGCCCTGATGCAATTCTTCCGACCGGAGTATTTCTTTTATCTGTGGCTGGTCCCGGCGGTCCTGGCGTTCTCTATTTTTTCGCGCGGGATCTGGCGGAAACGGCTTCACCGGCTGGTCCGGGATGAAGCGCTCCTTTCGAAATTGATCGAAGGGTACCGGAAAAACGAGTGGCTTCTGCGCGCGATCTTCATGACGCTTGCCGTGCTTTGTTTCGTGCTTGCGCTCGCGCGCCCGCAATGGGGCGATGAAAAGCGGACGGCCCAGCGCAAGGGCCTGGACATCATCTTCATGGTCGATACGTCCCTCAGCATGCTCGCCGAGGACATCAAGCCCAACCGCCTCGAAAAAGCCAAGTTCGAGGTCGAGACATTCATCCGCAATCTTCGCGGCGACCGTGTCGGCATGGTAACTTTCGCGGGCTCGGGGTTCCTGCAAACCCCGCTCACGCTGGACCATGCGGCATTCCTTTTGTTCATGGACGCCGTCCAGGTCGGGTTCCTGCCGGACCCCGGGACGTCGCTCCTCCAGGCCGTCCAGCTGGCGATCCGCGCCTTTCCCCAAAAGGAACTCAAATACAAGGCGCTGATCCTCTTCTCGGACGGGGAAGACCATGAAGGCGGGATCGAAAGGACCATCGAAGAGGCCAAGCAGGCCAATGTCCGGATCTATTGCGTGGGCCTGGGGACCGCGGAAGGGGAGCCCATCCCCCTGAAGAACGAGAAAGGGGAGCGCTCCGGGTTCAAGAAGGACCGCAGCGGGCAAATGGTGCTCACTCACCTCAACCAGCCGCTCCTGGAACGGCTCGCCAAGGAAACGGGCGGGATCTATCTGCCCGCGACACCCGGCGAGAAAGAAGTCGAGGTCATCCTAAAACACATGCGGGGATGGGGGGAGCAGCAATTCGCCGAAAAAGTGATCGTGGAACGCGAAGACCAATACCAGGTGTTCCTGGTCCTCGCGCTGATCTTTCTGATCGCCGAAATGCTGGTCCGCCGCAAAAACGGCAAGGGTCCGGTCCTGATGGCCTGCCTGGCCGCCTTTTTCCTTTTCACGGGATTCCTTGAGACCTCCCAGGACACGGTCAAAAAGGGCAACGAACATTTTCAGAACAAGCGGTATCAATCCGCTCTCGAGGCCTACCGGAAGGTCCAGGTGAAGAAACCCGACGCCCCGGAAGTGCTGTATGACCTCGGAACGGCCCTTTACAAGGTCGATGCTTTCCAGGAATCGGCCCAGAACCTCGAGACCGTCTCGAAAACGGCCCAGGACCCGCAGCTGAAAGCCCGCGCGCTCTACAATAAGGGGAATGTCCAGTACCGGCTCGGGAATTTCGAGGAAGCGATTGATGCCTACAAGAAGGCGCTCGAACTGGACCCCGACGATAAGGACGCCAAATACAATCTCGAATTCCTGCAAAAGCAGAAGAACAAGATCGATAAAAAAGACCAGGAACAAAAGAAAGAAGATCAAAAGAAGAAGGACGAGCAACAGAAAGATCAGCAGAAAAATAAACAGCAGCAGCAAAACCAGGACCAGCAAAAACAAAAAGATCAGCAGGGGCAAGGGAAGGACCAGGAGCAGAATCAAGATCAGAAGGGCCAGGACCAACAGCCCAAGCCCCAGGACCAAAAAGACCAAGAACAGCAGCAGCAACCGAAGCCCCAGGACCAGCAGGATCAGGAACAACAGCAACAGCAAGAACAGCAGCAGAAGGACCGGGAGCAAAAGGAAAAAGAAAAACAGGAGCAACAACAAAAAGAGCAGGAACAAAAGAAGAAGGAACAGGAAGAACGGCAAAAAGAACAGGAGCAAAAAAGCCCCCCGAAAGAGCAGCCGGGGCAGCAAGCACGTCCTCTCCAGGGCCAGATGAGCATGGACAATGCTCTTAACCTGCTGGACGCCATGAAAGAATCCGAAAAGGAGCTTCAGGACCTTCGACGGCCGCCGGTCAATAAGAACCCACCGCCTGTGGAAAAAGACTGGTAACGATCAGACTTAAGACCGCAGACGGGAGATCTGTGGTCTGTAGTCTGAGGTCTGTAGTCTTTGAAGCGTTGTCTTTATAAAATATAAACCCCAAAGGAGAACGTCATGAGCTTAGCCGAACAGATCGAAAAAGATGTCATCACGGCCATGAAAGCGAAGGACGCTGTCAAGGTATCGACTTTGCGGATGCTCAAAAGCGCCCTCGGGAATTATCTGATCCAGATGAAGAAGAACAAGGCGGAGGACCCGGAAGTCCTTGGGATCGTCGCCAAGCAGGCCAAGCAGCGCCGGGAAAGCGTGGAAAGTTTTGAGAAGGCGGGCCGCAAAGACCTTGCCGATAAGGAAAAGATCGAACTCGCGATCCTGGAGTCCTATCTGCCGAAGCAGATGACGGACGACGAACTCAGGGCCGCGGTCCAAAGCGCTATCACTTCTTCGGGCGCCAAGGGTCCCGCCGACATCGGGAAGCTCATGAAAGTCCTGATGCCCGCCATTCAGGGCAAAGCAGATGGCAAGCGGGTCCAAGAAACCGTCAAAGCCATCCTGAAATAGCCTCCTGAAGCCCGTTTCCGAAGCCCGCTCGCGCAGTTTGCTCTCCCTATAGTTTAGTTTACATAAGATACATTATGGGACGTACGATAAAGCTGACGAGGGGCCTCCTCTCTACAATCCATGGTCTGTTGAGCGCGGCCCAATACAGGAAGATAGCTCGAGAATAATGTCCGCCCACAATGAAGAAACGCGCCGGTTTAACTCCCGAATGGAAGTCTTTCGCGCTCGTGACCTATCGCGGTGGCGCTGAAGTTGCGCTTTGCTTTCCTGGCCACATAAAAGTCACGACGACACACACGCCACTCGAATGGCTCCGTGGCACGAGGTTCAGGATCGCGCTTGATGGGGTTCTTCCGGCCTTGGCCCTGGAGAGGACTCCCCTATAGGAAATGCCCTCCTAAAAGGGCCTAAGAAAGGGGCCTTTTTATCGGATGATTAAAGACTCGATCTGGGGCAAAAACAGCCAAAAAAGGCCCTTTTTGAGCGATTTTAGGCCATTCCCGTGGGCGATCTGTAGAGAGGAGTTTGTTCGCGGGCGTCCCTTAGGCGGCAACCGCAACCTGCTGGACAGACATGATCTCGCTCAGGAGGATCTGGACAAGAGCGTTGGCCAGATAAGCCTTGAACTGGAGGCGGCCGTTCTTGGAATCATAGCCTCCCGGAATCTCATTCTTTAAAAGGTCTACAAATTGCGTCCGGCCGAGCCATGCCGCAAGTTGCGCGATCCCGTAGATCTGCTTGACGCCATCAGGCTGTGATTTGTCATCGGAAGTATAGACCCCGATCACAAAACCGCGTTTCACAAGTTTCGCAAGTAATGTTTCGACTTCAGCAGTGATCTGGTCCTGACGGATCAGAAGTAAATGATGCTCAAAGGTCATGCTCGGAGGCGCGCCCTCTATCCTCTTAACCAGGCTCTCAAGCTGCCCGCCAAGATCTTCCACATCAGAACGTTTCAGATCCTGATCGCCATACTGATAGAGTTTCGCATTCAGCGCGTTGCTGATGATCTCTTCCGCCGTCAAGCGGTCTGTCACCATCCCGGTCCCAAGGATGATCTGGACCATATCCGGAACCTTCGATCTCTCACGCAGAGCTTCTCTATCGCGCAACGAGACGAGGACCTGCTTCTTCCATGCTTCCAATCCGACAAGCTCCGCCTCTTCCAGGGCCGCGGCATAAGCTCCGGATTCACTCCTGCCAAGAGAATGCTCCTGTTCGTGGCGAAGCAAAACTTGCAATTCTTTTTCTATCTGGAAGAGCCGCGCTTGCAGTAGGTCCAGCTGCAGCGGATCCATCATGGCCGTATCCTGTCCATCGAATTGTGCCGCCAACATTTGGGCGTGAGCGTCAGACAGCACCGTCCGTTTTGTTGTCTCATCATAATATCCAAGCTTGCCTGGTTTCATATTAGGATCCCCCGGCAGGGCAAATTCCGGACGCACTGGGAACGTGATACCTCGCGCCCCGAGATTCGCCAACGCCCGGTTAAGCAAGAACTTCTGCAATGCTTTAGGCGTAACAATGCCTATCCCGCGAACCGTCTCCGAAGCTACCGCCGCGGGCACCGCCACCGGCTCCGCCGTCCTCAATTCCGAACGCGTCGGCACCGCAACCGTTCGAGACTCAGAACGCGCTTGAATTGCTCCCGATCCTGCTCCAGCCTCAGGCTTGTTGACCATCTTATCGACAATATCGTGGAAGCGTCCTTTCTTCGCCTTAGCATGCGCCGCCGAAAAAGCATCAACTTGCTGAAGGACTTGCCCATCTTCAAAACTATTGAGCAATGCAAAAACACGCTGCGTCGCTTCGCCTGCATTGACCATATCCAACATAGCATCAGCCAGACCTTTCATAAGATCTTCAGCCCGCGTTCGAACGGTCTGCGCTCGTTTGTCCTGCAATTTCAATTTATTTTCGATCCAATCCGGAAGATAACTTGAGAAAATAGACTGCCACGTTCTAATCGTATATTGCAACTGCTGCTCCCGAAGCCAAATCTTGAAAACCTCCTCCCTGTTAGAGCCCTGGTACATGGCCCCACCCGGTTGATAGACCGTTTCAAAACTTATGCGACACCATATATTGTCCGCAGGCGCCCCAGTCATATACGCCTTTAATTCGCGCACGGCTTCCCCAAGGATAAACGCAACAGCTTGATCGTTACTCGCTCGACCCCGAAGGGGCTCGTTCTTCAAGTGATCTAGAGGGTGAAAGATCTCATGTGACAGATACTCGTACCTAAGATCTTTGCCCGGATCGACAGGAATGTAAGAGGCACCTCCCATGGTATGCAATAGTGTTCCCTCTTTATACTGGAACTGTTGGTCCGCAAAGGCCTCCGCACCGTCATGGCCCAATTTCTTCTGGAATTGAGTCCAATAGTCTTGATCCACTGTAAAGACAACAAAACCAGTCCCCGCCGTATCAAGCCCGGTCGTATCAAGCCCCATCTTTGCGTAATACTCCCGAAGCCGCGCCTCGGAAACCACAACAGGGTTTACATGCTTCATGTCATCGATCGTTATTCCGCTCACATGCTCTTTGCCAGCGTCATTCTTATACCCATCTCCCAAGGACTCAACAAGTTTATCTTGCCAACCCGATAGCCAAACGATGTCCCCATTCGCATCTTTCTTAACCGATCCGTCATCATTTTTTTCGGCATAGGCGTCCACGAATTTCTGATGCTGGGCTGTTTTGGCCTTCATAGCCTCAACAATCTTAACATTCTGAACTTCGCCCTTCTGCACGGCCGCATTGAAAATGCCGCCGTACCCCTCGCGTCCAAGCAAGGAGCCGGCGATACTCGCACGGGAAGACGCCGGATTACTGAATTGCTCGATCATCATAAATACACCATTCGTCCAATTCTCCATAAATCGAACCGCTTTCTTCTGCACAACCAAACGCGCATCCACCCCTTTCTTCCCAAGGGGATCGACAACAGTATCAAGTTCTGTTTTTTCAGAATCACTCAGCACCTTCTCAACTCTTCGCTGGTTCTCCGCTTTCTTGTTCTGATCGTACTTCCGCTGGACAATCTTTTTTGCAAGTTCGAAATTGCCGGCACGGATTGCTTCAAAGTAATGAAAGACCCATCCCATGGCGCCATTCCCCCGGAAATAGTCCGCCTGCCACTGAAAGACATTCAAAT
>Ga0074199_1000519_pt1 | contig 57443 bp, 51 predicted proteins | sample EPASupsiteSAE347_FD_64528 | JGI IMG/M metagenome (GOLD analysis project Ga0074199, IMG submission 64528) | Bioremediated contaminated groundwater from EPA Superfund site, New Mexico - Sample SAE3-47 | ecosystem: Environmental > Aquatic > Deep subsurface > Groundwater > Contaminated ... | reverse complement strand
GTTCGTCCGGAGGCGGGGCCGCCTCCGGACGAACACGCCCGCCTTCGGACAGCCCCTTTACAGAACGCTCACCGAAATGAGAACGATATCCTCGACCGGCACGTCCGAATGCGGCAGTCGCCTGCCTGTACGCACCTTGGCCATCGCGTCAGCCACCTCGATACCTTCGATGATCCTGGCGAACACGCAATATCCGGCGCCGGGACCGGGGCCGACATAATCCAGGCTGGCATTTTTTACCAGATTCACGAAAAACTGGCTTGTCGCGCTGTCCGGATCCATCGTACGCGCCATCGAAAGCGTGCCGCGGTCGTTCTTGGGTCCTGCTTTCGCTTCATTTTTGATGGGCGCCCTGGTGCTTTTCTGTTCCATACCGGGCACGAAACCGCCACCCTGCGCCACAAAACCGGGAATCACCCGATGGAAAATGGTACCGTCATAAAAGCCCGATTTTACGTATCCGATAAAATTGGCCGCCGTGACGGGACACTTGTCCTCAAAGACTTCGAGCTTCATATCTCCGAGACTGGTCTTGAATTGTACGATCGAATTGGACATCGAATATCCTCCGTGCCGCCCAGACTACACGCGGGTACGTCGATCATCAAGCCGTCGGACAACCTTCGCGGCACCGGGCTTGAAGTATGCCTCCAACGAAAGTATCTTCCATCCATGGAAATTCCTCTGCGCTTGAAAAAATTCACCGATGGACGCGTTACATACGGTATTCCGCTCTGGTATCGGATAATGATGGCGGTCATGATCGCGGCGATCGGGGGGTCCATGACGATGACGGGCGAAGCCCCGGGCGTTGCCGCATGGATAGTGCTCGCCATTCTCGCCCTGGGCCTGCTTTACGAGGAGCGTTGGGACGTCGATCCGAAAGCGGGCACGATTCAGCATCGCGGCGGACTTCTGATCGCAACGAAGCGGACGGTCATCGAATTCGACCGGATCGAAGGATTCGCGCTCACGGCGCTAGCGAAAGGCACCGTCCCCGGCGGCGAATCGGACCGCAAGCAATCGCGTGAAGCCTTCGCCCAGATGAACGGACATGAAGAAATTCAGACCAAAACGAATTTTTTCGGCAAGTTTGGCGCCAAGCGATCTTTCATCAATCTGGTGCTGTCCACGAATGACGGCTCGGAATACTTGGTCGATACGTGCCAGGCCCGTCGGGCCGCACGCCTCAAAATCGCCGGTATCAGCCTCGCCGAAGGCTGCGGCAAGTCTTTTTCGGAAAAAATTCCCGAATAAAGCCGCCCCGAAGGCCGCTCAGTCGCCGCTGAATCCCAGGCTGTGCGCCTTCAATAAGCCGGCCGAAATGCTGGTATATACCTCACCCTCGCGAACCTTTCCCGGAAAGAGCCTTTCGAGCATTTCGACGAAAATCGGCACCCTGCTGGACCCTCCGACGCGGACTACGTGCGCGACATCTCCCGGCTCGATGCCCGCATCCGCGACCGCTTTCAGCACGAGGGCTTCCGCGGTCGCGACTCTTTTCCCGATGATTCGCTCGAAATCCTTCCTGGTGACCGTCTCGTGCAGGGAAATGTGCGGCGGTACGTCGAAGGCGATGGATGCGGAATCTTCGGACGACAGGGCTATTTTCGCATCGTCGATCATCCTGAAAAGGCCGAACGCGAGATTCCGGTCCAAAAATTCGATCAGCCCCTTCAGCTCGGATTTCCGGTCCGCGTCGTACATGAGTTCGCGGACGACCTGTCTGGCCTTGACGACATCACCGAGCGGAAGCGCGTAGAACGAAGCGACCTGATTGGTAATCCAGTGCGGGACTTCGAGCGTCTTCCCCGTCATCGTTCTGATGTGCCCGCCATAGCCGAAATGCCGGATGATTCGATCGCGCGAGAGATCTTCGTCCAGGACGTACCCGCCGAGATCGGCGCCTTCGCTCGACAGAAGATCGATCCCGCCGTCGGACAACCCTGCTACGGTGATGTCCAGGGTGCCGCCGCCGAAGTCGAAAACCAGAGTGCGCCCTTTTACGCTGCCGATGAGACTCGCCATGGCCGCGATGGGTTCCTTGACGAAATGCACTTCTTCGAAACCCGCGAGCGAACAGGCATCCCTGAATCTGTTCTGGATCGCCACATCTTTTTCGGGATCGCCCGCCAGACGCACAGGCCTGCCCAGGACCACGGAATTCCGGACTTTCCCGCAACTTTCGTCCGCCCTCCGCTTCACTTCGCGCAGAAAAAGCGCCGCAAGCGATTCGCCGGTCCAGTATTTCCCGAAAATGTTCGATCCCTTGAAGAATTCGTCCTTGAGCGCGAGTTTGAGGGCCTGGAACAGGCGGAAGTGTTTGTAAAGGTCCCTCGAATGCCTGTGCCGCTCCAGCGCCGCCGAATATTCGCTTATCGCCGCCGAGCCGACCGTCACAGGCTTGTCGCGTTCGAAATACAGGAGCGAGGGAAGCACTTTCTCCCCTCCGCCCAGATCCACGACTTCGGAACCCGTGTCCGATTCGATAGATACGACCGTATTGGATGTTCCGAAATCGATACCGTACAAGTGCGTTCCTCCAGTTTCCGATGCCGGCCCGGCCGTTGCCGTGCCGCCGCAGACTGCGCCCGGGCCGAAAATGTAGCCACGGATATCGCGGGAAAGTCAATACAATTGGGCCAATTTCAAAGGTCTTCCGACTTTTGGAAAAACCTCAGTTGCCTCTTATATATGACTGTTACGGTCCGGAAATTTTCCTGGCGCATATTACAATACCATGTTAGTGTTGTCATTATGTCCTACAGCTCTACAGTATGGAGGAATCGATGAAGCGTTCCGTCGCAGCTGTTCTATTCCTGGCATTGGCAGTATCCGTATTCGCCCAGGCGCAGAAGATCCAGCGCTACTCCTTCTCGGGCAGCAACCCCGGAGGGACCTGGTACACTATGGCCGGCGGCCTCGTACAACTCCTCAACGACAAAATGCCCGCCAACATCCGTTTCGACATGGTCGCCTCGGGCGGTTCGGTCGAAAACACCCGGCGCATCGCGATGAATCAGGCGGATATCACGCTCAGCTATTCTTCGCACATCTGGGAAGCCAAGAACGGCAAGGGCATCATGGACGGCAAGCCCTCCGACAACATCCGCATGCTTTTCGAGCTGTACTCGAGCTCGCACTACTTCGTCACCCTCAAGAGCAAGAAAATCAACACTCTGCAGGATCTCGAAGGCAAGAAAGTGGTCCTCGGCTCCCCGGGCTCCGGCTCCAGCGACAACTCGCGCAGAGCTTTCGCCGCCCTCGGCATCAAAGTAAAGGAAAGCGAACTGGCGTTCGCCGACGCGGCCCGCGCACTCCAGGACGGAGACGTCGACGCGTTGGGCATGAGCGGACACCCTGCCTCGGGCATCATCGAACTCGCGACGTCCAAGGAAATCTACGTGATTCCCTTCAGCCCGGGCGACCTCGAAAAGATCACGTCCATCACTCCCTTCTTCGACGAAGGCGTGATGCCGGCCAACGTCTACAAGGGCCAGACCCAACCTGTGCCCTGCTTCTTCTTCAGCGTCTATCTCGTGGTCAACAAGAGTATGCCGGATGACGTCGTCGCGAAGATCATGGAAATCGTGCTCAGCCCCGAAGGGCGGAAATACCTCACCAGCGTGCATCCCCAGTTCAAGGATATGCGCGACAATCGCGTAGGCGTGAAGGCCATCAACGTGCCCTATTCCCCCGCCGCCGAAGCGTACTGGAAGGCACAGACCAAATAAGGCACAGACAAAATAAGGCACATTCCGCGACTGCCGGCCTGAGCCCGTCCGCAAACGCGCACTCCCGCGCGAAAGTAGCAGGCGGCTCAGGCGCCGCAATCGGCGTTCCCCTCTATCCAATAGCTTCCATCAAGGTGGTTTTCCATGAAAATGCGTCCGGAGACCAGTTGGCTGAAACTGCCCGTGACCATCATCGCATCGGCGTTCGGCCTGTTTTATTTTATCACTTCGGGGTTCGGCGTCATAAACAGCGAGACGAACCGCGGGTTCTTCATGCTTTTCACCTTTCTGCTTTGCTTTATGCTCTACCCGGCTTCGCAGAAAAAACCCGGCAGCAAAGTGCTCGCCGTATTGGACGCCCTGCTTATCGTCCTTTCGGTGGCGACCATCCTGTACTGGGTGTTCCAGTATCCCGTCTACGCCGCAAAACGCGTCGGCATCCCCAGCAACGCGGATATCGCGTTCGGCATAGTGATGATCGTGCTGTCCCTGGAAGTCACGCGACGCGCCATGGGCAACACCCTCATGATTCTCGGCATCGTGATGCTCGCCCAGGTCTATCTGGGCCCATGGCTTCCGGGCATCTTCACGCACGGCGGCATCAGCATCTCCCGCCTCGTGGAATACAATTTCTATATCGACGGGATGTTCGGCACGATCGTCGCGGTGTACGCCACCTACGTCATGCCCTTCCTGCTTTTCGGCGCCTTCCTTCAGACTTCGGGCGCCGGCGACTTCTTCATCGATCTCGCCTCGTCCTTCGCCGGCAAGGTCCCGGGCGGACCGGCGCTCATAGCGGTCATCGGAAGCGCGATATTCGGCTCCATCTCCGGCAGCCCCGTCGCCAACGTCGTCGCCACCGGCACATTCACGATTCCCATGATGAAGAAAGTCGGCTACACCAAGGAATTCGCCGGCGCGGTCGAAGCGGCGGCCTCCACCGGAGGAAGTTTCCTTCCCCCGGTCATGGGCGCGGCGGCTTTCGTGCTCGCCACGATCACCGAGACGCCGTACAGCAAAGTCATGATCATGGCGGTGCTGCCCGCCCTGCTCTATTATCTCTCGATCGGCTTCCAGGTGTACTTCCAGGCGCGCAGGTCCGGCCTCAAGGGACTTGAGCCCGCCGAAGTGCCGAAAGCCCGCGACGTACTCAAGCGCGGCTGGTATTACGTCCTGGCGATTCTCGTCGTCGCCCTTCTGATAGCCGGCGGATACTCGCCGCCCGTCATCGCCTTCGGCGGGACGGTGTTCGTCATACTCTGCAACCTCATTTTCGGCGCCAAGAAAGACAAATTCACGGTAAAGAAGTTCATCGGATCCCTCGAATCGGCGGGCACGAGCTCCCTCATCGTCGGATCCACCGCCGGAACCCTCGGGCTCGTGATGGCGGGAATGACCCTCACCGGTCTCGGCCTCAAATTCTCTTCCCTCCTCGTGACCATGGCCGGCGCCAATCTCTTCGTGATGATCCTGATGGTCATGCTGATCGCCACCGTGATCGGAATGGGTACGACGATCACCGCTTCCTACATCATCCTTTCCATCCTCGCGGCGCCCTCTCTCATAATGGCGGGAGTGCCGCCCATCAGCGCCCACCTTCTCTGCTTCTGGCTCTCGATGTCGTCCAATCTCACGCCCCCGGTATGCGTAGCCGCATTCGCCGCCGCGAGCATCTCGGGCGGAAATCCGATGAAAACGGGCGTGCATTCCTTTATTCTGGGCATTTTCATGTACCTCATGCCCTTCGCCTTCGTATACGTGCCCCAGATCATGATTATCGGATACAGCCTGTATGAGATCGCCGAAGTCGTCATAAGCTATGGTTTCGCGACCGTCGCGCTCGCGGCGGCCGTCCAGGGTTGGCTGATGAGAAGCCTCAACTGGCTGCAGCGACTGATCTGTTTCGCGGGTTGCCTGCTCCTGGCGACGCCGAACATTCTCGCCGACCTCGGCGGGCTTGCCCTTCTGGGCTCGGTATTCTTCTGGAATCTCTGGAAGCGCGGCAAAGACAGGAAGGACGGTCAGGCCGGCCTGGCCGTGGCCTGAAGAAAGGAAGTCGAACAATGAAAACCGTACGGATAGACGATCTGCCGGCCGTCAAGATCATGGACCGGCAGGGCTTGTTCCAGAAAGACATTTTCGACGCGAAGAACGGCGCGAAGCAGTTCAGCTTCCACCTTTCGATCATGGAAGATGGAGGGCACGGTTCCCTTCACTCCCACCCGCATTCGGAACATGTTCTCCTCGTGGTGTCGGGCTCCCTCCGGGTTTGCAACGGCACCGAATCGCACGAGCTCGAAGAGGGCATGGCCATCCTGATCCTGCCGGGCGAGATGCACGAGATCATCAATACCCGCAAGGGAGTCACGCAGTACTACGTGATTTACGCCCCCCAGCGCTGACGATCGTTCCGGCGTCCGTTCCGGCAATCGTTCTGACGATCGCCGGAACGGACGGCATCGCCCGCGAAGACAAACAAAAAGGACCGGTCCCTCACGGGGCCGGTCCTTTTTTGCATGATTCAGTTCCGGTCTATGCCTGCCAATGCCGGGCTTTGCTTATTTCGCGCCATTGGCCGCGTTCATGAATCTCCGCTGATAGGTAACCACCTGGGGAGTGGTCATGAATTTCGCCAGGTACGCCGGTTCGGTGGTGACCACCACGCGGCGGGCCATATCCGCGAATTCGGGGTCCACCAGCAGCCTGTCGATATCGGGGAAATTCCTTTCGCCTTCCATGCTGCAGACGATGAGGCGGGTATCGGGAAGATTGGCCTGCCGCAGGACCCTCAGGCTGTGCCGCATCGCATCCAGTCCGTCACTGCCTTCCTTGCCGTTGAGCTGGCGGTACTCTTCGATCCATTCCGCCCTTGCCAGCACTTCCTGCACGCTCATTTCGGCGTCGCCCGGCGCGAGATAGTCTTTTTCGATGAAAAGGCTCCGCATCTTTACCAGATGCGCCTCATTCCTGTCGCTGCGATATTTCGCGAGCAGCTCGGAGATCGCCTGGCTCACGATGAGCCTGTGCCGGATAAAGCTGTTGATGAAATAGGGTTTCGCCTGAAGCGCCAGAGCGGTCTGGTGCGGCTCGAACATGAGGGTGAAATTGACCCTGTATCCGTGCTCGTGGAGCATGAGCGCCAGGTTGTGGCCGCGTACGACATCTTCGGTCTTTCCCTGATCGTAGCGGCGGCCGAATTTCTTGTCGCCCCTGAGCAGTTCCCCGACATTCTCGCGGTTGACGGGGCCGGTGTGGGGCACTTTTATGACGACGCGATACTTCGAGAGCATTTCGCGGAAGTGCGCGGCTTCTTCGAGAATCTGCGATTCGTCGGCGAAGGGATCGTTGAGCTCAACGCTGATATCCGCGCCCGGTCCGAGGACTCGGCCGATTTCGGTCATGACCTCGTCGCGCGTCTTGAACTTGTTCCCGATGTTGGCTTTCGGATTGTTGATGAAAAGATCGTAGATAATACCCGGATTGCAGGTCAGGTTGGCGATGAGGTTTTTGACCGGTTCCACTTCATAGGGGTTCGCGCTGTCCGCCGAAAAGAGCACATTGGTGGGACGCAGGGTGCCGTTGGCGCCATAGGAAATGTCGCGCACCAGATCGACGGCAAGCAAGCCATTGCCTTCGTACCTGTACTCGATCCTGAAACCCGCCGGTGTCTGCCCTTCGGGTACCTTGAAATAATCGATCACATCCCGGAATCCGGCCGTGACCCCCAAGTGTTTCGCCACGCCCCGAAACTGGACGACATCGTCCATGTCGATATCGCGATCCAGCACTCTGCGGACATAGGCTTCGTCCTGTCTGACGACGGAAACCTCGCCGCCTGAGAGCAGCGCCCTCAATGAACTGTGTACGGTACTCTTCGCCATCCCCCGCTCCTTTCGTGGCTGAAACCGGCGCACTGTCACGCACGTTTCCAGCATAGCTGATCACATGTCTACACATTTTAACATGTATATACAGCTCTAGCATTAATAGCGGCATACGTCAAGCGGAAACAGTCTGGAGTGGTGGGAAAATTGCTTTGCTGTCGGGCTTGCCGGCAAGGCTGGCGGCGAAGTCCGACGACGAAGCCTGGCGGCGAAGCCCGATCAGCGGCTGAACGAGAATTTCAGTTTGATCCGGTCTCCCCTGAAAACGACCTTTGAATACTCGAAAGGTGTTCCGTTCTGGGAGAACATCGTGTACTTGAGCAGGAGGAGGGGCGCGCCTTTGGCGATCTTGAGGTGCTTGATTTCGCGGGCGGCCGCCTTGCAGCTCTCGAGCGTTTCCACGCCGTGCTTGGCGACGATGTCGTAGTTTTTTTCGAGAATGTCGCAGAGCGGTTCGCTGTCCAGTTCCTTTTCGAACAGATCGCTGCAAAGGCTTACCGGAATATACGAAAGATCGAGCCCAAGCGGCTCTCCGTTCGCATAGCGCAGTCGTTCGAGCTTATATACGGGAGCCCCGACCGAAAGCCCCAGTTCGTCCGCGACCGGCAGGTCCGCCTTTTCGATCCGCATGTCGAGAACGGTCGTTCCCGTCTCGTAGCCCATGTCTTCGAGCTGTTCGCGGATCCCCTTCTGCGAGAGCGGTCCCGTCATGATCTTGGGCTCCGCGACAAAGGTACCCTTGCCGGGCACGCGATACAGGAGGCCTTCGTTCACGAGCCTCGTGATGACGCCGCGAACGGTCATCCGGCTGAGATCGTATATTTTACTGAGCTCGTTTTCCGAGGGAATCGCCTGGTGATACTGGAGTTCGCCTTCGCGGATCTGCTTGCGCAAAATCTCTTCGAGCTGCAAATAAAGGGGCTTGGGCCCCGACCTGTTCAGCATTCGATTCTCCTGTCCCGTCCGGGACTCAAGACTGGCCCGACGCCTGATTTCCCCCAGCCGGAAAAGTATAGCACATGCCGGACTCCCCGTTACAAGGTATTCGCTTGCGCGAACCGCCAATTCCATTTATTATGTATATACATGTTTGTATGAGCATGAAAAGAGGGCGATCGCCGCTTTACTTTCCCCGGGCCGGCAACACAGCCCGCGCCGTGAAGTTCACACCGGATCGACCCATTTTCGGCGGAGGAGCGGTACAATGCCGGCACGAAGCAGAACAATTGCGATCGGATGCGATCCGAATGCGACCGATCTGAAAGAAACGATCAAGGGATTTCTGAAAGCGGAAGGGTACGGTTTCGAGGATTTCGGGAGCGATGATCCGCTCTATCCCAATGTCGCGTTCAGAGTCGGCGAAGCGGTCGCCGCCGGAAAATTCGACAGGGGAATTCTCGTATGCGGCACCGGAATCGGCATGTGCATCGCCGCGAACAAGGTACCGGGCGTGTACGCCGCCCTGCTCGCGGACCCGTACTCGGCCGAAAGGGCCATCAAAAGCAACAATACCAACGTAGCCACTCTCGGCGCCCAGACCATGGGCCCCTTCGTGGCCAAAGCGCTCGTGAAGATCTGGCTCGAAGCCGAATGGGAAGCAGGGACCCGATCCGAATCGAAAGTCCAGTGCATCGTCGACTATGCGGCCGCACATTCGAAATGAGGTTCAAGAAATGAGGTTCAAGAAATGATCATCTCCAGACAGGAACAGCTGGCGATAGCCTCCAGGGCGCTCGCCATGCGCGGTGACGTGCTCAGGATGGTAAAAGCCTCCGGAGCCGGCCATATGGGCGGTGCGCTCTCCGCGGCCGACTTGATGGCCGTGCTTTTCTTCCGCGTGCTCCATCTCGACCCCGCGAATCCCCGCATGGAAAACCGGGACCGTTTCGTACTGTCCGCCGGGCACAAATGCCTCATTCTCTATGCCGCGCTCGCCGAAAGGGGCTTCTTCCCCAAAGAACTCTTCGACAGCTACGGGGCTCTCGATTCGCATCTGCCGGGCCATCCCAGCATGGCGAAGCTGCCCGGCGTCGAAGCCAATACGGGTTCCCTGGGCCACGGTCTGTCCATCGCGGCGGGCATGGCGATGGGGCTCCGCTTCGCCGCTTCCCCGGCCAAAGTCTTCACCCTGATGGGCGACGGCGAGTTGGCCGAAGGTTCGAACTGGGAGGCCGCGGCGGCGGCAAGCCAGCACAGACTGGACACTCTCACTGCCATCGTGGACAGAAACCGTCTCCAGATCGGCGGCAAGACTACGGACGTCATGAGCTACGAACCCCTGGAAGAACGATGGGCTTCGTTCGGCTGGAGCGTACGCCGTATCGACGGGCACGATATCTCCGCCATCGCGTCGGCATTCGATGCGCTTCCCTTCGAAAAGGGAAAGCCTTCGGTCATCATAGCCGACACCATCAAATCCAAGGGATTTTCTTTCGCCGAGAATAAAGCGGCCTACCATTACTGGAAGGCGACCGCGGAAGAGATCGGACTCGCGGAAGCCGATCTGGAAAAAGCCGAATCGGAACTCGCGGCCATGGCGGGAGGCCTTCTATGAAACGTATCGGCATGCTTTCGAAAAAGGCTTTCGCGGAAAGCCGCGCGCCGATCAAGTGCTTCGGGGATGCATTGCTCGAAGCCGGCAGGGAATTCCCCCGGATCGTCGCAGTCTCCACGGACAGCTCCTCAGGCTCAGGCTTGACCCCCTTCAAACAGGCGTTTCCCGACCGCCATGTCGAATTCGGCATAATGGAACAGGGCGCGCTGGGATATTGCGCCGGAATGGCCACTACGGGCGTTATCCCTTTCTACGTGGCCATCGCCCCATTCGTGACCGCCCGGCCTTTCGAAATGTTCAAGAACGACTTGGGCTACATGAACCAGAATGTCAAAGTCGTCGGGCGCTGCTGCGGCCTCACGTATTCGCAGCTCGGGCCGACTCACCACTCGATCGACGACGTGGCGCTGCTGAGAACGATTCCCGGAGTGACGATCTTGAGCCCGGGCGATCCCGTCAGTATCGTCAAAGCGACGGAAGCCCTCGCCAGAACCGAAGGGCCCGCCTACATGCGCATCGGCAGCCCCAACATGCCCGTTCTGTATGACGAAGATCTTCCCTTCGAAATCGGCAAAGGCATCCTCGTGCGGGACGGAAAGGACCTTTGCCTGATCGGCTCGGGCACCGCGCTGGCTTCCACAGTAAAAGCGGCGGACATTCTCGAAGCCCGCGGCATCAGCGTCAGGGTGATCGATATTCATACGATCAAGCCGCTCGACGAAGACATCATTCTCGAAGCGGCGAGGGATATCGGCAAAATCGTCACGGTGGAAGAACACTTCGTGAATGGCGGCCTCGGAAGCGCGATCGCGCAACTGCTTTCCCAGCGCCTGCCGACGCCGATGAAAATCATCGGTGTCGAGGATCACTTCGTCTCCAATGGCCCCTATAACGCCCTGCTTGGAATGAACGGTTTGCTGCCCGAACAGATCGCCGCCACGGCGGTTTCCTTCCTGTCCGGAATTTGATCACGATTGGGGGTCTGACCCCATCTTTCCCGAAAACCCCGTTTCCCGCCCTGGAAACGGGGTTTTCTTATACGCGCATACCTCCCCCAACTATCGAAAACGCCGGCACCCGGATTCCTTCCAGAATCGACTTGACACCTTATATAAACTGGTATATACAAGTTAATACAGAGACAGACAGCAATCGCGCCCCCGGTGGCCTGGTTACTTGGTAACCTGGTTATCAGATAACCAGATACCCGGTGGCGAAAAACCGGGAACGCAGGGAGGAATCCATGGCATACGTGAATCTGAAAGGAATGCTCGCCGATGCGCGCGAGAAAAATTACGCCGTCGGGGCGTTCAATATCGTGAATCACCTGACCGCATCCGCCGCTATCAGGGCCGCGGAAGAAGCGAGGTCTCCCATAATTCTTCAGACTTCGACATCGACCGTCCGCGCCTTCGGAGCGGACGCCCTCATGGATTTTCTCGGCCCGCTCGCGCGCCGGGCGAAAGTTCCCGTCGCAATCCACCTGGATCATTGCACCGATCCCGCCATGGCGATGCAGTGCATAGAGTCGGGATGGTCCTCGATCATGATCGATGCGTCCTCGCTTCCTCTGTCCGAGAATATCCGCATTACGCGCGAAGTCAGGGACTATGCGGAATCGAAAAATGTCACAGTGGAAGGAGAGCTCGGCGCCATAGCGGGAGTCGAAGACGAAATCGCCGTCGGCGACGGATCATCCTCGATCGCCGATCCCTGGGAATCCATCCTCTATTGCAAAGCGACCGGTATCCACGCATTCGCGCCCGCGATCGGCACCGCGCACGGTGTCTACAAAGGCAAGCCCACCCTGCGCTTCGACATTCTTTCCTCGATCAGGGAACAGGCGCCCTGCCCCATCGTAATACACGGCGGAACGGGGCTGGAGGATGAAGACTACAGGCGGCTCGTCGCCGCGGGGGCTTCGAAGATAAATATTTCGACGGCGATCAAGCTGTCCTACATGGGCGCCATGGAAGAATTTTTCGGAGAAAAGAGCGAACCGAAAGAACCGCTCATCCTCGACGGGTTTGCGGGCGGGCGTGTCGCCGAAACCGTGCGTCACTACATTACCGCGTTCGGTTCGAGGGGTCGCGCATCGTGACGCACAAACCCGCGTATGCATGCGATCTCCATACGCACACGCAAAGATCGGACGGAAACGACAGTTATATCGAGCTTATCGATCACGCTTCCTCGATCGGAATGAAAGCGATCGCGATCACGGACCACGATATCGCTCCGGCACAGACCGTAAAGGTGGGAGGCGAAACCACGGAAGGTGAAACCTCGTGGGGCGAAACCGTATCGCCGGTCGAATACGCGCGCGAGCGGGGATTGATCCTTCTGCCTGGAGCCGAATATTCCTGCGATACCGATGTCGACGATGTCCACATCGTCGCGCTGGGATGCGACTGGGATAACCCGGGCCTGCGCGGCGAAGAGGAAAGGATGCGCCATTCCAAGATACAGGGCTATCGGAGGCTGACGGAACTCCTCACCGAGCGAGGCTTCCGTCTCTCCTGGGAAGAGCTTCTCGAAAACGGCGGAAAAGCGGACGGAAAAGCGATAGAAGAATCGGAAGTCCAGCGGAAACACATTTTCGAAGCGCTTGCGCGCAAAGGATATGCTTCCTCGTGGAAAGAAGCGAAGCTGCTCGTCCGCAACGATCCGGAACTCAACATAAAACGCGAAAAGACCGATCCGCTCGACGCCATCCGTCTCATTCATGGCGCAGGCGGCGTCGCCATACTCGCGCATCCCTACCTGATCGATGTGGAAGTCGCGCGAAAAGGCCTGCGAATCCGCCGGGAAGACTATATTTCGGCGCTCATAGGCGCAGGCCTGGACGGCATCGAGGCTTCGTACAGTTACGACAAGACAAGCTATTCGGGGAATCTGTCGCCAGAAAAAATCGAACGCGAAATCCGGGCTTCCTACGGTTCCATCCTATCGATCATCTCGGGGGGTTCCGATTACCATGCCGACGCGAAAAAGGGGACAGCCTCCCCAAGGTGCCTGGGCGAAAGAGGTGTCGACTGGGAATATTTCAGCGCCCATCCGGGGATCGCAAAAATCGCCGGGCTGGACTGACGCGTTCAGGCCTTGAGCACGATTCTTCCGGGCGCACCGCCGTCCGCAAGCAGCGCGAGTCCGGCATTCAGTTGCGACATGGGCAGAATCGTGGAAATAACCGTACTTATGACGCCCCGCTCGACCAGATCCATCACCTCGTCCAGTTCTTTTCTGGTACCGACGCGTGCGCCCGCGATGCTCCATTCATTGTAATGCATCGCCATCGAATCGAGCCGATACGGCGTCACTGTACTGTACCCCATGATCACGAGCCGGCCGCCGCGCCCCAAGGCCCGGAGGGAGGCTTCGAAGGTTTCGCCTCTTCCGCTCCCCTCGAGCACCAGGTCCAATCCTTCGCCGCCGGTCCATTCTTTGAGGCGGGTGGCGTTTTCTCCTGAAATGTTTTCGAGAAGCAGGTCGGCGCCATATTCCGCGGCCAGAGACAGCGCGGCGGGCTTCGGATCGCATACCGCAACCGATGCGCCGAGATGCCGCGCGAACTGGATCGCATGGATTCCCAGCCCCCCCGCCCCCACGATGAGAATCCGCTCTCCCTCGCGCAGCCGCCCGATATTCTTCACCGCGTGGTACGAAGTGAGCAGCGCGTCGGGCAGTACCGCCAAAGACTCGAACGGGAGATTCGCGTCGGAACGGCAGAAATTCCGCGCGGGGATCTTCACATATTCCGCGAATCCCCCCGGTTTTTCGAAGCCCAGCCTGACAATCTGCCCGCAGATATTTTCCCGGCCCGTCAGGCAGGGTCGGCAGCGGCCGCAGGCGAGATAGAAATACACCGAGCCGCGGTCGCCGATGCGCACATTTTTTACGGCTTCCCCGACATCGACGATTTCGCCTGAAATCTCATGTCCGGGCACATGGGGAAGCCGTATGATCGAAGACAGTGCGCCGTTCGCGATTTTCAGGTCCGTCCCGCATATTCCGCAGGCCCGGACCTTCACTATGACATCGTCGGGCTCAGGAGCGGGATCCGGGACATCCCTGAGCGTCAGGGGCTCGCCGTAACGTTCCAGAGTAAATGCTTTCATTCGGACCCCGCCCTTTCTTCTCTCCGTTTCCCGTCTTCAGTCGTCGAAGCCGAACGCTTTCCCCTTCACGCCGAACAGCCCCGTGGGCCTGAACAGAATGACGATAATCATGACGACGAACGGACCGACCGCAGCCAGGGGGGACCAAATCATGCCGCCGACCGAAATCACCTGACCGAGAATCAGGGCCGAAACGGCCGTGCCCTTGATGCTGCCGAGGCCGCCCAGAATGACGGTGATGAAAGACAGCAGAAGCATGTCGAATCCCATGTAGGGACCGACCATGATGATGGGAGCGTTCAACGCGCCGCCCAGACCGGCGAAGGCGCTGGCCACGACAAAAGTCGTGGTGAAAATCTTGTTGATGTTGATGCCGAGCGCGACGACGTTGTCCCTGTTCTCGATGCCCGCGCGCAGCGCTTTGCCGGTGATGGTCTTGTTGATGAGCAGCTGGATCAGAGCGTATGCGACCAGCGCGATGGCAATGATTATGACTCGATAGATCGGCACCGAAATGCCCAGGAACGACAGCATCCCATCGATGGGCGCCTGCACGGGCTTGGGTTCCAACCCCCAGATGAACTGGATCACACCGATACCGATCAGGAATACCGCATAGGTTACCACCATCGAGAACATCATTTCCCTGTGATAGACCCGCCTTAAAAGCTGTGTTTCGACGAGCAGCCCAAGCAGGGCCCCCAGAAGAGTGCCCGCGATCGCCCCGAGCACGAAACTGCCGGTGGCATGGACGATGGTGTAGGTGATGTACGCACCGAAGGAATAGTAAAGCATGGCTTCCATATTCACGACGCGCATCAGACCGTATCCGATGGAGAGCGCCAGGGAAACCATGAAAAGAATACCGCTGCTGCTGAAGCCGTATACGATCGCTTCGAACAATCGGGTCATGTCACTTCTCCTTACCGATCGATCCGGCCGTTTTTTTTCTGAACAGCTTCTCCGTGACCCCTTTCCCGATGAGGCGGATGAAACCCCATATACCTTTCGAGAAGAAGAACAGAACCAGAATCGTTATGATGCCCACCGCGAATTCCCAGCGGCTCATGAAGCGGGACACTATGTCTTTTATGCCGAGGAATCCAAAGGCTCCGAATACGGGGCCGTACACGGAACCCACGCCGCCCAGAAGCGTTGCGATGAGTACTTCGATCGACCTCGAATTCTCTCCGAGGTTCGGGTTCACGAAACCGTAGTTGATCGCGAACAGGGCGCCGGCGATGGTCGACAGGACCGTCGCCAGGGTGAATCCTATGATTCGGACGGCATAGGGATTATAGCCCAGGAATTTGGCTTTCCGGCTGTTGATCTTGGTGGCCCTGAACACCGCGCCCAGTGCGGATTTGTCCATCCAGCGATACAGGAAAAGCAGCAGCGCCAGAATTACGCATACCATCAGGAACAGATTCGATGTGAGTCTGACGTCCAGGAAGGGCATCTTGGCGATGCGCGCGCGGAACCAGAGGCCATCGTTTCCGTTGGTGACTCCGATGAGGAGTTTTTCGTAGGTGAACAGGCCGATCGCGCAAAGGGCAGCGTTTACAAGGGTATAATAGTTGCCCTTGAGACGCATGAAAATCGGTCCGAATACGGCCGACAGCGCGAGGCCGACGGCGACGGCCAGAAGTATGGCCACGATCGGACTATTCCCCAGATAGGCGAAATAGATCGCCGCCGCATATGCGCCGGTGCTGAGATAGAAAGGTTGGCCGAAGGACACATACCCCAGATATCCCATGAGGATGTTGTTCCCCATGACATAGATCGCGTAAATGGAGGCTTCGGTGAAGAATGCCAGTTTGTCGGGGAAGAGATAGCGCGCGCCCATGATGACCGCCACCATGACAAGCGGACCCAGGAATCCGAAATCGATGGAACGGCCTGATTTCTCGCGCACTGGTCCCTTGTTCGTTGATAATTCCATGACCCACCTGCGTTAGAGATACTTCTCGAAGGAAATTCCGGCGATCTCACTGTGTTCCGTGATCTCGGCCGCAATTTTCCCTTCCCTCATGCAATACACTCGATCCGCGATTCCCGCGACGAGAGGAAGATTCTGCTCGATTATAAAGAGCGTGGTCGTCTTGCTCACTTCCTTGAAGACACCCACCAGATCGGTGATGACGTGAGGCGCGAGACCTTCGGTCGGTTCGTCCAACAGGAGGAGATCCGGCTTGCCCAGCAGCGCCATCGCCATGAGGAGCATCTGCCGCTCTCCTCCGCTCAAAGCTCCCGCCTTGCGGCCCAGCAGAGTTTTCAGTTTGGGGAAGAAAACGAAAAGGGGATCCCAGTCGTAGTCTTTGGTCGCATAGCTGGACAGTTCGAAATTCTCTTTTACGGTAAGGTCCGAAAAGACCTGTTTGTCCTGATGAATGTACTTTATTCCGCCCTGCGCGATCCGATAGGCTTCTTTCGAATTGATATTCTCGCCTTTGAACAGCACGGAGCCTTTGCGTTTCGGGAGAAAGCCGGCGATGGACCTGAAAAGAGTGGTTTTGCCCGCCCCGTTCCTGCCGACCAGAACGACTACTTCGCCTTTTTCCACTTCGAGCGATACGTCGAAAAGTACCGCCAAATTGCCGTAGGAAACGTCGAGATCCCGTATCTCCAGCAATTTCGTCTTGTCTGTCATTGAATTTCCATCCGTTTCATGGTCGCCGCATGTTCGGGTTTGAGGCCGTCGCACGGCGTCAGTCCGTCAGCTTCCAATACGATTTCCGCACTTCCGCGGAATTGAGGGTATCCTCGCACTGTCCGAATCCGATGATCTTGCCTTCGGACATGACGGCGAGCTTGTCTACGATCTGCGACAACTTCGACAACTTGTGCTCTACGATGATGCTCGTTTTCTGATGCCGGATTTTCTGGATGACGAGAATTATTTCGTCGATCTCATGATCGCCGATGCCGGCGAAAGGCTCGTCGAGAAGCAGTACCGCGGGATCGGCGATCCATGCCATGGCGATTTCGAGCTTTTTCTTGCTCCCGAGCGCCAGGCTTCCCACCATGGTATTCCGCATGGCCGTCATATCGAATTCTTCGAGCGCGCGTTCGACGTGCCCGCGAATATCGCCGTTGGCCCTGAAATCCACGAAGAACATTTTGATCGGCCAGCGTTTCGCTTCCCTTTTATGGAAGTACGCCATGGCCAGATTGTCGTAGACGCTCAGATTGTCGAAAACGTGTACGATCTGGAATGTGCGGACGAGTCCCATGGAAACTCTTTTCTCCGCGCGGACCGAAGTGATGTCCTGTCCCCTGAAACGGACCGCGCCTTCCTCGGGGGCGTAATGCCCGGTTAGAAGATTGAGGAAGGTCGTTTTCCCGGCGCCGTTCGGGCCGATTATTCCGATGGATTCATTTTCGGATACGCAAAAATCGACTCCGTCCACTGCGGTGAAATCGCCGAATCTTTTCGTGACTCCCTCGGTGCTCAATATTCCGAAATTTTCCATTTACAAACTCTCCACCGCGACAACCGCGAGCGTCGATCGCGAACCGATTGCACGAAAGTACGACGCCGTCCGAAAAGCCGCCAAACCCGGCCGGGTTCCGGAAGCGCGATTCACGCTTACTGACCCGGCAATTGAAAAACTATTGGAGCGTCCGGGATGGGCCGCTACGGCCAAGCCCATTCCAGACGAAGCGTTTTCTTTTCAATTGCCGGGTAAGTTATATCCCCGCGCCGCCAACGGCCACGGGGATATAAAGTCCGATCGGCGGAGCACCGCTCCGCCGATCGGCTTGATGTTCCCTGCTCAGTAACCGAGCGAAGAAAGGGAAGGCAGCGCGGAATCGCCGCCGAAATATCCCATGATCTTGAAGACGTCCTGGGGATCCTTCCTTTCCGAAGAAGGCTTGCCCTTCACGACGAACGCCATGTACTTGCCCACGAGTTCCCTGTCGACCCGGAACGTTCCCGGTCCCTTGACCGTCTGGAACGAGTTGGTCTGGATGTACTTGGAAATCGTCGACGCATCGAAGGTCTGTGTCTTTTCGGCCGCTTCGAAGATCATCTTTGCGGCGATGTAGGCGATGGTTCCGTACGCATCGGGCGGCTCGCCGAAAGCTTTGATATGCGCATCTGCGAACTGCTTCATGCTCGCGGCCACGGCTTTGTCGGCGAATCCTTCCATATTGTAGTAGGAGAACGTGAGAGCGTAAAGATCCTTGAGAGCGTTGTCGGGGATACCTTTCGCCACGACGTTGGTGATCCAGGTGTTGAACATGGTGGTGACGCTGTAGAGACCCATGTCATACGCCTGCTTGTAGAGCGCGATCGCATCGCCGGCGAACTGGCACGCCACGAAGATATCCGGCTTTATGCTCTTGGCCTGGTTGATGGCCGAGGAGAAGTCGACGTTGCCCTGGGGATACTCGGCGAATCCGACGACTTCGCCGCCGTATTCTTTGAGCGCGGCCTGGAGGCCTTCATAGATGGTCTTGCCCCAAGAATCCGCGCGGGAAACGAAGAAAATCTTCTTCTTTCCGAGCTGGTTCACGATCGAGGCGCCGGAAAGATAGCCGATGCTCCACGGGGTGAACGCTACCGAGAAGGTGCCTTCGGCCGGATTGCCCTTCCTGAAGGAATCGAGGGCCGGTACGCAGGACGCGAGGTAGGGCATCGGGGTGATCTTGGTCTCTTCGTTGATGGCTCCGGCCATCGGGTTCCACGTGGTACCCACGACGGCGTGAATGCCGGCGCTGACAAGCTCGCGATAGCGGCGGACGCCGACATCGAGCTTGGCTTCGTCGTCTTTCACCAGCATGCTGACTTTGACTTTGCCCCAAGGCATGTTGAGGCCGCCCTTCGCGTTGACTTCGTCGACTGCGAGCTGGGTACCCATGCGCTGAGTCTCACCCACGGCGGCGAACTGGCCGCTCAATGAAGTGATGAATCCCAGCTTGAATTCTTTTGGTTTCGCCTGGGCGCCCACGGATGCGGCGCCGAATGCGAGGCACAGGAGAAGGAAAATCGCGATGAACTTCTTCGACATTCTTGAACCTCCGGATACGATAGTATGACCGTAGTACAAGACTACCTTGTTATCGTCAGATGTCAAGTCCAAAAATTACCGAAATTGCGTATTGACCGCTGAACTTTACAATGCTACGATACGACTGTATGATGATAATGTAATTGAACCAAATATTTCGCCAGCCTTTGCCCGCGGAGGTCGCCATGGAATTCGGAAAAATCGAACGTGAGGGCGTGTCCGAAAAGATCATCGAGTACGTAAAGCAGCAAATCATCAACGGCAACCTCAAACCCGGCGACCGCCTTCCGGCCGAAGACGCTTTGGCGGTGCAGATGGGCGTCGGCCGCGGTACGATCCGCGAGGCGCTTAAGGTTCTTTCCTATACAGGGTTCCTCGAAAAGAAAAACAACCGGACCTATGTCTCGGGTCGCGGCCTCAAGGGCTTCGACAACGAAGACGTAACGGGCGCGATCCACCGCTTCGAAGGATATATGGAAATCATCGAAGTCAGGCGCGTTCTGGAACCGGAGCTGGCGGCCCTCGCCGCCGCGCGGGCCACGCCGGAGATCATCGCCGAACTCAGGAAAACCCTGACCTCCATGGAAAACTGGCAGGACGACGCGGACAAGTTCAGCCGGCACGACAATGATTTCCACCTGATTCTTTCCAGGGCGGCGAACAACACTCTGTTTTCCGACATCATGAAAAGCATCCAGAAAGTGATGCGGGACAACCTCGCCAGAGTAATCCGCAGCAGCAAGATCGCCCCCCGCTCGCTCGAATATCACAAGAGAATATATGAAGCCATAAAGATCGGCGATGCCGCGAAAGCGCGCAGGGCCACCTTGAGTCATATTCTGGACGTCGAGAAGGAAATGCGGATCTTGTACAACAAGGAAAAGGGAAAGGAGATTTGATGGGTATCCCCTCCACGATGAAAGCCGTCGTTCTGGCCGGACCGGATAGACTGGAAGTCAGAGAAGTAGAGACCCCCGCGCCGGGACCGGCCGATGTGCTCATAGCGGTAGAATCCTGCGCGCTCTGCAGTACCGACGTCTCCCTCATCGCCCATCCCCTGCCCGGCCAGCCGCCGTACGGGGAATTCATAATCGGCCACGAATACTCGGGCAGGGTCGTCGCCCTCGGCGAAACCGTGGATGAATTCGCGGTCGGCGATCGTGTGGCGGTGGAAGCCCATCTGGGCTGCATGCGCTGCGCCAATTGCCGGGTCGGCAACTATACCGCCTGCCTGAATTACGGAAACCGGGCGAAAGGCCACAGGGCCAACGGTTTCACGACGAACGGCGGCAACGCCCAGTATGTGATCAACCATATCAATACGGTACACAAGATTCCCGATTCCGTTTCCTTCGACGAGGCGTCGCTCGTCACCAACCTGGGCTGCGTGCTCTACGGGCTGGAGACTCTCGGCGGATATTTCGTGGGAGAGACGATCGCGATAATCGGACCGGGACCGCTCGGACTGACTTCGGCCGTCGCCGCACGCGCCCTCGGCGCGGGGAAAGTGATCCTCACCGGAACCAGGGCTTCCCGCCTCAAGATCGCGGAAAACCTTCCCATCGACCGGATCGTCAATACGAGCGAAGAAAACCCCTATGACGTGATCATGGAGGAAACGGGCGGCCGCGGCGCGGATATCATCATAGAATCCTCCGGCTCGGAGGCGGGTATCAACCTCGCCATCAAAGCCACGAAACGTATGGGCAAAATTCTGCTTCTCGGCTTCCCCCACAAGCCGGTATCCACCGATTTCGAAACGCTGGCGCTCAACAACAAGCACATCTTCACGGTACGGGGAGAGGGTTGGGCGAACGTGGGACGCGCAGTGTCCCTGCTCGCAAGGGGCAGCGTGGATCTCAAACCCCTCATCACGCACCGCTTCCCGCTGAACAGGATCGACGAAGCCTTCGCCACCTTCAAAGACAGGACCGACGGAGCGATCAAGGTGATCTCCAAACCACAGCAGTGGGACGATGGAGCGCAGGGCTGAACCAATGACACAGACTGTTCTCCTGATCGCCACATTCGATACGAAAGCCGAGGAAGCCAATTACCTGAGAAGACTCATCGAAGCCTCCGGGTGCGCGGTCCTGGCGATGAATACAGGCATCCATGCCCCGCCGGACTCCGCCGGAATCGATCTGGACAGGGATACGGTCGCAGTCGCGGGCGGTTTGAGCATCGGAGCGCTCGAAGCTTCGGGTGACAAAGGGCTCTGTATCGCCACAATGACCACGGGCGCCGCACGATTGGCCCGATCGCTCTATGATGAAGGAAAAATCGGCGGAGTCATCGGAATCGGCGGGGCCCAGGGAACCGACATCGGCACGGCAGCCATGCGCGCCCTGCCTTTCGGCGTCCCCAAATTCATGGTTTCCACGGTTGCATCGGGCCGCGCGACTTTCGGCCCCTACGTCGGCACGAAAGACGTCGTAATGATGCACTCCGTGGCCGACATCCAGGGAATCAACGTAATCACCGCGAAAGTGTTCGCCAACGCCGCGGCGGCGATCTGCGGCATGGTCCGCGCCGCGCCGCCACTGGCCATGCCCACCGCGCGCCGCGGATCCATCGCCCTTTCGATGCTGGGAACCACCACTATCGGCGCGCTGCGGGTCAAATCGCTTCTGGAAGCCGAAAACTTCGAAGTGGTCGCGTTCCACCAGAACGGTACCGGCGGCATCGCGATGGAAGACATGATCGGAGAGCGGCTCTTCGACGGTGTTCTCGACCTCAACCTGCACGAGATAGGCGATTCGGTATACGGAGGCCTGCACGGCTCCATCCGCGACTATCGTCTGGAAACCGCGGGGAGGCTGGGCCTGCCTCAAGTTGTGGCTCCCGGGAGCATAAACTATACCGTGCAAGGCCCTCTGGCCGGCCTTTCGCCCGAACTCCGGGCGCGCAAACTCATCGTACACAACGCCAACCTTACGCTGGTCAGGCTTTCGCACGAAGAAATGCGCGAAACGGCGATCCGTACCGCCAAAAAGCTGAATGCGGCCACCGGGCCGCTCCATGTATTCATTCCGCTCCGCGGCTTTTCACACCCGGACCGGGAAGGCTTCCCGCACTGGGACCCCGAAGGAAACGCGATCTTCATAGACACGCTGAAGCGCGGGCTGAAGCCTTCGATCCCTTATGACGAACTGGATGCGCATATAAACGACGACGAATTCATAGATGCCGCCGTCTCGGCGCTCCTTATGATGTTGGGCAATAGGAGGTAACGATGGATATATCGGTCCTGTCGGGCATATTCGCGCCGATGACCACCCCCTTCCGCGACGAAGAGGTCGATTACGACGGAATCGCCGCCAACGTGGAGAAAATGAATTCCACGGGCATGAAAGGCTATTTCGTGCTGGGGACGAATGGAGAGTTCAAGTCGCTCTCCGTCGAAGAACGGTATCGCGTACTCGCCCAGGTGGTGAAGTATCGCGCGCCGGGTAAAGTGGTCATGGCCGGTTGCGGTGCCGAAAGCACAAAAGAAACGATCGATCTGGTCAAGCGCGCGGCCGATACCGGCGCACAGATGGCGAGCGTGCTGATGCCCTGTTTCTTCGCCAAGAAAATGACCGACGATGTCATGGCAATGCATGCGTTTGCGGTCGCGGACGCATCGCCCATTCCCATCGTGCTGTACAACAACCCGTCGGTCAATGCGGGCGTCACCATTCGCCTGCCTCTGGCGCAGCGTCTGGCTTCGCATCCGAACATCGTGGGAGTCAAGGACAGTTCCAAGGAAACCTATCGCGACAACCTCAAAGCGGCTTCGCCGACTTTCAGGGTTCTCGCCGGATCGGCCGCCTACTTCCTCGATCTCATGAAAAATGGCGGTACTGGCGGCGTGCTTTCCCTGGCCGACGTCTTCCCCGCCGAATGCGTGCGGCTTTACGACGCATTCATGGCCGGGCGTCTTGAGGAGGCCGAAGCCCTCAACGCGCAACTGATCGATCTGAACACGAAAGTATCCGGCGCCTACGGCGTGGCCGGAGTCAAGGCTGCCATGGATCTGGTCGGATTCGCGGGCGGCGCCCCCAGGCGTCCGCTCCGGGGTCTCGGTCAGGCGGAAATCGCGGGCCTCAAGTCCGATCTGGAACACAGCGGCTTCCTGAAGCGCTGATCGATACACATTTCGATATTGGAAGGAGAACGAGAATGGCCAGAAAGAAAAGCCGAAATATCTCTGAGATGAGCTACGACGAAGTCGCCGCCCACCTCAAGACAAACGACACGATCCTCATTTCCATGGGGTCCACCGAGAAGCACGGGGCGCATTGCCCCCTCGGGACCGATACCTTTACCGCACTGGGCGTCATCGAGCGCGCCTCCGAACTGGCGGACACGCTCTATACCCCGATCATCCCCGTCGGCTACTCCCCCCACCACATGGGCGAGCTCAACCACGGAACCGGCACCCTGACTTTCTCCGGCGACACATATCGCCACGTCGTGTACGACATCGCCAAGAGCCTCATATTCCACGGCTACAACAAGCTCGTATTCGTCACCCACCACGGAAGCAACACCAAGGTCATCGACGAAGTCCTGAGGCGCGTCCGCTACGAATCCGGCTGCTTCGTCGGCTGGTACAAGACCCCCACCGAACGCAACTATGAGCTGCTCAAAGGCATCGTCGAAGGACCGCCCGAGGAAACCCCGGGATGGCACGCCGGCGAGATCGAGACCAGCACCGCGTGGGCATACAATGGCTTTGTCGACATGGACAAGGCGCACCCCGACCGAACCCATGCTCCCCGCTTCATGGGCCCCAACTTCTCGAAGCACGACGGTTCGGGCATGGTGACCTTCGAAGGCGGAGAGAATATGTGGGTTCCGATGGAACATCACGAGTATTCCGACACCGCGACCATCGGCAACCCGTTGCGCGCGAGCAGGGAAAAAGGACTCAAGTTCTTCGACCTGGCTTCCCGCGGACTGGCCGACCTTCTTGAGGAAGTCAAGAAGTTCCCGATCGTAGTTCCGGAAGAGAAGCGCGCCTTCAACAACCGCGCCTGACGGCAACCGGACTGGAAACACCATGAGATGGGAGGCTCCTGCCGGATGCGCGACATTCGGAGGGAGCCTCTTTTTGCATCACGAATGAAGGGCCACGCCGGCAGGACCGAAGGCCGGCAGACCCCAGGAGAAAACAGTGAAACGCTTGGAAAACAGGGTCGCCATCGTGACCGGTTCGGCGCAGGGCATGGGATACGCGATCGCCGATGCGCTCGCGGCCGAAGGCGCAAGAGTGGTGATTACCGATATCAATGCGGCGCAGATCGCCGCGGCCGTCGAGTCGCTCAAGGCCAAGGGATACGAAGCCGCCGGTTTTGCGATGGACGTCACGAAGAAGTCCGACGTGCAGGCCACCATGGCCAAAGTCAAGGAACAGCTGGGCGGCATCGATATTCTCGTCAACAATGCAGGCGGAGGGCTCAACACCCCCTACAAGCTTGAAGAGATCGAAGAAAGGCACTGGGATCTGGTCCTGAACGTAAACCTCAAGGGTGCGTTCTTCTGCTGCCAGGCCGTCCTGCCGTACATGGCAGCCGCCAAGCGCGGCGCCATCGTCAACATCTCCGCACTGGCCGGGCATTGGCGCGCCTCGCTCGCCGGCGTCGCCTACACCTCGGCCAAAGCCGGAGTGGAAGGCCTGATGCGACAGCTCGCCTACGACTTCGGTCCCGACGGCATCCGGGTCAATGCGGTGGCGCCCACGGTCACTATCACGGGCGACAGGATGAAAAATCTCTGGGCCGGCAAAGAAGACGAAGAACAGGCCCGGATCATGGCCCAGATTCCTCTGCGCCGCCTGAGCCTGCCGTCGGAAATCGCCGCGGCCGTCGTTTTCCTCGCATCGGACGAATCCAGCTACATCACCGGCACGACGCTGGACGTGAGCGGCGGAAGGTACCTGCGATGAAAGGACAGTGGACCGTCCTTCTGCCCGAACCGATCGAAGACGAAGCGAGAGAGCTTCTCGAAAAATCGGGCGCGCGGGTCGTTCAATCCCCCGACAAGACCCCCGCAACCGTCGGCCCCCTGATGGCCGAAGCCGACGCGGTCGTCCTGAGGACCGGCATCAAGATGAACGCCGAACTCCTGGCGAAGGGAACGCGGCTCAAGATGGTGTCGCGCACCGGCGCAGGCTACGACAATGTCGACGTGGAGGCCGCCACCGCGGGGAACGTGATCGTATCTTCCAGCCTCGGGGCCAACACCACCACGGTAGCCGAGCATGCGCTCGCGCTCATTTTCGCGCTGTACAAACAGCTTCCGATCCTGGACAGGGAAACCCGCAAGGGCAACTTCAAGATCCGCTACGCCTATCTGCCGCGCGACATGCGCGGCAAGACGCTGGGCGTGATCGGGTTCGGGCGCATCGGCTCGGAAATCGCCCACGCCTGCCATGACTCGTTCGGGATGAAGATCATCGCCTACGATGAATACCTTCCGGCGAAAGTAAAGGCGGAGCTCGCGTCCTGGGTCGAGTTTACGGAGCTGAACGATCTTTGCGCCCGCTCGGACATCATCACCATGCATGTCCCGCTCACCGAGGGGACAAAGGGCCTCATCGGCACTTCGCGTCTGGCTCTCATGAAAAAGGATACCGTCATCGTCAACACATCGCGCGGCGGTGTCATCGACGAAACGGCGCTCGCCCTCGCCCTGAACGAAAAGCGCATAGGCGGCGCCGGCCTGGACGTATTCGAGGATGAGCCGCCGAAAGCGGACAACCCTCTGCTCGCGTGCGAAAACGCCATACTTACGCCGCACGCCGCGGCCCTGACCCAGGAGTGCGTCGTCCGGATGGCCGTGCTCGGCGCGCAGCGCGTCATCGATCTGATGAACGGCTTCGAGCCCGGAAACGTGGCCAACCCGCAAGTCCTGGCGACCGAACGCTGGAAAGGATTGAAGAAAAAGGCGTGATCCGCCAGCGGATCTATCCCTGAAGCTCAAGGTCCCACAAAAAACAGGCCCGGGAAATTCCCGGGCCTGTTTTCTTTTTACTTACCTGAGGCTTTTTCAAAAGTAACCGACTTTTGAAATTGGCTCACCTGGCAAGGGTTGGCTATTTTTCGCCCGGCTTGTGGTACAGGAAGCAAGCCACATGATGGCCTTCGTCCGTCGTGTTGAGCTTCGGCTTATTGGACAGACAGACATCCATGTGCTTCGGACAGCGATCGTAGAAGGAGCAACCGGGGCGCTGGCGATCGGGCGAAGGCACGTCGCCTGTAAGAATGATGCGCTGCCGCTTGGCCTCGATCTTGGGATCGGGGATGGGCGCGGCGGAAAGCAGTGCTTCTGTATAAGGGTGCAGCGGTTTCTTGTACAGATCCGCCGAACCTGAAATCTCCACGATCTCGCCCAGATACATGACCGCGACGCGCGTGGAAATGTACTGGATCACCGCCAGATCATGGGCGATAAACAGATATGTGAGTCCGAACTCGTCCTGCAGATCCTTGAACAGATTGAGAATCTGGGCCTGGATCGACACGTCGAGGGCCGAAACCGCCTCGTCGCAGAGTACGAGCTCGGGCTTCAGCGCCAGAGCGCGCGCAATACCGATTCGCTGGCGCTGGCCGCCCGAGAATTCGTGCGGATAGCGGTTCCTGAAGAAACGGGAAAGGCCGACGCGTTCCATGAGGGCTTCGACGCGCTCGTTGCGCTCCGCGGCATCCATCTTCAAGAGCCCGCGCTTCTGGTAGATGCGCAGAGGCTCGGCGATGATGTCGCCCGAAGTCATGCGGGGGTTGAGCGAAGCGTAGGGGTCCTGGAACACCATCTGCATGTTCTGCCGCATGCCGATGAGCTCGTCCGGATTGAGCTTGGTAAGGTCCTTGCCCTTGAGGAGGACCTCTCCTGCCGTCGGCTTGTACAGCTGCGCGATGGCGCGGGCGGTCGTCGACTTTCCGCAGCCGGATTCGCCGACGAGACCCAGAGTCTCGCCCTTTTTGATCTGGAAGTTGACGTCGTCGACGGCGTAGATGTAGCCCTTTTTCGCGAAGAGCCCGCCGCCCACGGGGAAATGCATCTTCAGACCGCGGACATCGAGAAGAACTTCATGTTCGGCCATCTTACTTCTCCTCCGCGGCGCGGCCATCTTCTTCCGCATAAAGCCAGCAGGCGACTTTCCGGCCATTGCCGAAATCCGTGATCTTGGGGTATTTGCGCTTGCACACGTCTTTCGCCTTTTCGCAGCGGGGATAGAAAGGACAGCAGTCGGGCAGGTCGATCACGTTGGGCGGCTGCCCGGGAATCGAATAGAGACGATCCGCGCTCTTCCTGTCCAGGCGGGGCACGGAACGGATCAGGCCCTGCGTGTAGGGATGCTTCGGGTCTTCGAAAAGATCGCCGGTGGGACCGCGTTCGACGACCCTGCCTGCGTACATGACGCAGAGCGTGTCGCACATGCCCGCGACGACGCCCAGGGAGTGCGTGATCAGGATGACCGCAGTGCCGAGGCGCTTGGTGAGGTCCTGTATCAGTTCGAGGATCTGGGCCTGGATGGTCACGTCGAGGGCGCTCGTCGGCTCGTCGGCGATCAGTATCTCCGGGTTGCAGGACAAGCCCATCGCGATCATGACGCGCTGGCGCATACCGCCCGAGAACTGGTGCGGATACTGCTCGATGCGCTTCTCCGGCGCGGGGATACCCGCGAGTTTGAGCATATCGATGGCCTTCGCCTTGGCTTCGGCCTTGCTCAAACCCTGGTGTAGGATGATCGTTTCCTCCATCTGCGTCGAAACGCGCAGAAAAGGATTGAGGCAGGTCATCGGGTCCTGGAAAATCATGGCAATCTTGTTGCCGCGGATTTTCTGCAGCTCGGAGAGCGGCATTCTGACCAGATCCTTCCCCTGGAACAGCACTTCGCCGCCCACGATCTTGCCGGGGGGCGATGGGATCATGTTGATTATCGAAAGGTTGGTGACGCTCTTGCCCGAACCGGACTCACCCACTATGCCCAGGGTTTCGCCCTTGCGGAGATCGAAGCTCACCCCGTCGACTGCCTTTACGACACCTTCATCGACGGTAAAAAAAGTTTTCAGGTCTTTGACCTGCAGAATGACTTCGTCGGTCATGCGGGGGGCTCCTTAAGTCCTGTTCTTGCTCTGCGGATCCAGGGCATCGCGCACGCCGTCACCCAGGAAGTTCATGCAGAAGAGGAAAATCGTCATGGTGATCGCCGGCGCGAGAAGCTGCCAGGGCTGCAATTCCATGGCACGCACACCTTCGGACACCAGAGTTCCCCATGAGGCCGCCGGCGCCGAAACGCCGAGACCAAGATATGAAAGGAAAGACTCGTTCATGATGAAGCTCGGCATGAGCAGCGTGGCGTATACGACGATGACGCCCATCGTGTTGGGCAGAAGGTGGCGAAAGAGGATCCGCGACGTATTGGCGCCCATGGACCTGGCCGCTTCCACGAACTCGGCGTTCTTGAGGCTGATCACCTGACCGCGAACCACTCGCGCGATGGTCAGCCAGGACACAAGGGCTATCGCTATGAACAGCACCACGAAGTTGCCGCGCGCCGCTTCGCCCACCATCGCCATGATGATGATGACGATGAGCATATAGGGAAGACCGAACATAATATCGACGAACCGCATCATGAGATTGTCCAGCATTCCGCCGATATAGCCCGCAAGGGCACCGTAGATGATGCCGACAAGGGCCGCGGTGAGAGTGCCTACAACGCCGATCGCGAGGGAAATGCGCCCGCCGTAAATGATGCGCGCCAGCATGTCGCGCCCGAGGTCGTCCGTACCGAGAATGTAGACGCGCTTATGCAGGGGGTTGCTTGCGATTTCGCGTTTCATCGTCTCGAGATCTTCCTTCTGGAATTTCAGTTCCCGTACCAGAGGGTCGGAAGAACTCGTATCAGCGCCCGAGCCGCCGAAATCGAGCGCGAATCCGTCGACAGCGGGTGGAGATTCGGTCGCGGATTCCGTTCCCGGCGCGGCACCGAAGTCGAAGGAGAACGTGGCCGCCGGGGCGACCTGTTCGCCACGCTCGGCGAGCGTCTCTTCGATGGTGGCGATGCGCTTTTCCATTTTCTCGATCACGAGTTCGCCCGCGGGCTTGAATGAAGGCCGGATGCTAGCATGCTGTATGATCTGCTCGTTGGAATCGAGGAGGATGCCGGCCTTGGTGAGGAGAGGGGCGAAAAGGCAGACGGCGAAATAGAACAGGACGATCCAGAGACTCACAAGGGCCATTCTGTTGCGCCTCAGGCGCTTCCATGCGTCAGCCCAGAGCGAGACCGGCTTCATGACCTGGTTGAACTCGTTGACCGCCTGCGAGGGCTTGTTTTGTTCGCTCATGCAGGACTCCTACTTGTACGAGATGCGGGGGTCGAGGAAGCCGTACAGGATGTCCACGACCAGGTTCATGACGACCAGGATGAGCGAATATACGATCACCTCCGCCATGATAAGAGTGTAGTCTCGATTGAGCGCAGCCTGGACGAAAGGCCGTCCGAGGCCGGGCACCATGAAGGTCGTCTCTACGACCGTCGAACCGACGATAATGCCCGAGAAAGCGGGGCCGAGATAGGTTACGACAGGCAGAAGACTGCCCTTCAATACGTGCTTCCAGATGACCGTCCTCTCCGGAAGACCCTTTGCCCTCGCCGTACGCACATAGTCGGACCTCAGTGTTTCGAGGATCGACGCGCGCGAAAGGCGGGCGATATAGGCGAAATAGGGGAACGAAAGCGTGATGGCGGGCAGGATGACGGCTTTCAGTCCATGGACCGTAATCCATTGCCCGATGGGCAAGATTTTGAGCTTCATGCCGAAGAACAACTGCAGAAGCGGACCTACAACGAACAGCGGCACCGAAATACCGATGACCGCTATGGATTCGGCCGTGTAATCCTGCCATTTGTTCTGCTTCAGCGCCGAGATGATGCCCACGCTGATGCCCGAAACGACTGCGAGCACGAGTGCCGTGACGCCCAGTCCCACCGACACCGGCAGGGCATTGTCGATGATCTCGTTGACCGTCAGATCGCGGTAGCGGTATGAAGGCCCGAAATCCCAGCGCAGCACGTCCCCCAGATAGCGGAAATACTGTGTCGGAAGCGGTTCATCCATGTGATAGCGTTTCAGCAAGTTCTGGAGGATGGCTTCCGGAACTTCGCGCTCACGGGCGAAAGGGCCGCCCGGCGCAAGGCGAATCATGAAGAAACTGACCGTGATGATGACGAGCATCGTCGGGATCAGACCCAGGATTCTCCGAATGATATAACGTGCCATTCGGAACTGCTCCTTGTTCGACACGAGAGGGTTACCACGCTGAGACCAGCTGCGCCGGCTCAGAGGACCTCGGTGGTCGGGTAGAATGAAAGATAACCTGGGGAGGTCATCTCGAAGGGGGAATGATAACCGATCTTTGTATTTTTAGCTAGCAATAAAAATAGCATTTCGCCGGATGAAACAAAGTGAACCCAGGCGAAACAAAGAGGCCGTCCGCGCTGCTGCGCGGACGGCCTTCAGTGAAAAATCAGCCGCGGAAAAGAATCACTTCTTCGGGCGGATGAATTTCCAGGGATGGGTATTCATCGGGTTCGGATACCAGCCATCCCACTTGGAGAGATCGATCAGGTTCTGGGTCGTGTAGAAGTACAGCGGGAGAATGGCGGCGTCCTGGTTGATGAGGACATCTTCGGCCGCCATCATCGTCTTCATGCGCTCGTCGCCCAACTGGGTGCGGGCTTTGACGATGAGATCATCGTACTTCTTGTTGGAATAGAGACCGTCGTTCTGGGTCTGACCGGTGGTCCACATATCGGAGAAGGTGGACGGGTCGAGATAGTCGGCGATCCAGCCGGCGCGGGCGATGTCGAAGTTGTGCGACTGCGACCTAGTGTCGAGGTAGGTGCCCCACTCCTGGTTCACGAGTTCGACATTGATCCCGAGGTTGGCTTTCCACTGCGCCTGAATGTATTCCGCAATGCGCTTGTGGCTGGCGCTGGTGTTGTAGAGGATGGAGAAGCTGGGGAAACCCTTGCCGTCGGGATAGCCCGCTTCGGCGAGGAATTTCTTGGCCTGTTCGACATTGTAGCCCCATCCCTTGACGGGGGTGTAGCCGGTCGAAGGCGGTACGAAAGCGTCGGCGGGAACGCCGGTGCGGGAAACCTGCTCGCAGAGGACTTTTTTGTCGATGGCCATCGCGAGCGCCTTGCGGACGCGGGCGTCGTCGAGCGGCTTATGGGTCACGTTGATGATGTAGTAGTAGGTGCCGTACTCGGGGGTGACCCAGAAATCGTTTCTGAGCCTGACTTCGCTGACGAGCTCGGCGGGGACAGTCTCGATCCAGTCGGCGGCGCCGGACTTGTAGAGATTGTAACCGACGTTCACATCATCGTTGGCGAGGAAGGTGACTTTCTTGAGGACTACGTTCTTGGCATCCCAATAGGTGGGGTTGGGAACGACGACTACGCGTTCCTGCGGCTTCCACTCTTTGAGGATGAAGGGGCCGTTGGATACCCAGTTCTCGGCCTTGACCCAGTTGTTGCCGTACTTTTCGATGGCGTGGATGGGCACTATCGCGAATGCGTAGTGGACGACCATGTCGGGGAAGTGCGGGGTCGGGCCGACGAGCTTGACCTCGAAGGTCTGGGGATCGACGGCGCGGATCTTCACGGCCTCGGGGCCTTTCTTGCCGGTCATGTAGTCCATTCCGCCTTCAATGTAGGCGGCGGGCAGGTCGGCGTACTGGAAGGCGTTCTTGGGATCCATCTTGCGGAGCCAGGATTTGACTACGGTGTCGGCAGTGATGGCGACGCCGTCGGACCACTTCGCGTTCTTGCGGAGTTTGAAAGTGACCGTGGTGAAATCTTTGCTGAAGCTCCAGCTCTCGGCCAGGCCGGGCAGCGCACGGTTGGTCTTCGGATCGGCAATGGTAAGGCCCTCGAACAGCGCCATGTAAATGCGGTGCTCAGGCACGCCTTCTACGGCGTGGGGATCGAGGGAGACGGGCTCGGCGCCGTTCACAATCGTGAACTCCTGCGCGCCGAGGGTCAACGCGGCGAAAAGAGCGAAAAGGACTATAAGCGACCTTTTCATATGACCTCCTATGGAAAATGAGACTTATTTTGACTATATACTCCCCAATGTCAGGACGCAACAGTTTTTTTTCGCAAATGTCCGATCCCCGCCCCGCAGGAGAGAAAAATGAATCACATTTTCGCATACCAGTCCCCGACCGGAATTTCGTTCGGACCCGGCGTTTCCCGCGAGGCGGGAAGCGCTTTTGCCGCGATGGGAGCCCGTCGCATCCTCGCCGTCTCGGGTCCCGGACCCACTGCCGTGTCGGCGGGATTCCGAGAAGTGCTTGCGTCACTCGAAGCCGCGGGGCTCGCCTGGGTCGGTTTTCCGCGCGCATCCTCCGATCCGGGCGTCGACCTGGTCGATGCGGGAGAGCGCCTGTATCGCGACGAAGGTTGCGACGCGATCCTCGCCTACGGCGGAGGCAGCCCCATCGACTGCGCCAAGGGCATCGCCGCGACCTTTGCGGAAGGCCGTTCCATAGCCGACTTCATGGGCACGGGGAAAGTTCTGTCCGCGGCGACCCCGCCCCTCATCGCCGTACCCACCACCGCCGGCACCGGCTCGGAAGTGACCAACGCGGCGGTTTTCATTCTGGAGCGCGAGGGAAAACGCAAAAAGATGGGGGTTTCGGGCGCGGGCCTGTTCCCGCGGCTCGCACTGGTGGATCCTGGGCTGCATATCGGTATGCCGGCCAACCTCACCGCGGCCACGGGCATGGATGCGCTCACCCATGCCGTCGAAGCGTATGTGAGCAAGTTCCATAATCCGATTTCCGATATGTATTGCCTCGAAGCGGTGCGACTGATCGGCCTTCACCTGCGCGGGGCGGTCGCCGACGGCACCGATGCGGAAGCGCGATCGGGCATGGCGCTCGCCTCGACGCTGGCCGGTGTCGCGCTGACCCAGGCAGGGCTCGGCATGGTGCATGGCTTCGCCCATCCGGTGGGCGCGCTCACCGGCACCGCGCACGGACTGGCCAATGCGATCCTTCTGCCGTTCGTGATGCGCGCCTGTGCCCCGGACGCCTCCGGGCGCCTCGCCGCGATCGGTCGGGCGCTCGAAGGCCGCTCGGGCGGCGACAGTACTATGACCGCGCTGACAGCCGTCGCCGCGCTGGCCAGACTCGGCGCGGACATCGGCATCCCGGCCAACCTCGGGGCCGCGGGCGTGCCCGAATCGACGCTGCCCGCCATACTGGCCGATGCCATCACTTATAGAAGAAGGAAAGCGAGTCCGCACGACTTCAGCGACGAAGAACTTGGCGCGCTTCTGCGCGAAGCCTGGGGATCTTCGGTTGGTTGAGGCTTCAGTCGGCTGAGATTTCGCGTGCGCTGCCTGTATCATCAGGACGGCGCCGGGGCTTAACCGACAACGCGTATCGTCGAGCCTGCGGGACCTTTCTCCACTTCGATCCGCGAGGGTATGCGCGAACGCAGTTCGGCCACATGCGACACGATACCGATCGTTCTCGCGCCGCGGATGCGTTCGAGCACGGTGACCGCGCGGTCGAGCGTCTCGTCGTCCAGCGACCCGAATCCCTCGTCGATGAAAACCGCGTCCAGATTGACCCCGCCCGAGCGGGCCCTGATCGTATCGGCAAGACCGAGTGCGAGGCTTATCGACGTGAGGAAACGCTCGCCGCCCGAGAGGGTGCCGGTCGGCCGGGACCGGCCCGTATAGGCATCGAGGACGGACACGCCCAGGCCCATATAGCCCTTGTTGCTGCCCTCATCCGCCTTGAGGGCGTAGCGCCCGTCCGACATCTCCGACAGGCGGACCGAGGCACGCGCGACGACCGCGCGGAAATACATCGCGAGCACGAAGCTCTTGAACGCTATGCGCCTTCCCTGCGTACCACCCTTGAGCAGGTCGGCGAGGCCGATGATACGGCCCCTGCCCGCCTCGAGGGTGGCGCGGTCGGCGCGCAGAGCTTCCATGCGGTCCACGAGCGCCCGGAGATCCATGCGTTCCCTGTGGCGCGCATCCGCGACCGCGCGCAGCGCGTCGACCTTTGCGCGAATCGCCGCAAGCGCCTCCTCATACCTGCCCGTATCCGGTCCGGGCGCCCCTTCCGGAGGCAGGTCCGCCTTGAGCGCCTCGTATTCGGCGTTCGCGGCGGCCAGTTCGGCGGCATGACCGGCCGACAGTTCTTCGAGAGCGGCCAGGGCGCGTGGCGGAAGGAGCGAAGCGCGACAGGCGGCGACAGCATCGAAAGATTCTTCTGCGATACCTTCGCGAAATCCATCGCGAAATCCTTCCGCGGCCAGCGCTTCGGCAAGACGAGGACTCGAACCGGAGGCGGCTTCCGCGGCCTGGCGATACAGATCATCGGCATTTGAAAGATGGATTGCCGCTTCGTTCCATGACGTACGCCAGTCTTCGATTTCCGCTTCGAGGCCTGCCTTGCGCGACTGCATCGCCGCAAGGTCGGCCAAAGCGATATCGAGGAGGGGGCCAGGATCGGTTCCCCCTGCCTGGGCGGCGGCGGCCGCCTGAGCGGCTCCTGCCGCGGAAAGTTCCTCGCGCGCATGCGAATGCGCCTTCCGCGCCGCATCGAGCGCCGCATCGGCGGAGACAGTTGCGGCGGCGAGTAAAGCCGCCTTCTCCCTGCGGCCTTCGAGGGTCGAAAGCGCGGCTTCCGCCTCCGCAGTCGCACGGTTCCTGGCCTCGAGAACGAGCGCGCACTCGGCCGCATCGGGCAGGACACTCTCGCGATCCGCTTCCGCCCGGATCGACTTCAGTGTATCCACGGATTCCTGAAGCCGCTCCGCGGCGGCCGTCCTGCGTTCGATTGCCGTGGCAGAGGCTACGGTGGCCTCATCCAGCGCCTTTCGCAACTGGGCGAGCCTGGCGGCATCGGCAAGGTCGATCGCTTCGTCCTGCGGCGCAGCCGCCCGGAACGCAGGGGCAGGATGTTCGGTAGAGCCACAGACGGGGCAGGGTATGCCGGGCTCGAGGGAGGATGCGAGCCTCGCGGCATGGGAACTCGCCAGCGCGGCTTCCGCCGCATCGAAGGCTGCCCGCGCCATTTCCAGGCGGGAAAGCGCCTCTCCGGCTTCGGCTTCCTTTTTTGCGGCAGCGATCGCCCTTGCGTCCGACTCTGCGGACAGGGTTTCGAGCCGCCTGGCCAGGGAGAGCCGCGCTCCGGCGCCCGCTTCATCCTTCCGCGCCGAATCGAGGGCGAATCGTGCCGCCTTTTCTTCCGCGGGAGACGGCAGAACCGACGCATACTCGGCACGCAGCGACGCCGCTCGCGCGGCAGCCTCGTCCTCCATGCGCTTCGCCGCCTCGGCCCCGCTCCCCGCCTTCACGAAATTGGACGAGGCTTCGAGCGCCCGCTTCCACGCTTCGGCGGCATGACCGAGCCTGGAGACTTCGGCATTCAGCGCTTCCAGCTCCTTCTTCAGCGCCTCGACCCCGAGCGATGCCGCGTCAATGACAGTCCTGCGGGTTTCCAGGCTTGCCTGGATCTCCCGGCGCCCGGCGAGCTTCGCCGCCGCATCGGCCAGGGCGGCCGCGAGCCGTTCATGCTCCGACAGAACCGGGAGGACCCGCGCGGCTGCCCTGGCGCGGTCGATGCGCCGTAGCCTCGCCGCATCCTCCTGCGCACCTTCAGTCGCGCGGGCGAACCGTGTGGACGCGGCGCGCGCCCTCACAGCCCTCGCCGCACGGTCGCGCTCCATCGCCAGGTCCGCTTCGGCGGTCGAAAGCTCCCCCATCGCCGTGGCAAGGTCCTTTTCGGCTTCCGCACAGGCAGAGATCAGGGCATCGAGCCTGGCCTCATGTTCTTCTCCGGCTTCCGCCGCAAGTCGCGCAAGCTCCGTGTCGATCCGCTTCGCCTCGACATCCGCTTCCTGTGCCCTGGCGACCGCGATTTCGGTCACCTTGCCGTGCAGGTCGACGGGGAAAAGCTTTTCCAGCACCTCGCCTCTATCCTTCGAGCCCATTTCAAGGAATTTCTGGAACTCGCCCTGGGGCAGGAGGATTACCTTCTGGAACTCGTCCAAGGTGAGTCCCATGAGAAACTTCACTTGCTCGCCGACCGGAGCGGGGTGTTCCGCGACAACTTCCCATCCATCCCCATCGCCATTGCCCAAGCGATGCAGGATCGCCTCCGACGGCACTTCGATCAGGCCGCCGCCGCGCTTCTGTCTCGAATAGGGCGGCCAACGCTGTACGAGGTAGACGCTGTCCCCCAGCTCGAATTCGAACTCGACCGAAGGCCTGTCGCCCGGGCTCGCGTAATGCGACCAGAGTTGCTGCTCCAGTCCCGCGCGCGCACCGGGGACCTTGCCGTACAATGCGTAGGCGATGGCGTCGAAGATGGTCGTCTTGCCCGACCCGGTCTTGCCGCACACGAGGAAGAGCGGCGCGAGAGCGCTGAAATCCAGTTCCGTCCGCGCCCGGTACGGCCCGAAGTTTTCCATCGCGAGCCTACGCGGACGCATCGTTCGCCTCCCCGAGGATAGTGTCGAACAACTGCGCAAGGGCCGCATCCGGCGCCTTTCCCGTCATGGATCTATGGAAGGCCTCGAAATCCCTCCGCACCGCTTCGGTTCCGCCTGCGGGCGGGGCATCCGGTCCCTCCTCAGCCGGGCCTCCGGCAAGTCCGGAGTCGGCTTCTCCCGCGGCGAGGGCTTCGAAGGCCGCCTGGCGGACGCCAAGCAGATTCGGATAGACCGCCTTGAGCGCATCGAAGGGATTCAGCACTGGCTCCGGGTCGGTGATGAGCACGTCGACGTAATCGTTCCGCCACGCAGGCCGCCAGTCGGGCGAGCGGATCTCCGCGAAGCTTCCCGAAAGGAACCGGATGGCATGGAGCGGCGTCAGGGGCATGAATTGTATCGCAGGCTCGGTACCGGGCTGCCCGTCGATGTCGACAACGAGGTACCCCCGTTCCTGCCCGGCTTCGCCCGTATCGTAGGCGAGCGGAGCGCCTGAATAGTGGATGCGCGGCGCGGGCGATTGAGCCCTGTGCAGGTGGCCCAGCGCCACATAGTCGAAGCCCGCGAAGAGAGAAGTATCGACCTGCTCGGCGAGCCCGACAAAGGACCGCTCCGATGCTCCCGTCATCCCTCCCGCCGCGAAGCAGTGCGCCACAAGGATGTTCGTCGCATCCGGCGCCAAAAGCGGCCCGATTCTGCGCATGGCTTCCGCAGTCAGTTCCTGCTGCGAGCGCAGACCGGGCGCATCGATACCCGCAAGCGGTGCCTTGATACCCGCAAGCGGCGCATCGATGCCGATTCCGCCCGATGCAGCGTCCCCATCCGTCTCGCCGACGGAGGCCGAGACGATTGCTTGCCCGAGGAAGGGCAAAGCCCAGATTGCCGTCTTCCGGCCGTCGCGCTCCAGCACGACTTCCGGTCCCGACGGCATGTCGGTCCTGATATGGAAGCCCGCCCCTGCGAGGAGACCGGCGGCGAATCCAAGCCGCCCCCCGGAGTCGTGGTTTCCCGGCACCGCAACGATGTGCAGGCCGGGCAGGGCTTCCATGGCTTCGCGCAGGAAACTGTCGAAGAGCCTGACCGCGGCCACGGGGGGAATGCTCCTGTCGTAGACGTCGCCGGCGATGAGGAGGACATCCGGCCGCAGCCTGCGGATACTTTCCACGATCTGTCCGAGAACGAAGGCCTGGTCTTCCGCAAGGTCCCTGCCCCGCAGAGTCTTTCCGAGATGCAGATCGGATATATGCAGAAACCTCACCCGTGGAGTGTCACGAAGCTCCCGCGCTGTTTTGCCCATGCGATTCAGAATGGAGACCGGCCAGGCCGGCGTCAAGCGAAAACGCGCAGGAAGTTTGGTGGCAGCGGCCATACTACGCAGGAGTGAAGCGGTTCCCGGAACGCGGAAACAGCCCCGGCGTTGAAAATATACAGTTCCCCTCTGTATAATCGGAAACGGGGCGAGCGTCGGGACGTCTCCCCTATGACGCAAAATCTGATGGCGTAAAGCGGAAATAGCTGCTAAAGTCCTGGACATCGCAGGTGGCGTATCAGTGCAGAATGAAGCTAAGAGTATCATTGAATCGCTCAATATCCTCTCTGCCCGCGCAGAAGGCTTCGAGTCTGAAAAAACGGCCCTCGAGTCGATCCTCGCCGAAAACTCGGTTTTCATCATTCTTTTCGATGCCGCGCTCAATGTCAGAGCGAACACGCTGCCCGTCGCCAAAGAACGATCGGATTTAAAAGACTTCGTCTCCTATTTGGGGGAAAACATACTTTCGAGAATCATGACGGCGATTTCCGACGCGAATATCGAACCCGGGAATATTCTTTTCGAAGGGCTGCATTCGGAACGGGGCGACTTAAGTTTTACGCTCTACAGGGCAAAGACCGAAACGCCGTTATTCGTCCTCCAGCTCGGAACGATTTTCACGGACAAATCCGACCCCCCTGATTTCGAGGAGATATGGGATCAGACAAGCGAGCACCTGGTCGATGTGCAACGTCTTGTTACCGCCCTGGATGGAATCCGTCGTCTCGACCCGAAGGAAAACGACGTAGCCTTGCGAAAAGAAATCAGTGAAAAGCGCCTGCCCGAGTTGATGCGGTTGCGGCCCAAAGTATCGGATCCGGTACTTTCGCTGTGTCTGAGCATCATCGAAAAAAATCTGCATGACATTCTGGCACCCGACTCGGAAGAAATGCCGCGTACGATCTATTCAAGGTTGACGCCCTCCGAATTGCAGATCGCCGAATTCATCCGCATGGGCAAATCGACGAAGGACATCGCGGATGCGCTCGATATCGCCGCAAAAACGGTCGAAAACCACAGAAACAATCTGCGGGAAAAACTCGGGATCAGAAACAGGGGCGTAAATCTCAGAACCTATCTGCTCCAGATGGAAAAAAAATAAGCGACCGTTCTTTCAAACGATCGCCATGCGCGAATCACCGACAGCTTATCCTATGCCTACGGGCGATTTCCCGCCCCGTTTCCCGTCGTGCAGCGCCCTCGCCGCGGCACGGGCGGAACACGTTCTGCTGGAGAAAGCGCAGAGATATGTTCGAAGCCCGGAATAGCCCCGTACTTCATAAGGACTTCGCAGACCGACTACGACGCATTTCTCCGGGGCCATCCTGATGGCATCTTTCACGAGCGACTGCTGGGCGACCGTATCGAAATCCTCACCCGGAAGCGGATAATCTTCGGTGAGGAGCACAATCCGGTCAAGTCGCGCCATTCCGTCTATGCCCCGCCTGAAGTCTTCATGCTCCATGAAGCGGGCGCGCGGCCGTAACCGCGATAATTCCCGCCTGAATGCGTCGAATCCCGGCTCCGTCTGATTCGGGCCTATCCCGCGGGGATTCATGATACGGGCATACGAGGAGCGCGGAGTGGCGTTCACATAAAGTACATTTGGCGAATCGGGGACAGGCCATGCATCCCCTTTGTCGATAAGGAGGGAACAGGCTTCATACGCTATCCTGTCTTCGATTGCTTTCACATCAACCACAGTAGAAGAAGGTTCTCCGATATGCTCGGCTCTCAGGCGGGCAGAGAGAATCCGTCCGATTTTCTCCATGACCTCGCTTGCGGAAAGCCTTCCGGAGATGATCGCTTCCTCGACGGCATGGATAGTCGCTTTCTGCTTTTCGAGGTATTCGCCCGAATGGTCGTAATGTTCTTCGGAAAGCATCACGATATCCACGCCGGCTTTGAGGGCGAGGATCGCCGCTTCGCCCGAAGAGAAATTCTTCCGGATCGCCCCCATGTTCATGCTGTCGGAAATTACTATGCCTTCAAACTTCATCTCTTCACGCAGTACCCCCCGCAAAATTGCGGGTGAGAGCGTCGCGGGCATTTCACCGTCAAGCGCGGTGAACAGGATATGAGAGGTCATCACCGCATCCACGCCCGCGTCGATCCCCGCCCTGAACGGCAAAAAGTCTTCCGCTTCCAGCCGGGCCCTGGATTTCCCCACGACGGGAATGCTGCGATGCGTATCGACATGGGTCGATCCGTGTCCCGGGAAATGCTTTATCGTCGCAAGAATTCCAGCCTGCATCGCGCCCCGTACCGCAGCTGCGACGTGCGCGGCCACTTCGTCGGGATTTTCGCCGAACGACCTGGTCCCGATGATGGGCGAATCCGGATCGGTATTCACATCGGCGCAGGGCGCATAGAGCAGCGTAAATCCCGCATCGAGCATTTCCTTGCCGATGATGCGATACATCTCCTCCGTACGATCCGGCGGAATCGCGCCAAGAGCCATATTCCCGGGGCCGGTAGTCGATTCGGGAACCAGCACTCCCCAGGCGCCTTCCTGATCGACCCCCAGGAGCAAAGGCGCCTTCGGATTTCTTTTCCATGCGGCCCGATTCAATGCGGCCGTCAATTCCCGGGCGTGGGCGAAACTCGACGCATTGTCCTGGCTCAGGTAGCAGCCGCACAGATTGTATTCCTCGATCATGGGAATGGCGGCTTCGGGATTCTCTCCGGGGAACGCCAGCATGAAAAGCTGTCCGGCCAATTCCCTCGGGCTCCAATGCGAAGCGGCCGCCATGGCGTGCGCAAGTCTATAGTCCGCCATTTTACTTCCCCTTTTTCTCGCGCATCGTCAGCGATACGGCCGCGATAATGATGATGCCGCGGAAAATCAGCTGCTGGTCCACCGACAGTCCCATCAGGATAAGGCCATTGTTGAGTATTCCCATTATAAGCGCACCGATGACGGACCCGATGACGGAGCCGCGGCCCCCGAACATACTCGTTCCGCCAATGATCACCGCGGCGATGACCACCATCACCTCATTTTCTCCGAGCGTGTAGCGGGCGCCGTGCAGCCTGCCCGTATAGAGAATGCCCGCCAGGGCGGCGAGAAGCGAATTTATCACCATGACCGAAAACTTGATTCGGTCCGTCTTGATTCCGGAATAAAGGGCGGAGATCTTGTTTCCGCCCGTGGCGAGCACCTTGCGGCCGAATGCGGTCTTCTTGAGCACAACGGAGCCTACGATCGCGATGAAAATCGTCCAGAAGAAAAGTATGGGAATGGGGCCGATATCTCCCGAGCCGAACAGGAAGATATAAAGATCATTGTCGATGGGAATGGACTGCAGCCGGCTGACCCAGCGGGCGACGCCGCTCACGATTCCGGTGGTTCCCAGCGTAACGAGGAAGGAAGGAATACCCACCCAGGCGACAAAGATTCCGTTGATCGCCCCGACGAGCAATCCGGAGGCCAGCCCGGCCAGTACCGATAAAAGGATGCTTCCGGTGGCTCTCATGGCAAGGGCTGAAGTGATTGCGGAAAGCGCCACCACCGCGCCGAAGGACAGATCGATTTCGGCGGTGCAGAGCACGAATGTCATCCCCACGGACATTATCGCGATCATCGCCGACTGGCGGGCGATATTCAAAAGATTCCCGCTGGTGAGAAAACCCCTATCGAAAAGGATCACGGAAAACAGGAGGAAAATCCCTATGAAGACGATATATACAACGGAGTCTTTCAGTTTTTTCGGGCCAAACCCAGTAATCTTCATGGATATTCTCTCCTATTGCACCATTTGCATGAGTCGTTCTTCGGACATGAATTCCTTCACGACTCCTGTAATCCGACCCTTTTTCATCACATAGACAACGTCGCAGAAACTGGAGATCTCGTTGAATTCAGATGAGACGAAAACGACGCCTCCTCCGCGCCCCGCGAATTCCTTTACTATTTTCATGATTTCATGCTTCGAATGGAGATCGACGCCAAAGGTGGGATCGTCGAGGAGAAGTATCTTGGCATCGCTCGAAAGACATTTGGCCACAACGACTTTCTGCTGGTTCCCTCCCGACAGATAGCGGACCGTCTGTTGCCGATTCTTTGCCTTGACGCCCAAATGAGCGATCATGCTGTCCGCCATTTTTCCGCTCTTGCCTTCATCCAGGAGCAAGCCCCTGCTGATTCTCTTCAATGCGGGCAGCACAATATTCTGCTCTATCGAAAAATCGAGGATCAGTCCCTGTCTCCTTCTGTCCTCGGGTGCCAGAGCGATCCCCGCATCCTGCGCGTCCGAAGGGCTGCGGATAAACACCTTTTTACCTTCCACCTCTATGCGTCCGGCCCGTATCCTGTCGCAGCCGAAAAGCGCCTTTAAAAGCTCCGTCCTTCCGCTTCCCAGAAGCCCCGCGATCCCTACGATTTCGCCGGGGTATACGCACAACGACGCATCATGGACCGCATCCGTCGTAAGGCCTTCCACGACGAGAAGCGCATTCTCCGATTCGACACGGGCTTTCCTGTCCCACGTGGAAACGCCGCTGGACGTCTCTCCCATCATCGCGGAAATGAGGTCGCCCAACGACGTATTCCCGGCTTTTTCCTTCAGTACGGTCTTGCCGTCCCGAAGCACCGTCACGCTGTCGCAGATTTTAAAAATATCCCTGAGATAATGCGTGATATAGATGATCGAAATACCGCGATCCCGCAACTTCCGTATTACCGAGAAGAGAATATCGATCTCAGTGCCGGACAGCGAAGCGGTAGGTTCGTCCAGAATCAGGATTTTCGGATCGGAGGCCAGCGCTTTGGCGATTTCCACCAGCTGTTGCTGGCCAACGGAGATATCGGAAACTTTGGCATCCAGATGGATCGTATCGTCGACGCCGATCATTTCCAGAAGGCTTTTGGCCTTCTGGCGCGCTTTGCCGTCATCGATCAGCAACCCCTTTCTATAGGGATTCCTGGCAAGGAAAATATTCTCCGTAACGGACAATGTGCCTACAAGGCTTAGGTCCTGGTACACCATCGCAATACCGTTTTCGCGGGCTTGATCGGGCGTATTGAAATGCTTCTGGATGCCGAAGACCTTCATGGTTCCCGAATCCATCTGGTAAAGTCCGTTGAGGATCTTCATGAGCGTGGATTTCCCCGCGCCATTGGCTCCGACAAGTCCGTGAACTTCTCCCTGCTTCACTGAAAAATCTACTCCGTCAAGGACAACGACGCCGTCGAATCCTTTCCGGATCTCACTCGCCTCGATGGCGAAATCATTCATTGGTGAGTCTCCTGAAAAAAATCTGGAAAAAAGTGCGGTTTTCGCCGTATCGTAACACTTGCACCCGTAAAAGGTAATCTTGCCGGCACTATGAATGTCGGACCGGGCTTGCCCCGGTCCGACTCATTCCCTTTTCCCGGCAGCGCGCTTATTTCAGTGCGTTCAGGACTTCCTTCGGCGCCTCGCGGTTAAGCGACTTGATCCACATTTCCTTGATATTGGATTTGTCCACTTTGATCGCGGGAACGACCACAAAAGGCGGAGTCTTCACACCGATGGCGCTCAAGGCGCCCATCCTCGCCAGGGTTTCGCCGAGCGAGTAGGGAAGATCGGCGACGATGCCGCCCATATTTCCGCCCTTTACCATGTCCATCGCATTGTTCGCGCCAAGGTCGATGGTAAACACCTTGATGTCTTTGCGTCCCGCGGCACGCACGGCGGCGACGACACCTTCGGCGATCGTATCCCACGGCGCATAGATCGCGTTCACGGAAGGATTCTGGGTAATAATCGCGGAAGCGATGGCCTCGCCATCGTTCGGGTTGGCGATTCCCTTTTCCGCAATGATCTTTATGCCGGGATATTTTGACTGCAAAACCGTCTTCACCGCGCGGTCCCGCTGATTCGTAACATAGTAATTGGCATCATGATAGATAAGCGCGACATTTCCCTTGCCGCCGAGCGAATCGCCCATCATCTCCGCAACCGCGCTTCCCATGCCGAACAGATCATCGGTAACGATTCCGGCGTAATCTTTCCCATGGACAAAACCGCTCGGAAGATTGCTGATCAAAACAACCTTCACGCCCTGGTCGATCGCTTTCTTCAGCGCCACGGCGCCGGATACAGGGTCTATCACGAGGGTCACGATGATGTCCGGCTTCAGTGCCAGAGCCGTCTCAATATCGGTTCTCTGGCGATTCGCGTCCATCTCCGCATCGGTGACTACGACAACCTTGATGCCGTATTCGGCGAAGACAGCTTTTGCACCCGCGATCAACGCATTCGAAAAATCCGATGACTGGTGCATCAGAATCGCGGCCTTAAGATTTTTTCCTACAATGGTCGCCTTGTCCTTCGCGCTGATCGTCACTTTGTCATAGCTTGTCGGATCTTCTCCCTGCGGTCCAACAGTCTTCGTCAGCCCTGCTTGCCCAAAAGCAGTTGCCCCAACCACTACCAGCAGGATTAACAGGGAAATCAGTCTTTTCATCCAGAGCCTCCGTATGAGTGAAATATAGGTACTTTATAATGACTATTTTGATTTGTCAAATAAAAACACTCAATAAATGCCTATGATCGGCTTGCCGGAAATCGCGCCGTACAGTAGCGGAGCCCCTCTCGCACAGTAGCGCGCGGCCTGCCCGACAGGGGGAATTGTATTTCGGACCAGGCTTGGCGTTTGCATCTTTCCCTGGTTATCCTGAACTACTGACCCGGCAATTGAAAAACTATTGGAGCGTCTGGAATGTGCCGCTACGGCTAAGCCCATTCCAGACGAAGCGGTTTCTTTTCAATTGCCGGGTAAGTAAGTAAACTCGGTTCGGACTAGCATTCATGGGGGAGGGAAATATGGATTACAGAAGATTGGGCTCCGCAGGCATCAAAGTATCGACACTATCGCTCGGGTCCTGGGTGACCTACGGGAATCAGGTCGACGTGGACGCCGCGGCTTCGATGATCAAGGCCGCCTACGATTCCGGTGTCAATTTCTTCGACAATGCGGAAGTCTACGCGGCGGGCGAATCCGAACGTATCATGGGCGCGGCCTTCCGCAAGCTGGGCCTGCGCCGCGGTTCCTGGCTCATTTCGACCAAGCTGTACTGGGGCCTCAACGAAGGTCCGAACGAAAAGAACACGCTCAACCGCAAATACCTCATCGAGGCCATGGAGGGAAGTCTCAAGCGCCTGGGCATGGACTACGTCGACTTTGTCCTGTGCCACCGCCCCGATTCCGATACTCCGGTCGAGGAGACGGTCTGGGCCATGAACGACATCGTGGCCTCGGGCAAAGCCCTTTACTGGGGCACGAGCGAATGGTCGGCCGAGCAGATCCGCGAAGCCTGGGAAGTGGCCGACAGGCGGAATCTGCGCAAGCCCCAGATGGAGCAGCCGGGCTACAACATGCTCAACCGGACCAAGGTCGAAAAGGAATTCGCGCGTCTCTACGACGGCATCGGGTTGGGGCTCACCACATTCAGCCCGCTCGCATCGGGCCTGTTGTCGGGTAAATATTCGAAAGGCATTCCCGAAGGTTCGCGATTCGCCCTGCAGGGTTTCGACTGGCTCAAAAAGCGCTACTACAATCCCGAGACCATCACGTGCGTAGCCGCCCTCGACGCGGTGGCCAAGGACCTGGGCTGCACGATGTCCCAGCTGGGTATCGCCTGGTGCGCGCACAATCCCCACGTCAGTACTGTCATCACGGGCGCGAGCCGCATCGAACAGCTCAAGGAAAACATGGGCGCCCTGGACGTACTGCCCAAGCTCACACCCGAGGTCATGACGCGCATCGACACGATCCTGGAGCCCATCCTGGCCAAGGTGTCCTGACGGGTTGGACAGGATAACAGGATCGGACAGGATAACAGGATTGTGCCGCTGTGCTCCCGCGCAAACCGGCCCTGCCTGTTCTGTTATCCTGTCACTCCTGGGTCTTGGTGCCCCTGCCAATTCTGGAATCCTGTTATCCTGTCACTCTCGCCCGCCCCGTAACCCGCCGGTTTTCGCGGCGCATCGCGGCAACCGGAATTTCTCGAGCGATTGACAGGTAATGCAGAACCGATGGATTATCAAATACTGATCGAGGCCCATCGGGAGCGACTCTATGCATCATGCGCTAAAAAAGATAAAGGAATCGGAAAATTCACCTCTCTACAAACTTGTGTACACCAAGCTCCGCGAAGCCATTTTAAACGGCCAACTTTCCCCCGGAACCAAACTGGTCGAACAGACGATATCGTCGCAGATGGCCATCAGCAAAACTCCTGTGCGTGAAGCGATACGGGAGCTTGCCCAGGAAGGCCTCATCTCCTTCAAGGCGCGCCGGGGCATTTCGGTCATCGATTTTACGGAAAAAGATATCGACGAGCTGGTGACGCTGCGGGCGAGCCTCGAAGTGCTCGGAGTCCGGCTGGCCCGCGGAAATTTGACCAAGAAGGATTTTTCCGCCCTCAGCTCGATACTCGACAGAATCGTCGCCGCGGAAAAATCGCGCAACTACGCCGAACTGACGAATCTGGACATAGAATTCCACCAGTTCATCATCCAGAAATCGGACAATCAGCGTCTCGTGAAAGCGTGGAAAGACATTGCGTCGCAGATGCATGTTCTGTTCCGCATGATCCGGTATTACGAATTCTCCGACACATACATGTCCATGATGCACGGAGACCTGATAAAGGCCCTTTCCTCGGGAGATCCGGCGGAATGCGAAAAGATATTCCGTTCACACATACTGTTGAACGAAGAGAATATTCTGTCGGTATTCCGCAAAAGGAAACAGGCGCAGGCCTGAAGCCCGGCTGCACGGAGCACGGAAACCCGGCTACACGAAACGCCTGAAGCCCGGCCGCCCAAAGCGCCTGCGGATCGCGGTATTCTCAGGCTTTCTCCACAAGTCCTCTGACAAATTCCAGCGACCTTCGCAGGCTCGAGGAAGTATCGGGCTCGATGGGGCGCCATACGCACACGTCGGCAGACGCGGCGAAACCCGGCGTCACATAACTTTCTATGATCCATGGCCCCCGATACCCGATATTTTTGGCGGCAACGATTATGTCCCGCCATGGCAGCGCGCCGCTTCCCGGATACCCTCTGTTGTTCTCGCTCAGGTGTATCCGCAGAAGGCTCGCTCCCGCCTCGGTTATCGCCGGAGCGATGCCGCGCTCCTCGATGTTCATGTGGTAGGTATCCAGATGCAGGCCTACATTTTCCCGTCCGATTTTTCGCAGCAGCGCCAACCCTTGCCCGGCCGTGTTGATGAAGGAATTCTCGTACCTGTTGATGCATTCAAGCGCCAGACGGACGTTAAACTCCCGGGCCTCGTCGGCAAGGCCCGAGAGCGACGACGCCACCCGTTCGGCGTAGCCGGGGGCGATGGCGCCCCTCATGCCCCAGGGGGAATGTATGACACCGCCGAGCGAATCGCTCCCCAGATCGGCACAGATTTTCAGGCATTCCCTCAGGTGGCGGATACCGTTCCCCCTGACAGTTTCCACGGGGCTGCCGATATCGGTGCCCGCGCCCAGGCCCGTGCCGCAATAGACTTTCAGGCCGTTTTTGGCGAGCCTGCGTGCGACTTCCCCGAAAGGAAAATTGCGCGGATCCATCAGCGGAATCTCTACACAGGTACAGCCAAGATCGGCCGCCAGGTCGATCGCATCCAGAAAGGGGCTGTCCCATTCGGGAGTCCACAGCGAAACATGAACACCTACATCCATTTGTTCATCCTCAGACGGACCAGCGTCGCGCCCCTGACGAAACCATCTTCATCCCAACCGCGAAGGCGGTAAAGTTCGGCGAGTTCGGCCGAAAAACGCTCCCGGTCAGGCGCCTTGCCCGCTCTCGCGCCGGAAGAAGACGCCATGAAGAATCGTTCGGGCAGTCTATCGTCTTTTTTTGAAAAGCCCCACCTGTTGTTGAGCACTCGCTGCAAGGTGAAAGCGCGCTCACCGCATTCCATGACATCGTGCGGGGTGAGCCGCCAGCCGGTGACCGCGTTGAGGCAATCCGTCATATCGCCCAGCCCGAAACCGCCCCATATCATGAACTGGCACAGTACGCATGAATTGTAAAAAGCGGTGAAATCCTGGTAGGCCTTGACTACCCGGGCCGCACCTTCAAGAGTGTCCGGCGCGGGGGCGACATCGATACCGACCTCCGGCAGCAAAGCTCCCATTGTGGAAATCTGAGAGTACGCGCGCATGTGGCAGGCACCGCGATTCCCCGTGGCGTAGGACAGGCCGAGGTTGTAGTACACGCGGGGGTCGTGCGCGGGGATATCCTGGCCTTTTACATGTTGTGCGTAGCGGGAAGCCTCGGGCAGAAATTTCGCCGCGGCGGGAACGATACCGTCGGAGAACAGTCCCCCGAAGCCTTTGCGCGCGACCATTTCGCCGATGAACTCGCGCAATCCCGCGCCATTCCCCCACGAGAGATCGTAGACGGGGGAAAGTCCGTTCGTATGCCCCTTTTCCAGTGCCTCCATCGCGAAAGCCGCGCAGCCGCCAGCGCTCATGGTGTCGAGCCCGGCGCGATTGCATTCGTCGTTCGCCTTCACGAGCGATTCCAGGTCGTCGACGAGACAGCTGGCGCCGAGCATCGCCAAAGTCTCGTATTCAGGCGAGGGGCCTTTATACGAATACCCATCGGGAAAGGAAACATTGGCCAGGCGATGGCAGGAGAGGGAGCAGTATTTGCAGGGATGAAGCTTGTTGTTCAATGTGGCGTAACCAGGATATCCGATCTTCGCCGCCCCTTCCTTCCAGCCCACTTGGCTCCAGTTGCGCAGGGGCAGATTGCCGGACTCCTCGCCCGATGCGAGACCGCCCACCGTCCCGGCCTCGCGGAATCCCGCGGCCGTTTCCGCGATCGATTTTCTGAACTTCTTTTCGTACGACTCCACCTGCGCGCGGTCGGAGACGGGCGGATCAAGGTTTCCGGATACCACCACGGCCTTCAACCGTTTGTCGCCCATGACGCACCCGGTCCCGCCCCGTCCAGCCGCGGAGTACCCGTCGACATAGACGCAGGACATGGCGATTCCGTTTTCACCGGCGGGGCCTATCGCCGCGACGGAGGCGCCCCCGTGTCTCTTCGACAGAGACTCGAAGGTTTCGATCGAATCTCTGCCCCACAGGTCTCCGGCGGGCAGAATCGACGCGGAATCGCTTGTGACGCAGAGGTACACAGGTTCGCGGCTCCGGCCCGAAATGAGAAGGAAATCGTATCCTGTCCGTTTCAGGGCGATTCCGAATCCGCCCCCGGCCGCGGAGTCGGTGAATGTACCCGTGAGCGGGGAGCGCGTACAGATGGAAAACTTGGCGGCGCCGGGAAGCTTCATCGCCTGGAAAGGTCCGGTGGCGAAAACCAACAGATTGGCCGGCGACCGGGGCCCTACGCTCTCGCCGACTTCGCGGGAAAGGAAGAGCGCCGCGATACCGGCGCCTCCGATGAAGGCTCTTGCCACGCTCTCGTCCAATTCTTCGGTCCAGACAGCGCCACGGTCGAGATCGACTCTCAGAGCTTTCAGCCAATATCCACCAAGCATTCCGAACCTCCTGGATTCAACGCGCCTTCAGCCGGAGAGCTCTCTTCACGGCGAGACATATCGCCTCCGCATTCAGGCCCATCTTTTGCTTGACGCCTTCTTCCGGGCCGATGATGCCATAGCAGTCGTTCAAGCCCACTCTCACGACAGGAACCGGCCTGTTTTCGCAGACTGTTCCGGCTACGGCCTCGCCGAGTCCGCCGATTATCGTGTGCTCCTCCGCGGTCACTATGGCTCCAGTGTCCTTCGCCGCGAGCAGCACGGCCTCGACGTCCAGGGGCTTTATCGTGTGCATGTTCAGTACCCTCGCCGAGATTCCCCCGGAGGCGAGAGTCGACGCCGCCCGAACGGCCTCCGCGACCATGATTCCGCAGGCGATTATCGTGACATCCGAACCTTCGCGCAGAGTGACGGCCTTTCCGATGACGAACTCGTAATCCTCGCTGTAGACCGACTCGGTCTCTCCGCGCCCCATGCGCAGGTATACGGGGCCCGGATACTCGATCACGGCCTTGACGGCTTTCACCGTTTCCAGGGAATCCGAGGGGGCGACGATCGTCATGTTCGCGAAACTGCGCATAATCGCAATGTCTTCGGTGGAATGGTGCGTTGTCCCCGCTTCGGCCATCGAAAGTCCCGTATGCGTCGACATCAATTTCACGTTCAGGTTCGGATAGCAGATATCGGTCCTTACCTGTTCGCAGGCCCTGAGCGAGATCAGGAATCCGTACGCGGTCGCGACCGGTATCTTGCCGCAGGCGGCAAAACCGGCGGCGGCGGAAACCATTTCCTGTTCGGCGATGCCGAAATTGAAGGTGCGCTCGGGGAATCGTTTCGCGAACCCTGCGGCGCGCGTACTGCCGATCGCGTCGGCTCCGAGCAGGACTATTTTGTCGTTCTCCGCGCCGATCTCCGACAATGCGAGCCCAAACGCATCGCGGGCGGACATTTTCTCGATATCGGCCATGCTCAATTCAGCCATTTCAGATGCCTCCCAGTGCCTTTATCGACTCGGCCAGCTGTTCGTCGCTGGGGCAGCCATAATGCCATCGGTAATCGCCTTCGGCGAAGGCGGCCCCCTTGCCTTTTACGGTATCGGCGATGATCGCCACGGGAGCCCCGCGGCTGCCGCGGCCGGCCGCATTCTGCAGGGCCGCCAGAACGGCGGCCATATCATTCCCGTCGATCCGGATAGTATCCCAGCCAAAGGCTTTCCACTTTTCCACCAGAGGTTCCAGCGAGACTACCTGGTCTATCGGCCCATCCATGGAACATTTGTTGTAATCCACGATGGCGACGAGGCTGGATGTTTTATGCTGGGCGGCGCCCATCGCCGCTTCCCAATTGGTCCCTTCGTGCAGTTCGCCATCGCCGAGCAGGACGTATACCTTGCTGTCCAAACCATCCATCCTCAAAGCGAGTGCCATGCCCAGCCCGATGGCCAGACCATGCCCGAGGCTCCCCGTGGAAACCTCGCATCCGGGTATTTTGTTCTTGTCGGGGTGGACCCCAAAACGGCTTTCCAGCTTGTTGAAGGTCGGCAACAGGTCCTTCGAAAAATATCCGCGCTCCGCAAGCACGGGGACATACCCCGCGGCCTTGTGGCCCGCCGAAAGAATGAACCTATCCCTGCCGCGCTCATCGGGATTTTCGGGATCGATTCTCAGCACATTGAAATAGAGCGCCGTCATAATGTCCATCGCGCTGAAAGACCCGCCAAGATGTCCGCCGCCCGCGCCCATGATCATTTTCATGCTGGCGATCCGCAGTCCCGCGGCCTTTTTCTCCAGTTCCGGCACAGTCAGTTTCATTTTCGAGCTCCCTGCTCCCGGTTGTAGGCCTCGATCAGAGGGAAAAGCATGAGTCCGTTCCTCAGAAGCTCAAGCGGGTAGACTTCCTGCGGGAAAATATTCCCGAGATTGACGTTGGGACCGAAGCGGAGAATCAGGGCCTGCTGTTGCGGCCGCAACGGGGCTTCCCATATTACCCTGCCCATGTCCGATATCCCACCCGTGATCTCCGCCAGTTCCGATTCGTTGATGTTCCCTTTTTCGTCGAAAATACCGACGTCCATCCCTGAGGCCTTCCCCTCTATGATGATGTAATCGCTGCCGGCCTCGATATTGTCGCGATATTGCTCGAGGATGGTGGGCGCCTTGATGTTTTTCGACGGTTCCTTCTTGCCCACCTCGGTGGCGACTTTCAGCCCGAGGTCCTTCGCTTCCTTGATCCTGTCGATCCGTACGCTGTCCGCCAGAGGCAGGTGGCCGTCGGCGATTTCCACGACATCCACACCGATCTCCGCGAGTTTCTTGAAGTACTCCGTGCTCCTGCCCTTCCAGTTCGCCACTTCGAAATGCGAACCGCCCGCTTCCACCTCGATCCCGCACGCCCTTATGAGTCCCACTTTTTCGCGCAGGACAGCATCCGGATAGAGAGCCATCGTCCCCGACGAAAGCTTGAAAATGTCGATGTAGTCTCCCGCAAAATCCAGCAGGTCTCTTGTGGCCGCCAATCCGCTGCCCATGTCGATGACCATGGTGAGCCCGATGCGACGCGGTGAATTTTCCCTGCCCGATACCGGGAAGGGATATACGCCGTCCATACCTCTTTTCAATGAACCAAGCACGTGGTACCTCCTGTCCTTTCGTTCATTCCAGCGGCCTTCCCGCCGTCTCCGGTCTGTACGGGGAATATGCCGTTCAGACATTCCGACGGAGAGGAAAGCACATTCCAGCACTCAACTATGGGAGCTTCGCAAATGAATTTTTCCGCCGCGACCATCCGGGCCATCTGCCTGTCCGGGCTGTCCAGACTCGGGACGAATTGCTGCCCCCACAAGAGACTTGGGGGCGTGACTTTATCCGACAAGTTCTGGAACAGCACCATCTTCACCGAAGCCTTGGGTATCTGGCCTATGCTCGCGGTACTCCGTTCTCCTTCGATGCGGGGCATCACCAACACAATCGAGGCGGGGTCCAGGACATCTTCCGGAACCTGTATATCGTGGAGAGGAACCGACCTGTACATGTGCCAGGGATCGCCGCGGGGAACGTCCAATTTGAACCGACCCAAAAGTTCGGGGAAATCGATCACGAGGTTCCCCATCCTGCAGTTTTGCCACAACGAGCCTTTCAGCATTTTCGTCTTGCCTTCGTTCAACGAAAAATGCGTGAGCTCGGTCCCGAGCACTTCGACTCCGCCCAGGCTGATCGCTTTCAGAAGGACCGTGCTTTTGCCCGATCCCGAGCCCCCCATCACGATATAGAGCCGATTGCTTTTCCGGTCGAAGAAGGACGTGGAATGTATGGAGTAGATTCCCCTGATTTCGAGTTCCCGGACCAACAGCTTCGAAAAGAGGCCCATGTTTCCGAATATGCTGGACCGCTTGTCCCTGCAGGAAAGTTCGCGATCGGACACCGCGCCCACGATCGAATAGCACCCCTCTCCTGTCTGCGCGAACTTGATTCCGCGATCGGCGGTATCCACGATGGACAAAGCGATATCGGGCTCGTCGGGGACCGCGATCTCGTCGATCCGGTTGAAATTCGAGAGGAGCGAATGGAGATGGGCCCCCTCTCCCAGGAAATATTCGTCATCGGCGATCAGTTCCCTTCGATTGGTGCTGAGCAGGATTCTCATCCCCATCAGGGAGAGACCACGGCGATACATTGCGGAGCCCGCATGGAGCATGTTGATCCCCTTTCCGTCACAACCGGTCGAGCGAAGGAAGTACGGCGGCCGCGGCGGGTATCACAGCGATCCGATCCGCTCCCTCTGCGGCCACGAGAGCCCCGATCTCGGCTCCCGATGAGAGATATCTCATTCCGAAGCCGCGGACTTCGCGCTCCGGCAAGGAAGACAACAGGAAGACCTTGTGGGTCCTGATCAAAGACAGAGCCATATAGGCAGCCAGACCGCTCATGGTGAAATTCTCTTTCACCCGTGAAGCGATTTGCGTCAGTTCCAAATCCGCCAACGATAAAACTTGCCTGTCCAGCTCCCATCCATTCCCGCATTCCATGAGGAGATAGATGCTGCCCCCGTCGACGCAGGCCCTGGAAGCATTGGTGAGCGTCTTCATGGACTGATAGAAGCTGAAGTCCGACGGATACCCGCCCGACGACGCCACGACGACCGGATACAACCGCGCGATCCCCGGCGAATTGTGCCGTGCCAGATAGTCCGCGCAGACTCTCCACGCATCGTCGACTGATCCGGCCGCCGCATATACGATCGCCTTCGTTTCGTCCTGTACGACGTTCAGGCACCACGTTTTCCCCGCGAATCCCCAAGTACGGCGCCGGATATCGGCGGAAATGGGGTTCCCTTCCAGTCGGGCCGGACCGATTCCAGGATCCATGCATTCGCCTGAAAAATAGAGTCCGTGGTTTTTCAGCACACTTTCGCGTGAAGCGATCCCGGGAAGGATGCTTTTCCAGCCGCCCGAGTACCCCGCCATCGGATGGAATGTCACCGAACCGGTGACGATCACTTTCTCCGCCTCTACCGCCGCCCTGCAAAAGGCCCCTTCGCCGCAATCCGCCAGGTACGAATCCGGATCGTGATTCAGGACCGTCACGTTTTCTCCGGGTTCGAAGCCCAGTATCCGGACAATTTCATTCCCGGTGGCCGGTCGGTGAAGGCCGAGCGCGATGACTATCGTCACTTTCCGCCCTGGTTTTCTGACCAAATCCATAAGGATGGGCATATAAAGACGGCTACCCGTGTTGCGGGTATGATCGGAGACGACGACTGCGACCGAAGCGCACTGCCCGAGAAAATCTTCCAGAGGAAGCGATGCATCCCGGATCGCACCCATGATCAGAGACATTTCATCGGCGGCCGCAGCCGGAGGGGCGGAAATGATGTCTACCCGGTCGTCGGGGAATTCGACCCCGATACTCCGTTCTCCGTACTGCATGGGATATGTCATCTTCCGCCTGCCTCACGCACACTTCAGCGGCGCACGTTTCCAGGCCGCGTAGAGAGTCCCGTAGAATGAGTCGATATCCGCTATGTAGTCGGGCAGATTGACGACAGTCCCCGTATCGTCGGGGACCAGCATGCCTTTTGCGATATGCACAGGATCGATGGAGATGCGCGCCTTTCTGTCGTGAAAAAGTTCGGGCCGGGACAGGTACACCGCGGGGAGCAGATCCCAGAGGTACTCCTGGGCTCCGCCGTTGCGGCGAATCATGCCCATCAGGTAGCTCAACATATAGAAGTAGGAAGGTCTGTCGATTCCGGCGATCGGGCTGAGTTCGTCGATACCGAAGGGAGCCTGGAGGCATATCTGGGCACTCATGAGGGTGACGGGACATTCCGCACTGAAAAGCGCGGCGGTCGCCGCAGGATCGCGGGAGAGATTCAACTCATCTATCCTGTTCCACCCGCGCACGGGAAGCGGATAGAAGTAACCACCCATGGCGGCCACGCGCGCGACTTTGGAAAAGAAGGCCGGATCCTTGTTCTTTGCGCCCTTCAGATTGGACATCGTTCCTATCGCGAGCAGGTCCAGCTTCCCCGCTTCGGAATCAGCCTTCCCGGCGAGCCAGGAAGCGGCTTCGGTATCGTAGTCTCCGGGGCCCGAGGCTCCCCTGACGACTGGTATGTCGCGCAAACCCAGCGCTTCGACCAGCCACTTCGTCGCGGCGAACACTTCGTCCACGCTGCCGTTTCCGTACGTGCAGGTTATGCCGACGATTTCGACTTCGGGCTGGCCGGCCAGATACATGATCGTCTGCCCGTCGTCGATCGGCAGACCCGGGACGCCGTACGTGTTGTCGCAGTCGATGACGACCCTTCGCTTACGCTTCATCCGCGACACCTTTCCCGAGCAGGAATCCGGCGGCGCGGAGATATCCCCTCTCCTTCGCGTCGTGCAAAAGACCATGGCCGCAGATACCGATCGCGCCCAACTCGATGTGGTAGTCGGAAAGAATCTCCAGGAGTCTCTGGAAACGGTCCTCTCCCCGCAAGGCCTCCAGCTCCTCCCTCATCCGGCTCTCGCAGGTCAAGCCTCTCGTCTTTGCCAGTATGCGCAAGGGGATGTCCGGATACTCTTTCCTCACCGAATCATGCAGCGCGGTCCACCCTTTGCCTTCGGTTTCTTCGGGGAAAATACCCCAGTCGAGGAGGATATCCACTATGTCGATATGGTTCTCCCACGCGGCGAAATGCAGCGCAGTGGTTCGGTTGGAATCTTTCCCGTTTATGTCCGCTCCGAAGAGCAGCAGGGTTTTGACGATATCGAAGTGCCCCGCGGCGCAGGCCAGATGCAGCGCGTTTCTTCCATGCTGGCCGCGCTCGTCCAGACCGGCCCCCTCGGAGAGGAGGCGGGCTACTGCTCCTGTGTCTCCCGCCCGCACGGCATCCAGCAACCCGGCCCCGGTCGCCGGAGTGGGGTGTCCGACAGGAAGAAGCTGGACGGCGCCCTGCTCCCTCCTGATCCGTGATGCGATGGAAGCGCAGAGTCCGTCGGCAAGATACCTCAGACGCGGCGGAGAATCGCAGGTTTCCACGGCCTCGGCCCACTCCGGCGGAATGGCCGAACTTCCGTTGAATGCGCCTGCGATGGCGCCTGCGACAGCGGCATAACTGTCGCAGTCCCTCCCGTAATTGACCGCTCCGATTACCGCGCTGCGGAAATCGCCATCCGCGGCGACGAACATAGCCAGCGCGACCGCGAGCGTCTCATCGCCGTCCGCGAAGAACGGCTGACCGATTTCCTCGACGAGACGGTTCCGGAACTCGGCACTCAATGGATCGCGGTACGCCGACGCGATGGCGACGGCCTTCCTGGCGAGCGCCAGCGACCAGCCCCCCACGCGCGGATACATATGGCCGTAATGCCAGTAATTGCCTTCGGCGCGATGCACTCGCTCCTCGGCGGCATCCAGCCCTCGCAGGACAGCATCGAGCGCCTTCCCCTCTCCGGTCATCGCCGCGCTGATGCAAGCCGCGGCCGCGGCCGCGCTGATCCTCGCCGAACCGGTGGCCATGGACAGGATGTCGAATGCGGCGTCGAAGGTTCGTAAAGGATCTCCGGGGAAGAGGACGCCGACGGGCGCGATCGCCATGATGGCGCCGTTCGTCATCTTTCCGCCGAAGGATTCCTTCCCTGCCCCGTAGATGGCCTTGAGGGCGTATTCCTCGAGGAATCCTCTTTCGAGTACCGACCCGGCGGAAAAATAGGCCGCGCAGATGACACGGTTCAGGTCGCCCGAACGCGGAAGAGCGCCCGAGGAGATCAGACCGGCGCAGAGCAGCTTCGCCAGCCTCGTATCGTCCGTGAACTCTCCTGCCCGCGAACCGAAAGGCCCGTGAAACGATGGGGGGACGCAAGGCGGATACGGCAACATGCGGTCCACCACTCCGTACCGCTCGGTTATTTCAGCGCTCGAAAGTCCTTCGACGGGGCCGCCCATGGCGTCTCCGACGGCCGATCCGATGAGGCAACCGACGATACGGTTCTGTAAAGGGTGGAGAGTGTTTTCCATTTTCCGCCGCTCCTTTCAAATGACGGGACTGTCCCGGGAATCGACGCGCGGGAGGATCGTCCATCCCGCCCACGCCGCCATCTCCTTCAGCGTTTCATAGTGGTGGCCGCGCATTATCGGGTAATGGTGTTCGAGCCCGTAGAACGCCATCATGTGCAACAAGTCTTAAAGAGATCCGGCGTCCCGTCCCATGCGGAGCCCGCCGATCCAGCCCCCACTCCCCGGGTAGGGAGCCGAAGGACCGGCGACCACCTCGCCTTCCAGGACAAACAGACTCCGCCCGTCCCCGCGGACCCTG
>Ga0074199_1000517_pt1 | contig 57502 bp, 53 predicted proteins | sample EPASupsiteSAE347_FD_64528 | JGI IMG/M metagenome (GOLD analysis project Ga0074199, IMG submission 64528) | Bioremediated contaminated groundwater from EPA Superfund site, New Mexico - Sample SAE3-47 | ecosystem: Environmental > Aquatic > Deep subsurface > Groundwater > Contaminated ... | reverse complement strand
TAGGCGAAGGCGCAGGAAGCGGAGGCGCTCATGGTGTAAGGGGAGACGATGACTTCATCGCCTGGGCCGATGCCCGCCGCCCCGATGGCGGCAATGAGTCCGCTGGTCGCCGAATTGACGCTGATTGTGTGGCGAGCCTGGAATTTTTGTGACCAGGCGGCTTCAAACTCCCGCACCTTGGGGCCGCCAAAGAAATCATCGCACCAATCACCGATGAACTGGGAAAGATTGCCGCTGCGCAAGACCGCCAGCGCGGCCTCCTCTTCTTTTTGAGTGATGGTGTTGTAAGCGGGAAAAAGTTCGGTCCGGACTGGTTTGCCGCCCATGATCGCCAGTTGTGTCATGGCAAGACTCCTTGGGAACGCAGATGGTTGAGTGAATATATTTGTTGGCAGAGTTGCAGGGTTGCCAAAGCGGTTTCGCCTGTGGACGCTAACGGCGCCCCATCGTTGAGATGCGCGGCCAGGTTTTGCATGGCATTGCTCATGGCCTGTTCGGTTGGTATCGATTTGGTGTGGCTTGTCGAAAATTCGAAGAAATCGGGATACAAGGAGTTGGCGCACAGGGAGGATTCCGTAAGCCGTGTGCCATTGAGTTCTTCCAGAAGGAACCGTTTGTGTTCAAAGACCAGTTCCAACTCCAGCGGCGACATCTTGCGACCGTCGTATCCTTCGATCATCAGGGTGAAATCGCCGATCGGCGAGGCAAGAGCGCAGGCGGCGGTGATGGTTTGGTCGGCGGCTTGGTAATCATCAAGCGCGGCAACTATGGCGCCGTTGTTGAGTTGCGGATTGGTAAAGGCCGTGAGCAGGTCGATAAGATGCGAGCCGTTATGGTAGAAGCCCTTGTAATATTTTATCCGTGCCGAGAGCAACCGACCGAATTGTTCCGGTGACTTCGGACAAAGTGCCATGATTGGCGGCAGCCAACGCCGGGAATAGTTGACGGCCAGGCTTTTCTCCGCCTTGGCGTAGGCCTCCACCAATCGGGCGGCATCAGCAGCATTTGGGCACAGGGGTTTTTCGCAGAACACCATTCTGGCAGGGCTTTCCAGGCATTTCCATAGCAAGGCTTGATGGGTATGGTCCGGAGTGCAGATGCTGATGATCTCGGGTTCTTGGGCGAAGAGTTCCTCTTCGTCCCGGCAGGCGAGCGGGATGTCCCAACGTTTGGCTGCTTGTTGCGCCTTGTCTGCGTCGCTGTCTTGGATAGCGACCAGTTTAAAGGCCGGACTTTTTTGGTATCCCTTGACATGGGTGAGGACGATTTCATCCTGCGGGTTGTCAAACCCCTGGGCAATGTTCCCTGCCCCTATGACTGCGGCGCGTAAAGTCATAATGATCAAGCGCGGCAGGCGATGGCCGCATCACGAAGTTGCGGGTGGGCATCCAGCCAGCGGATTACATCGATGGCGGTGAAGTCCGGTTTTTGGGGGGCAAGGTCTTCGTACGCCGCCCGAATCAGCTCGTAATCCGCGCGGTAATCCAGGGTAACCCGAAGATCCGGGCGGTTGAGTTCGCCGGTGTACTGGATAAAGAAGGGGTTGTATTGCTCCTTGTTTTCCGGTCGGTAAAAGCTGAAGGAAACGTGTTCTCGATCCTGTTCATCCGGGTTGCCGGCATTGATGGCAAGAAGGTCGGCTGCCGCGAATACTTGCACGTCAAAACCCCAGGGCATGGAAATCTCCGGACCGCTATTGCTGACATAGTGTGTTGCCGGGAGTCTGGCCAGAAAGGTTTCGATTGCTTCATCCACCAACCGGTGGTCGAGCAGGGGGCAATCTCCGGTGATTTCGACCACAATGTCGGCATTCATGGATGCGGCGGCGCCGCAGACCCGTTCCAATACATTCATCTCGCTGCCGCGAAAACAGGGGAAGCCGAGTTCGCGACAGAGAGAAACGATCGGCTCATCCGCCAGGTTTACGGTGGTGGCGACGATGATAGCGTTGAGATGCGTGGCGCGGGAAAGTCGTTCCAGAAGGATTTGCAGCAACGGTTTTCCACCAGCCGTCATAAGAACTTTGCCCGGCAGTCTGGTGCTGGTCATGCGGGCTTCGACAATAGCCGTTGTTTTCATGGAGGACACCAATCCATTTATATTGCCGGTTAGCTGGCATTCTAGGTGTGTGCGGCCTTGAATTGCTCGTAGGTTGTCTTTGCCGCTTCTAATTGGCCCATGTGCAAATAGCAGTCGCCAATTTTCTTTAATACCCCGGAGCGGTCCGGTAAGGCAAGGATGCATTGTTCGTATGCCGCAAGGGCATCAATATGCTGCCCTGCCTCCTGCAGCGAATCGCCGATTTCCTCCCAGCAAGCGGCGTAGCTTGGCTCAAGGCTCACTGCTGCCTTGAGGTGCTGAACCCCGTTTGCAAAATCGCCAAGATCGAAGAGCACCGCAGTCAGGGATGCTTGGTAGGCAGGATTGGCTGCCTGGAGGGAAGCGGCCTGTTCCAGCCAAGGGAGGGCTTCTTGGTTTTTGCCTTGTTCGGCGAGAAGGCAGCCGTATCCGTGCTTGAAGGCGGCCTGCTGTTCCATGGTTAACTGTAGCAATAGAGAGGGGTGGTGTTGGAAATGTTCATGCCAGTACAATAAAGCGTTTCTGGCTTGCTCAGCATTGGGTTCTGTTTTTTGGATTTCTTCCCAAAAAGATGTTTGCAACTCCTGTAGTATCTGGGGATGATCCGGGCAAAAGTTCAGGCCTTTGAAAAGGAGGGCGCGAAATGTCCCCTTGTCAAATTTTCTGTATTCTTCCGCATAGCGGAGGAAATTGTCGCCTTGCCAGATGCGGAAGTTTTTAATTCGAGCCTCTGTTTCTGGCGCGCGAGCCAGTGCCTCCTGAAATAGGGCTTGGCATTGATCTTCATCGCGTTGCTCCGAGGCGATGCAGCCGAGAAAGAAGAGTACTTCCGGTCGCGCACCGCTTGTCGTGTTCCTCAGTTTTTCAAGAATAGGAGCGGCAAGGGTCAGGTAGCCTTTATCCATGTAAAGCCGGGCCAATTTCAACAGCGTGTCGTCGGCGGCATCCGTCGTCTTTGTTAGTTTGCTCAGGCGCTGTTCGTTTTCCTGAAAATCCAGGAAGGTCGAAAGCTGGTCTGAGAAGAATTCCAAGGCATCCATCTGGGTATTGTTGACAACCTGTAAACGATGGAGGTGTCCTTGCAACCATTCGAGGTATCGTCCCGGGTTGTTGTCCAAGGCAGAAAGCGCATGTCGCAGGCGCTCGTTTTCCTTGAGCCCGGGCAGGGTGATTTCGCAGAGCAGCGGCCAGATTATCCCGGCGCTGTCGGTTTTTTTGTTTGAGTCGTCCAGAGCTTGCAGCGTTTTGCGGAGCTGCGGGGGGAGTGCATCGAATTGTTGGTATTTCTTGGAAGATCGGGTCAGTTTGCCGACCTGTTTTAAAGCCTGCTCAGTACGTGTTTTGTTTTCTTTGATCGCTTTGTGGAGGACGGTGACATCCTTGAAGATGGCCGAAGCGTGCCGGTGAAACTTCTCCATGGGCGGTGGACAAGATTTGTCAAGAGCCAGGCGGAGAGTGTCACTGACGCCAAGTTGGTTGGCGCAATGGCTTGCAAGGGCTGCGGAAAGCGGGATGTGCTCGGCGCCTTCCAGTCGGGCGCCTCCTTCGGTGGCATTGATGAAAAGGCAATCTGGGTGCTGGCTCAGGACATCTTCAAATAAACGTTTTACCCCGTAAAAACCCCGGTGGGTCGGAACCTTGCCTCCATCCCAGCCGTCAACCCAGACCAGGTCGTCATTCTGTTCTTTCAGGATTTTGGCCATATGGTTGCTTTCGGTCAGTACTGTGTGGGCGGCATGATCACGGTTGTGGCTGTAAGCCAGATCCTGTCCGATAAAGATGATTGGTGAGGCCCCCATAAGTATTGCGGCGGCCAGATTAAAGTGGGCCACGGACCAGGCGCCCATCTCCAGGGTCTGCTTGCGGTCGAACAGTGACTTATATATCCATTGTTCAAGCTCGTTGCCTGAGAAAGCCCAGAAAATTGTGTCTGCAGGGAAGGTTTTTACAATTTTTGGAGTGACATGGCCTTGGCACAGGAGAGAGGTGCCATGGACGCGGGAGGCGCAGTCGGCGATTTTCTCGTAGATTACCTCGTCTCCGTCAATGGCCGCTACGAAATGCGGCTGGATGCCATGGGCCAGCAAGGCGGGGAGGGCGGTGTCCACAGCCATGATGAGGGCATTTTGCTGCATATCCCGTAGCAGGCGGATGTTTTTATCAAGAGACGGGCCGGCGGCCACCAGAATTGCCGGAATTCCGTGGAAGGCCCCTGCCAGATTGTCAATCAATCGGTGGTGGGTAAGAACTGTCAGATTCTGAAAACGGTTTGCAAAGAAATTCTTCCCCTGCTTCATGGACGTAGAGCCGCCTACATTGAGATTGTTGGCATAATCGAAAATCTTTTTGTTTAAGGCGGTATAGATTTCGTCAAATTGAAAAGAGGGCAGATGCCGCAGGATATGGGCGGTTTCCAGTTGAAGCGTCCTGGCGGCAGGCTGGAGCGCCTGTGCAATGTTTTCCACCACTGTCGGCCCGATATTCAAGGTGACTCTGGGGTCCGACAACAAGGGAGCGAGATCAAGCGACCGCAATGCCTGGATGAAGATACCAATGTGAGGCTCGCACAGGATAAAATTGCGAATGCCGTTTCGGTGAGAGACAAGAGCTTGGGGAGAGTATCCGAGGCCCATGCCGATCATGATTACGACGCCGGTGAAGGCTGGCGTTACCTTTTCGAGGTAGGTATGGATTTCCGTTTCCGGGTCCGGTTGATCATGAAAGATTACATCCTGGCCGTGGCTGTTTCTCGCTCGCAAATTGGGCCTGCCCGATGGGGAGGTGAAAATCTCTCCAGTGGATTCCGACCCTTGGTTGAGCTTGAGTAATTCATGGATGACGGGGTGATGTCGCTGTAACAGGTCGAGATTGCGGGTGAACAGGCTTTCGTCGGTATGACTCACGGTTCATTCCTTTTGGGGGCGGTGGAGCTAGGAGGAGATTGCACAATATGATGACTCTATCGGTGTCGTCTCCGCAAATCTTTAAAGTGGTATTCAACTTTTTTTGATCAAGTTTGCTTTTGAACTAAACAGATACGGATAATCCTCTCAACGAAAAAAGAGAAAGTAAAAAAAAGAATCAAGTCTTGGCCGTCTGTGTCGATACGACTTACGAAATCCATCCAAAAACTAAACGCTCAGGCAACTGGCGAAGGAGGTGCTGCCGACAGAGATAATCTTCTAGGAAATGGCGAAAAATTTTATGGATGCACGTTGAAAGGAAAGGGAACGGATTCCCGATCAGTTAAAAATCATGGAGGAAGAAAATGGCTCTTCGAATTAATACCAACATAGCAGCATTGTCGGCCCATACCAATATGATCAAGAATGACAACGGCTTGAGCGCTTCGCTTGAGAAATTGTCTTCTGGTCTGCGTATTAACCGTGCGGCGGATGACTCCGCGGGCATGGCTATTGCCGACTCCCTGAAGTCCCAGTTCCTGGGTCTTGGTCAGGCCGTTAGAAATGCCAACGATGGTATTTCCATGGTGCAGACCGCGGACGGTGCCCTTGATGAATCCATCAAGATCGTCAACACCGTTAAGACCAAGGCGATCCAGGCTGCTCAGGACGGGCAGACCACTGAATCCCGTAAGGCGATTCAGGCAGATATCGACAAGCTCCTGGAAGAGCTTGATACCATCGCCAAAACAACGGCGTTCAACAACCAGAAACTGCTTTCCGGAAACTTTGTTAATAAAAAATTCCAGGTTGGTGCGTATTCTGGTGAAACAGTCAATATCTCCATCGGTACATCCGAGTCCACCAAGGTAGGTCATGTAACCACCGGTAAGCTCGAGCTGACCAACCAGGCTGGCGGCACGGTGCAGCTTTCCATCTACAGCAATCTGCAGAGTAAATCTTTTACTCTGCAAGCGGTGGATATCCAGGCAAACAACAATGCCGGCAACGGCATGGGCGCTCTGGCCGATGCCATCAATAAGCTTTCCGATGTACTCGGCGTTTCCGCTTCGGCAGTGGTGAGTTCCACCTCCGAGGCAGCCGTGGCAGATGGCATCACCGGATCTGATTTTTCCATCAACGGTGTGACCATCGGTGCGGTAAACGTTGTGGCCAACGACAGTGATGGCGCCTTGGCCAAGGCGATCAACAACAAAACCGCGGATCATGGTGTTCTGGCCAGTGTCGGCGCCGACGGCAAATTGACCCTGACCTCCATCGATGGCCGGGCTATCAAGGTGAGCGGCTCCACCGGTACGGCTCTGGGTGCATCCCAGTTGTCCACCTTTGGCTATGTAAAGCTCAACCAGGCTGGCTCCAACGAGCTGCTGGTCACGGATCTTGCTTCTGGTTCGGCAACCAGCTTTACCGCAAGTTTGGCCGCGTCTGCTGCTTTTACCACCTCCATTGATTCCACCCTGACTGCCGGTTCGGCCATTGCGTCTGCTTCGACATTTAAGGCTGGGTCAACCGCGGGTGTCGATATTACCGGTCTCATCACCAACGGCAATATCACCACAACCATGGATTCAACGATCGTGGCCGGCTCTTCAATCAGTTCCGGCTCTACTCTCAAGTCTGGCACCCTCTTGGGCGGCATAGTGCTGAATGATGCCAATGTCACCGTTACCCAGGCCAGCAAGCTGGCTACCGGTTCGGTACTTGCCAGTGGCAGCACCCTGAAGGCTGGCACCTTGGTGACCACCGCGATCCGTGATTCCAGCGGCACCACCATTGCTGCCGGTTCGATGCTCTCCGCTGATATTGTGACCAGTGGCGACTTCACCTTGGCCGAAGACATGATTATTGCCAAGGATTCTGTTTTTGCCGGAGGTGCAGCAAACGGTTCGCTTGCCGCCGGATCGTATCTCTACGGCGATATCGGTGCCTCCGGTACCGTAACGGTGACCCAGGACATGACGCTCAAGACCGGTAGTGTCCTGCAAGACCTTGGTGACACGACCTTGACCCTTAAGGCCGGTTCGTCCCTGGGTGGCGATGTGGTAACCTCTTCTGCCCTCACCACCACGGTGTCCATGACCTTGAAAGCTGGGTCAACCATCGCTTCCGCTTCTACCCTGGCCAACGGCTCGACCTTGGGCGGCGATGTGAAGACGACGAATATCTTGACTCTGCAGAGTGCGGTAACTCTGGAAGAAGGCTCCATTCTCTTGTCTGGTTCAAGTCTGGAGCACGGCACGATTCTCGCCAACGATATCTATGCGTCCGGCGGGTTCTTGCTCAAGGCAGGCACCACCTTGGAGACAGACTATGTGTCTTCCGGTACCAATACCCTGGCCTTTGTTCAGACTCTGGCCAAGGATTCGACCATCGCTGCTGGTTCTACCCTGGCTGCCAATGCAGGCGGTGTAGCCGGAACCAAGGTGGGAGAAACCACAACCAGCCGTCTGGCTGACGTCAGCGTTCTCACCCAGGAAGGCGCCCAGGTAGCTATCGCGGTTGCCGACTCGGCTCTGAAGGATTTGGACAAGGTTCGGTCCGACCTTGGTTCTGTTCAGAATCAGTTGGTTTCCACCATTGCCAACCTTTCCGCCACCAAAGTTAACATCGCGTCTGCTGAATCTTCCATCCGCGACGTTGACTTTGCCGAGGAAGCTGCGAACTTCTCCAAGATGCAGATCCTGAACCAGGCAAGCTCCTTTGCCATGGCCCAGGCCAATGCCAGCTCGAAGACCGTTTTGAGCCTGCTGCAGGGGTAAGGGGAGAAGGAGAAAGGTCCGAGGTGAAAGGTTCAAGGTAAATTCAAGGGCTGGACACCACGGACCGATCCTGGCGAAATAAGAAAAACCTCAACAGGGGCGGTGGCCGTAACAGGCTGCCGCCCCTTTTTTTTGTGAAAATATTTAAGAACGGCTGGGGAATGCCGATACGATTATCAGGGGAAGATATAGGTGCGCCTGTTTGGGAGGATTCCCCTGTTTTTTAAGGCGCAGGTCAAACCGCTGAACGAGGAAGGTTCCCATGGCAACAGGCACAATTTCATCGCTCGGAGTTGGTTCCGGACTTGAACTGCAAAGTATGCTGGAACAGTTGCGTGCCGTGGACGAGCAGGCCATTACCCGCAAGAAAAGCGAGGTGACGGCAATAGAGTCCCAGCTCAACGAGTTCACCGTGGTCAACAACAAGCTGCTGACCATGAAGAGCGCGGCCCTCGACCTGTCCCTCTCCTCCACTTTTATCTCCAGAACCGTTTCCAGTTCCAGCGAGAGTGTGCTCACCGCCACGGTGGCGGACGGCACCGCTGTTCAGTCCACGGCGGTAACCGTTGGCCGGATCGCCACCAAGAGCACCTGGATGTCCGGCGGGGCAGCTTCCGAGTCCGCCATTGTCTACGTTCCCACCAGCCAAGAATCCACCACCGGGGTTACCGATCCGGCAGTGGACAATATTGCCCCCGCGGATGGCAACCTGGTCATATCCTATGGCGGTTCCAGCACCATCACGGTTCCGGTGGGCCCCACGTCCACGGTCGATACCATGGACGAGCTGGTCTCGGCCATCAACAGCGACCCGGAAAATGTCGGCACCGGTGCGAACGGCCGGATGGTGACCGCCTCCACCTATGTGTTGAACGGCCAGACCTATCTGCGCGTCGCCTCCGACACGGCCGGGGCAACCGGAGAAACCCATCGGGTCGCCATCACGACCAACAATACGACCCTGGCGTTTACGCCTCCGCAAAAAACCTTTGCCCTCAATGTCGGCACCGAGACCATGACGTTGAACATCGCGGCCGACACCACCATGAGCCAGTTGCGGGACCAGATCAACAACAGTACGACTAATCCGGGAGTGACCGCCTCCATCATCAACGACGGCTCCGCCAGTCCGTACAAACTGGTCCTCAAAGCCGATAATACCGGTCAGGATAACGAAATCACCATGCTCGCCCAGGTGCCGGACCTGACCCTGGCCGTGCCTGTGGGCGGGCCGACCGGCGAGACCCTGAACGCTCTGGTCACCATCGATGGGGTTTCCTATCAGCGGCAGAACAACGCCATCAGCGACGTGCTTTCCGGGATTACCATGAATCTGCAAGCCGCCGGGACTTCGACGATTTCCGTGACCCGTAACGATGCCGCCCTAAAAGAGATGGTTGTGGATTTTGTGACCGCTTACAACGATGCGGTGCAGGAGATCGCCAGAAACACCGGCTATGACGAGGCAACCGAGGATTTCGGCATCCTGGCGCGCACCACCTTGCGGGATCTGCCGTACGCCCTGCAGAATATCATGACAACCTCCAACAAGGCGGACAGCGCAGGCCTTGTCACCACCATGTTCGACCTGGGCCTTGAGTTCAACCGGGACGGCACCATCACCATCGATGAAACCACTCTCTCCGCCGCCATCACCGGGGCGCCGGACAGTGTTTCCGCTTTTTTTCTCGGAGACGAGGATGCCGGGATAACGGGTCTCGCGGACACGGTCAATGACTATCTCCGGGAAGTGACCGGCGGCGCCGGCCAGGTTGCGGCGGAAAAAACCGCTGCCCAGACCCGTATTGACGATCTTCAGCTGAAAATAGAGTCCGAGACAGAACGACTTGATAAACGATATGACATTCTGAGCAAGCAATTTGTCGCATTGGATCAATATATGAGCCAGATGAAGTCAATGGGCAGCTATCTGACCGGGCAGTTTAGCAGCCTGAGCAATTTGCTGTCCGACAGTTCCCAATAATGAGACCGAAGCGAGCAGTCGCGTAACAATTACAACCCTGATGAGGAGGAAGTGCACATGGTCGGGCAAAAAGTGCTGGATGCCTATCGGACGACGGAAAAGCAGGCGGAGATCCAGCCTGTGAAGCTGATCCATATGCTGTATGAGCGGGTGCTGGTGCATCTGGAGCTGGCCGAGGAAGGGATCCGGGAAAAGACCCCCAAGAAACGCGGGGAAAATCTGGGCAAGGCCATTGCCATTATCACCGAGCTTCAGGCTTCCATCAAGTCCGAGGACCATTCCGAGGCAGCCCAGTTTTTGCGCGGGCTGTATGGGGCAATCCTGACCGAGTTGCCCAGGGTTTCGATATCCCAGGATGTGAAGGTGCTGCGTCAGGCCCGTTCCTATCTGGAGCGGCTCAAGCAGATCTGGGAGGAAACCGCCATGCGGGAGTCGGGCGCGGAGCTGAATGGTGTTAATGCCGCGGAGGCCGGCAGTGATGAGCTTGCGGCGAAGGCTGCGGCAGCGAGGCCGGTCGTTGCTCCAAGAACCAACAAGCGGCCAGACTATGAGAACTGTCAGCCCCAGATGGCAGTGGGCGGGCTCTCTGTTTCCATCTAGATCAGGTGCTTGCGATGAAGACGCCGGTCTCAAACGAAGTGATGGGTGATACGCCTGTCCATGGCCTGCTGGAGGATTTTCTCCGGGCGGCGGACGATTTTGGCGCCATGCAGCAGGAACATCGGGTCGCTCTTCTCGCCGGAGAGTGTAAGGATCTTCTTTCCTGGCGGCAGAGCAGGGAGCAAGCCTTCAGGGGGCTGGCCCGGATGCTTGAGAGGGTTGTTGCCCGCGGGCAGGATAACCAGGGATGTGTCGTCCGTGTCCGGGAAATCATGGCAAAACTGTTGGCCGATGAGGACGTGCTGCAAAAGCTTATCCTGGCCCAGCAGCTGAAACTGAAAGACCAGCTCCAGGCAATGCGCAAGGGAAAAGAGGCATTGCAGGGGTACAATATTAACAAGGGCCTTGTTCCCCGGCCCAGATATCTCAGCAGCAGAATGTAGGGGAAAATGGAAAAAACGGGTGGAGGTATGTCATGGACGTCAGCGTAAATACCGAAGTCAAGGGAATTGGCGTAGCGGTAACACCTGCGGCAGTGGAAAGGGAAGACCGGGTAAAACCCCAGGTAACAGCAGTGGCCAAGGGCGGTGAATCGTCCCGTCCTGGACTGGGGGAAAAAGAGCTGCATCCCAAGGCACAGGCGAAGCCTGCCGACGCCAAGGAGATCGCCAAGGCGGTGGAAGAGATGCAACAGCGTCTTGACGCGTTGGGGAACACCAGGCTCAATTTTCGGGTGCTCGAAAAACCCAACGAGGTCGTGGTGCAGGTCAGCGACAGCAAGAGCGGCGAGTTGGTGAGGCAGTTCCCCTCGGAAGAGGCGCTCAAGCTGCGGGCAAAGCTCCAGGAATTGACCGGTCTGCTTTTTGACGAACAGGCTTAAACCCCTGTCTCTGTAGCCGATGCTTTGAAATCGTTGCCCGGCCTTGACCGTTGAAAAACGGCGGTCAGACAATGAACACTAGAGATGCGCCCGGCGGTTTATGGCCATGCTCTTTCACCCTTCTGTTTTTCCCCTTCTGATAGTCCAGTAGCAAAGAATGCCTCAACGCCGGAAATCTGGCGAAAAGGCATTTTTTGTTTTTTTTGCGGACGACTTTTTGCTTGACAATCATTTGGGCCTCTCGTATACCTGATCGTCAAACTGAATCCGTGTTCATTGTGCAATTGTGCATTCTTTCAATATTTTCTTTATCATTAATAAAAGGAGACTTGATCATGTCTAAGTTAGTCGCTCCCCATGGTGGAAAAGGTCTGGTATGCTGTTTGCTGCACGGCAGTGAGCGTACCGCTGAGCAGGAAAAAGCCAAGGGTCTCAAGAAGATCAAAATCAGCGCCCGCGCAAAAGGCGACCTGATCATGATGGGCATCGGCGGTTTTTCTCCGCTGAATGGCTTCATGGGCAAGGCTGACTGGAAGGGCGTTGTTGAGAATTTCACCATGGCTGACGGCACCTTCTGGCCCCTGCCCATCACCCTTGATGTTTCCAGGGCCGATGCCGATGCGATCAAGGTTGGCGACGAGGTTGCCCTTGAGGCTGATGGCGAGATCTACGCCACCATGAAGATCACCGAGAAGTTCGAGATGACCGAGGCTGACAAGAAGTGGGAGTGTGAAAAGGTCTTCAAGGGCGAAGGCGAGGAGTCTGCCGACGACAAGTTCTGGAAGATCGCCATGGAAGATCATCCGGGCGTCAAGATGGTTATGGCTCAGAAGGAAGTGAACCTGGCTGGTCCGGTAAAGGTTCTCTCCGAGGGCGAGTATCCCGCCAAGTACAAGGGCGTTTACCTGACCCCTGCCGAAGTACGCGCCATGTTCGAGGAGCGCGGTTGGTCCGACGTTGCCGCCCTGCAGCTGCGTAACCCCATGCACCGCTCCCATGAGTTCCTGGCCAAGATCGCCATTGAAGTATGTGACGGCGTTCTGATCCACTCTCTGATCGGCAACCTGAAGAAGGGCGATATCCCCGCTGAGGTTCGCGTAAAGGCTATCGACTGTCTGGTTGAGCATTACTTCGTAAAAGACAACGTCATCCAGGCCGGTTATCCCCTGGATATGCGTTACGCCGGTCCCCGTGAGGCTCTGCTCCATGCAACCTTCCGTCAGAACTACGGCATCACCAAGATGATCATCGGTCGTGACCATGCCGGCGTTGGCGACTTCTACGGCTTGTTCGAGGCTCAGACCATTTTCGACAAGATCCCCCAGAATCTGGCCGAAGGCAAGGCTCTGAAGTGCATGCCGCTGAAGATCGACTGGACCTTCTACTGCCACAAGTGCGACGGTATGGCTTCCCTGCGTACCTGCCCGCACTCCAAGGAGGATCGCGTTATCCTCTCCGGCACCAAGCTGCGTAAGGCCCTTTCCGAGGGCGCCGAGATTGTCCCCCATTTCGGCCGCGACGAGGTTCTCGTTATCCTGAAGGAGTACTACCAGGGTCTGACCGAGAAGGTAGAGGTCAAGATGCAGGGTGCTGCTTCCGGCGCCAAGATGTAAATCGCAGTACCTGAATTTCAGTATATAAAAAAGGGGAGATGCCGGAAGGCATCTCCCCTTTTTTGTTGTTGTGGATGTTTCGCTGGGCTTTCTTGGCGGCAAGGAGAGGAATCAGAGGACTGAAATCTTGGCGCCGTCCTTTGAAAAGGAGATCTTGGCCTCCCGTGCCAGCCAGCCCAGCGCCGCGCCAAGAAGTGCTATACTGCCCCGGTTTTTCATGACGCTGGCGATCTTTGCCAGCGGGGTCGGGCCGTTTTCGGAAAGGTACTCAAAGATGTCCCCGGCCAGGAAGCCGATTTGACCTTCCACGGTCATGCCTTTCTCCGGCTTGAACAGGGGGGATTTCTCGGGTGCGGCGCAGGGTGCTTTTTTATGGGTGAGTTCGCTCACTTCTTTTTTCACCTTGCCGATGGCGGACTCCACGGTTTTTTCCGCTTTTTTCGCCGCCTTTTTTACCATCTTCTCCGCTGCTTTTTTCATCTTGTGGCCGGTTTCTTCCACCGTGTGGCTTGAGCGGGCCAAGGCCTTGCCTACCTTTTTCCCTGCTTCGGTCAATGCGGACTTGTCTTTCTGTGTTGCCATGATGTGTTGCCTCCCCTAACTCGGTATTGTCTACTGGAACAGTCCTGTATTCAGTCTAGTGATCCTGCCTGGCTTGTCAAGAAGGTTGCAATATTGCGCGATTTTTTATAGGGTAGGGCGGGTTTGTCTGAAGGTGGAAGGCAGGCAAGCGAGACGGAGTCGAGACTCCAGGTAAGCGAAGACGGAGTCGAGACTCCGAAAGGCGGAAGGATATGCGGACAATTCGGGTCGGCCTTGGCGACAGGGCTTATGATATCTTGATCGAAAATGGCATCTTGGCGTCAATCGGCGCGGATCTCAAGCAGCGGGCCATAGCCAAACGGTATGTGGTCGTGGCGGATTCCCATGTCGCGGAACTCCTGGGCGCCAAGCTCATGACCTCCCTGGCGGCGGCAGGTGTTTCCGCGGAACTCATCACCTTTCCCCGGGGCGAGGCAAGCAAGCATCTGGCCACGGTTGCCGAACTGGCAAGCAAGCTCGCCCAGCTCGGCCTGGATCGCAAGGACGCGCTCATCGCCCTGGGGGGCGGGGTGACCGGAGATATCACCGGCTTTCTTGCCGCTATCTACATGCGGGGCATCCCTTTTATCCAGATTCCCACCACGCTTTTGGCCCAGGTGGACAGCTCGGTGGGAGGCAAGACCGGGGTTGATATCCCGGAGGGCAAGAATCTGGTGGGCGCTTTTTATCAACCCCGTTGCGTGTACATCGACAGCAGTGTTCTTCTTTCGTTGCCTCCGTCCGAACTGCTGAACGGCTTGGCCGAGGTGATCAAGTACGGCGTGATCCATGACGCCGGGTTTTTCCGGTATCTGGCCGAGAAGCGGCAGGCCATTCTGGACCGGGATCTGGCGGTGCTCGAAGAGGTGATTGCCCGCTGTTGCGAGATCAAGGGTGCAGTGGTGGCGGCGGACGAGCGCGAGGCCGATCTGCGGCGGATCCTGAATTTCGGTCACACCCTGGGGCACGCGGTGGAGGCCGCCTCCAACTATGCCATGGCTCACGGTCTGGCGGTTGGGTTGGGCATGGTGGCTGCCTGCCGGTTGGCTGTGGGCAAGGGGATTTTTCCCCGGGATCAGGCTGACGCCGTGTGCGGACTCATTGCCGACTATGGTCTGCCAACGGAGATTCCTTCGGAATTCTCCCCGTCGCAGGTCAAATCCTTTCTGAAAACAGACAAGAAAACCGTGGGAGGGCGGCCGTTCTTCGTGCTGCCCACGGAGATCGGCAAGGTTGTGATCACCGATGCGGTGAGCGAGGAGCTGATCGATGAAGTAATAGGGGCAAGGCCCAAGGTTAAAGGATAAAGGCGAAAGGAAAAAGTATCACCTCCTCCTTGCACCTTTCGCCTTGGGCCTAGCGCCTTCTTTTCAAACCGCGCAGCGGAAGCCGATGGTGTTTGTCCAGTATTTACCCCGTTCGATCTGCCGCCATGCCGCAGTCACAATTCCGCCGGTTATCCAGGATCCTCCCTTGAGGATGTAGATTTTTTCCGCTGCTCGACCGGGCTGCGAGTCTGCCTGTCCCCCATGGACGGTGGAGGTCCATTCGGCAACGTTCCCCAGCAGATCATGGATGCCAAAGGGGCTCATGCCCTTGCGCCCGAAATGCTCGACCGGGCTTGTTCCGCCGAGGCAGGCTGCCTCAAAATTGCCAAGATCGGCCAGCCAGCTATCGCCCCAGGGGAAAAGCTGGCCGTTTGCGCCGCGGGCCGCTGCTTCCCATTCCTCTTCCGTGGGCAACCGTTTTCCCGCCCAGGCGGCAAAGGCCATGGCATCGTCATGGCTGACCTGCACCACAGGGTGGTTATGTTTTCCTTCCAGGGAGCTGCCCGGTCCGTCCGGATGGCGCCAATTTGCCCCGCTCACATGCCTGGCCAGGGTGCCCCTGGTCAGGCTGAAGATCTCCCTGCCGGTCTCCGGGTCTGTCCTGTTGGTGCAACGGCCTTCGAAGACAATACCGTAGCCCGCTTCCTCCGCGTCGGTCAAGTATCCTGTCTCCCGGACAAACATGTCGAACAGATCATTGGTCACGGGTGATTGACCAAGATAAAAATCGTGGAGCATGACCTTGCGCAGGGGTTGTTCCAACCCTTTTGGGCTGGCGCTGCCCACCAGATAGAGGCCGGCCGGGATCTTGATGAATTTCGGCATGAAACGCTCCAGGATCTGATTGATAAACTCCTCCTGGGTTTCCCGGAGCAAGTCCCCCTGGTTCACCGCCTCCTCCGCTTCGATGTATTTTGAGAGAACCTCCAGGGGGGTTGGCTGATGGGGTTTTTCCGCCAAGGGCGCCGCTGACTCTTCAACCTCTTCCAGTTGGTCTTCTTCGAGGATTTCCACCTCCTCTTCCAGAAGCTCGGTTTCCGCAATCCCTTCGCCTGCAACCTCTTCGATGGCGTCCTCGTCAAGCACCTCGAATTCCTCGGCAGGTGCTTCTTCCGCGAGGCCGCCTTGTTCCGGCCCCAACCCTTCGGCCACGGAAACTTCTTGATCGAGCACCTCTTCCAGTTGGTCTTCTTCGAGGATTTCCACCTCTTCTTCCAGAAGTTCGGTTGCCGCAATTTCTTCGTCGGCCACCTCTTCGATGGCATCCTCGTCAAGTACCTCGAATTCCTCGGCAGGTGCTTCTTCCGCGAGGCCGCCTTGTTCCGGCCCCAACCCTTCGGTCACGGAAACTTCCTGATCGAGCACCTCTTCCAGTTGGTCTTCTTCGAGGATTTCCACCTCTTCTTCCAGAAGTTCGGTTGCCGCAATTCCTTCGTCGGCCACCTCTTCGATGGCATCCTCGTCAAGCACCTCGAATTCTTCCGTAAGGGCTTCTTCCGCGAGACCGCCTTGTTCCGGTTCCAACCCTTCGGCCACGGAAACTTCTTGGTCGAGCACCTCTTCCAGCTGGTCTTCTTCGAGGATTTCCACCTCTTCTTCCAGGAGTTCGGTTGCCGCAATCCCTTCGTTGGCGATTTCCTCGATCTCGCCCTCGTCGAGAACCTCTATCGTCTCGCTTTCCTCAATGACCTCAAGTTCATCTCCGTCAAGGAGCTCAATGGTTTCGACTGTATCGGCGTCGCTTTCTTCCCCGATGCGCGGGGCACTCTCCTCTTCTGGGACCGCGGTCTCGATGGTGTCTGGGGAGGGGATTGCCTCCGGTGCAAGTCCGGAGAGTTCACGTATTTTTTTCTGTGTCTCTTCGAACTCCGCCAGCAGATCCTTGACCTCCTGGATATTCTGATCCTTGATATTTTCGGAAAAGAATTTTTTAAAGGCCGCGAACATGTCGTGGAGCAGATGCGGGGAGTTCGGCGAAAGCCCCATCTGCTTGAGGAGATCGTCCTTGCGCTCTTCGGAAACAATAAAGACATTGTCCCGGCCCAGAATGATACCGGCCTGATTTTTCCCTGCCTTGTCGAGATCCTTGAGGGATTTGTTGAGGGCGGATTTGAGGGAGCTGAAGTTTTTCTTTTTGGCCTTGAGTTCCTCCCCCTGGCAAGGCCCCCAGATCTTGAAAACGATCTCGTCGGTGGGGATGCTGGTGATGGATTGCAAGGATTGATCGTCAACGAAATACGACCGGATAACCCCGGCCAATTCCGCCTTGAGGGTTCCCTGCTTCAACTCCAGGTTGTCAAGGGTCTCGTCAATGCCCTGGAGAGTAATCAGAGAAGGCATGGGGGCTCCGGAGGTAAAAGTTGGCAGGTGTTTGCTTGCAATAGTGGAAAAAAGCCCACAAAATACGGGGTTCCGTCATTACGGAGAAGGCCGGCCAGTATGGTTGGCCGGTAGAGCAAAGGCTGGACACCGGTTTCCATCGGTGTGACGACTTCTTCCATTCTTCACCATAATTGATTGTATAAAGTCGTTGCAGATTATATGCTATTTTTCGTGAAGGAAAGGGATTTCCTTCACTGTTTTTTGGGGGTAAGCCCCTTGTGTCGCTGAAAAACCGGAAGGGAGAGTTGCATGGCAAAATCCGTAGTCATTGTCGAGGCGGCAGGCAAGGCAAAAGCATTGGAAGAGCAGCTTGGCGGCGAGGTGGAGACCATTTTGGTGCAGGCGGCTCCGGCGAAGGCGTCCTATCTCCCTCCCAAGGACCATCTGCGGCGGGAAAGGCCGCATTATGATTTTGTTGCCGAACCAAAGGAAAAGATATTTTTGGACAGGCTCCTGGCCTGTCAGGGAAAGGAGATATATCTCGCCCTTGATGGCGACTGGCGTGGGGAGTTTTGGGCCTGGCTGATCAGCGGCTACTGGAGTACGGTCGTCCCCGGCAGCAAACAGCCCCAAAGGCTTTCCTTGACGGGACTTGCCGGAGAGTCGCTCCGGGAATCCTTCCGGCGGGTGGCGCCGGTCAGCGACGAGAAAGGACCGGCCACCTATGTCAAAATGCTGTTTGAATCCTATCTTGGGAAGCATTTGCAACGTCTTTTGGGGAGCCGCTCAGGGCCCAATGGCCTCCCGCTGACCTATCCGAGTCTCACCGTTCTTTTTCTGCTGGCGGAGCGGGAGACGGAGATCCGGATGTACACCCCCATCGCCAAATGGAAGGTGAAGGTCAAGATCAGCAGTGAGGCGGGGGAGTGCAATCTTGCGCTGGATGAGGCATACGGCATCACGGATGACGGGTTTTTGCGCAACGAGAAAGAGGTGCATGCCGCCATAAACCTCTTTAACAAGGAATCGTTTCAGGTCCGGGACGTGGCGGCCTCTCCCCTTGCGGTTGCTGCTCCGGAGCCGTACCATTTTACCGAGCTTTTGCGGGATGGGGTTGTCCAGGGAGGGCTTTCGCCGCTGGCGGCAATGACCGCGATCCGCAATCTGTATTATGGGGTGCAGGTGGATGGCCGCTGTCTCGGGCTTATCACGGCATTTTTGCCCCCGGCCATGGATCAGGATGCCTTTGGTTGCTTGTTTGGCAAGATCCGGGAGCAGCTAGGTAAAAAATTTGGAGCGGGTTGCCTGGGGCCGGAAACCAGCAACGAAAACGCCAAGGGATTGATTTTGCCCACCGAGCCTGCGCTTGGCCCGGAGGAGCTTTCGGGGAAGTTGGGTCCGGCCGAGGACAAGATATACCGGCTGGTCTGGGCCAGAGCCTTGGCAAGCCAGATGAAAGAGGCCAAGGGGGAGCTTCTGGCCGTGACGGTGGGAGCCGGGGAAGATTGCCTTTTTCAGGGCAGCGCCAAGGTCTTGAGCGATAAAGGGTTTCTTGCCATCTATCGTGGCTGTCAGGAGCATGAGCTTTTGGCGCCTCCGTCGCCCTTGGCCGGAGCGCAACCGGGACAACCGCTGCGCTGCGTGCAGATCATTCCGGAAAAAAATACCGGGATTCCTCCTGAGTATTACAGCTTTGACGGTTTGTCTGCCGATCTTGCCGATTTCTCGCTGGAGATCGACGGGATGACCGTGGCCATGCTCCAGCAGATGCTTGACAGCAACTATCTGCGCATGATGCCGGATGGGTCTTTCCGCTGCGCCGAGAACACCGGCAAGCTTATCAGTGTTATGAACCGTGCTTTTCCGACCATGAAGGGAGTTCATCTTTCCGCTTATCTGGCTCAAACAATCACCGAGGCGGTGAGCGGGAGAAAGCTTTTGTCCGCGGCCTTGCAGCAGTTTGATCAGACCATGATGATGCGGGGCGAGGTGCTGGTGAAGATGGCGGTGCCGGTTGCCACCCAGAAACGGGGAATCAGCTCGCGCAGCGTTATCCGGTTGCCGGAAGAAGAGGTGGGCGGCAGAGAAAAGGCTTCGCGGGAAGAGGCGCCCCCTGTTCAGGCGGAAAAGGCGCTGTCCGCGCCCGCACCTGCGGAGGCGGCTGCACCGCTTGAGCAGTTGCCGGTGGCGCAGGGGCTGGAAGAGGTTGCCGCTCCGGCGGCGGGCGAGCCGGCGGTGCAGGCGGAAGAGGGTGCTGGTGCAAGCAGCGTAGTAGCAGAGATCGCCGCGAGCCAAGGGGAAGAGGCTCTCCCCGCCGTGGAAGAGGGGCAGAAGCCTATTGTGCTGGAGGAGCCTGCGGCGGAGCAGGGTGTTTCTCCCGAACTTGCCGCAGCCACGGAAAAGATGTTTGCCGAGGCCGCGACTTCCACCGACGAAACAGCGCCACAGGCGGCTGAGGCAGATGTTTCTCTTGCTGCCGGACCAGCGGCTCCAGCAGTGGTCGAGTCCGGGAAACCGTGCCCTGACTGCGGCCGGCCGCTGCTCTTGAAGGAGGACCGCTTCGGCAAGTATTGGTACTGCTCCGGGCATCCCGAATGCCGGCATTCCGAATCCTACGAAAAAGACGGCGGGCCGGGACTGCTCTGTCCGGTGTGCCGGACCGGCACCGTGGTGACCAAACACACGCCCACCGGCAAGATTTTTTATGTCTGTCCCGAGCAGGATTGTGAATTCATGGCCTGGTCCAAGCCCCACTCCATTGCCTGTCAGGTGTGCGACTCGCCGTTTCTGGTGGAGAAAAAGACTCTTGACGGCAGACTCTCCCTGCGATGCCCCAGGGCCGGCTGCACTTTTTCGCGGCCCCTGTCCGGGACCAGCGACGCTGGACAGGAGCCTGCTGCCGGCGCGCCGGTGAAGAAAAAGGTGCTGGTGCGCCGCGTTGCTCCGGGAAGCGGTGGGGGCGGCGGAGCAACAAGAAAGGTTCGGATTGTCAGGAGGAAGCAGTGAAAAGGTGCAGATGACAGCTTGCACCCATCAGCGCGCAGGCCGGTTTTACCGCGGGATCGTCTCCATGTAGGCCAGGATCTCTTCGGCCAGGGGTGGGTTGTCAAGCAGCAGGGAAAATTCGTGGTTGTGCTTGAGGGCCGACTGGGTGAGATTGTGGCTGCCCACCAGGCAGTAGCGGCGGTCGATCACCGCCAGTTTGGCATGGCTGGTCCGTCCCGGGGAGTCGAAAAATACCGCGACCCCGCCTTTTCGCAGGGCTTGGGCAGTTTCCTGGTTTGCCTGGTTGAGCGTTTGGTCATGGCTGGAATATTCCAGAATCACCCGCACCGCGACCCCCCGTTGTCTGGCCGCCACCAGACCCCTGACCAGCCCTGCCGGCCGGTTGTCGCTGGCCGGAGTTGTTTTGAAAAGAAACATGGCGAGATCAATACGCTGGGTAGCGTTGTTGATCAGCGCGGTCAGGGTGTCGTAGTACGCCGCATCGGCCAGGGCACGGACTGCCCCGGTTTGGCCGGAACCTTTTGTCCTCGGCGGTTGGCTGGCCGCGGAAGCCGTGCCCGCGGCCAGCAGGCAGAACAGGAAGATGGCCGCCATGATGATTGGTCCGGCGGTCATCCTCCTCTGTTGGGTATTTGCGGAACTCAGTTGGGCCACCAGGCCACGCCCATCCGGCGGATGAGGTTGAAGCCGCCGCCCAGAACCAGATTGTTGACCAGCCCCACATGATCGAGGATGATCTGGATCTCGGAAGAGCGGGTGCCTGCGTCGCAGATGATGAGCATGGTTTTATTCTTGGGCAGCTCCTGATACCGGTCCCGGATCTCGATGTAGGGGACGGAGAGCCATTTGTCCTTGCCGTATTTCTCGACAAAGACCCCGGCCTCGTTGGGGTGGCGGAGATCAAGGGCCACCCAGTCCGGCTGGCTGGAAAAATCGTCCATCCAGCCCAGAAACTCCCTGGTGCTCACATACCGCAGCCGTCCGGCAGCCAGGTTGTCGGCCACGTTGGCCGTGGCGTTCAGGGCGTCGAGGGCCGTGGCAAAGGGCGGGGCGTAGGCCATTTCCAGCTGGCTGATGTCATCGATGGTGCCGCCCTGGCCGATGATCCCGGCGGCCGCGTCGATCCGGGCCAGCACTGCGTCGCTCATGGGCCCGAAGCCCTGGCAGCCGAGCACCTTGCGGGTCTTGGTGTCAAAGATGATCCGGAGCGGGATCACGGTTTGGCTGGGGAAGAAATGGGCCCGGTCGGACTGGGCCGTGGTTACGGCGGCGGCGGCAAACCCTTCGGCCAGGGCCGCGTCCAGGGAAAGGCCGGTGGCGGCGATGCTGCGCTCGAAGGCCTTCATGGTGAAGCTGCCGATCCATCCCTTGTATTTGCTGGGAATACCGGCGATGTTGTCGCCGACGATCCTGCCTTCCTTGTTGGCCAAGGAGCCCATGGGGGCGATGCCCCCCTTGCCGGTGATGCTGTTTTTCACCTCGATGCAATCCCCGGCCGCATAGATGTTGGGGTCCGAGGTTTGCATCCGTTCGTTGACCACGATGTTGCCCATGGGCGAGACGAGCAGTCCGGCCGCCTGGGCCAGCTCGCTTCTTGCCCGAACCCCGACGGCCATCACGACCAGATCCGCCTCCAGGGTCCGTTTGGGGGTGACCACCCGGCAGACCTTGCCGTCTTTCCCCTCAATGGCCGAGGCCCCTTCGCCGGTGAACACCGTCACCCCGCTTTCCTGAAGATGCGTTTCCAGCATGCGGGCGAAATCCCAGTCAACCAAGCGGGGCAGAACCTGGGGCATGAACTCCAGAATGGTGGTTTCGATGCCCCACAGATCGGTGAAGGCCTCGGCCATCTCGATGCCGATGGCGCCGCCGCCGATGACCACCGCCCGGCTTACCTCGCCCCGGGCAATCCGTTCCTTGATGGCAATGGCCTTGTGCAGGTCGCTGATGGTGAATACCCCGTCAAGCTCCGCGCCGGGAATGGGCAGGACATTGGGGCGGGCCCCGGTGGTAAGGATCAGATTGTCGTAGGGGATGGACTCCTGGGCGCCGGAGGTGACATCCTCGACAAGCACGAGTTTTTCCTTGCGGTCGATGGACAAGGCAAGGGTGTTGGTCCTGGCCGTGACCCCCTTGGCCTTGAGAAAAAAGGCCTCGTCCCGGGTCATGTGGAAGCTGGTGTTGCGCAGCTCCTTTTCATCGGAGACATCGCCGGAAACATAATAGGGGATGCCGCAGCCGCCGTAGGAGATCAGGCTGTCCTGGTCGATGATGGTTACCTCTGCGTCGGGCATCAGGCGTTTTACCCTGCAGGCGGATTTTGGTCCGGCGGCAACCCCGCCGATGATCACGATTTTTTTTCCCATGGTCGTTTCCTTCATTATCATTAACAGGTTGATCAAGCTGTCTGGTTTTTCGAGGAATGGCGTACCCTATCGCGAAAGAATCGGGCTGTCAAACGTTTCGGATCAGCATCTCAATATTTTATTATTTTCTTAAATTACCGCTTGACAGGGTCGGTCCGGGCTTTGTATTTTTGAGTATATGCACAAAACTTTTCGTCTTTCCATATAATACAGAGAGAGCAAGGAGAACAAAGGAATGAAGCGGGACAATCTTTTTGCAACGGAAACCGGCAAGAGCAACATGCAGTTTGTCAAGGATCTCGGCTCAGTGGTCAAAAAGTACGGATTTATCATCCACAACGAAGAAAAAATGGCCATGGCTCACTCCTTTGGCGAGCATGGCGCCGAGGTTGCCGAGGGGTTTGATCTGCATATGATCCAGATCTGCAAGCCGGAGAAGGCGGCGAAAAGCCTTTCCGCCAACCCCGAGCGGGCGGTGCTGATGCCCAAGTTCATCATGACCTTCACTCAAAACGGCAAAACCCAGATCCGTTTTTTGAGCTACAGCGGTGATAATATCAGGGCGGTCGTCGACGATGAACAGTTCCCCGCATCCCTGGCCGAGACCTACAAGAAAATAATTGAGATGATTGAAGAAGCGAAATAGACTCGGCTGTTGTCGGCAAGGGAGATGTTCGGGCACAACAAGGAGGAGAGTCTGTGATGTGGAATTTTTTGATCAAGATCAACAAGCGGCTGGTGGTGGTGATCCCGGCCATGATGGCGGCGGGCTACCTGTTCGGTCTCGGCGTCGCCCCGGCATCCCTGGGTTTTCTCAAGGGACTGATCCTGCCCTTTACCTTTCTCATGGTCTACCCCATGATGGTGACCCTGAACATCAAGGCGCTGCAGGAAGGGATCAAGAACGTCGGATTGCAGCTTTCCGCCCAGTGCATCAATTTTGCCGTTGTTCCCTTTGTCGCCTATGGGTTGGGGCTGGTTTTCTTCCGGGATCAGCCGTACATGGCCCTGGGGCTGCTCCTTGCCTCCCTGCTGCCCACCAGCGGCATGACCATCTCCTGGACCGGCTTTGCCAAAGGCAATCTGGCCGCGGCCGTCAACATGACCGTTATCGGCCTCACCCTGGGCTCGCTGGCCACTCCGTTTTATGTGCAGGGGCTCATGGGCGCCAAGGTGGATGTTGATCTGATGCTGGTGGTCAAGCAGATCGTGATCATTGTCTTTCTGCCCATGTTCCTGGGCTATTGCACCCGGCAGGCGTTTCTAAGGAAATATGGGGTGCAGGAATTCAAAAAGACCTGGGCGGTCCGTTTCCCTTCCCTGTCCACGGTGGGGGTGCTGGGCATTGTCTTTGTGGCCATTGCCCTGAAAGCCAAGGGGATTTCCGAGAACCCGGCCATCTTAAGCGGCATTCTGGCGCCGCTGTTCATCATGTATGGGTTGAATTTCGGCCTGAGCACCGTGATCGGCAGGGTGTTTTTCAAGCGCGGCGACGCCATCGCCCTGGTGTACGGCACGGTGATGCGCAACCTTTCCATTGCCCTGGCCATCGCCATCAATGCCTTCGGCGCCAAGGGCGCGGACGCCGCGCTGGTTATCGCGGTTTCCTATATTATCCAGGTCCAGTCCGCGGCCTGGTATGTGAAGTTCACCGACCGGATCTTCGGGCCAGCGCCCGTTGTGGAATAAAAGAGCGCATAAAAAAATCAAACCCGTTGCGAAACGGAAGGAGAGATATCATGGGCAAGAAACGGATAGCTGTACCATCAAACAACCCCGGCGGACTTGAGGGCGGACGCTCCGAGCACTTCGGGCATTGTGACCTGTTCACCCTGGTCGATGTGGAAAACGGTAAGGTTGTCGGGGTGAATACCGTTGCCAGTGTCGCGCATGGCGCGGGCGGTTGCATGGAGCCGGTGGCCATGCTCAAGGAGCACGGAGTGCAGACCATTGTCGTGGCGGGGATGGGGGCGAGGCCGCTGCAGGGCTTTGCCCAGGTCGGCATCGAGGTCTATTTTGCCGCCCGGCACGCCTTTGAAACCGTGGCCGAGGCTGTGTCCGGCATGCTCGAAAACAAGTTGATTCTGATGGAGCCCACCCAGGCCTGCCAAGGACACGGCAACTGTCACGGGCAGGGGCACTGAGTTCACTCCCCTGTTTCCGTCTGAAGCGCGGGGCTGTCCTCCATGATGAGGGCGGCCCCCTCCACCAGCGCCTGGGCTACCTTGCGCCGGGCCGCGGTCAGGATTCTCTGCACCGTTCCCCTGGATATTCCCATGTGCTGGCCGGCCTGCTCCTGGGTCAAGCCCTGCAAGTCGCAGAGCCGCAAGGCTTCCACCTCATCCTGGAGAAGCGGGATGTGCTGCAATTCCGCGAGGGGGATGCGGGCAGGCTTAAAGGCCTTGCCGCAGAGCCTCCCTTGGCAGTGGCGTATTTTCTTTGGTCTTGGCACAGGAGCTTCCTTGAAGGTAAAGGCTGTCGTGGCAAAATTCCAGGCGTTGTCCGAAGGACAGAACGGCTCCTAAATAGTGGCTTTACTGTACAGGAAAAAAAGGGGGAGATAAACCCCTTCGTGTGATTGTCGAGTCATGAGGGAAGACACGGACAAAAGAAGATGCCGACCTCGTTGCGCCGCATCCGGAAATCAGCCCGGCAAAGCCCGTGTGTCGAGGGAAAAGAACGGACAGGCGCGGAGATGAAAACACCGGGGAAAACATATCATTTTTTATTGACAAAGAGTGCGGCACTGGCTATGGTCCTCTGACTGAATGAATCACTGTTCACATTTTGTCTGTAGTTACAATCGCCCCCTGCCTCGAAAGCCCTCTCAGTGCTGCGAGTGGGAACTAACGGTGCGGGGCGAACTGTTTATTTATTGGAAACCTATATTAAATTACCTTAGTAAGGGAGGAATCGACAATGCCGAAGCATGATACGCCTTTGTTGGACGAGCTCGAAAAAGGCCCGTGGCCGAGTTTCGTCACTGACCTGAAGCGTCAGGCTGAGAAAAAACCCGAATGTTTTGACATTCTGGGTCAGCTTGAGCTGTCTTTCAAGGACAAGATTACTCACTGGAAACACGGCGGTATCGTTGGTGTTTTCGGTTACGGCGGCGGTATTGTTGGCCGTTACTCTGACGTGCCGGACAAGTTCCCCGGCGTGGCCCACTTCCACACCGTACGTTTGAACCAGCCTTCCAGTAAGTTTTACAGCAGCGCGAAACTTCGCGACATCTGCGACCTCTGGGAGAAATACGGTTCCGGTATGACCAACATGCACGGTTCCACCGGCGACTTGGTTCTGCTCGGCACCACCACCCCGAATTTGGAGCCTCTGTTCTACGACCTGACTCACAACCTGAATCAGGATCTCGGCGGTTCCGGCTCCAACCTGCGTACCCCGGAGTGCTGCCTGGGCCGGGCTCGTTGCGAGTGGGGTTGCTACGACACCCAGGATCTCTGCCACACCCTGACCATGCATTATCAGGACGAAATCCATCGTCCGGCTTTCCCCTACAAGTTTAAATTCAAGTTCTCCGGTTGCCCCAACGACTGCGTTGCCGCCATCGCCCGTTCCGACTTTGCTGTTATCGGCACCTGGCGTGACGACATCCGCATCGATCAGGCCGCGGTTAAGGGTTACATCAGCGGTGAGTTCATTCCCAATGCCGGCGCTCACTCCGGCAAGGATTGGGGCAAGTTCGACATCAAGAAAGAGGTTCTTGACCTTTGTCCCACCGAATGCATGTGGATGGAAGGCGACACCCTCAAGATCGATAACTCCGAGTGCACCCGCTGCATGCATTGCATCAACGTAATGCCCCGCGCGCTGCGCCCCGGCAAACAGCAGGGCGCGACCATCTGCGTCGGCGCCAAGGCCCCGATTCTTGACGGCGCCCAGTTCGCCACCATGACCATCCCCTTCATCGAGGTCAAAAAGAACGAGGACGGCGAGTACGCCGAAGTCGTCGAGGTTATCGAGAAGATCTGGGATTGGTGGATGGAAGTCGGCAAAAACCGCGAGCGCGTTGGTGAGACCATCATGCGTATCGGTCTGCCCACCTTCTTGAAGGTCATGGAAGTTACGCCTCTGCCGCAGCACGTGAAAGAGCCCCGCTCCAACCCCTATGTGTTCTGGCAGGAAGACGAGGTTGAAGGCGGCTTTGAACGTGATGTTAAGGAATTCCGCAAACGCAACGCTCAGTAATGTGCGTGGCTGTTGCTGATACTACATTGAACTTATTTGACTTTATAATATAAGGAGGAATTATCATGGGTTACGATCCAGAGAATCCGATGGCCGACAGAATCACAGACATCGGTCCGCCACATTTTGAGGAGTTTTTTCCGCCGGTTGTCAAAAAGAACTACGGCAAATGGCTGTACCACGAGATCATTCAGCCCGGTGTTTTGATGCACAAGGGCGAGAGCGGCGACGAGTGCTACACCGTTCGTGTTGGCGCAGCCCGTCTTATCAGTATCGAACTGATCCGCGAGATCTGCGACGTTGCCGATAAGCATTGCGATGGCTACGTTCGTTGGACCACCCGTAACAACGTTGAGTTCATGGTTGACTCCAAGGCCAAGGTTCAGCCCCTGCTGGACGACCTGAAAGGCCGTGGCAACCGTTTCCCCGTTGGCGGCACCGGCGCATCTGTCAGCAACTGCGTGCATACCCAGGGCTGGATCCACTGCCACACCCCGGCTACCGACGCTTCCGGCGTTGTTAAGGCGGTTATGGACGAGTTGTTCGACTACTTCGTCAGCCACAAGCTGCCGGCCCAGGTTCGTGTTGCCCTGGCTTGCTGCCTGAACATGTGCGGCGCGGTTCATGCTTCCGACATCGCCATCCTCGGCGTGCATCGTAAACCGCCGATGATCGACCACGATGCAATCAGCGGTCTTTGCGAGCTGCCCCTGGCCATCTCCGCATGTCCTCTGGGCGCTGTTAAGCCTGCTACCGTGAAGAACAGCGCAGGCGAGGACATCAAGTCCGTTAAGGTTAACGCCGATCGCTGCATGTTCTGCGGTAACTGCTACACCATGTGTCCGGCCATGCCTCTGGCTGATCCGGATGGTGACGGTATCGCAATCCTGGTTGGCGGCAAGGTTTCCAACTCCAGGAAGGCGCCGATGTTCTCCAAGCTGGTTATCCCCTTCCTGCCCAACACTCCGCCCCGGTGGCCCGAGGTTGTTTCCGCGGTGAAGAATATCCTTGAGACCTACGCAAAGGATGCTCGCAAGTACGAGCGTGTCGGCGAGTGGGCTGCCCGGATCGGCTGGGAGAAGTTCTTCGAAAAGACCGGTATTCCGTTCACCATCAAGTCTGTTGACGACTACCGTTTGGCGTATGATACCTGGAGAACCACCACTCAGTTCAAGTTCACCAGCCATATCAAGTAATGTGAACGGTCTTCACTAGAATCAGGGTCAGCAGTTTCCTTGTGAGCTGCTGGCCTTGTTCTGTTGATTGTTGATGTGCTTGCTAAAACCCTTATTGAGAGGAGTAAGTACCATGGCATTAAGCAAAGACGAGTTGAAAGCGGCCATCCTTGAGAAAGCGATGACTGCTCCCAAGCCCCAGCTCTATGTTAAGGATTTTTATGCCTGTGACCCCGACGCCAAGCCCCGTGACGTAAAGAACGCGGCCAACGATCTGGTTAAGGAAGGCAAGATGGACTTCTGGTCCAGCGGCAGCACCACCATGTATGCTGCAAAAGGCCGGGCCAAGGACGAAGAGCATCGCTAGTTCTTTGTTTGTAGCTGGGATATGAAAAATGCAGAGGTTTTCCTCTGCATTTTTTTTTGTGATTTTACGGAGTCAGCTGTGACGGGGAACCGGTAAAGGTAAACCTGTCGGCTTTTTGGGAAGTGAGACTGGCATGCACCATGAATTGGACAAGCTCTTTGAGGCCATTGACCAGGCATTCGAGGTAGTGCGCAAGGCGCACCCCGAGGCGATTGCCTGCGGAAAGGGGTGCGCGGATTGCTGCCACGCTGTGTTTGATGTCTCCCTTGTCGAGGCGGTCAATCTTCAGGTCTGTTTCCAGAAGCTGGCCCCCACGGTGCGGGAACAGATAACAGGGGCGGCGCAAAAGGGACTGCTGGATTGGAAACAGATTATGGAGTCGCGTCTTGACCCGGCCATGGCCCGGATCAGGTGTCCGCTGCTTGATGCGCAAGGGGGGTGTCTCTGCTACGAGGCGCGTCCGGTAAATTGCCGGACGTATGGGATCCCCACCGTGATTGACGGCAAGGGGCATGTTTGTGGCCTTTCCGGATTCGAGCCGGGGACATCCTACCCCACGGTCAACCTTGCCTCCTTGCAGCGGATACTCCTCGACCTTTCCGTCCGGCTGGCCGGCGAGGAAATGGGTGCCATCCGCTGGCCCATCGCCGCAACGATTCTTGAGCCGGCGGCATTCAGCGTGTTTGTCGACCGTCTGAATGGCGTAGAGGGAAAATAACGGTTGGGTGGGGAAATATCCCGCGTCCGTTATTCCTTCTCTACCTCCGCTGCTTTTTCCAGAAACCTTTCCGCGTGCCGGCTGTGCTTGAAGCTTTTGTGGATTGCAGCCACCGTGCGGTATGCATCCGCGGCCCTGCTTTTATCCCCCTTGGCCAGATAGATTTCCGCCAGCGTCTCCAGAGTGTCCACCGACCCTTGGGGGTTTCGCAGAGCGCCGTACTCATCGAGCACCTCGGAATACAGGCGGATCGCCTGGTCGTAATCCTTTGCATCGTACATGAGCTTGGCCTTTTTCTTTTCGATGGCAAAAAGGCTGAAGCGGTCCGAGTGTTTCTGGCAGATCCCATAGGCCCGGTCATAATGGGTCATGGCTGTTGCCACATCACCCCGGGTCGCGCAGATATCGCCCAGCTTGTCGGACGCATTGGCAACGCCGTTTTCATTGCCTTCAAGCTCAAAGGCGATGAGTGCGTTGTGAAAGGCATTGGCTGCCTGGGCCGGTTCAAGATTCTTGAGGAATTCCTGGCCTGCCTCGTAGTCGAGTTGGGCCTGGCTTTTTTCTTCTTTGGTTTCCTGTTTTTGCTCAGTCATTTTTTAGCTCTTTTGCTTTGTGCAGCCGGGCGAGTGCTTCCCTGGCAAGTTCCGCCACGGTGGTGCGCACGGGTTGCCCCTGCTCATAAATAGTTAATCCGGCTTCGTCGCCGGTCAGTTTCTCAATCTCGCTTTCCACCTCGGTGGCGGCAATTCTTCCAAAAAGCCGAACCGCATGGCCCCTGGTGATGGCCTCGGGGCTGGTGACGAAGGGGAAGAGGCTGTAAAACGGGGTGGCCCGCACGATGTCCGGCCGTTTTTCGGCGATGGTTCCCAAGGCCCACAGCACCTGAACCCTGCCGGAGGGAGTTCCCCGGTGCATGAGCAGGTGTCTGGCAAAGCCGCCGTAGATGTCGGCCCGCGCCGCGATGATCGAGCCGATGGATTCCAGCAGCCCCCAGTGGGCGGCGGCTGAATCGGAACACGCCTCGAAGAGCCGGTGCAGCAGGTCGCTCACCGCCCCGGGTTTGCGGGTGGAGACCCGCCTGCAGACCTGTCCCAGAATATGGGCGCATTGCCAGCGTTTGTCTTCGTTCGGATCATAGAGCAACCGCTGCATGAAGCGCAGGGTCTTGAGGTCGTCCAAGGCCAGATCCACCAGGCCGTCGATATCCTGGTTCGCCACCATCTGGGTGATTATGGCCTTGTCGGCCCGCTTTTTTTTGCGTTTTGGATCGCGCACCGGCTCCATGGCCGGGAGGTCGCTTGCCGGATCTTCCGCGAGCAGGGCGCTGTCCTTGGCGTTCTTGTCGGCGTGGAGACGGTTGGCCAGGGCGGCCAGCTCCCGGTTGAGGCGGACAAAGTAGAGAACCCCGGCCACCTTGCGGCCGTCGACATTCTTGGTTTCGTAGACCTGATGGGTCTGCTCGTCGTAATTGTCGATCCTCCCGGTGAGGTAATCTTCATCGGGCAGCAGTTCCCAGGCGAGATCCCAGTTGTCGTCGCAGGCATGGACTATGGCCTCGACCATGGCCGCCCCGACATTGAAGCCGGTGGGATCGCAGGTATATGTCGCGCCGCACTGGCAGTCGCCCACGGTGAATTCGTCCAGCTTGCGCTGCACCGGTTCCTTGGGGCGGCCCACATCCTGGCCGCAAAACGGGCACCAGGGCCGAACCTTTATCTGCGCGTTTTTCGACATGGCTACAGCTCGTTCTCGATGGCCTCGGCAAGGCGCGGGTCAACCGCATAGCCGAGTTCCTTGGCCTTGGCCAGCGATTTTTTGGCTGCCTGGAAATCCTTGTTGTAATAGAGCGCAACGGCGAGATTATTGTGGGCCATGGGGAAGTCCGGCTCAAGTTTTACCGCTTCCTTGGCAGCCTTGACCGCAAGGTCGAAATTGCCGGCCATGACCTGGGCCGAGGCCAGGTTGATCCAGGCCATGTGCATTTTGGGGTCGTTCATCGTGGCCAGGGTGTAGGCCTCGATGGCTTTGCCGCTTTCTCCCTTTTGTTGCCAGATGAGGCCGATGTTGTTGTGGGGCTGGGCAAGGGCCGGATTAACCTGCACCGCCGCCTGGTTTGCGGCCAACGCCTTGTCCAGTTCGCCCTGCTCAAAATGCATGGCCCCGATGTTGATCAGGGCCTCCACGGCATGGGGGTCGATTTTCAGACATCTTTCCAGTGACCGCATGGCATCGGCGGTTCTTCCGGCCTTGCGATACACCAGGGCCAGGTGGTGATGGGCCACGATATTGTCCGGGAGTTCAATGCATTTTTGTTCCAGCTCTTCAATGATCTTGCTCAGATCTTCCTGTTGGGCAGACATGGGGCGTCCTCGTCCTTCAAAATGGTTGAAAATCCTAAATCCGCTTTGTAATCTCGAAAAAAAAAGCAGATGGCGTTTCGGAAAAAAGGCTTGGTGCGGAAAGCACCGGTAAACAGCCAAAGTGGGATATATATAAGCATGGACCCGCCGGTGTGCAAGTGGGCCAAGGTACCATATGGCGAAAACTTCGTCAAAATCTTTGCCGGTCTTGAAAGCCTCCGCAGGCTGGCTGGCGCAACCGCTTGACAGCTCGGGCACCAGATGGTTTCCTGTGCGCGGGATGATCAGCTGACGATGTTCGGGGAGAGGATGACTACGGGAGGGAAGGGTTTGGCCGCGGAGAAAGGATGTTTGGCAAGAGGGCTGGTGGTGGCCGGACTTGGGGGCGGCTCGGGGAAAAGCGTCGTTGCGGTGGGGCTGGCCGCGGCCTTTGCCGGGCAGGGGCGCCAGGTCGTGCCTTTCAAAAAGGGGCCGGACTATATCGATGCCGGCTGGCTGGCCCTGGCCGCCAATTATCCCTGCTACAATCTTGATCCCTATCTCATGAGCCCGGAGGCGCTGGGCCATTCCTTCCGCACCCATGTTCACGGACGGGAGCTGGTGATCATCGAGGGCAACCGGGGGCTCTATGACGGGGTTGACGCCGAGGGAACCTTCAGCACGGCCGAGCTGGCCAAGACCCTTGGCTTGCCGGTGCTGCTGGTGGTTGACTGCACCAAGACCACCCGCACCATTGCCGCTCTGGTGCTGGGCTGCCAGCGGTTTGATCCGGAGGTGAAGATCGGCGGGGTGATTTTAAACCGGGTGGGCACAGCCCGGCACGAGGCCCTTGTCCGGCAGGCGGTGGAGCAGTATACCGGAATCCCGGTTTTGGGCGCCATGCCCCGGTCCAAGGAGGATGCCTTCCCGCAGCGGCATCTGGGGATAACCCCTTGCCCGGAGCATGCGGGGGCCGAGGGGGCGGTGCAGGCCCTGGCCGGGAAGGCGGCACGGTATCTGGATCTTGCCGGGATAGAAAAGATGATGGCGCCCTGCGCCAGCGAGCCGGAAGCCGGACGCCAGGACGCGGGTGGGGCGGAAAAGGTGGTGCGGATTGGCATCCTCAAGGACGCGGCCTTTCAGTTCTACTATGCGGAAAATCTGGAGGCGCTGGTCCGCTGCGGCGCCCAACTGGTCGAGATCAACGCCCTGACCGCCACGGAGTTGCCATACCTTGATGGCCTGTATATCGGCGGGGGGTTCCCGGAAACCAGCGCCGGAGCGCTTTCCGCCAATGTTTCATTCAGGGGATCCCTGAAACGAGCGGCCGAGGCCGGTCTGCCCATCTACGCTGAATGCGGCGGTTTGATCTATCTTGGCGAGAGCATGGTGCTCGGAGACGAGGTTTTTCCCCTGGTGGGGCTTTTTCCGGTGCGGTTCGGCCTGATGAAAAAACCCCAGGCCCATGGCTATACGGTGCTGAAGGTGGAAGGGCGAAACCCTTACTACCCGGAGGGGACCGAGATCAAGGGGCATGAATTCCGTTACAGCCGGGTGGAGGAATGGGGCGGAGAGCCCGGTCAGCTTGCCCTGCGGATGGAGCGCGGGGTGGGGTTTGCCGGAGATCGGGATGGGTTGGTTTTTAAGAACGTACTGGCGCTGTACACCCATATCCATGCCCTGGGCACTCCGGCCTGGGCTCCGGCCCTGGTGGAAAGGGCGCGGGAATATCGCGCCACGCAGGGTTGAGGTCTTTGCTGTCTGTCGCGGTGTGAAGGTGTCTCAATACAAAAAGGGAGGGATGCGGATGAAGCAGGGAATACGGCTGGCTGTTCTGGGTGTATCGGCGGTGTTGTTTCTGGCTGGGGTGGCAGGTGGTGCGGATTCCATCCGTGAAGGAAAGTGGGAGTTCACTTCGGAGATGCAGATGGAGGGAATGCCGCAGATGCCTGCCTTGCCGCCAGGCGTCAAGCTTCCTCCGGGGGTGTCGATTTCCACCCGGGGGAACAGCATGCACTCGCGGATTGTGAAGTGCATCACCAAGGACGATCTGGTTCCGGCCTCGGATCAGAAAAGCGACAACAAGTGCAAAACCACCAAGATGGAGCGCAAGGGCAATACGATCAACTGGGTTACCGTTTGCAACGACGCAGGGATGAAGATGACCGGAACCGGGGTCGCCACCTACACCGGCGAGGTCATGGACAGCACGATGACCATGACAACCGAGGGCCAGGGACAGTCCACCCGGCAGGTCGTGAAAACCAAAGGCAAGTACCTGGGGGTGTGCGGCAAGTAGCGTGATGTCCCCCTGGCGAATCAGTGGCTGGTGTAACTGCCGAGAACCTTGGCCTCGATCTTCATCCGGGTGGCGCCGTCGGGCATGGGTTCCTGCCAGTGGATGAACTGGGTCACCACCCTGGCAAAGGCGCCGTTGTCCTGCTTGCACGCCTCGCAGATGCTCTCGGCTTCGTCCCGGTAGATGACCACCTTGCTGGCCGGCTCTCCCGTGCAGTCAACCGCCGCCATTTTCCGGCAACCGCATTCCAGCCGGATAACCGCCACCCCGATCCCCTCGGGGCTTCCTTCCAGGATACCGGCAATCATGGCCTCTTCATTTTTCTGGGCCTTGAGTTCCGTGCTTGGGGTGGTTTTTTTCTTGATCTTTGGTTTGCTGCTCATACAATGGCCTTTGTCGGACAGATTGAGAACAATACAGGGAACGCCTGCAAAAAAAACAACGGCTGGTATCCTAAAAGATCGGAGCAAACTGGTCAACCTGAATCGTCTTTTCTGTAGGGAACAATTAAACTGTCCGGAGTTGTAGCACATGATCTGTCCGGTTTTATTCCGAGCCAAAAGGGGGTGCGGAATGAGACGGACAGAGTTGCTACAGGAGATCCGGAAGATGCGATTTGAGGAAGCGTATGAAAGCTGGCATGCTAAACGTTTAACGCAGGCGGAGGCAGCGCGTCTGCTCGGGGTGTGCGAGCGCACCTTTCGCCGTTATCTGTGCCGCTATGAGGGAGAGGGGCTGGATGGCCTGAGAGATCGGCGCTTCGAGCGGGAGTCACACCGCAAGGCGCCGCTGGACGAGGTAATGCGTCTTACCGCGCTTTACAGCCAGCGGCACCAAGGCTGGAACGCGAAGCATTTCCATGCTTGGTACAAGCGCGACGGCGGCAAGCGCAGTTACACCTGGGTGAAGACCCGTCTTCAGGAGGGGAGATTGATCCCCAAAGCCAAGGCTCGTGGCGCACACCGGAAACGTCGAGACCGTGCGCCGTTGCCGGGCATGCTGATTCATCAGGATGGCAGCACCCATGAGTGGGTATCCGGATGCCAGTGGGATTTGATCGTGACCATGGACGATGCGACCAACGAGCATTATTCGATGTTCTTTGTCGAGGAAGAGGGCACGATGAGCAGCCTTGCGGGTGTCAGAGAGGTCATTGAGTCGCGAGGTTTGTTTTCGAGCTTCTATAGTGACCGTGGCAGCCATTACTGGCATACCCCGGAAGCGGGCGGCAAGGTGGACAAGAAGAACCCCACCCAGTTTGGGCAGGCAATGAAGCGCCTGGGAATCGAAATGATCGCGGCTTACTCTCCCGAGGCAAGGGGACGTTCGGAGCGGATGTTCCGGACCCACCAGGGTCGTCTGCCGCAAGAACTGGAGCTGGCCGGGATCACCGACATGAAGTCAGCCAACCGCTATCTCGCCGAGCTCTATCGCCCAGCCTTCAATGCAGAGTTCATGCAGCCGGCTTTTGAGTCCGGCAGTGCCTTTGTCCGCTGGATTGGTGAATCACTGGGCGATATTTTGTGCGAACGCCATGAGCGCACGGTGGGCAACGACAATTGTGTCAGCTTCGATGGGTTGAAGCTCCAGATTCCCGCCGACCGGCATCGCTGTCATTATGTGAGGGCAAAGGTGGCGGTGCTCCGGCGGATCGACGGGACGTTGGCCATCCTGCACGGGCCTCGCCAGCTTGCCGAGTACAACCCCGATGGACAACCGAAGCAATCAACCATCAACGCCAAGGCAGCCGCGTAAAACCGCCGCGACTGCTGCCTTTACAGACAGGTTTCTGGGCTACGCCCTTCAGCCTGTCTGTAAAGAATACAAAGCGGACAATTCATGTGCTATAAAACCGGACAATTCTATTTGTTGCTAACACCTGAATCGTCTTTTCCTTCGTGCCGCCGCTGATTGTGGCAGGGATTCTTTTTTATTGACAAAAAAATGGTGGTGCATTAGAGGGAAAGGGAAATTTGTGTCTTTTCCGGAAGCAACGGGCTCGATATTCTGCCTCGTTCCGTGGCAGTGCGATCTTGTTTATCAATTTTTTTAACCTTATATGGAGGAAGTACTATGTGGCAGATTGACATTGATAAGGACAAATGCGTTGGTGATGCAGAGTGCGTAAACGCTTGCCCCGCCCAGGTTTATGAGATGGTTGACGGCAAGGCCGAAGCTGTAAACGCTGACGAATGCCTTGGTTGTGAGACCTGTGTAGAGGTTTGCCCCGAGGGTGCAATCACCGTCACCGAGGTGTAATGTAGAATTTGCAGAACATCTTGTGATGCGTGTAGGCCTATTCCCACGATTGGGGATAGGCCTATTTATTTGCTGCGAGGCGCTGGTTTGATATGGCAGGGCAGGCTCGGAGGAAAAAATGGTGAGCTGGTTGGCGCGGTTGAAGCCGGGGGCGAGCGCCGGCACCAATCTTTTGGTCGCCGCCGGGATGTGGAGTTTCATCGGTCTCTACCTCATGGTGCGGGGCTACCTTTTGGCCCCGGCCCTCTCTTGGCCTTTTCTGGCCCTGGCCTTGGGGCTTGGCACTCTGAAGGCGTTTTTGGTTATTGAACGGGCTGCCCGGAAGAATATCGCCCGGATTGTGGCGCGCCCCGATGGCATGTGCATTGGCGGCGTCTATTCCTGGGGGATGTGGGGAATGGTCATCTGCATGATGCTTGGGGGCCGCCTGTTGCGTAATTCCTCCGTGCCTCCCCTGATGGTCAGTGTTATATATATTGCTGTCGGTTGGGCGCTCCTGTTGTCGAGCAGGCTCATCTGGCAGGAGTGGAACGCAACAAAGTCTCTTCGTTGAATGAACAGGTTGTCTGGTATGGGAACACCTTCCTGGAATAGAGTGGAGGTTGATCGTGCCGCTCTGCGCCATAATTTCCGGCAGGTGCGACAGCTGGTCGGCCCGGCGGTGGACATTTTGGCTGTGGTCAAGGCCGAGGCCTATGGGCATGGCCTCATCCCGGCGGCCCAGGCCTTTGCCGAAGCAGGGGCGACGTCCTTTGGCGTGGCCGAGGTTGAAGAAGGGGTGCGGTTGCGTCAGGCCGGGATCACCGGCCAGATCGTGATCATGCTCGGCGTTGACCGTCAGGGGGCGGCGGAGGCGGTGGCCCAAGATCTGACTCCCGTGGTCTATACCCTGGAAGCCGTGGAAGCGCTCGCCGCGCAGGCGGCAAAGGTTGGCTGCCGGAAAGGGGTGCAGGTCAAGGTCGATGTCGGCATGGCCCGTTTCGGTCTTCTCCCCCACGAGCTTGAGCCCTTCATCGCAGCCTTGCGCCGGTTTCCCAATCTCTATCTCTCCGGGATCGCAAGCCATTTTCCCAAGCCAGATGTGGAAGGCGATGCCACTACGGAAGAGCAGTATGGACTGTTTCAGGCTCTCCTCAACCGGGTGCGGGATCCCGGGGAGGGACGGATCATCCATACCGCCAATTCGGCCACTCTGTTGCGGTATCCAGAAATGCGCTGTGATATGGTGCGGCCGGGTATTTCCCTCTATGGCTGTTACCCGGTCGACTGGCTGCGTCCGGCTTCCGGCCTGGACCTGCGGCCGGCCATGCGGTTTGCCACCACGGTGTTGCAGGTCAAGGAGGTGCCGGCAGGGCAGGGGATCAGCTATGGCTACAGGTATGTGACCGAGCACCCCACCCGGCTGGCGGTTCTGCCGGTGGGCTACGATGACGGCTATCTGCGCAGAATGGCGGGTAAGGCCGAAGTGCTCCTGGCCGGACAACGGGCGCCGGTGCGGGGGATGATCTGCATGAATGCCTGCATGGCCGATGTGACCGATATCCCCGGGGTCAAGGTTGGGGATGAAGCGGTGCTGCTTGGGTGTCAGGGGACAGGGGAAATCAGGGCCGAGGAGATTGCCCGCTGGTCCGAGACCATCAATTACGAGATTCTCTGTCTTTTCGGATCCTGCAACCGGCAGGTTTATTACGATAGTGAACAACCGGGAACACCGCCTGTTTGCTGAAAATTTTTTTTCTGGATTACTGCGATGATCAAGACACGCCTGAAGAAATTGATAGACCACTGCTTCAACCAGGGAGTTGAGGCCGGGTTCTGGTCCGCCGCCGCGGCTGGCGGGTATTCCCTGGAAGAGCCCAAGCACGCGGGCCAGGGCGATCTGGCCACGAATCTGGCCATGGTGGTGGCCGGCAAAGACAAGAAGAACCCCCGGGCCATTGCGGCGCAGCTGGTGGAGATGCTCACCCCTCATACCGATCTGCTGGACAAGGTAGAGGTCGCCGGCCCAGGTTTTGTTAATTGCCATCTCAACAAGAACGTCTGGCAGTCGGTGCTGCCCGAGGTCTGCGCCAACGAGGCGACCTTCGGTCGCAGCGAGATCGGGCAGGGGAAGAAGGTGCTGGTCGAGTTTGTCAGCGCCAACCCCACCGGACCTTTGAGCGTCGGGCACGGGCGGCAGGCGGTTCTGGGAGACGCCATCGCCAGCCTGCTTTCCGCCACCGGCCATCAGGTGACCCGCGAGTATTACTATAACGATGCCGGCCGTCAGATGCGGGTGCTGGGGGAATCCACCCGGGCCCGGTATCTGGAAGCGCTGGGCCTGCCCTTCACCTTTCCGGAAGACGGGTATCAGGGCCAGTATATCCGGGATATCGCCAAGGCGCTCATCGAGGAGCAGGGCGAATCCCTCAAGGATGAGCCGGATGTCATGCCGTTTAAGACCAAGGCCGAGCGGGTCATCTTTGACGACATCAACGGAACCCTGCACCGTTTGGGCATTGTCTTTGACAACTATTACAACGAACATTCCCTCTACGAAAACGGCCTGGTGGATGATGTGGTCGCCTCCCTGCGGGAAAAGGGGCTGGCCTACGATCAGGACGGGGCGGTCTGGTTCAAGGGCACCGAGTTTGACCTGCCCCAGGACCGGGTGATCATCAAGTCCACCGGCGAGCCGACCTACCGGTTGCCGGACATGGCCTATCACCGGGAGAAATTCCGCCGCGGTTTTGACTGGATGGTCGATATCTTCGGTTCCGACCATATCGCCACGGTGCCGGATGTGCTGGCCGGAGTCAAGGCCCTGGGCTATGACCCGAGCAAGGTGACCGTGGTCCTGCACCAGTTTGTCACCCTGCTGCGCGACGGGCAGCAGGTGAAGATGTCCACCCGCAAGGCCAATTTCGTGACAGTGGACGAACTGCTCGACGAGGTGGGCGCGGATGTGGCCCGGTTCTTTTTTCTCATGCGCAAGGCGGACAGCCAGCTGGAGTTTGACCTGGACCTGGCCACCAAGACCAGCCAGGAAAACCCGGTCTACTATGTCCAGTATGCCCATGCCCGATTGCACAGCATCCGCAGGCAGGCCGAGGCCAAGGGGGTTGCCATGGGGAATTTGGCGGATGCGCCAATAGGCAGGCTCACCCTGGATGATGAGATCCAGCTGCTCAAGGCCATGGCCGCATTTCCCGGGCTGGTTCAGGGGGCGGCCCTTGATCTGGCTCCGCACCGGCTTGTTTTTTTCCTTCAGGATGTTGCCGGACAGTTCCACAGTTACTACAATAAGCACCGGATCGTTTCCGAGGACGGGGAGTTGAGCCGGGCCCGCCTCTGGCTGGCCATGGGGCTGCGGGTTGTCTTGCGCAACGGCCTTGCCCTGATCGGGGTGAGCGCCCCGGAATCCATGTAGGCACGGGGAATATCCCGCTAGACATGTTACCGTTATCTAAAGATCAGCATGAGGAGGCGTTGCCCGGTGTTGCCCGGCAACGGATAATCCGCTTATGACCGCACCGAAGCAGAAAGGCAGATTTGGGTTTGTTGTCCGTTTTGAGCTGGGGTTGTTGGGGATGTTCAGCCTGACCCTGGTCACCGGCTGCATCTTCTTCTGGATGTTCATCATCGGCATCTGGGCCGGGCAGACCATCCTCCAGCCGGCCCCGGGGGAGGAAACGACCACCTTGGCGAAGATTGCCGGGGTGTTGAAGCCGGCGGATCCTGCGCCTGTCGAACCCGTCGCCCCTTCCGAGCAAAAGAAGAATGCGGCGCCGGAGGCGGCGGGGACGTCGCCGGAATCATCACCTCCTCCTGCCTCCGAGACGGAGTGGGCCGAGGCCGAGCCATCGGTTTTCGCCCTGCAGGTTTCCGCGGTCAAGGATCAGGAGCGGGCGCAACAGGAGGTGGCCCAGTGGCGGGGCCGAGGCTATGAGGCTTTTTCCGTGCCGCCCGAGGATGCGGATGATCCGTTTGTCCGAATCTACGTGGGCAAGTTCGACAAGCTGGCCGATGCCAATCAGCTCCTCGCCAAGCTGGAAAAAGAGGAAAAGGTCAAGGCCTATATCGCCCTGCTGCCTGCTTCCCGGCTCCAGACTCCCTGATTCTTTTAGAAAAGCCGTTGTGATAACCACATAATGTTGGCATGTTGCAGGACGTAACGGTTAGGAATCCGTGTGGAAACGGTCAAGAAAGCATTAGGGTGTCTTGTAACGGCTCCTAAATCTTTTTCTTTGCGTTCGGGTATGGTAGAACGTACGGGTTCCGGAATTGTTCCTTTTTTTACGAGGTCGTCATGATTGTTGAAATCGCCCAAAGCCGCGATTACAACGGGTATTGCCGTGTATTCTTTGATGCAGTGTCGCGGCCCTGTGACCTCTTTTCTTTTTGCGGAGACCACGGATGATACGTGATGCCAGGATGGACGATGTGAAGGTGATGTATGCCCTGTTGCAGCATTTTGCCAACAAGGGTCTGCTTCTTGGCCGCTCCTTGAGTTCCCTGTATGACCAGCTCCGGGACTTCAAGGTTTTTGTCAAGGACGGCGACGATTCCTCCGCCGGGCGGATTCTCGGGATCTGCGCCCTGCATGTCTGCTGGGAAAACCTGGCGGAGATCCGTTCCTTGGCCGTGGTGGAGGAAGCCCAGGGCCAGGGGCTTGGCCGGCAGCTGGTCGAGGCCTGTCTGGCCGAGGCCGACCATTTCGGCATCCACAGGGTTTTTACCCTGACCTATCAGCCCGCTTTTTTTCAGCGGCTGGGGTTCAGGCATATCGATAAGAACGAGCTCCCCCACAAGGTGTGGAGTGATTGTATTCAATGTCCGAAATTCCCGGATTGCAACGAAGAAGCCTTGATCTGGGAAAAATGCGCCGTTGTCGCACAATAGTATTATCGGCAACGGGATACGCCAAAACGGCATAATGAGCCGTAACGAACCGGGGCCAAGAAAGCAAAGATTGTTGCGTAACGGCTCCTAAACAAAAGATGCTCGCGCCGGAGCGTGCCTTGGGCATGCGGCCGGTGTTGATCTCCTGGGGTGAAATATGCTTGCTTCTGTTTTAAAAAAGGTTTTTGGCTCCAAAAACGAACGGGTTCTCAAGTCCATTCAACCGCTGGTGGCATCGATCAACCAGCTGGAGCCCGAGATCCAGAAGCTCGATGACGCTTCACTGGTGGCGAAGACCGTGCTCTTCAAGGAACGGCTCGCTGCCGGGGTGGACCTGGACAGCCTTCTGCCCGAGGCCTTTGCCGTGTGCCGGGAAGCGGCCTGGCGGGTTTTGGGCATGCGGCATTTCGATGTGCAGCTCATCGGCGGCATCATCCTTCATCAAGGCAAGATATCCGAGATGAAAACCGGCGAGGGAAAGACCCTGGCCGCCACCCTGCCCGTATACCTCAATGCCCTCACCGGCCGCGGGGTGCACGTGGTCACGGTCAACGATTATCTCGCTCGCCGCGATGCCGAATGGATGGGCAAGCTCTATCGTTTTCTCGGGCTTTCCGTCGGCTCCATCCTGCATGAGATGGATGACGCGGCCCGCCGGGAGGCGTACGCCGCCGACATTACCTACGGGACCAACAACGAGTTCGGCTTCGATTACCTGCGCGACAACATGAAATTCGACCTCAAGGATTTCTGCCAGCGCGAGTTCCACTACGCCATTGTCGATGAGGTGGACTCCATTCTGATCGACGAGGCCCGAACCCCGCTGATCATCTCCGGCCCGGCCGAGATGTCCACCGAACTCTACGAGAAGGTGGACCGGATCATCCCCAAGTTCAAGGTCGACGAGCATTACACCATGGATGAAAAAGCCAGGTCGGTCTCGCTCACCGAGGAAGGCGTGGCCCTGGGCGAGAAGCTCCTCGGGGTGGACAACCTTTATGACCCACGGAATATCGAATGGCTGCACCACCTGAACCAGGCCATGAAGGCCAATGTCCTCTTCAAGCGGGATGTGGACTATCTGGTGCGCAACGGCCAGGTGGTGATCGTGGATGAGTTCACCGGCCGGGCCATGGAGGGCCGCCGCTTCAGTGATGGCCTGCATCAGGCCCTGGAGGCCAAGGAGCGGGTCAAGGTGGAGCGGGAGAATCAGACCCTTGCCTCCATCACCTTCCAGAATTACTTCCGCATGTATGAAAAGCTCGGCGGCATGACCGGCACCGCGGATACCGAGGCAGCGGAGTTCAAGAAGATCTACAACCTCGACGTGGTGGTGATCCCCACCCACAACACCATGATCCGCAAGGATTACGCCGATGTGATCTACAAAAACGCCAAGGCCAAGGATCGCGCCATCATCCGGGAGATCCAGGAGCTGCACAAGAAGGGCCAGCCCGTGCTGGTCGGCACCATCAGCATCGATGTTTCCGAGAAGATTTCGGCCATGCTCAAAAAGGAAGGCGTGCCCCACGCGGTGCTCAATGCCAAGCAGCATGAGAAGGAGGCCGAGATTGTCGCCGAGGCCGGACAGAAGGGCAAGGTGACCATCGCCACCAACATGGCGGGCCGCGGCACCGACATCAAGCTGGGCGAGGGGGTCACCGAGCTGGGCGGGTTGCATATCCTGGGCACCAGCCGCCATGAGAGCCGGAGGATCGACAACCAATTGCGCGGCCGCTCCGGCCGCCAGGGCGATCCGGGCTCCTCCCGCTTCTATCTCTCCCTGGAGGACGATCTGTTGCGGATCTTCGGCTCCGACCGTATCTCCGGCATCATGGACAAGCTGGGCATGGAAGAGGATGAGCCCATCGAACACACCATGATCAGCCGGGCCATCGAAAATGCCCAGCGCAAGGTGGAAGGGCACAACTTTGATATCCGCAAGCATCTGCTCGAGTACGACGACGTGATGAACAAGCAGCGCGAGGTGATCTACCGCCAGCGCCGTGAGGTGCTGGGCTCCGAGGATGTGCATGAGGTGATAACCGACATGTTCCCGGAGCTGGCCGGGATGGTGGCAGGCGAATTCGCCGAGTCCCGAATCTCTTCCGAGGAGTGGGACTGGAATGGGGTTGCCGAAAGGATGTTCGCGCTGTTCGGCTTTGCCGGGGAGTGGAGCGAGGAGGAGAAAAGGGATCTCGATCTTGGCGCTTTTGCCGAGCTGATCCTTGCGGCGCTGAACGACCGTTACGCCAAGCGGGAGGAGGAGATCGGCACTGCCAATATGCGTCATCTGGAACGGGTGGTTCTGCTGCAGGTTGTGGATCACCACTGGAAAGAGCACCTGCTCAACATGGATCACCTCAAGGAAGGCATTGGCCTTCGTGGCTATGGTCAGAAGAATCCCCTGGATGAGTACAAGAAGGAAGGATTCAACATGTTCGGCGAGATGATTGCCACCATGAAGAACCAGACCGTCAGCACCCTGTTCAGGCTTCAGCTGGTGCGGGACGAGGAGGTGGCCGAGCTGGAGCGCGAGCAGCGGGAACAGCGGCAGCCCATGCAGCTGAAGCACGGCGAAGAGGAAGAAAATCAGCATACGCCCTTTTCCCGCGAGGGAGACAAGATAGGGCGCAACTCCGACTGCCCCTGCGGCAGCGGGCAGAAATACAAACGGTGCTGCGGCAAGAGCAACGGGAAAAAGTGAGATGGGCATGAGGGGAATGGATGTCAATTCCTGACTACCAAACGCTAATGCTGCCGCTACTCAGATTTGCCGCGGACGGCAACGATCATACGACGCGAGAAGCCGTAGATGCTCTTGCCAGCGAGTTTCAACTTACTCCGGTTGAGCGTGTCGCTCTTTTAGCCAGCGGCCAGCAGGCGATTTTCAACAATCGGGTTGGATGGGCAAATTCTTATCTCAAAAAGGCTGGGTTGCTAGAGTCCCCGCGTAGAGGGGCTTTGCGAATCACAGCCCGAGGTAAACAAATTCTTGGTGACAATCCGGCAAGAATTGACGCTAAGTTTCTTGAGCAATTCCCAGAATTCATTGATTTTCGTGATGCCGCGCGGAATAACAGAAAAGAAGAAACATCCTCCGTTGCTGTTGCAATGGAACAGACACCAGAAGAAGTGCTCGAACTTGCGCACCAGAGCATCCGGCTTGGCCTTGCACAGGATCTTTAAGTCGCATCCTGTTGTGTTCTCCTGCCTTTTTTGAACGCCTTGTTGTCGAGCTTTTGGTTAAAATGGGTTATGGTGGCTCACGGCGCGACGCTGGCGAGCGTATTGGGCAAAGTGGTGATGGCGGGATCGATGGAATTATCAAGGAGGACCGCCTCGGTTTGGATACCAGCTATATTCAGGCAAAGCGGTGGCAAGGCTCTGTAGGACGTCCAGAAATTCAGAAGGTTGTGGGGGCACTCCAAGGGCAGAGAGCGAGGAAAGGTGTCTTTATCACCACGTCAACATATACGTCTGAAGCGACTGATTACGCATCACGCATCGATACGAAGGTCGTGTTGATTGATGGGCAACTTCTCGCAACGCTTATGATGGATTTTGACGTTGGTGTTTCGGTTGCCGCGTCCTACATCGTTAAGCGAATTGATTCAGACTATTTCGAGGAAGGTTAGTTAATAAGGCTGGTTGCCTGATATTGTGACCCAGAAAGGGTCTGTTGCCGGAGCATCTTCCGTGGGCTTCGTAGGAGGCCAAGCAATGGGTAAACAAGAAATCCTTACCATCCTAGAGGAATACAAACGCCGTTCCGCCGAGGAATACGGCATTATTTCCCTGGGTCTTTTCGGCTCCGTTGCCCGTGATACTGCCCGTGAGGAAAGTGACGTGGATGTGGTCGTTTCTTTGCTCAAACCGGACCTTTTTGCCATGGCCGGGATCAAGGCCGAACTGGAGGAATGGATGCATCGGCCCGTTGACCTTGTTGTCTATCGGGAAAGGATGAACGGCTTTTTGAAGCAGCAAATCGACCAGGAAGCGATTTATGTATGACCGGGCGCTTGCCGTGGAAGTTTTGCGGCAGATCAACGAGACAGCGGAGAGGATTCTTCAACGTTTTGCTCCGGTCAAAGAGGCATCTGATTTCACTGACAGTGCGGCTGGCATGGAGAAGATGGATGCCATCTGCATGCTCTTGATCGTGATCGGCGAATCATTGAAGAACTTGGACAAGATCACCGAGGGAATTCTGTTGCCCCAATATCCCCAGGTGGATTGGAAAAAGGCGAAAGGGATGCGCGATATCCTCACCCATCACTATGCCGATGTCAGCGCCGAGGCCGTGTTCAACACATGCCGGGAAAAAATCGGGCCGTTGTCCGAGGTGCTCGGCACCATCATACGGGATATGCAGAAGCCATGACGCAAGAGAATTTCACTGTACAGGGTTTCAGGGGGGCGGCGGTAAACTCCGGAATACGCGGCAAGGACCGGCTCGACCTTGCCCTGATTGTCAGCGACAAGCCCGCCGTGGTGGCCGGGGTATTCACCACCAGCCTGGTCAAGGCGGCGCCGGTGCTTCTGGATATGGAGCGGTGCAAAACCGGCAAGGGGCAGGCCATTTTGGTCAATTCCGGCATCGCCAACGCCTGCACCGGCGAGGAAGGCATGCGTCTGGCCCGGCTGACCACGGCCATGGCCGGTGATGCCCTGAATATCGATCCGGAACTGGTGCAGGTCTGCTCCACCGGGATCATCGGCCAGCAGCTCGAACTGGCCTGTTTTCAGCGGGGGATTCCCAAGGCCGCCCAGTCCCTTTCCGCGGATGGTCTCGGCGATGTGGCGTTAGCCATCATGACCACCGATACGGTGCGGAAGATCGCGGCGCGCACCGCCCTCATCGACGGCAAACCGGTCAAGCTTCTCGGCATGGCCAAGGGCGCGGGCATGATCATGCCCAACATGGCAACCATGCTTGGTTTTATCCTCACCGATGCCAAGGTCGACCACGATCTTCTTCAGGCCACGCTGAAAAAGGCGGTGGCAAAAACCTTCAACGCCATAACCGTGGACGGCGATACCAGCACCAACGACACGGTGCTGCTCATGGCCAACGGCCTGGCCCAACACCCTCCCATTGCCGAGGACCGGCCCGAGGCATTGCACGCCTTTGCCGCCGCCTTGGAGGATTTGTGCAAGGAACTGGCCCTGATGATCGTCCGCGACGGTGAAGGGGCGAGCAAGCTGGTGACCATCCGGGTTCAGGGCGCGGCCACGGAGGCAGAGGCCGATCAGGCCGCACGGACCGTGGCCAATTCGAATCTGGTCAAGACCGCCTTTTTCGGCGAGGATGCCAATTGGGGCAGGATCATTGCCGCCCTGGGCCGTTCCGGCGCGCAGTTTGATCAGCACAAGGTGGACATCGCCTTTGACGACGTGCTCATGGTGCAACATGGCCTGGGGCAGGGCGGTGAAGTGGAGGCCCGGGCCACGGCGGTGTTGAAGAAGCCGGAATTCCTGGTCACCATCGATCTGCATGTTGGCCAGGGATGCAAGGATATCCATACCTGCGATTTTTCCATCGATTACGTCAAGATCAACGCCGATTACCGTTCCTGATTCTTTTCCTTCCGGCTCCCGCGGGTTTGCCCTTGCGGGAGCCGTTGAGATCCTCTGTATTGCGCGGTCCTGTTCTCCCTGCCGTATTCCTCCTGTTGCTGTTTTTGCATGGCTGATTCTCTGTAAGATGTTGCTGTAATGCTATAATAGCGCGCCATTTTTTTTTAAATAAGGACAATAGTGTTTGACAGTATTCCTTCGCGGCATATAGCATTATCAGAGATGGGGTACGATTTTCCGGTGTGTTGGTTTCCGGATATTTTGTCCGGGCCGGAGGAGGCATGAAAAAAACACAGCAAGGAGACGTCTTATGACAAATGGCATGAAGAGATTCGGCATGATCTGTTTGGCGTTGCTGGCCACGGCCATGTTTGCCGCGGCGGCGCAGGCGGAGATCAAGATCGGCATCCTGGCCCTGCGGGGCGCGCCCAAGGTTATGGAGGAATGGGCCGCGACCGGGGAATACCTCACCGGCAAGATGGGCGAGCCGGTCACCATCATGCCCTTGGAATTCAACGCCATTGAGCCCATGATCAAGGACGGCAAGATCGATTTCATGCTGGCGAACTCCGCCTTTTTCGTGGAGATGGAAAAACTCTACGGCGCCAAGCCCATCGCCATGCAGGTCAACTCGGCGGGCGGCAAGCCGGTCAAGGAATTCGGCGGGGTGATCTTTGTGCGCAAGGACAGCCCCATCAATACCCTCTCCGACCTCAAGGGCAAGAAATTCATGGTGGTGAAGGCCTCCTCCTTTGGCGGCGGCCAGATGGCTTTGCGGCTGCTGCTCCAGAACGGAATCGATTACAAGAAGGATTTTGCCGAATTCAAGGAAGGCGGCAAGCATGACAACGTGGTTCTGGCCGTGAAAAACGGGGCCATGGATGCAGGAACCGTTCGCAGCGACACCCTGGAGGCCATGGAAAAGGAAGGCAAGATCTCCATGGCTGATTTCAAGATCATCAACCAGATCAAAGACGGCTTCCCCTATGTGCACAGCACCGAGCTGTATCCCGAGTGGCCCATGGCCGTGGCAAAGCACGTTGACCCTGCCAAGGCCAAGAAGCTCGGCGATGCTCTCATCGCGGTGAAGGCTGATTCCGACGCGGCAAAAAAAGCCGGGATTATCGGCTGGGCGCCGCCCGCCGATTTCAAAAGCGTGCGGGAATGCCTGAAGGCCCTTAAATATGGGGCTTTTGCAAACTAACGCTACGATACGGATAATCGCCTCCTCGGTTTAGACGTGGTGCGAGGCGGGTATTGGGTTTGGGCAGGTAACCAAGGATGGAGCGCGGGGCGTTGTCCCGCGCTCCATCGTGCATTTTTTCGGGGGTTCTGATGGTTGCGAAAAAAAGAGGAATTGCCGCCAGGTTTATTCTCATCGTTTCAATCCTGGCGCAGGCTCTGATGGTGGTGCTGGCGGTGGTGGCTATTTACACCGCCAGCAGTTCGCAGAAAAAGCAGGCGGAAGGATTTGTCGGCCGGCTGAAATCCGAGCAGGCGGAGCAGGAAAAGCTGCTGGCCGGGGAGCTGCGGCAGAAGGGAGAGTCCATCGCCGCTCTCCTTGCCCAAACAGGATCGGCTCTGATCATCGGCTATGATTTTGATTCCATGACCAGGCTTGCCACCAATGCCAAAAATGACAAAGACGTTGTCTCCGTGGTGTTTTACGGCAAGGACAAAAGTGTGCTTGCCGAGGCCAAGGACCAGGAGCAAGCCAAGGAAACCCTGCGCAAGGAAATCCTCTTCGACGGCAAGACCATCGGTTCCGTCGAGGTGGGTTTGAGCCTTGCCGGGGTCGAGAAAAACTCCGAAGAGGTCTCCCGTCGCATCGAGGAACTGGTGCAAACCACTCAGGATGAACTGACGGCAGCCTCCTGGCGCTTGGGGATTGTCATCCTTCTCGTCGTCGGCTGCGTGGTGGTCGCCCTCTGTTTCGCCGTGTACTGGAGCTTGTCCCATTTTGTCATCACTCCGGTCGGCAAGATCATTGACGGGCTGGAGGATTGTGCCACCCAGGTGACTTCGGCCTCGGGGCAGCTCGCCGGCGCGGCGCATACCCTGGCCGAAGGCGCCTCCGAGGAGGCCGCTTCCCTGGAGGAGACCTCCGCCTCCCTGGAAGAGGTTTCGACCATGGCCCGCCGCAATGCCGACAACGCAGCCGAGTGTAATTCGCTCATGCGCGAGGTGAATGCGGTGATGGGCAAGGCCAATCAGTCCATGGCCGCGCAAACGACAGCCATGGGGGAAATATCCAAGGCCAGCGAGCAGACCTCGAAGATCATCAAAACCATTGACGAGATTGCCTTCCAGACCAATCTGTTGGCTCTGAACGCCGCGGTCGAGGCGGCCAGGGCCGGCGAGGCCGGGGCCGGTTTTGCCGTGGTTGCCGATGAGGTTCGCAATCTGGCCATGCGTGCGGCCGAGGCGGCCCACAACACGGCAAATCTCATCGAAGGCACCGTGAAGAAGGTGAAGGAAGGCGAGGATCTGCTGGTCCGGACCAACGAGGATTTTTGCGAGGTTGCCGAGGTGGCGGCCAAGGTCGGCAGTCTGGTTGACGAAATTGCCATTGCCTCCGGGGAGCAGACCACGGGACTTGACTCGGTCAACACCGCGATTACCGAGATCGACCGGGTTACCCAGCAGACCGCGGCCAGCTCGGAGGAGGCGGCCAGCGCCTCGGAAGAGCTGAGCGCCCAGGCAGAGTATATGAAGCAATACGTGGATGATCTGGCCGTGCTGGTCAGCGGCGGCGCCAAGAAGAGCAGCGCGGTGTTAAAGCGGCCGCCCGCGGCCGGCGCGAAGAAGGTGTCCCGCAAAACCCCAAACCCGGCCCTGAAAGCGCCGGTAAAGGCGAAGGGGGCTGGTGCCCACAAGGCCTTGCCGCAAGTTTCGGCAGCGAAGAAGAAGTCCGAGGAGGTCATTCCCCTTGATGATGAGAAATTCGAGGATTTTTGATCCCTGCTTGTGAAAGTAAAAAAAAGCCCGCCTCGGAAGAGGCGGGCTTTTTTTATCGGTTGTATTTCTCTTCGCAGGAGAGCCGGATTTCCTGCCGGGCGTCGGCGAGGATCTTCTTGGCCTCGGCCACGTCCTGGGCAATCTGGCCGGCAAGTTCTTCGTGGCCGGAAAACTTTTTCTCTCCGCGCAGGAAGCGGAGCAGGTTTATCTTGATCGGCTTGCCGTAGATGTCCTGGTTGAAATCAAAGATGTGGGTTTCGGCGGAAAGTTTTTGTCCCTCAAAGGTCGGGTTGTAGCCGATGTTGAGCACGCCGCCGTAGCACTTTTCGTCGTAGATTACCTGGGTGACGTATACGCCCAGGCGCGGACAGAGATCCTCCTCGGCAATGGCGAGGTTGGCGGTGGGAAAGCCCAGCAGGGGGCCGCCGCGCTGCTTGCCCATCTTGACCTCGCCCCGGATCTGGTAGTAGCGGCCCAGCAGTTTTTTGACATCACTCATCTTGCCCAACCCCACCAGTTCGCGGATTCTGGTGCTGCTGGCCAGCATCCCCTCGACATAGTACGGCTCGACCACCGAGACCGTAAACCCTTTGGCCTTGCCTTGCTCCTGGAGAAAGGGGATGTCGCCCTGGCGGCTTTTGCCAAAGGCATAGTCGTATCCCACCACCAGATCCCGGACACCGATGGCCTTGCGCAAGACCTCATCCACAAAGGTCTCGGCCGGGGTGTTGGCAAATTCCCGGGTAAAGGGGAGGGTGATCAATACGTCGATGTTGGCCAGGGCGATGAGTTCTTTTTTCTGCTCGGCGGTGGAGATGAGCTTGAGACCGATGTCGGGCCGGACCACCTTGAGCGGGTGCGGCTCAAAAGTGACGGCCACGCTGGTCCCTTTGTTTTGGTAAGCCCTGCTCACCACCTCGGAGAAAAGGATCTGGTGGCCCAGATGGACGCCGTCAAAGTTGCCGATGGTGACCGCGGCCCTTGGGAAAGGTCCGGAGATATCGCTGAGGTTGGTGTATATATCCATGATAATGGCAGTCCTGATTAAGTGTGGACACACAATAGGCGACAACCGGGAAAAGGTCAAGCCGTCGGCCGGGGAGATTTTTTCCGGGGGCTCTGTAAATTTTCTTGACAAACAGTGGTCGGAAAAACTATTATCGCCTCTCACGATGTGCCGAAGTGGCGGAATTGGTAGACGCGCTAGGTTCAGGGTCTAGTGGGGTTACCCCCGTGGAAGTTCGAGTCTTCTCTTCGGCACCATCTTGAAAAATGTTTTGCAGTGAAAAATCTGGTCATGCTTCGGCATGACCTTTTTTTTTGCCGTGCGCAACGGCTTGGGCCTGCTGGATGTAAGTGACCGGCGTTCCGGTCTCTCCGCACTTCTGCCTCTCTTTTTGTTGACCTGGGATGGGGGAACCGTGCTATAATCTGGCATTTCCCCCTGGATAACTCAACGGAGTCGCAGAGCATATGGATATAGCTACCATTATCGGCCTGGTTATGGGCTTCGGAGCCGTGATCGGCGGCCAGATCCTTGAAGGCGGCCACATCGATGCCCTTCTCCAGCCTACTGCGGCCATTATCGTTTTAGGGGGAACGTTTGGGGCGACCTTTGTTTCCTTTCCCCTTCAGGATCTTTTGCGGGCCTTCAGCAGCGCTGTTACGGTCTTTTTGCCCCAGGAGGAGGATCCCGAGGATCTGATCGGTAAATTGGTCGGTTTTGCCAGCACCGCCAGAAAGAACGGTCTGATAACCCTGGAGCAGGATGCGCAGCGGGTCAAGGACCGTTTTCTGGGCCAGGGGTTGGAGATGGTTGTGGACGGGATGGACCCCGAGGAGGTCATGGCGGTCCTGCAGATCGAACTCACCAATTTCGAGGAGCGCCACAAGGTCAGCGCCGAGGTGTTTGAGGCGGCCGGCGGCTTTGCCCCGACCATCGGCATTATCGGCGCGGTTCTCGGCCTGATCCATGTAATGAACAATCTCTCCGACACCTCCAAGCTCGGCGCGGGCATCGCCGTGGCGTTCGTGGCCACGATCTATGGCCTGATGACCGCCAATATCGTCTGCATTCCCATCAGCACCAAGCTCAAGAAACGCTTGAAGGAACAGATCCTCCAGCGCGAAATAGTGATCGAGGGCCTTCTTGCCATCCAGAAAGGCGAGAACCCCAGAATGATCGAAAAACGTCTGCGGGGTTTTACCCTGACCAGCGGCGTTCTGATCTACAGCCGGGGCGCTGGCGGTTCCTGAGCTGCGGGCGTTGGGCGGCACTGCTGAACGTTTGCTATCCATGGCCACGGAAATCTTAACACCCTGGGGGAGCGATTCCCATGAACAGACCGAAGAAGAAAAAAGCCCACGAGAAGGAACCGAATCTGGAGCGGTGGCTTGTTTCCTATGCGGACTTCATCACCCTGCTTTTTGCCGTTTTTGTAATGCTCTATGCCATGTCCATCGTGGACCAGAAAAAGATGGAGGAGGTGCAGGCCTCCATCCAATCCTCTTTCTCCGGGCCTCAGACTTTAACCCCGGCGCTCAAGGTTATCGGCAACAAGGATTTTGGCCTGATTCCCGAAGCGGTGGAGCAGCCGGTGCCGTCCCAGTCCCAGGATGAGGCCACTGCCGCGGCCGAGGCCCAGGAGTTCAGCCAGATCAAGAATGACATCCAGAACAATCTCCAGGACTACGGCGCCAAAAATGAGGTGCAACTGACCATCAACGAGCGTGGGTTGGTGATCAGCCTGAAAGAGGCGGGGTTTTTCCCCTCCGGTTCCGCCCAGGTGCAGCAGGGCGCGTTGCCACTGCTGGACAAGATCGTCAGCTCCCTTTCCCGCTATGATAATACCCTCCGCATCGAAGGGCATACGGACAATGTGGCGATCAATTCCCCGGCCTTCCCCTCCAACTGGGAACTTTCCACCGCCCGGGCCAACAGCATTGTTCATTATCTCATCGAAAAGCACGGTTTTAAGGGGGCCAAGCTCTCGGTGACCGGGTATGGCGAATACCGGCCGATTGCCGATAACGCCACCGAGGAAGGGCGGAAGGCCAACCGGAGGGTGGATATTGTCATGCTCTCCACCAAGGGAGCCCAGGGCGAGGCGCTGAAGTTCGGCGCGCAATAGCCGATGGGGGCGCAGTCCGAAAAGCTGTCTGTTCACGAGCATGACGCCCGGTCAGGATCGGTATCCGCCGGAGCGACTCCGAATGGGGATCTGGCCCATCTCTGGTCCTTGGTCCTGCACGCCGCGGACATCGAGCATGTTCTGCGCCATGGCCAAGCGGGCTGGCAGCTTCTGGTGTCAGCGGAAAACCTCTCCCGCGCCACGCAAGAGCTGCGACTTTTTACCGAAGAAAACCACAACTGGCCGCCGGAACGGGCGGTCCGCTCCGAGGGGGCGGCCATTGTCGAGCACGCGCCGCCCGTGTTGCCGGTTATCGGAGCCCTGGCCGTTTTCCATGCCATCACCGGCGGCTGGGAGAGCCACAGCCAATGGTTTGCCAGCGGCGGACTCGATCGAGTCCGAGTGGTTGCTGATGGCCAGTGGTGGCGGGTGATTACCGCCCTGACCCTCCATGCGGACAGTGTGCATCTGTTGGGCAATGTCTTTTTCGGCGGTCTGTTGGTCTACTCCCTCTGCCGTCATCTTGGCAGCGGCATTGCCTGGTTTTCGGTGCTGCTCGTCGGGGCTTTTGCAAATAGTATCAATGTGTTATTTCACGATGAGCTGTATCGTTCCGTCGGGTTTTCCACCGCGGTTTTCGGCATGGTCGGCATGCTGAGCGGCATGCGGTTGCGGAGGATCGGCGGCTGGCAGGAGATGGTGCTTGCCCTGGGCAGCGCGGCAAGCCTGCTGGCGCTCATGGGCTCTTCCGGCGAGCGGACCGACCTGGGCGCGCATTTCTGGGGGGTCGTTGTGGGGTTGCTGGCCGGGATTACCCTTGGTGCCCTGGGGATTGTTGGGAAGCGGGTTCTTCCTCCCCTCGGACAATGGCTGCTCTTTGCCGGCAGTCTGGCGATGGTGATAGGGTGCTGGCTGTACGCCCTGTATCCGTGGAAAGGTTTGTTTGTAGAGTGATATGCCTTGATCGGGCAGGGGGCGGATGTTGCCCATGCCGCACGATAATCCGGGTATAAATTTAAAAAAGGAGTCGCGCCCATGGCTTGGGATGATCAGCAGCCACCTTGGGGCAAGAAGAAAGGGCCGCAAACCCCGGAAGAGGTCATCGCCCTCTTGCTTGCCAAGATCAAGGAGTTCTTTGACGGGGGAAGCACCGGCGGGGAGCAGGGTGGAACCGGCACTCCCGGTCGCCCGGGTCAGGGTTTTCCCGGCGCCGACCTTTGGGGCCGTTTCGGCAGGATCGGCTTGGTCATCGGCATCTTCCTTCTGGGCAATATCCTGTATTCGGCCTTTTATACCATCGCTCCCGGCGAAAAGGGCGTGGTGCTGCGTTTTGGCAAATACGTCAAAACCACCTCCTCGGGTCTGAATTTCAAGCTGCCCTTTATGGACGAGGTTATCAAGGTTGACGTGGAAAACGTCCGCAAGGAGGAGTTCGGCTTCAGGACGAAGGTTCCTGGGCAACGCACCGAATTCGTGAAGACCGGATACGAGGGCGAATCGCTCATGCTCACCAGCGACCGCAACGTGATCGACCTGGAGTGGATCATCCAGTACAAGGTGCAGGATCCCATCTTTTTTGCCTTCAAGGTCAAGGATGTCAAGCAGGCGGTCCGCGATATCTCCGAGGTTGCCCTGCGCCGCATCGTCGGCAACATGACCTTTGATTACGTGCTCAGCAACCGGGAAGTCTTGGCGGCAGCCACCCAGCGCGAGGTGCAGGCATCCCTGGACCGCTACCAGGCCGGGGTGAAGATTGTCACTGTCCAGCTGCAGGATGTCAACCCGCCGGAACACGTCAAGCCCGCCTTCAACGAGGTCAACGAGGCGGATCAGGATATGAAGCGGCTGGTGAACGAGGCGGAGGAGGCCTACAACCGCGAGGTGCCCAAGGCCCGGGGCGATGCGTTGAAGATGCTGGAAGAGGCGCACGGCTATGCGGTGGAACGGGTGAATCTGGCCAAGGGCGAGACCTCCCGCTTCCTGGCCATCCTCAAGGAGTACAAGGGCGGGCAGGATGTCACCCGCAGGCGGATGTATCTCGAAACCATGCAGGAGGTTTTGCCCAAGGTCACCGAGATCTATGTGGTTGACGGGGACAAGGGGGGGATTCTGCCGTTTCTCGATGTGCGGGGCGGAAGCAAGGCTCCGTCGAAGACCCCATAGGAACGCCGGATATTATTCGTCCAGGTTGCAGCAGGGCCCAAGAAACAAGACAGGGGAAGCCAGTGAACAGGATACTGCGTGGTGTGTTGATAGCGGCGGTGATTGCGGCGGGAGTGGTGCTGGCCAATGCCTTTTTCGTTTTGCCCGAGGGCAAGCAGGCGGTGATCACCCAGTTTGGCCGGCCGGTGGGTAAGCCCATCACCGAGGCCGGGTTGAAGTTCAAGACCCCCTTTATCCAGGAGGTGACTCTTTTCGACAAGATGATCCTCATCTGGGACGGGGATCCCAACCAGATTCCGACCAACGACAAGACCTTTGTCTATCTCGATGTCACGGCGCGCTGGCGGATCTCCAACGCCCTGGTCTTCCTGCAGGCGGTCAACAACGAGAACCGGGCCATGACCATCCTCGACGATATCATCGACGGCACGGTCCGGGATCTGGTCAACAAGAACGATCTGGTGGAGATCATCCGCAGTTCGGATTGGAAACCCGAGGAAATGGGCTTTGGCCCCGCGGGCAAGGATGAGCAAATCCAGTATGGCCGGGACAAGATTTCCGCCATGATCCATGCCGCCGCCTCCAAGGTAACGCCCCAGTACGGCATCGAGCTGGTGGATGTGATGTTCAAGCGGGTCAACTACATCGACACGGTTCAGCAGCGGGTGTATGAGCGGATGATTTCCGAGCGCAAGCGGATCGCGGCGGAAAAGCGCTCCACCGGCGAGGGGCAGAAGTCCGAGATCCTCGGCAAGCTCGATCGGGAGTTGAAGGAGGTCAGCTCCCTGGCCGTCCGCGAGACCCAGGAGATCAAGGGCAAGGCCGATGGCGAAGCGGCCAGGATCTACGCGGATGCCTACAATCAGGATCCCGAGTTCTACGCCTTTACCAAGACCATGGATGCCTACCGCCAGACCATGGGGGGAAACACCCGGCTGGTGGTTTCCCCGGACTCGCCGTTTTACAAGTACCTGAAGTCCCTGAAATAGTTTTCGTCAGCCGTCAGCACTCAGTACTCTGCACTTTTTTGTAAACTATCCAGCAGTGCTGTAGATGCTAGGAAGAGGCCTGCGATGTGTGCTGTTGCACATGAGCAGGCCCCGATGACAGGTAAGCGAGCCTGCGAGACTCCGACGCAGATGCGGTGCTGCTGGATAGTTTATTCCAGGTCGAGCGGAGTGAGGGGGTAGGCGGGCCGGTGTTCCTCGGCGGAGAAGGGGAGTCGCCCTTTTTTGTTGAGCAGGGTCAGCAGCTCTTCAAGCTGGGCTTCGCTTTTCAGGTTCGCGCGATTGAGCAGGGTGAAGCGGCAACCGCAGGAGGTGAGCTGTCCGTGGCACCAGGGGCAGATCTCCACCGGACAGCCCAGGGTGTGGACCTCACCGTCCGCCACATGGCAGACCGGGCAGAGATCTGGGTGGAGGTGGGCGGGCACGTAAACCGGGAAGGTTGTGAGATCCGCATATTTCTTGAGAAAGGCTTCGCGGCCTTCATAATTGAAAAAGGCGAGCACCTCATCCTCCCAGATGCCCTCGGAAAGGGAGCCCAGGAATTCGGCCTGTTCGCTGGTGGCCAGGTAGAGATAGTCGTTTTGCCCGGTGCTGGCGCAGATCAGGAAGGTTCCCTGTCTGCGGTCCAGCAACCGGAGCACGGTGATGGCGTCTTCCATCCCCTCGGGCAGATAGCTGTAAAAGGCGTGAAAGATGTTCAGGGCCACGCTGTCCGTGTCGTGTTTTTCCACCAGGGCAGTGGCCTTGGCCAGGGCCTCCGGGGGAACGGCGTATTGCATGAGCAGTTTGATGTCGGCGAGCCGTTGGTTCAGGGTGGGCACGGTTTTCCTCTGTTATGAGTTCTTGCCTTGGGCAAGCATTGTTTGGTGCTTGATCGCGGCCAGCCAAGCGCTGGTTTCCGCGGCGATGTCGTCGGCCTGGGTAAGGGCCGTGACCACGGCCAGGCGTCTGGCGCCCATGGCGGTCAGCTCTGGGATATGTTCTTTTTTGATGCCGCCCATGACCGTAAAGGGCAGGGGACATCGGGCGCTGAATTTCTGTATGGCCCCAGGCCCGAGGAAGGCGGAGAGCCCGTCCTTGGTCTGGGTGGCGTAGAGCGGGCCGATGTTGAAGTAGGAGGCCCCGCGCTTCTCGGCGGTGGCGGCCTGTTTTTCCGTGTTGCAGGACACGCCGATGATGAGCTCCGGGGCCAGGGCGCGGACCTCCGGGGCCGGGATGTCGCTGTTGCCGAGATGGACCCCGTCGGCGCCGCTGATCAGGGCAATGTCCACCCGGTCATTGACGATGAATAGGGCGCCCGCCTCCAGGGTTTTTTTACGGAATATTTTAGCCTTTTCACAGAGGCGCAATCCGTCGGACTCCTTGTCCCGCAGCTGGACGATTTTCGCCCCCCCGGCCAGCACCGCATCAAGCCAGGCAAGGTCGTCGCGTCCCTTGGCCAGCCGCTCGCAGGAGACCGGATACAGGGTCACTTCCTCGATGAATTTTTTGAGCCGTTGCCGGTACAAATCGTTTTTTGTCTGCATTGCCACGGCTCTCCTTGCGGGCACCGGATCCAGGTTCTTACTTGTTGAAAAAAAAAGGTATCCAAGTATATTAATCGATTCGAGATGATCTTTCATTACGGTTTTTAGAAAATAGAGGCGAGCCGCCGTTACAGGAGCGGGGCAACGGCGAAGGGCACTTATGGGAAACGTGATTGTTGGGAAAGAAACAGCGGAGTTGAAGCTCGACGGCAAGACCTACCAGCTGCCGGTTATCATCGGCAGCGAGGGAGAGAAGGCCATCGACATCCGGGCCTTGCGCGCCCAATCCGGCTACATTACCCTGGACAGCGGCTTCATGAATACCGGCTCCTGTTGCAGCAGCATTACCTTTCTCGACGGTGAGCAGGGGATTCTCAGCTATCGCGGCTATGCCATCGAGGATCTCGCCGAGCATTGCACCTTTGTCGAGGTCGCCTATCTCCTGGATCA
>Ga0074199_1000516_pt1 | contig 57527 bp, 46 predicted proteins | sample EPASupsiteSAE347_FD_64528 | JGI IMG/M metagenome (GOLD analysis project Ga0074199, IMG submission 64528) | Bioremediated contaminated groundwater from EPA Superfund site, New Mexico - Sample SAE3-47 | ecosystem: Environmental > Aquatic > Deep subsurface > Groundwater > Contaminated ... | reverse complement strand
TTATGGCTAACATTGAAAAAACTGGTTTATTGTCAGAAGAAGACGAAGCCGAATTAAAAAAGATCATTGATGATTTAGTGGATGTAGAAGTTAAAACTACTGATACTAAGTAATAATAAATTTATTTGAATTATGCCTCAAGCAAGCAGAGACATACAACGGAGAATAAAGTCCGTCAAAAATACCAAGAAGATTACCAAAGCTATGGAATTGGTATCGGCGGCTAAGATGCGTAAGGCAGTAGCCAAAGTTTTGGCTACCCGGACTTACGCTGATTTGACTTGGCAGACAGTCTTGCATTTGGTAAAGAAAACTGACACTAGCCATCATCCATTTTTTCAAGAAGCCAAGGAAGTAAAAAAAGTAGCGGTTATCTTGATCAGCACTAATCGAGGCTTGTGTGGCAGTTTTAATCTACAGTTAGTAAATAAAGTAGTTAGTTCTATAAAATTGCATCATCCTGAAACTAGAGTGACTGATTTAATTACCTTCGGTAAAAAGGGCCGTGATGAAGCTCGGCGCCATCATATCAATATTACGGCTGATTTTACCAAAGAAGATATTACTGAGAGCTCAGAAAAAATTCGGTCAATTGCTTATTTAATTACTCAAGAATTTTTGGCCAAAAAATACGATAAGGTTTTTGTGGCTTATACTGATTTTATGTCGTCTCTAAAGCAAGTGCCTCATGTCAAACAGCTTTTACCTATAGTGCCTACCATTGATGAGCGCTTGGGCCATATTATTCATGAAAAAAATAAGGTAGAGGAAATAAATGTCAGTAGTTTTTCGGATTTTCTATTTGAACCCAGTACTCGATCAGTTTTGGATGCTTTTTTACCGCGCTTAGTTGAAGTGCAAATATATCAGGCAGTCTTGGAGAGCGAAGCTTCAGAACATTCCGCTCGCATGTTTGCCATGCGCAATGCCTCTGATGCTGCCAGTGAGATGATAGATGATTTATCTTTAGCATATAATCAGGCGAGACAAGCCGGCATTACCGCAGAGATTGCGGAAATTGCTGCTGGCAGTGCCGCTTTAGAATAAAAAAGTAATTTATTAATATAAATATTATGGAAAACAAAGGAGTAGTTAAACAGATTATTGGCGCCGTGGTCGATGTTTATTTTGCCAAAAATCTTCCCGAAATAAATTATGCTCTAGAGATAAAGCTTGGTAATAGCCGGCTAGTCTTGGAAGTGCAGAAGCATCTCGGCAACAATATGGTCCGTACAGTGGCTATGGGCTCAACTGATGGTTTGGCTAGAGGCGTAGAGGTTATCAATACTGGCGGGCCAATTAGCGTGCCTGTCGGCAAAGAAACTCTAGGTCGCATGTTTGATGTTTTGGGTAATCCCATTGATGGTCAAACTCAAGTTCAGACTAAAACTAGTTGGCCCATACACCGTCAAGCTCCAAAATTTACTGAACAGTCAACCAAAACAGAAATTTTTGAGACTGGTATCAAAGTCATTGACTTAATCTGTCCTTTTACCAAAGGTGGTAAGGTTGGTTTGTTTGGTGGAGCCGGTGTCGGTAAAACTGTAGTTATTCAAGAACTGATTAGAAACATTGCCGCTGAGCATGGTGGTTTTTCAGTGTTTAGCGGAGTTGGTGAGCGTACTCGTGAAGGTAATGAACTTTATCATGAAATGAAGAACTCCGGTGTGCTTAAGAATACTACTTTAGTCTTTGGCCAGATGAATGAACCGCCCGGAGCTCGTCAGCGAGTCGCCTTAACCGCTTTAACTATGGCTGAATATTTTCGTGATCATGAAGGTAAGGATGTGTTACTCTTTATAGATAATATCTTTCGTTTCACCCAAGCTGGTTCTGAAGTATCAGCCTTGCTAGGTCGTATGCCTTCAGCTGTCGGTTATCAGCCAACTCTAGCTACTGAGATGGGCGAGCTTCAAGAAAGAATTACCTCTACTAGCAAGGGTTCTATTACTTCGGTTCAGGCTGTTTATGTGCCAGCTGATGATTTGACTGATCCAGCTCCGGCTACTACTTTTGGCCACTTGGATTCAACGGTGGTATTGTCCCGCAGTTTATCAGAGTTAGGTATCTATCCAGCAGTTGATCCCTTGGACTCTACTTCAGTGATTTTGGACCCAGAGATAGTTGGCGCGGAGCATTATCAGGTAGCTCGTGAAGTGCAACGTGTCTTACAGCGCTATAAAGATTTGCAGGATATCATTGCTATCTTGGGTATGGATGAATTATCAGAAGAGGATAAGTTGACTGTATCTCGTGCTCGCAAAATCCAAAGATTTTTATCACAGCCATTTTTTGTGGCGGAGATTTTTACCGGTACTGAAGGCCGTTATGTATCCCTGGCCGAAACTGTGCGGGGCTTTAAAGAAATTTTGGATGGCAAACATGATGACAAATCCGAGCAGGCATTTTATATGAAGGGTACTATTGACGAAATTAAGTAATGTCTGCTAAGGTCAAATTTACTATTTTATGAAAAAGCTCAAATTAAAAATAGTTACACCAGAAAAGATGCTACTAGAAGAAGAAGTGGTACAGGTTTCTGTTTCTACTGCTTTGGGGCAAATTACTGTTTTGCCAAATCATTTACCGATGGTTAGCCAACTAGCTCCTGGAGAGATTGTAGTCAAGAGAGATGGTCATACTGAGGATCTGATGGCTGTCTCCGGAGGGCTACTAGAAGTTTTGCCTGACCAGGTAGTGATTTTGGCAGACACTGCGGAGCGAGCCCAAGATATTGATGAAGCTAGGGCCGAGACAGCTCGTCAGCAAGCAGAGGAGATCTTGAAGACCAAGGTATCTGATGCCGAACAATTTGCTTTCTTTACGGCTAAGATAGAAAAAGAATTAGCGAGGCTGCGAGTTGCTAGAAAAAATAAAAACAGAAAAACCGGTTTTGATAATTTAAGAAAGGAGTAAATATGACTTTCATTGTACCTAACGATAGCTTGTCTAAACATGAGTGCCCATTAGCCGTAATCAAGTGTGTGGATTTTCGTTTTCGTAGATCCGACCAGGAGTTTGTAGAGTCTGGCTTGGGCTACAAGGATTTTGATTTGTACTCTTGGCCTGGTAGTGCCAAAGATGTTTTGAAAAACAATGGTTTTAAAGTTTCTTTTGCTGAGAAGATAGTAGCTGTTTCCAAAAATCTCCATAATGTCAAAAAACTTTTGCTTTTATGGCATTGGGATTGTGGCGCTTATGGCGGCAGTAAAAATTTTACTGGTGCTAGTGAAGAAGAAGCGGCTTATCTCAAAGATTTGCAGACAGTCAAAGAAATGCTGGTCAAAGATTTGCCTCAAGACTTGGAAATTTTGATGGCTTATAGCAAACCAGCGCCCCAAGGTTTAGAATACATTTTAATAGAATAAGTTAAACTTAGTCTTTTGCAAAAACCCCTGTAAAACAGGGGTTTTTTGGTTTAAACACCTTGACTTTTTGCTTATATGTGCTAAGATAATCCTTCAATCTTTTAATGCATAGGAGCTTAGATGAGATAAAAGGTATTTACCAACTATTTCATGTGAGCTACTAGCTAGCTCAGTTGTTTGATTGGAGTGTCGCTTTCAAGGAGGTACTCTGTTGTCCGTACAGCGCTACGATGCTGCTGCCATTCCCTGTGTCGACGGAGCGTATTTCACTCTATTCCAGAGGGAGGTGTTGTCTCACGGCGGGAAGATCGTCGACATGTTGCCTCAGGCGGGAGCGGCCAAGACCCTGCGGATGTCTCGCATGTCGGCTCATGAGCTGGTGCAGACCCTGGTCGGAGTATCGATCGCCAAACACGGCATCAGTCACATCATCATCGGCGGCCATCTGTGCTGTGGCGCTTACGAACACTTCAGGCTTTCTCTGCCTGAAGAAGAGGCGCTTCAGCGTCAGCACATGGCTCGGGCCAGGCATTTTCTTCAGGAACAGGTGGCCCTAGCCATCAAGCACTACTTGGCCTATGAGGAAGGCCTGGCGGACAATCATCGAGCCAACCTGCAGATGGTTCTCGACGAAGGCCTGAATGTCGCGGCACTCATCATCAAGCCGCACAACATGGTCGAGCGGATCACTGATCCGCCGTCCCAGTGCTTCGTCGAGAAGGTCTTCTGACCATCTACGTCCTTTCCCATTGCCACCGCCCTCACCACTGGTGGCTTATCGCTTCACTTCTGCCCAAACGCGGGCAGGGGACTCTCGTCTCTAGAGGGCAGACGAGAGTTCTTTTTTTACTTTTGATTTTTATCTAGCTATACGCTAAAATATAGCCATGGCTGTGGATTTAACTAAGTTAAATATAGCCCAAAAACAGGCTGTTACCCATGACAATGGGCCGGTTATTTTAATTGCTGGCGCTGGAACCGGTAAAACCACAGTAATTACTCAGAGAATAGCTTATTTAATTGAGCAAAACAAAGCCAAGCCAGAGGAGATTTTGGCAGTGACTTTTACCGAAAAAGCCGCTAGTGAAATGGCTGAGCGGGTGGACAAGCTCTTGCCTTTGGGTTATGCCGAGTTGTGGATTCATACTTTTCATGGTTTTTGTGAAAAGGTTTTAAAAAATTATGCCATTGATATAGGGCTTCCTAATGATTTTAAATTATTAGATACCACGGCCGCATGGCTGCTAGTTCGGCAAAATTTAGACAAGTTTAATTTGGATTATTATCAACCGATTGGCAGTCCCACTAGATTTATCCATGCTTTAATAACTCATTTTTCGCGCTGTAAAGATGAAGTAGTTTATCCTGAAGAGTATCTTAAGTATGCGGAAGACGCCCATCTCAATACAGATCAGGCTGGTGATCGTGAGGAAATAGAGCAGGAGACTTTGCGGATTAGAGAAGTGGCCAATGCTTACCACGTGTATCAGCAGTTGCTCTTAGAGAACAATGCTTTGGATTTTGGTGATTTGATAAATTACACTTTGCGTTTGTTCCAAAAGCGTCCCGTGATTTTGAAAAAATTTCGCGAGCAATTTAAATATATTTTAGTTGATGAGTTTCAAGATACTAATTGGGCTCAGTATGAATTAATAAAACTTTTAGCGGCGCCAAAAAATAACATCATGGTAGTTGGCGATGATGACCAGGCAATTTACAAATTCCGTGGGGCGGCTATTTCTAATATTCTGAGCTTTAAAAAAGATTATACTAAAAAGTCCACCTCTAAAAAAGCTTCGGCGGACACTCAGCCGGCGCTTTGCGAGATATTTTTAACAGACAATTATCGTTCGGGCCAAAAGATTTTGGATACAGCTTACAATTTTATTCAACTCAACAATCCTGACCGCTTGGAGTATCAATACCAGCGTAGCCGCAAAAAACTTAATAAAAAATTAGTTAGCCATCATAAGTCACTTGGCCAGATTGAAGTTTTGTCTTTTGCTGACAAAAATGCCGAGATTGATGGAGTGATCAGTAAAATCATTGAAATAAAAAAACAAAACAAAGACGCCTCTTGGGCAGACTTTGCTATACTAGTGCGGGCCAATGATCAGGCTCAGGGTTTTGTCAGCATGCTACGCAAGTTAGGCGTGCCGCATCAATTTATGGCTTCTCGGGGACTGTATAGCCAGGATATTATTTTGGATATCATGGCTTATTTAAAACTTCTGGATAATTATCATGAATCAACGGCTTTGTTTCGTATCTTAAGCTTGCCGGTTACTGGACTTAAAGTTGAAACTATTATTAATTTAAGCCACTTAGCTGACAAAAAAAGTTGGAGTCTGTATTATACTTTGAAAAATTATAAAGGCCAGATTAATTTGCCACAAGGTGATGAGCACATTATTCAGGGTGTGATTGAAAATATTGATAAGCATACTGAACTAGCCAAGACTAAAGCAGTTTCCCATGTTATTTATAATTGGCTGGAGGACAGTGGTTATTTAAATTTACTTACATTAGAGACTAACCAGTACAACAAAGACCAATTATATTTTTTAAATCAATTTTATAAAAAAGTTAGAAATTGGGAAACTGAAGCCATTAGTGCTTCTCTGCATGAATTCTTAGCGATGATGAACTGGGAATTAGAGTCTGGCGAGCAGGGCTCTTTGGAATATGATGAAGAAGCTGGACCTGATGTTGTCAAGGTCATGACCGTGCATGGTGCCAAAGGTTTGGAATTTAAATATGTTTTTGTTACCAATTTGGTGCATTTGCGTTTTCCTAGCATCCAGCGCCGCGATGCCATTGCTATGCCGGAAGCTTTTATCAAAGAAACTTTGCCTCAGGGCGATGCCCATTTACAGGAGGAGAGGCGCTTGTTTTATGTGGCCTTAACTCGGGCCAAAGAAGCAGTTTATCTGACTGGAGCCAAAGATTATGGCGGTGCTCAGACTAAAAAGCCTTCGCGCTTTATTGATGAGATTGCTACCCCTAGCCAAGAGGTGCCCAGCCCAATCAAAGAGCCAGCTAGCATTGCGAAGACTACAACTCAAGCAAAATATCCATTGCCTAAGACTTTTTCTTTTTCCCAGCTCAAGGCCTATGAGTCTTGCCCTTGGCAGTATTTCTATAGTTTTATTGCCAAAGTGCCAGTCAGAGGCAGTGCTCAGTTTAGTTTTGGCAAAACCATGCATTCAGCTTTGCAGAAGTTCTATCAGCTGATTATAGAGCGCACTAGAGCCGGCCAGGGTGATTTGTTTGGTCAGGACAAAAAAATTATTTATCCTAGTGTCCAAGATTTATTAAAATTTTATGAAGAGTCATGGATTGATGATTGGTATGAGTCAGCTGAACAAAAAGATAAATATCGTGAGCAGGGCGTGGGCATACTCAAAACATATTATGATAAATTTAAAAATCAATTGGTAGCGCCTCTGTACTTGGAAAAGAGTTTTACTATAAAAGTTGATAATTATAGCGTTAGAGGATTTTTGGATAGAGTAGATGTTGACTCTAGCGGCGCTTGGCAAATCATAGATTATAAGACTGGCAATCCCAAAAAAGATTTGACTTTTGATGATAAAAAACAATTGCTTATTTATCAGATAGCGGCCCAAGAAGTTTTTAAGGCACCGATTAAATCCCTAACTTTTTATTATTTGACTAGTAACGAACCGATATCATTTGTCGGCACTGACAAAGAATTAGCCAAGACCAAAGATTGGATTGTGGGGACAATTGAAAAGATACTGTCGCATGATTTCACGGCCACACCTGGCCATGTTTGTAATTTTTGTGATTTTAATCGGATTTGCCCGTTTGCTAAATTAAACAATAAATAATTATGTCTTGGAGCAGTCTCAAAGAAGTAGTTGATAAGTCCATGATGAGAAGGGGCCTCAAAGGCCAAATCCAAGAATCTTGGGTGCTTAAAATTGCTAATCAAGAGTTGTTGGATTTTTTTGGCCCAGAGTTTCAAGATAAGGCTCGGGCTATTTATTTTAAAAATGGAGTTCTGACAATTGCTATTTTATCAGATCAGCTTTTGCCAGAAATAGTTAGTAGTAAACAAGAATTCATAAGTGTATTAAATAATAAATTAGATAATCACTTAATTGATGATTTGAGATTTTTGACGTAGTTCTTTAAAATAAAATATTTTTAGTAGGATAGGAGCGATCCACCCGAACATTGCACGGAGGTGACGAGATGCTGGGTGAATACCAAGTCTTTGAACTGCCTCAGCAATTGGCAGGAACTGAGCGCATGCCACATTGGGTGAGCCAGTTGTGGCTAGAGTTTGAGTTTGTGGCGGTTACTCGCCCGGAAATCAATGGTGAAGCAGTTTATGATGCTTTCTCCGGGGGACGCCTGCGCCAGTGCCAGGCTGATGGCTTCTTGGTTAGTGCTAGGATAGCAGCTATGGAACTGTTTCTTTTTCAGCCAACAGCTGGGGTATGGATCAGGGATCATTTCCCCGAAGGTGCTTACCTATGCTTCCCTCGCAGCCTATGTCGAGCCACGGGAGTAACCCCTAGAGACCGAGACCTGACGATCGGCGATTTGGAGGCGGCTCTCCACCACGAATAGCATCTTACACCCCAACAGTGGGCGAGGTAGAGCATGCCACGCGGCAGCTCTACTTCGCCTCCTACTAAAAGTATTTTGTTTTACCAGCAACTTATCAAGGGGTTGATTTTTAGGCCTATTTTTAGTATTATTTATATTGATATGAATATCAGAACATACAATTTGAGCATGCTAGCGGCCACCATAATTGCGTGGCTTGGTTTTTTTGTGGTAATTGCTAGCTTTGACCCAAAAACCGGCAATTCTCTGATTTTTATCATGTTTTATGCCTTATTATTTTTGAGTGTCTTGGGAACCCTGTCACTTCTAGGATTTTTGATAAGATTATTTTGGAATAGGAAGCGAGGCACACCTAGAGTTATGGCGCTTGAGTCCTTTCGTCAAGCTATTATCTTTGCGGCGGTACTCGCTATTGCCCTTTGCTTGCAGGCGGCTCGAGTGCTAACTTGGTGGAATATGTTGCTCTTAGTAATATTAGCTACGGCTGTAGAATTTGTGACCTTATTGTTTCATCAAAATAATAGTGACAAATCAAATATCTAAAATATATGGAGAAAAAATTACAGGAATTAAAAAAAAGAGTTTTGGCCGATATCAAAGAAGTCAAAGATAATGATTTTTTGGCTGAGTTAAAAGTTAAATATTTGGGCCGGCGCGGCGAGTTAAGCCAACTTTTAAAAGAGGTGAAAAATTTGGCAATTGAGGAAAAACCCCGAGTTGGCAAATTAGCCAATGAAGTTAAGGAAGAATTAACCCAGATTTTTTATCAAGCGGAAAATCTTTTTGGTGTTAGCCATAAATTAGCCGCTGATTTTGATCCAACTTTACCGGGCCAGCGCCGATCCACTGGACACTTGCACCCTTCCACCATAGTTCAGTATGAAGTAGAGGAGGCTTTTACTAAGATGGGTTTTGGAGTTTATGAAGGCCCGCAAGTTGAATCAGAGTATTATAATTTTACAGCTCTCAACACGCCTGAGGATCATCCAGCCCGTGATTCACAAGATACTTTTTGGCTGGAGTCGGGATATCTTCTCAGGAGTCAAACATCAAATCTGCAGGTAAGAATGTTAGAAAAATACGGCGCACCATTTCGGGGAATTTTTCCAGGCAGAGTTTTTAGAAATGAAGCCACTGATGCCTCTCATGAGCACACTTTTTATCAGATTGAAGGCTTGATGGTAGATAAAGATATAAATATCGGCAATTTAATAGCTACTATGAAGACATTGCTGTCGGCAGTATTTAAGACTGAAGTAGATGTCCGGCTTAGGCCAGGATTTTTTCCTTTTGTGGAGCCGGGTTTTGAAATGGATATCAAATGTTTGATTTGTGAAGGGCAGGGCTGTTCAGTCTGCAAACAATCAGGCTGGGTAGAGCTGATGCCTTGCGGTCTAGTGCACCCAGAGGTTCTTAAAGCCGGTGGTGTTGACCCTCAGGAGTATTCGGGCTTTGCTTTTGGCTTGGGACTAACTAGACTGGTCATGATGAAATATAAGATTGATGATATTAGGTTGCTTCAGTCTGGTGATTTAAGATTTTTAAGACAATTCTAGGGCAGTTTACAAGTTAAAAAGTTTCCAAGTTATAACGTGAGAGTAATAAATAATTTATGTGTTTTGCAAATTTTTGTCTTTTCAGCTTTTAAACTTTAAAACTAAGTTTATGTATTTATCTCTAGATTGGATAAAAAATTGGGTCAAACTACCACGTGATTTATCAGCCAAACAGATTGCTTTGGATTTGACTATGGCCACAGTGGAGGTTGAAGAAGTGATTGACGAGTCAACCCAGCTCAAAGATATTGTAGTTGGCAAGATAGAGGAATTGAGCAATCATCCTGATGCTGATCGTTTGCAAGTTTGCCGTGTCAATTTGGGCGATAGCGTAGAGCAGATTGTCTGCGGCGGCACTAATTTGTCTAAAGGCATGCTAGTGGCAGTGGCCAAGGTCGGTTCTAAAGTGAAGTGGCATGGCCAAGGCGACTTAGTTACTTTGACCAAAACCAAGATCAGGGGAGTAGAGAGTAGCGGCATGATCTCCGCCGCTGAGGAGATTGGCCTAGCTGATATTTTTCCGCAGAGTTCTGAAAAAGAGATATTGAATCTAACTGATCTAAAGGTCAAAGTTGGTCAATCCTTATCCCAAGCTTTAGAGCTCAATGATACTATTATTGATATTGATAATAAGTCTATTAATCATAGACCAGACCTGTGGGGACAATATGGCTTAGCTAGAGAGCTGGCCGCTATTTATAAGCTAAAATTACAGGATTATAAAATTAGCGAATTAAAGGCTAAAGACGAAATCAAGTTAAAGGTAAGCGTTGATAACAAAGATAACTGTTTTCGCTATATGGCGGCAGTTGTCAAAAATGTCCAGATAGCCCCGTCGCCTTTATGGCTCAAGAAAAAACTCAGTGCGGTTGGTATTAGGCCAATCAACAACATTGTTGATGTTACTAATTATGTGATGTATGAGTTGGGTCAGCCCTTGCATGCTTTTGATGCTGATCATATTGAAGGCGGGGAGATTGTGGTAAAATTGGCGTCCAAAGGTGAAAAATTTGTTACTTTAGACGGTGTTAGCCGCAAGCTGACAGCTGAGTCACTGATGATTGCCGATACTAAGAAATATGTGGCTCTGGCAGGTATTATGGGTGGGCAGAATAGCGAGATTAGTTCTGATACCACTACTATTATATTGGAATCAGCTAATTTTAAAGCAGCTAATATTCGTCGAACTTCAACTGCCTTAGGTCTAAGGAGTGAGAGCTCGGCTCGTTTTGAAAAATCATTGGATCCGCTTCTGACTGATTTAGCTCTGCGCCGAGCCATTGAAATGATTTTGACCTTGTGCCCGGAGGCTTATCTAGCTAGTTCCATTATTGATATTAATAATAATCCTTTTAAAGTTATTGATTTGATAGTGCCAGAGGATCTGATTAACCGACGTTTTGGCGTTGTTATCCCTACAGCTGAGATAAAAGATATTCTCAAAAGATTACAATTTGGCGTAGAGTACAAAGCCAAGACTCTAGCTATCCGCGTACCGTCTTTTCGCTCTACCAAAGATATCTCTATACCGGAAGATATTGTGGAAGAAGTAGCTAGGATTTATGGCTATGACAATATTGATGCCAAGTTGCCGCAAGTTACTTTGCAGAAGCCGGATAGCGATGTGGCCATAGAGGCGGAGCGTAATGTCAAGCACTTCTTGGCCGGCTCGCAGGTTTATGATGAAGTTTTTACTTATCCCTTTACTGACCAGGCTTGGGTCAAAAAACTTGGTTTAGATTTGAGTGATCATTTGCAGGTCAAAAATGCTCTTAGTCCAGAGCAGACTTATCTTAATATTTCCCTCTTGCCCAATCTTTTCAAAAAAGCTGAAGCCAATTTGCGCTGGTTCAATGATTTTAGAATTTTTGAGTTAGATAGAGTCTTTCATAAAAAAGTCAAAGGCATTTATCATTTAGATTTTACAAAAAAGAAATTTTTGCCTCGGCAAGAAAAGCAATTAGCTGGCGTTGAGGTCAGCCCAATCAATTTAGAACAAGCTTTTTTTGCGGTCAAAGGATTAGTGGAGTCTATAATGGATTTTTGTCGGATTGACTGGCAAGCTAGTCCAGTAGAACTTATGTATGCGGTCGTAGCTTATGATATAAAATTTCAAGACACAGTTTTGGGACAGTTTGGCGTTTTAAAGCCTGGCTTATTTGATAGTGGCAGTCAAAAAGTCAGTGTAGCTTTTTGGCATATTGATTTTTCTTTATTGGTAAAATATGTCAGCCGAGTAAAAAAATATCAACCCTTGCCAAAATTTCCCGCTATTAACCGCGATATGGCGATTGTAGTTGACCAAGGAGTTACTTGGCAGGATATTGCTAAAGAAGTCGGCAAGTTATCGCCACTTATTAAGAGTATTGTGCCGTTTGATGTCTTTACTGGGCAGGGTGTAGCTGAAGCCAAAAAATCAGTAGCTTTTCACTTAGAATTCAGAAGTGATGACAGGACACTTCTCACTGAAGACGTTGATAAGCTTATACAAGATATTTTATCGGTTTTGTCTAAAAAATTTAAAGCAGTTTTACGCTAAGGTTAGCCAAAATTTAAGATTAAAAAACAACCACCAAATAAAGCTTTTAGCGGTTGTTTTTTTGCTTATTTTGTGCTAAAATAAAGAAGCTTTTGAACAATAATTTTTAGTTAATTTACCTAAAATATGCCCAAAAAAGTAGTTAAAAAGACACTCAAAGCGTCTCTAAAAATGAGTAGCAAATCTCAAGGTTATACGGCCGAACATATCACTGTTTTGGAAGGTTTGGATCCAGTCAGAAAAAGGCCGGGCATGTACATTGGTAATACTGCTGCCACTGGTTTGCATCATTTGCTTTGGGAAACAGTGGACAATGGCATTGATGAAGCTATGGCTGGCCATGCTGATACTATTGAAGTGCGTCTTTTGCCAGAGGGCAAAGTACTAGTATCTGATAATGGCCGTGGTATTCCAGTTGATAGGCACAAAGTTACCAAAAAATCAGCCTTGGAAACAGTCATGACCACGCTTCATGCTGGCGGTAAGTTTGGTGACGGTGGCTACAAAGTTTCTGGCGGTCTGCACGGTGTTGGTGTTTCAGTTGTTAATGCCCTGTCAACTTGGATGAGGACTGAAGTCCAGCGTGACGGCAAACTTTGGGCGCAAGAATATAAAAAAGGCAAGCCTACGGGCATGGTTAAAGCAGTTGGCACTAGCAAGGGGACTGGCACTACTCAGATTTTTCAACCTGATCCAGAAATTTTTACAGTGCTGGATTTTGATTGGCAGACTATCATTGATCATTTGCGCCAGCAAGCTTATTTGACCAAGGGCATTAAGATTAATCTTTATGATGACCGGGATTCTAAAAATAAAAAATCCCACAAGTTTTATTTTGAAGGCGGCATTGCTTCTTATATCCGCTATTTGAATCACAACAATGAAGTTAAACAAGAAAAGGTTTTTTATGTTAGTAAGGCCAAAGACAATGTTGATGTAGAAGTGGCTTTTCAATATACAGTAGAGTTTAGGGAAACCATGTTTGCTTTTGCCAACAATATCTATAATCCAGAAGGCGGTATGCACTTGGTTGGTTTTAAGACAGCCTTGACTCGGGTACTCAACAAGTATGCTAGGAAAAATGGTTTCTTAAAAGAAAAAGATGATAATCTGACGGCTGATGATGTCCGTGAAGGGCTGACAGCTATTGTTAGTGTTAAACTACCTGATCCACAATTTGAAGGCCAGACCAAGGCAAAATTAGGCAATGTTGAAGTGCGCCCAGCCGTGGAGTCTATATTTGCTGATGCTTTAGATACCTTCTTGGAAGAAAATCCCCGTGATGCCAAAGAGATTTTGGGTAAATGTTTACTAGCCGCCCAAGCTCGTATGGCCGCTCGCTCAGCCAGAGACACAGTCTTAAGAAAAGGAGTATTAGAGGGCCTGACCTTGCCTGGCAAGTTAGCTGATTGTTCTAGCCGTGATCCTAAGGAGTGTGAGCTCTATATCGTTGAGGGTGACAGTGCCGGCGGCAGCGCTAAGCAGGGCAGGAATCGTCGCTTTCAGGCTATTTTGCCGCTTAGGGGCAAGATTTTGAATGTAGAGAGAGCCCGTCTAGACAAGATGCTGGCCAACAACGAAATCAAGTCTTTAATAATTGCCTTGGGTACTAATATTGGCGAGCAGTTCAATGTAGAAAATTTGCGTTATGATCGCATTGTTATCATGACTGATGCTGATGTTGATGGCGCCCATATCCGGACTTTGCTTTTGACTTTGTTCTACCGGCATTTTCCCGACTTGGTTACTCAAGGGCATATTTATATTGCCCAGCCGCCTTTGTATCGTGTCCAAGTTGGCAAAGAAGCAGAATATGTTTATAATGAAGAAGCCTTAGACAAGCTTAAGAAAAAATATACTATCAAGGATAGTGAGATAATAGTGGAGACTGATACAGAGGAAGAGATTGATGGTGAAGAAGCGCCAGCCAAAAAAGCGCCACGAGTGTCTATTCAGCGCTACAAAGGTTTGGGTGAAATGAACCCGACTCAGCTTTGGGAAACTACTATGGACCCGGCTCATCGTATTATGAAGCAAGTGACCGCCGATGAAGCGGCTCGAGCCAATGAAGTTTTTGAGATTTTGATGGGCTCCGAGGTTGGCCCACGCAAAAAGTTTATTCAAAGCCGAGCCAAGTATGTTAAAAATTTGGACGTTTAATTTATAAAGAAAATAAAAAATTATGGACAGAATAAATCAAAATTTAGACTCGCCTCGGGGCAGTTTTGGGGCAGTCTTAGTTACTATTATTATCACGGTTTTATTAGCTGGCGGCGGGGTTTATGCTTGGCAGAGACAGACCGCTGATCAAAAGATAAATGAAGCTAAGACCGCCGCCAAAGTAGAGGCTCAAAAGGAAATCAATGATTTAGCTCAAAAAGTTAGCGATTTGGAGGCCAATCTTAAAGCTAAACAGGACTATAAATATAGCATTGAGAGCTTTCAATCTGATAAGGGTTTGGACTCAAAATTGGTAAAGACTTATGAAGATAATAGCCAAGAGACCGTAGTAGAAAGTTCTGTGAGTCAGATGGGCAGTACTATTTGCGAGCTGTCTTTTTCTGATAAGGCTACTACTTTGTATATGAGGACTTGTAGCTCTGAGACTGACAATGCGCAGTCTAAGATATATGCTTATGATGTATCTGGTAAGCAGTTTAAATCACTAGACAATATCAACGCTGTGTTTACTGGTTGGGGCAGTGTTGTAATTTCTCCAAACAAGCAAAAAGTAGCTTATGTGGCTGATAGCTCTATGAATGATACTAAAAATAAAGGCTTAGACCAAGAACTATATATTTTTGATTTAGCTCAGGATAGTGTTAGTAAACTCGTAACTCTAAAAGGCAGTGAGACCTTTAATAAAGGCTGTGGCGCTCTATCTAACCTTTATGAAATTTCTTGGACTGATGATAGCACTATTAGTTATGGAGTCTTTAAACAAGCTAGTGGTACTTGCCAGCCTGATAAAACCAAGATAGAGGACAGACAAACTACTATAAAATAGACCTATAAATAAATGTCTACCGAGCTTAGTCTCGTTACTTTGCAGATTTTAGCCTTAAGCAAGGTCCTAGTTTTTGCTTACGTGGCTATTTTAGTATTTTTAATATTTAGAAAAAAACAAAACCCAGCCGTATATTTATGGCTGACCACCGTAGCTATTATCAGTTTTTATATTATATTGGCTTGGCCACTTCAGCGGATGCTATGGGGCACAGTTGGCGATGAGCTATTTATTACAGCGTTTTTACAAAAAGTTATTGGCGGAAATATGTGGCACGATTTCTACTACGATTGGCTGCCCAATTTTTACCCGCCGCTTTATTTTTGGGTGACTGGCACACTGGCTAGATTTTTTACCGACAGCGCCATTGTAGCGCATAAGGGCGGGGTGATTGGCACAATTATTCTGTGGTTTGTCGGCATTTATTATTTACAAAAATTATTTTGGCACAAGGCTCCCCAGGCAGTTAAAGACGATGATAGTATAACTAGTTCACCTTGGTATTGGCTGATTTTGCCAATTATTTATTTTTTACTTTTAGATTTTGACGCTATAGTTTTTAAGCCATATGAGACTTTGGCCGCTTTGGGATTAATGATTTGGCTTGCGGGCTTTATTAAATTTACAAGTCATAAAGATTGGCCAAAGCGTTATTATTGGTATTTGGGTTTGGGTGGCGGCTTGATATTTTTGCTTTATTATTTTTGGTGGTTGATTATCATACCGGTGCTTGTCGTTTTGTGGCTCACGGGTTATAGGCGCCAAGAGTTTTTTAAAAAATTATTGATAGTAGCTATTATAGTTTTAGCTGTATCTCTGCCATTTGTGGCACCTTTGGTATGGTCTTACTTTAAATATGGCTGGGAAAATTGGCAAGCTATATTTTTTGTGCCGGGTGATTTCTTTACATTTTTGCCCTACCAAAATCTTAGTTGGACAGCTCTATGGTGGCTAGCGGGCCTAGCGGCCATGATAATTTTTTATAAAAAAGATATTGTCAAAGCTAGCCTACTCACTTTAATAATGTGTTATTTGTATCAGCTTGTTAATATCTTATATTTTTTATCATTAGGTCGTCCGTGGCAGCCATCCAAGCCATTTCTGTTTTTAGGCACAGCCGCTCTGTCGGTGGCACTGGCTTATGGCTTGGTTTATTTTTACAATAATTATATTAAGAGCCGAGCAGAGCACCAGCGGCGATTAGCAGTCTTGATGTTTTGTTTTATTTGTTTGCCGCTTTTTCCTCTCATTAAATTTATAGATAACCAAGGAATCTTAGCAACAATAAATAAAGATTTATCAGCGCCGGCAGATATTAGTAGCTTAGCTCATGATATTAGAAATGCAGTGCCTGATTATCAGAAGCGTACTTGGTTATCTAGCGGCCGGCCAGAATTAAACGCTTATTTGCCTTTGTCTTATTATATAGCTAACAATATTAATTTTAGTAATCATGCCGCGCGCTACAGTGAGCGTTTAGGATATTTAGAAAACTTGACTAAAGCGCTAACGCCAGAAGATTTTATAAAAATGATTGATAGTGGCCAGCCTCGTCCCATTGATGCTTTACTTTTGTATGACGATTTGGGCGATAGCAAGACAGATGCTTACCCGGTGTATCTATGGCTAGACAATTATCCCAATGGCGGGCGAGAACAAGTCTTGTATTTGCCAAAAAATCTCATTGATGAGAAATATTGGCAAAAAATATATCAGAAAGATAATTGGTTAATATATATAAAAAAGTAGAGATTTTGGCTAATATTAGGCATTTTTTGTGTATTTATTGGTATTTTAAGTCTAGCTATTGCCAAAAGTATTTTTTTGTGATATAGTTATGCCGTTATAAACAGCTTCTAGACGCTGTTTTAAAAAACTTGATTTTAGACCTATGAATAAAATAGCAACTTATCTCCAAGGAGTACGGGAAGAATTGGCTAAAGTAGTTTGGCCATCTCGAGAAACAACCACTAATCATACTTTGGTAGTTATTGGCGTATCGGTGGCTGTAGCGCTTTTTTTAGGAGCGGTGGATTTGGTTTTAGTTAAGGCCCTAGAGTTTTTAGTAATAAAATAATTTAGGAACAAAATATATGCCCAAACAAACCGGACAACAAGGTCGACGCTGGTATGTGCTTCATACTTATTCGGGCTATGAAGAAAATGTGTCGCGTAATCTCAAACAGAGAATTGAATCCATGGATATGGAGGATAAGATTTTTGATGTGCTGATTCCGACTGAGACCAAGATTAAAATTAAGAATGGCAAACGCAAGACAGTCAAGGAAAAGATTTTCCCTGGCTATGTTTTGGTTAATATGATCGTGACTGATGCTTCTTGGTATGTGGTGAGAAATACGCCTAATGTCACTGGTTTTGTGGGCTCAGGCACAACGCCAACGCCGATTTCTGAATCAGAGATAAAAGCTTTGATGTCTCGCATGGGCCAAGAAGAGCCGGAGTTCAAGATTGATATTGCTGAGGGCGATATGGTCAAGATTACTGACGGGCCATTTAAGGATTACGAAGGTAAGATTTCTGAAATTGATGAAGCTCGTGGCAAGGCCAAAGTCTTGGTGTCTATGTTTGGACGGGAAACGCCAATTGAATTGGATTTTTTACAAATTAAAAAAGTATAATAAGCAAATGGCTAATGGTTGATGGCTTATGGCTATAAGCTATGTGCTATTAGCAATAAGTAAATAATATTATGGCTAAAGAAGTCAAACAAATCGTGAAGTTACAGCTACAAGCTGGCAAAGCTACGCCAGCGCCGCCAGTCGGTACAGCTTTGGGACCCCATGGTGTTAATATCCAAGATTTTTGCACCAAGTTTAACGAAGCTAGCAAGAGCCGCATGGGCGAAGTCGTGCCAGTCCTTATGACTATTTATCAAGATAGATCTTTTGATTTTGTCATGAAAACTGCTCCGGCTTCCGATATGATTAAAAAGAAGTTAAATTTGGCCAAGGGCTCAGGCCGACCACTACAAGACAAGGTGGCGACTTTGACCCAAACCCAAATCACTGAAATTGCTCAGGCCAAATTGCCAGATTTAAATACCAAAGATATTGAGCAAGCCAAAAAAATAATTGCCGGCACTGCTCGGCAAATGGGTGTCAAGGTTGAGGAATAAATTTTTAGAGGGAGCTTGCCCTAGTCAGGCAAGCGCTTGCACCTCTTAATAATATTAAAAATATGGCAAAATTAAGCAAACGTTTTAAAGAAATTATCACTAAAATTGATAAGACCAAAGTATATTCTCCGTCCGAGGCTATCAAGTTGGTCAAAGAAACAGGTAAACTCAAGTTTGATGCTTCAGTGGAAGTTCATGCCAACTTAGGCATTGATCCTAAGAAAGGCGATCAGATTGTTAGAAATTCTGTGGCTCTGCCACACGGTACTGGTAAGAGCATCAAAGTAGCGGCCTTTGTGTCTGATGACAAAGCCAAAGATGCCAAAGAAGCTGGTGCCGACTTAGTCGGTGCTGATGATTTGATTGAAAGCATCAAAAAGACTAACAAGACTGATTTTGACATTGCCGTCACTACTCCAGATATGATGCCCAAATTGGCGGCTATTGCTAAAGTTTTGGGTCAAAAAGGCTTAATGCCTAATCCTAAGACTGGCACCATTGGTCCGGATATCAAAAAAATAATTGCTGAGCTCAAAAAAGGCAAAGTTTCATATAAGAATGATGACACAGCTAATGTCCACATTTCAATTGGCAAACTGTCTTTTACTGATGAGGCCTTGGTAGAAAATTTTCAAGCTTTTCTAGAGTCACTCAAGAAATCTAAGCCAACGACTATCAAGGGCACATTTATTAGGTCATTGCACTTATCTTCTTCTATGGGCCCAAGTATAAAAGTCTCAATTAACTAAATTTTTTCCCACCCAGCTTTTCGCGAAAGTCTGGGTGGGTTTTGTAAAAAAAATGACTAGCCCAGAAAAACTTTTGTGGGTTAAAAAAATAAGAATTAGAGCTGATAAGTTGACCAACTGGGTCCCTTGGCCCAATATCAATCCTGATCTAGTTTCTTATTTGTCATTTATTATTATTTTGCCGATAGTCTTTTTTTCCAATAGACTATTTTTAGTTTTAATTTTAGTGTTTTTATCAATTATATTAGATTGGTCTGATGGTCTAATTGCTAGAAGACATAATAGAAGTAGTGTGCATGGCTACTGGATAGACTTAATCAGCGATAGATTGGGGGAAGCAGTCTTGGCGATTAGCTTTGGCGATTTATGGTTGGCGCTCTTCATTACTAATATCTTGATTAGCTTTTATAGCTGGCAAGTAAAAACAAATTTTGTCATGCCAGTGCGTTTAATTTTTTTATTTTTTCTAATCCTGAAAGTTTTTAATATAGATTTTGGCCTAATATAATACTGGTGTTGGTCTATTGCCATATTTAGGCCGGCATGTTAAATTAAGATTAATTTTAGGTATTATTAATAGTTAATTATATGCAATTAATTCTTAAAACTAACAGTGATATAGTAGCACCTATTTTGTTTGTGCCAGTTTTGGAAGATAATCTGGCCATCTTAAAATTGCTCAAAAATTTGGGTTATAAGGAAGAGGAAGCGTTAATTGATAGGCTAAATCGGGAAAATTTTCAAGGTAAAAAAGGCCAATTATTTGTTTTAATGGAAAATGGTAAAGTCGTAATTTTGTTAGGCGCTGGCCAGGCAAAAATTTTGTCAGTAGATAATTGGCGGGAGTTAGCTGGTCAGATTGTGGCTTATCTAAAAACCTATTCAGCCCGTGATATTAGTCTAGTAGCCAGCCATTGGCTTCGTGGCAACCAAGATATTAAACAACTTGGCCAAGCTGTAGCCGAAGGGTTGGTATTAGCTAATTACCAGTTTGATAAATACAAACAAGCTGATAAAACACAGATTAAAGTTGACATTAAAACTATATCTGTTTATTTGTCAGCTCGAGAAAAAATTAGTTTTGTTAAAGGTTGGGAGTATGGGCAAGTTTTAGCTCAAGCTACTATTTTGGCTAGAGATTTAGTCAATGAGCCAGCCAGCATTATGACACCCAGTTTTTTAGCCAAAGAGGCTATTAAGGTGGCTGAAGCTAGCCGGCGAGTCAAGGTAAATATTTTGGAAAAAGCTGAAGTTAAAAAATTGGGCATGTCCGCCTTCATGGCTATTGATAGAGGTTCCAATGAACCGCTCAAATTCATACATTTGGTTTATAAGCCCAAGGGCAAGGCTAAAGACAAAATTGCTATAGTCGGCAAAGGTATTACTTTTGATAGTGGTGGTTTAAATATCAAGCCGTGGGAAGGCATGCAACAAATGAAAAGTGACATGTCTGGCGCCGCTACAGTGATTGGCTTATTTTCTGCTCTAGACAAGATTCAGCCTAAAGTAGAAATTCATGGTATTATCGCGGCCTGTGAAAATATGCCATCCGGCACTGCCGTTAAACCCGGCGATGTGGTTTTTAATATGGATGGAAAAAGCATTGAAATAGCCCATACCGATGCTGAAGGCCGAGTAACTATGGCTGATGCTCTGTCTTATGCTCAGAAACAAGGTATTAAAAAAATTGTCGATGTGGCTACACTGACCGGCGCAGTTGTCTATGCTCTGGGGCCAAATTACGCTGGTCTATTTGCCAATAACAAAAAATTGACTGATAGCTTGTTAAAATATAGTGAACTGGCTGGTGAAAAAATTTGGCCTTTACCCTTAGTAGAGGAGTATAGGGATTTTAATAAAAGTAAGATTGCTGATATCAGAAATATTGCCTCCTCAAAATTGGGCGGGGCAATTACGGCGGCTCTGTTTTTACAGAATTTTATAAAACCAGATGTAGCTTGGGCTCATCTGGATATTGCCGGTGTATCTTATGCCGAAGAACCTTTAAACAGCTATACGCCTATAGGTGGAGTGGGTTTTGGCGTAAGATCCATGTTAGAGTGGCTGGCAGATTTTTAATTATATTTGTTAGCTGCCCAGTCAAAGCCTTTTTCTAAGATTGTTTCTAATATAAGGTGGCTAGTATCAATAATCTCGGATAGTTTTCTTTTTTCGGAGCTATTAAATTTTTTCAAAACAAAATCTTCAGCCGCACCGGTTTGAGGGCCTATTCCCAAGCGGATTCTTTTGAAATCTTTAGATTTTAGATGGTTAATGATTGATTCTAGGCCATTGTGTCCGCCAGCTGAGCGGTTGGTTGATATTCTTATTTTTCCAAAAGGCAGATCTATATCATCATAAACAACTACTAATTCAGTTTTAGAGATTTTGAAAAATTGTTGTAAACTACTGACAGCTTGGCCAGAATTGTTCATATAAGTGAGGGGTTTGGCCAGAATTATTTTTTCGCGGCCAAGATTAAAATCAGTGGTCAGGCTATGACCAGTCTGATGTTTGGTCCATTTGAGCTGTTTTTTTTCAGCTAAAGCATCTACAACTAGCCAGCCAAAATTGTGGCGGGTGTTTTGATACTCTTTATCGGGGTTGCCTAGTCCGACTATTAGTTTCATGGTGTTGTTTTAATTTTTATCTTGGGCGTTTTCGCTTTTGGTAATAATTATTTTTATGGGGCTGCCCATAAAGCCAAATTTATAACGCAGATTATTTTCAAGGAATCTTAAATAAGAATCATGTAAGTCTGCTTTAAAGTTCATCTTCAGTAAGAAAGTCGGTGGGTTAGTTTTTATTTGTTTGAGGGAATAAAGATAAGGATAGTTAGTGCCTTTGCCTCTAGATGGCCGATGTTTTTTGATAGTATCTTTGAGCAAGCGGTTTAGGCCAGTATCGTTAATGGTCTTATTTTTATTTTCATAAACTTCCAAGACAGTCTTTAGTATTTCTTTCATATTCACTTTTTCAGTAGCTGAACAAAATAATATCGGCGCCCAATTTATAAAAGGAAAGTAGCTGTGATAATAATCAATATATTTTTTAGCAGTCTGGGTGTCTTTATCAGGTATAAGGTCCCATTTGTTGGCTATCATGATGATACCGCGACCAGCTGAGGTGGCTTCGTCAATAATATGTTTGTCTTGCCAGCTAAGTTTTTTGGAAACATCGGTTACTATCAGGACAATGTCGGCTTTTTTTAAGCTTAGAGCGCTTTGATCAACGCTTTGCCTTTCAAAAGCATCAACGGGTCTATTTCTTTTGCGGCTCATGCCAGCAGTATCAATCAGAGTGATTCGCTCGCCTTTCCACTCAAAATGGACATCTTGAGAATCGCGAGTAGTGTGAGGTTGTGAGGAAATGATGGCTCGTTTTTCTCCAATCATGGCATTTATGAGCGATGATTTGCCGACATTTGGTTTGCCAATCATAGCCACCTTTATGCCCTTATCTTCCTCAGGCAGGCTTTTTGTTTTTTTGGATTTTTTAATTTTCTTCAGATTATCTACTATAATATCTAAAAGATCGCCACTGCCAATGCCATTACTGGCTGACACAGGGTAGGCTTGGCCTAGGCCTAGTTGATAAAAATTGCCAGTGTCTTGGCGTTGCTTATTATTGTCAGCTTTATTGGCCACCAAGACAGTCAATTTTTTTTGTTTTTTTAGGAGTTGGCTTATTTCTTTGTCAGTCGCCATAATACCAGTCCGAACATCAACTACCATTAGTACCAAATCAGCTTCTTTGATAGCCGTAAAGGCCTGTTCAATTATTTGTTTTTCTATATCATCGCCGGTTTCTTTTTCCAAACCGCCAGTATCAATCAAATAAAAATCTAAATCTTGCCAAGAGCAGATGGCATAATTACGATCGCGGGTCGTGCCTCTAACCGAAGAGGTTAGAGCTTTTTTTTGAGAAATGAGGCGATTAAATAAAGACGATTTGCCAACATTGACTCTACCGACAATGGCTACTTTATATAAATTAGGCATATTTTATTGATTTATTGTAGGAGTGGTTGAGGTGGTAGTACTAGTAGCGGTGGAACTAGCTAGTAGGGAGGGGTCAATAGTAGGGACTATTTGAGCACTCTCATCAATGGCTTGATCCATGCCTAGTATAACTAGGAAATCCAGGGCTTCTAATTTGCCGCTTTGGTCTTTGATATCCCACTTAGAAGCAATAACTGAGCTGGAGTAGTCTAGTGGTACTTGATCTTGGCTTTTAGTTTGAAATATTTTTTCTAGGGATTCTTTGGTTTTAGGCTTAGTATCATTGTAAGTATAAATAGTGGTACTGACCTTATCTTGCGCGGTGGCATTACCGTACTTGATTACATTATACCCCATTTGCGTCAAATAATTAACTGCCTTGATAGCCAAGCCTGGCAAAGCGGTGCCATTTTGTACTACAATCTTGGCTTTTTCCAAGGAAACATTGCCTAAATCAAAGATGTTAAGGATAATTTTTTTTATTTGTTCATAGTTGCCAGTAGTGGGTTGAAGAATATAAGCGCCATCCAAAGCAATGCCGGATTTGAGATATCCGCCTGGCCTGTCATCAATAGATTGAGTGACTATTTTTTGGGTGTTTATATCTTTTAACATGTTTACCAACTTGACTGCCTCCCAGGGCTCTAGGTCAGTCTTGGTGTATTTGGTAAATAGGGAAAATAGACTGCTAATGCGGCCAGGGTTGATAAGAGTGCTAAAAGAGGTAATCTTGTCTTTGGCACTTAGGAGAATTTTTTGCTGTCTTTTAATACGAGCAAAATCAGAGCCTTCACCATTGTTTCCGTGCCTAGAGCGGGCAAAACGTAGGGCAGTTAAGCCATCCATTTCTTGTTCGCCTTCTTTAAAAGAGACTGTTTGCCATTTTTCATCGGCTGTGGGGAATGATTGGTCAACAAAACTTTTTTCAACATTTATATCGACACCACCCAAAGCATCTACCAATCTGATAAAGCCTTCAAAGTCTACGGCTACAAAATAATGTATAGGCATGCCCAAAGCATCAGATACGACTTTTTTTGTAAATTCACCACCGCCTTGATTGTTTTGCAAACCCATGTTGTATAAGGAATTTATTTTTCTATAATCACCTGGCGCAATCGGAACAATCATATCGCGTGGTATAGAAAATAGAGCCGCTTCTTCAGTTGATGGCTTGAAGCTAGCCAGAATAATAGTATCGGTCAGATAGGGACCATCGTGGCCTTCGCCGCCCATGCCTAAGAGCAAGAAATTGATGCGGTCGTCTTTTTCGCCCTTTAAGTGCTGGCCAGAGCTGGAAATGATATTGGCGATTTGGCGGACTATATAATTATTTTTTACGCCGCCTAAAAAACTATTATTGTCAGCCGATACTACGGCGCCTATGGCAGTAAATAAAATTATCAGAAATATAAAAAACCAGGAAAGTTTTTTTCTTTTTCCTGATGGCGATTTGGCCTTGATGGCTGACCAATTAGCCTCAGTTGATAGGGGAGTCTGGCTGACACTAGGCTCAGGGTTTACAGGAAGGTCATTACTCAAATTTATATGTCTTTTTTTAAAATGCATTATTCCAAAATTTTAGTCAAAGTAAAACCCGTTAGAGAAACAGTGTTATTTTAGCTTAGCGCTCATAATAGCTTTGGGCTCAAAGTGGCTTTATAACCAAGCACTGTCCATTGTCCGTTGAAGTTAGTAGCTGGCTCTAACGAGGTGAATCCATTATACTAATAAATACCCTCAAAGTCAAACAGGCCAATTTGGTCAATTTGGCTTGATTTTGCCCATTTTCTTTAGTTGATTTTAATCTAGGCTTTGTGTATAATTATTTTACTATAATACTAATATTAATCATTTTTATATATGTCAGAAACCAAGAAAAAGTCATTGCCAGCTGATAGCCAAACCAACATTGAGAAGCCAGTTGAGCTAGTTGAAGAAATGGATCTGAGCCATTTCTCCGAGGAAGAAACTGGTCCAGTCACAAGTTGGGCCAAAAGATTCGGCTTGCTAGTATTTGAGATAGTCAAGGTAGTTTTGATTTCTCTGGCGATTATTTTGCCCGTGAGATTGTTTTTGGTACAACCATTTTATGTTGAGGGCGCTTCTATGGAGCCAAATTTTCATGCCAGCGATTATTTGATTATTGATGAGTTGTCTTATCGTTTTAACGATCCGCAACGGGGGCAAGTCATAATTTTCAAGAATCCGCGCAATCATCGGGAATATTTTATAAAGCGAGTTATAGGCTTGCCGGGCGAGTCAGTGGAGGTCAAGGCTGGGCGAGTGTTTGTAGATGGCAAAGAGTTGACGGAGGCTTATATTAAAAATTTTTCTATAGATAACTATCCAACTGTCAAATTAGCTGACGGCCAGTATTTTGTTATGGGAGACAATCGCACCAACAGTCTTGACTCCCGACAAATAGGGCCTATCAGTCATGATTCTATAATTGGTCGGGTATGGGTGCGTGGTTGGCCACTAGATAAAATGAACACTTTTAATTTACCAGATTATAATAAATAGACTTTATGTCAGTTAAAAAAAACACTAAGAAGAGTAAACTGCAATTAGTTAAGGGGATGAAGGATATTTTGCCTGATGAGCAGCTATATTGGGATATGGTCCGTACTAAAGTCAAAAGCATAGCTAGGAGCTATGGCTTTTCTCAAATTGATACGCCGATTGTAGAGTCAACTAGTCTATTTAAGAGGGGTGTAGGCGAAGACACTGATGTTGTCAGCAAGGAAATGTATTCTTTCGTGACTGAGGGTGGAGATAAACTGTCTTTGCGTCCAGAAAATACAGCCGGCGTGGTTAGAAGTTATATTGAGCACGGTATGCTAAATTTGCCTCAGCCAGTCAAGTTGTATTACATGGGTCCATTTTTTCGTCATGATAATCCGCAAGCTGGCCGTTATCGTCAATTTTGGCAATTTGGTTTTGAAGTGATTGGCGAGAGCGAACCAGTGATTGACGCTCAGCTAATTGCCATTTCTTTTTATGTTCTCAAAGATTTGGGCTTAGATGTTGAGATACACATCAATAGTGTGGGTGATGATAATTGCCGTCCGCAATATCTCAAAGCACTAAAAAAATATTATCAAGATAGAAAAGACGACTTGTGTCATGACTGCGTTGAGCGCTTAGCTAAAAATCCTCTGCGTATCTTGGATTGCAAAAATAGAAAATGTCAGGCCTTGTCAGAAGAAGCGCCGCAAATAGTTGATCATTTGTGTGAGGCTTGTAAAAATCATTTTATGGCTGTTTTGGAATATTTGGATGAGCTGGACGTAAAATACAATTTAAACCCTCGCATAGTCAGAGGCTTGGATTATTATACTAAGACTGCTTGGGAAATATTTTTGCCATCTAATGAAGAAGGCAAGTTGAACGCACTGGGCGGTGGCGGCCGCTATGATGGTTTAGTAGAGACTCTAGGTGGTCGGCCAACTCCAGCTGTAGGTTTTGCGATTGGCGTAGAACGAGCCATTGCAAAATTGCAAGAAGATAAGATAGCACCAACTCCAGCGCCCGATTTTGATATTTATATTGCCCAGCTAGGAGTGGAAGCCCGCAAAAAAGCCTTAAAGCTTTTTGAAGATTTGCGGCAAGACGGTTTTCAGGTTACAGAAAATATGTCAAAAAAAGGCCTTAAAGATCAGTTAGACATAGCGGATAAACGCGGTACTAAATACACTTTGATTTTAGGGCAAAAAGAAATATCTGATGGTACGGTGCTCATTCGCGATATGGAAAATGGCGTGCAGGAAATAGTGGATTATAACAAAATTAAGAATGAAATCAGGAAAAGGCTGGAGCATAAGGTGACTAAAAATATAAAGTTAAAAAAACCATTATAGGTATATTGTTAATGTATTGACTTTTGGTCTAAAATTTGTCATTATAATATTGATGAATTAGACCATTTTAGGTAAGCATCAATTTATTTTTTAAGATAAAGAACGGAGGTGAATTATAGTGTTGGAGGTCAAAAGAAAGGACGGCGAATCTTTTGAGAGTTTGATCAGGAGATTTACCAAAAAAACCATTCAAAGTGGAAAAATATTGCAAGCCAAGAAAGTAAGGTTTTACACTAAAGAAAAGACCAAAAGAGAATTGAAAGAGAGTGCCCTGAGAAAAAAAGGCATCAATTCTCACCTCGAATACTTAAAGCGTATTGGCAAAATGGAAGAATTCGGGCCAAAGCGCAATAAAAAACGTTAATCTATGTCTCTAGAACAGACTATTGACAATGATTTAAAAGTGGCTTTAAAAGCTAAAGATGAAGTCAAAGTGTCAACTCTGCGTATGCTGAGGAGTGCTTTGAAGAATTTTGCTATTGAGAAGAGAAAAACTAATTTGGAAGATGAAGAGGTCACAGCTGGTATCAAGAGGGAGCTTAAAAAGCGTCAGGATTCCATAGCTTTTTATAAAGAGGCCAAACGCGATGACTTGTTGTCCAGAGAACAACAAGAAGCCGGAATTTTAGCAGCCTATTTACCACCAGAGCTGTCAATTGAGGATGTCAAAAAAATTATTGACGAGGTTATAGCTCAAGGACATCAGGGTTTCGGCCCAGTTATGAAAGAAGTCATGAACCAGAGTAAAGGGCAGGCTGACGGTAAATTGGTCCAGCAATTAGTAAAAGAGAAATTAGGTAGCTAATTTACTTTCCCGCGCCTTGACGTCAACCTTGACGCTAGGCAGGCGAGGCAGGTTAATAATTAAAATTTCAAATCCCATGCAAATCAATAAAAAAATAACTGTTTTGACTTTGTTTATAGCAGCAGTTATTTTTTTGTTTCCCCATATAGTCGGAGCTCAAGCAGATAATTTTGGCATCAATGACTTGGCTAGCGGTGGAGTTAATTTAGGCACCAGACCACTGCGCGAGACTATTGCCGGCATTGTTAATATCTTTCTAGGCTTTTTAGGGATACTAGCTACTTTGATTATACTTTACGGCGGTTACACTTGGATGACAGCCGCTGGCGAAAAAGATAAGATAGATAAAGCCAAAAAAATTATTATTAACGGCGTTATCGGCTTGGTCATTATTTTGACTTCTTATGCCATTGCCCGTTTTGTGATTACCGGTAGCTGGCGGGGGATTTTTACTGGTGGTACTGGTGATGAGAATCCAATAGGCTATGTCGGCGGTGTAGGTGTGGGCGGGGGCGCTCTAGAGAGCCATTATCCAGCTAGAAATGCTACAGATATTCCTCGCAATACCAATATTTATGTGACTTTTAAAGAACCAATGGATGTTGGCTATATAGTGACTGATACAGGCTGTAGCGTTGATTGTGAAGCTCGTAGCGGATATATTGATATTTATGAAGATGGTGGCGATACGGCTATTACTGGCGCCAATTTGTTAGTGACTTATAATCCAGCTGATCCCACAGTATTTCAATTTAATCCTTATGGCAACAGCCTAACTGATCATTTGGGTAGAGATAATGATGAAGTTAAATATCGGGTTGATTTGGGAGACTTATATACTCAGGCTGGCACCCAAGCTTTTCCGCTTAAGGGTGGCTATAGCTGGTATTTTACTGTTAGTAATGTGATTGATCTGACGCCGCCAACAGTTCGTTCGGTTCAACCAGTCAATGCCTCTATTGATAATTCTAGAAATAGCATTGTGCAAATGAATTTTTCTGAAGCGGTCAACCCCATGATGGCGGTTGGTACTTATCCTGGTTTTACTAATATTACTGTATCTGGTTTGTCTGGTGTTTTAAATGGTGATTATCTCATTTCCAATCAATACCAGACTGTAGAATTTATGACAGACACATTGTGCGGGGAGAACTCTTGTGGTCAGGAAGTTTATTGTTTGCCTCAAGATCAGGTTATTACTGGGGTTGTTACTAATGCTATCCAAGATATGGCTGGTAATACTCTAGATTGTGGTACTAGTTGTAATGGGGCTAATTACCAATGGTTTTTTAGCACTAATAATGAGATTGACTTATCCGCCCCGCAAATTTCTAGCATGCAGAGCGCCACTAATGCTTCTTTGGTAGATCCGATAGAAGTTACTTTTAATAGGCCACTTTTATCCAGCTCAATTAATTCAGACAATATACAGTTAGCTGATAGTTCGGGATTAATCAATTATGAAACTGGACTTAAAGACGGCAACATTGTCAGGATTTATCATGATAAATTTGATGGCTTAACAGATTATTGGCCGACTTTAAACTCAAGTATTAAAGATAATCTACAAAATTGCTGGTATATCTGCCAGTGTTCTGATCCGACTGGCCTTTCTTGCCAGTGCACTAATAATGATCCGACTATTGGTACTAATTGTCCTGGTGATAATTGTGCTACAGATTAATTAAAAATTTATTAAAATAAAAATATACAAATGGCCAGATTTTTATCCATCATTGCTAGTACTCTTTTACTTTTTGGGTTAGAAGCTAATAGAGTATTAGCTCAAGATAATTTTGGCATCAATGATTTTGCCAGTGGCGGCGTTAATTTGGGTACTAGGCCGCTTCGAGAGACTATTGCTGGTATAGTTAATATCGGCCTAGGCTTTTTAGGAATTCTGGCCGTGCTCTTGATACTATATGGTGGTTATATCTGGATGACCTCTCAAGGCAATAGTGAAAAAGTTCAGCGCGCTAAGATGATTATTATTAGCGCGATTATCGGCTTGGTTATTATTTTGACAGCTTACGCTGTTTCTAGATTTATTTTAACTTCATTATATAACAACACAGTACCAGTTGGCAGTGGCACCGAAGAACCTCCTATACCGCCGGACTTAGATGATTGTCCAGAACCAGATGATCCTAATACACCAATTATTTGTTCTATTAGCCGTATTTCTGGTCCAGCTGGCGTTGATTTAAAAATTTATGGTTACCATTTTGATACTAATACTAGCGATGATATTATCGGTGAGGTAACAATAGGCGGACAAGTAGCCGAGGTAGTTGAATGCGGTGGTGACCCTATGTGGGAAGCAACTTGGGTAAAAGTCAAAGTACCAGGTACACTAGGAGAAGGGCTTTATGGTTTGACACTGAGTAATGATTTAGAAATTCCTAGTATAGAAAATCCGCATTTTAATTTTAACGTCATTCCAGGCACAACTGGGCCGATTATTGATTGCCTTAGGCCAGATACAAGCGCGGCTGGCGCTTTACCAATGCCAGTAGTAGTTGAAGGTAGTGGTTTTGGCACAGCCGCTGGCAATGTGTCTATGCTTGGTGTTAGCGGCGGTAGCAATGTTACTTTAAATAACACTGATTTAAATGTTGATACAGCCACTTGGTCTGAAACTAATATTAATTTCACTGTTCCGGTAAATGCTCTAGCTAGTTATGTGACGGTAGAAGTAGGGGGAATTTCTGATAAAGAATTTTTCTATGTTACTTGCAATGAAACCGAAGCGTCTAGTTGTTCGGCTTCATCTAATTGTTGTAGCAGTAGCATGTGTTTAGAATCAAGTGTGTGCGCGGCTGGTTCAAGTAGAGTTCCACATATTGACTATATTTCCCCTGACAATGGCACGGCTGGCAATCTAATCACTATTTTTGGTTCTAATTTTGGTGCCAATGAGGCTAATGGCGGTGTAGTAACCTTTGATTTAGCCGGAGGCGGCACGATTATTGGGCAGAATCCTAGTGGCATAAATCCCGCTTGCGGTGATACTTGGACTAATGATTATATTATAATGGCCATACCTGGTGGAGTAGCCACTACTGGTCAAGTGACAATAACCCAGGATCCAATTGATGGCGGACAAACTAGTGATAATAGCGTTGCCTTTTCAGAAAATGGCATAGTTCGACCAGGCATCTGCTCTTTAAGTAGTCCTAGTGGTAGTTATGGCGACGACATTACTGTTAATGGTTTAAACTTTACAGCTAATCCTGTCCCTGATAGAGCTTTTTTTGGTAATACGCCTAGTTATGACACTAGCGTTTCAAACACTATACTTGCTCAAGCTGAAGTGCCTAATGTGATTGGTCAGCTGGGCATGATGATGGAAACAGCTGATAATGAAGAAAGCAATCTTGTCCCATTTGCCGCTTTGTCGGTTTCTAGCGATAGACCAGTAATAAATAGTATTTCTGGTGTGAATGATGAGGCTCGCGGCCCAGTCGGGCAATATATTACCATTATGGGGGCTAATTTTGGCACTAGCCAAGGACGAGTGGTTTTTGATTCTAATGGTGTTAATCAAGATGGTGACTTTGATTTTCCGTCAGTTTGTACTACTAATTTTTGGCGTGACGACAGGATTATTGTCAAAGTTCCAGCCAATGCGGACTGGATCTTGAATAACGCTTACCCAGTAATGGTTATTAGAAATACTGATGGTGCCCAAAGCGTTGATTATAATTTTCAGATTACTAGCGGCCGACCTGGGCCACAGATTTGCGACATGGAGCCAGACAATGGCGCGCCTGGCACGCTAGTTAATTTTTATGGTGAGAATTTTGGTAATGGTGGTCAAGTAATTTTTTATGAAAATCAAGCTATTGTTAATACCCCTACTTTTTGGACAGACAATGAGATAATTGGCGCCGCTGTCCCTAATGATGCCACAACCGGATTGGCCCATGTTGAAGATAGCGAGGGCAATCCTAGTAATGGTATACCATTTAGTGTCGGCTCTTGCGCAGATACAGCTTATTGTATAGACACTTACGGGGAAGGTAATCTGTGTTGTCCCAGCAATGCTGGCAATGTTTGTTCTCTTGGTTCAACTTGTGAGACAGGTAATTCCTGCTCTTATACTTGGCGGATAACAACTGAAACAGATAAACTAGCAGTAGAGAATGTGTGGCCAGATTGTAATGGCGCCTGCACTAATTCTTTGGTTGAAGTGGAATTTAATCATGAGATTAATTGGGGCACTGTTGGCGTGGTGGCCGCTGACTTTAATATCGTTAATTCTAGTGGCAATGACATTGCTAGCGGTATTATTACTCAAGTATCCCCAGTAAGATTAAGAATTGAATACACGGGTGATTTGGAACGTAATCAAACCTATACTGTGACTGTGCCCAACACTTTTACGGACACACCATATGGATATACTTTAGATGAGCCCTATATTTGGACATTTGAAACGGGCAGTGATCATTGTATTATTAGTGGTGCTGAGGTGACACCAAATTCTTGGACTTCTGAGGCTACCAATGATGTAACTCCTTTTACCATTAGTGCTATGGCTGATAGTCCTAGTTGCGGCCTAGCACCAGTTTATTGCGCTAATTGTACCTATGATTGGTCCTTGAGTAATCCAACAGTAGCTTCTATTCCAGCACCATCATTGAATCAGACTGTTCAAGTTACTACCATTTTGCCTAGTGGCGAGAATTCCACTAGAGTTAGCGGCACTATTACTGATAATAGCGTGAGTCCAGCACCCAGTTTTTCTAGCTACGGCATTTTAAATGTTGATATAGCTGAAGTTGTACCCAGCAATCTTACGGCCACTATTAGGCCAGATTGTGCGATTTTGTGTACCAATGCTTTGATAGAAGTTAGTTTTAATAACGACCTAGATCCAACTACTGTGACTAGTCTGAATTTCATGATGTATGACAATCTTGATCCCGCACACAATATAGTTACTGACTTAACTCTGAGTGGCGATAGGATAGTGACTATGGAGCATGAAGATTTTCAATCAGGCCACAGCTATGTAGTCAGTCTGTCGGAAAATATCATGGATATGGGTACTAATCATTTAGTTGGCGGTGATACTTTCCCATTTGCAGTGGGCGGCGAAGAGTGTGAAATAACCGGCGTGGAAGTTTTGCCAGCAGACTTTGTAGCTGAGGCCGCCAGTCAAGATATTGGCTATAGGGCTCAGCCTATGAGTAATAGTGTCAGTTGCGGGCCTATACCTGTCTATTGTGATAATTGTAGCTATGATTGGAGCTCAACTGTGCTAGCAACAGCTGATATTAGCTCTGTTAATGCCATTGGTGATGAAGCAGTAGTAACCACTGGTCCACTAGTTGCGACTGGTGATAATACTCGAATATACGCTACTGTGGATGATAATGGTACCTCGTTTACGAATTATGGTGATTTAAGTATTAATCTAGATACAACTCCGCCGATTAGCTATGCTACGCCATTTATTGTCAGTTATGAGCCATTGGGCACGGGGATTTGTACCAATATAGCTCCGTCTATTCAGTTTAGTGAGATAATGAATACGGATAGCGTAAAAAATAATGTTAAATTATATGAGGCCTGTACTACTGATCCTAGCGGCTGGTGTGAAGTAGCTGGTAAATTTAGTTTTAGTGCTATTGATTATAATGATGATGGCCATAAAGGAACTAAAGCGGTATTTTATTCTAATGATTTGCTGACTACCAATACTATTCATTGGGTAGTTTTGACTAACCCAACGCTTATTATCAGTAGTCATAATATACAGCTTAATACTGGGGTTTTGCCAACAGCACCTGTGGGCGGAGTAGGTTGGGAATTTACTACTACAGATCATATTTGTCAGATCCATCACACTATCATTAGCCCTGACCCAGATTTATTTACTTGTGCTTTGCGTAATGACTGTGAGGGGGATGTCCCAGCGGCCGGTGCTGGCAATCAGCATGAATATACAGCTTATGTCTATGATATACGTGGCAATGAGCTTAATGGTAACTTTATGACCTTTGCTTGGTCAGTGGACAACGCCTTACTTACATTGACAGCCTCACCTAATTTGGGGAGTACTTATGCCACCGCTAGTAACACCAATGGCACGAGTGTTATGAGTGTGAGGGTAGCTAGCACCGAGGATAACAGTTCAGCTAGCGATACTTCTAAAGTTGATTTGTTTCTGTGTCAAAATCCTTGGCCCAATGTAACAGATTTTCCTTGGCGAGAAAACACTTTTAATTTTTCCACGTATTATTGCCAAGATACTGGTTTACCAAATTCGGTTAGTTTGCCTTTCTTGATATATCCGCCGGTAGCAAATGCACCAGCACCTACAGGAGTCATGACGGAGTATATATTTACCATTATGTCGCTAGCTTCAGCTGATAGCGATTTGAATCAACATTTAGGTAGTTTGGCTTTTAATAGTTCACAATCATCAGACATTGTCAGCAAAGAACCTAGTGTATGGTGGCGAAAAGTATCAGCTTTATTTGGTATAAATGAAGCTAAGAGCCAAGTTCCCTTGTGTGCGCCAGCAGCGCCCACTAATTTGGCAGTGACCAGTGTTGATGAAACTCATATTAGTTTGAGTTGGCAAAGAGCTGATAGATATGCGACAGAGTTTATAATAGAACGTCGTCAAACCGGCGTAGAATTGAATTTCTCTGAAATTGTTACTCTGCCAAGCACAACCACAAGCTATAATGATACAGATGTTGTGCCAGGAGGAGCTTATGAATACCGGGTTTGGTCTTATAGCAGTACCTGCGATAGTGGTTATACGAGTGTTTATTCCTCTAATACTATCAGTGTTACGGCTACTTCTAATGAAGCGAGCGTAGATATTATTGCTATTCGGGTAATGCCCAACCGTCAGCATCTATCAATTAGTGATTGGTTTAAAAAGTTTGCGCCCAATCCTAATGAAAACGGCACGCTTACCCAGGTGGATGGTTATGAAGCATTGCAAGTAGGGGCTACCACCTATATTGCGGCTACTAATATTGATCCAACACTGACGCCAGCTCGTATCTATACTAATGTTTATATTATTGCTCATAATATCGGAGCTGGGGTAAAGACGGTGGATATTTATAATCAGCTAATTAGCAATTTTTCTTTGAATATCAATATTATACCCGACAACAATGTCTGTAATGGCGATGTAAGTATTAGTTGTACAAATGATTACGACTGTCCGGGAGATGATTGGTGCCAGTCGCAAGGTTTGAAACTTCGTCGCGATACTAAGCGTTTGGGTGACTTGGTTAATGTAATGTCAAAAATAGAGGATTATGGACAAGCGCATAAAGCTTGCCGTAACAATAGCTTGATTGCCTGCACTAGAGATACTGATTGTCCGGGTACTGGTATTGGTCGTTGCCAACCAAGCTATCCATCCCTTACAGCAGGGTCATTTATACCTGGTATGTCAAATAGTACCTGGCCTTCTTGGTCTAATCCTTTATCCACGGTTTTGGGTTCGCCCTTACCCACAGATCCTATTAATAAGTTTAATGGCTGTGATGCTGACGCTGATCCAAATACTTGTTGGGATGCAACTAATTTAGATTTTACTTGTCCACTTAACTCCTCAATTTATTTGTATAGGTCCACGGATTCCAATCGTAGTTATTATCTGGGAGCCAATTTTGAGTATGATTTACAAGCTCAATTTGGTGTGACTTTTGCTAATAACTTATATCCTGATGGTGGGGTTGAAGATATAATTTATCCTGATTATGGCTTAACTACATCTCCTCTAAGTGCAGATTTGGGGGCCTACTGCCAGGCTAGTAGTATTTCCGGTCAAGGCATAGGTGGAGTGGCCCGTTGCGGCAATGGCATAATTGATAGTAATTATTGCAGTGATCCGCTTTATACTACTCAGACAAGTTGTCTAACTAATGGCGCGCGGTGGGTGGCCATTGAAGAATGTGATATTGCTTCCTTTAACGATAATATTTGTTCAGACACTTTAGGCGATTATAATTGGTGGAACAATCAATCAATTGGCTGTAATCTGCCGGGTACTATTGATGCCGCCGGTGCTTTAATTGAATGCACCTGGTATGATCCTGAGCCGCCACTGACAGTTCAAGAGTGTGGCGGTTATTGCGGTGATACTATTATTCAGCCTTTTTATGAAGGCTGTGAAGGCACTCGCTTTGATGGTACTTACACTTGTGCTAATACTTTAATACGGCCTACCTGTGGTCCAGGTTGTCAGCCAATTTGCACTGATGGCGGGACCACTTATCCAGCTGCTTCCTGCAATGATGGCATTTGGACCGAAGGCGTAGAGCAGTGTGACTCAACAGCTAATCCTAATGGACTGAGCGGTTGGGATTGTAGTAGCGGCGGTAATATTAGCTGTGATTCTTCTTGCCATAGAGTTTGTTCGGCTGGCACAGCTTATGATGGAGCTTGCGGCAATGGCATTTTGGAGAGCCCAGAACAATGCGATTATTTAGGTTATGTGGCGCCTCCGCCAGCTAATTCTAGTGTTAGTAATTCTTATGGTTGTAATATAAATTGTACTTTTGATACTCAGTACTGCGGTAACAGTATTTTGGAAACGCAGTATCAGGAAGTTTGTGAAGCTACTTTATATCAAGCTCCAGAAACTTCTCGGTCCAACCGTTTTGCTCAGTATTCTTGTCGTATGAGCGGTATTTATACCTACAATGGGTATGATTATGGGGCTTGTACAGCAACTCAGGGTGGTTGGTGCGGTGATGGTGCTTTGCAGGCTGGGGCCACTGAACAGTGTGATCCAGGTAATCCTTGGTCCACACCAGCTATAGCGCCTTCTTATTCTCAACCATTGCCACCAGATTCTAGTATTAGTAACCAATATGCTTGCCGCTCCGATTGTCATGGCAGTACTGGCGGTTATTGTGGTGACGGTGACGCTCAGACTCAGTATGGTGAAATTTGCGACGGCACTGATTATCCTACTCGGCCCAGTCCAGTTGATTCTGGTCCGCAGGATACTTATGTTTGTCTTACTAGTGGGCCATATGCTTGTGTCAGCAATGATCCAACTGGCGGTTATTGCGGTGATGGAAATATTGATACTTTGTTTGGGGAAACTTGCGATGTGGCTACTTGGGGTGATCCTTATTATCCTTGGCCGCGGACTAGAACCACAGAAGCTCTAACACAATTTTTCTCTTCAGATGCTCGTCAATATGAATGCAATAGTTGTATTAATAGCGGTGGTTATTGCGGTGATGGAATCATACAGAGTTATGAAGATTGTGACACTGGTTTTGATCCAGCCATAGAGATTGAAAAGAACGTGGATTTAGTTTATGTTTTTGATATGTCCGGCAGCATGGTGGGAGATGCTACAACTTTGTGTACAGCCACTCAAGCTGTGGCTGATGATTTAGACACTAATCATCCGGAAATAGATTATCGTATAACTATTTATGTTTTAGGTGATAGTGATGGCACAGCCTCAATTACCCCTACGACGGCTGACGATATTGTTAGTTTATTTTCTGGTTTTTCTATAGATGATGGTACAGGGGTAACTTGGGGTGAACATGCGCAGGAAGTTTTTAGTGCTTTATATACTAATTGTCGTCTTCATACTAATTCTGGGGATTATCCACATGTTCGTTATTTGAGTTTTTATGACAATGATACCAATGAGATTGCCGGCGGCGTGAGTATTAATGGTGACAGTGCTTATGGTGAATCATGCAATGACAGTGATGGTATAAATGATGCAGATCAATTTGCTGGTCGTTTGGAGAACTGGGGTTATGGTATTGATGAAATAGTTAATAATTATAGGTGGCGTAATGATTATCATAGAGTAATTATACCGGTGAGTGATGAAGCGGCTTATTGTGGCGGCAATGCAACTATATATGGCAATGAAAATTACGATGGTTCTGCTACTTTGCCTGATGTTTTGACAGCCGCTGTTTCATCTGCTAATTCATCTGATCCCAAAGTTCATATCAGTCCAGTGTTAAGAAGATGGAGTCCATTATTTCCTATTGGCCAGGCTTTGGCAGATGATACTGGCGGGTTATTCACCAGTGACGTCAGTGGTTGGGCTGCTCATGTTATTAATGTTATCAACTCTACTTTTTGTGATGGTAATGGTGATAAATTTATGGATTGTACTATGCCAGAATAATTCAAATAAATTATTTAAGTTAAAAATAAACTATGTTTGATGATTTGAAAGGTGATAATAAACCGGCGGCTATAGCTTCTGTGGCAAGCGGACAGCCGTCAGTTTCAACACCAGTCAAGCCAGCGACTAATCCCGCTGATGATATTTTTGGTAATGTTGATCCAGCTCCTAAGATTAATCCTACTGTTTTTGGCCAGGACAGGCCTAGCGCAGTGCAGTTGGGCAAAATAAAGCCAGTTTCTCAAACTAGCGCTCCCCAAGTTAGACCGCCAGTGTCCACGCCACCGCCAATAGCCACTCCCCGGGATCAATTAATGATGGAAGAGGACAACATCGGTGGTCCTAAAAAATTTATTATTGCCGGAGCAGTGGTATTGTTGATCTTAGTGGTAGCTGGTATTGTGTATTTTTTTGTAAAGCGCGGTAATAATACCAACCAGCCAGCACCAGAGCTTAATCAAAACACTAATCTAAATGTTAATACCAACCAGCCGCCAGTAAATATGGATAATACTAACGAAGAGGCTGTTATAAATGAAGCTGATGATGATTTTGATGGCTTACCAACCGCCGAAGAAATAAATTTGGGCACCAACCCCTATGAACCAGATAGTGATAATGATGGAGTTTTTGATCAGGATGAAGTGCAAATTTATAAAACTAATCCTTTAAGAGATGATTCAGACCAAGATGAATTGAGTGATTATCAAGAAATTTTTATGTGGCATAGCGATCCCAGTAAGCCAGATACCGATGGCGATAGTTTCAATGATGGCGTGGAAGTAAAAAACGGCTATAATCCACTAGGCCGCGGCTTGATAGAGGATGCACCGGCAGGCACTTTTAATTTAGAGGCTAATATAAACACTAATCAAGCTACTAGCACTAATCAAAATACTAACCAATAATTTTTATGTTTGACAAACCAAGAGACAATAATAATTCTAATCAGTTGAATGGCAATCAACTCGGCCAGCAGTCAAATGGTGCCAGTAGCACTGGGCTAAACTTAAAAAATGGTGCAAATACACCTACGGCCGAAGTAGATGTGCACGCTATGCCCAAAAAATTCTTACCGCAAGGACCGAAATCAAGCGGAGGATCCTGGGGCAAGATTGTTTTGACTATTATTGGTGTTTTAGTAGTGGTGGGGGCGGTCGCCGCCGGAGTTTATTGGTATATTAACAGACCACAGACACCGGCTCCCCAAAACAACAATCAGCCACCAGTGGTTAATCAAAATACCAACGTCAACATAAATCAACCAGCCAATAACAATGCTAACGTTGATAACAATGATAATCAAAATACCAATGTCAACGCCAATGTAAACACTAATTTGAATATTAATACTAACGTTAATACCAACACTAGTTCGCCTGATGATAATATTGATGCTGATAATGATTCTCTAACCTACAATGAAGAAGCGACTTTTGGCACTAACCCCAACAATGATGATACAGATCGCGATGGTTATAAAGATGGGGCAGAAATAAAAAATTTATACAGTCCATTATTGAGCAACCAAACACTTATTGATTCTGGGTTGGTTACAAATTTTATGAATGATATGTTTGGCTATAGTGTTTATAGGCCTACGGCTTGGTTGGCTCAGGCTTTGGGGGAGGATTTGGGCACAGTCACTATTTTACCAGATTCAGAGAGTGGTGAATTTTTCACAATTATAGCTAGAGCTAATACTAAAAAATTGACTTTAAGCCAAGCTCGCAATGAAGTTAGTGATATTTTACCAATTAATATCGGCATGGTTAATTATACTTTGGCTAAAAAGCCAGCTTTGCGATCAGGTGATCAGACTAAAGTGCTTATGGTTACTGATGATTATATTTACGTGATTAGCCATAATATTGGTTTATCAGGCCAAAGCGGTTTTTCTACGACTTTTGATATGATGCTGGGTAGTTTCAAACTACTTAAGGATATTAAGATCCCCACAAACTAATGCTTAAGTTGATTGATGTTAATAAGCGGGGAGAAACAGTCGATTTTACTTTCTTGGGTAGTTTGGAAAAAGTTTTACGTCGTCGTTTTAGATTGACTAAGAGAATTTCAATAGCTATGGTGACTGCTGGTGAGATGCGTCGTCTTAATCGAGTTTATCGCCATAAGGATAAGATTACAGATGTATTATCTTTTCCCTTTAAAACTAAGGATTTTTTGGGTGAAGTAGTCATTTGTATGCCGCAGGCTAGACGCCAGGCCAAGCAGAACAAACATAGTCTTAAAGCCGAATTGAAGTTTTTGACTGTACATGGAATTTTGCATCTCTTGGGCTATGATCATGAGCTTGGTGCCAGCGCCGAAGCTAGACAAGATAAAATGCAAACGGAAATATTAGAATTATTGTAAGCTTATGGGTTATACATTATGGCAGAGTTTTAAGCACGCCGGCCGAGGCTTGAAAATCGTTGTTAAGACAGAAAAAAATTTTAAGATTCAATTATTGGCCGCTATATTAGTGCTAGTGGCGGCTTGGTATCGGCATTTGGAAGAGAAACAAATACTTATTTTATTATTGGTTATGTCTCTGGTATTATGCTTGGAGATTGTCAATTCAGCCGTAGAACGTCTGGTGGATATTTTAGCGCCACGCACTCATAACTTTGCCAAAGAAATTAAAGATTTGTTGGCGGCCATGGTGCTTTTGGCTAGTATTTTTGCCGTAATCATTGGGTTTATAGTTTTTATTTAGAGATTATTTGGCAAATACCAATAATTTAGTTATAATTAATAATTATAAGCAGTAATTAATGGCAAACAGCAAAGACATTATCACCGGTTTGGACATTGGCAGCAAAAATGTTCGTATTGTAATGGGGCAGAGATTAGCCGACGGACGTTTAAACATTATTGGCGCGGCTGAGAGTCCAGCTGAGGGCATTAGCCGAGGAAGCATCACTTCAATTGAGGATGCTGTTTCTTCTATTTCTGAGACTATTGAGAAATGTGAGCGGATGACTGGCCTTAGAGTTGACAAAATGGTAGTTGGTATATCTGGCGCTCACATTAAGACAGTTAGTAGTAAGGGTGTAGTCGCTGTAGCCAAGGCCAATGAGCAAGTAGAGGATTCGGATGTAGAGAGAGCACTAGAGGTAGCTGAGAGCACTACTACTTTGCCCAACTATGAAATTCTTCATGTTTTGCCGATTAGTTATAATTTGGACGACCAGAAAGGTATAAAAGAACCTCAAGGCATGACTGGTGTGCGTCTAGAAGTAGAAACTCAGGTAGTGATGGCCCTGTCAGCTCAAGTTAAGAATCTAACTAAGTGTATTTACCGCACGGGTGTAGATATTGATTATATTGTTTTCTCTATATTAGCTACCGCCGAAGCCGTGCTTACCCATAAACAAAAAGAACTAGGCGTAGCTGTAGTTAATTTGGGCGCTTCTACAACATCACTGGTTGTTTTTGAAGAAGGCAATATTATGCATACGGCGGTCTTGCCAGTTGGTGCGGGCCATCTTACCAATGATTTAGCCATTGGGCTCAAGACTTCAGTAGAAGTGGCTGAAGCTGTCAAAATTGATAATGCCCAGGCCCTTAGCGAATCTATTTCTAAGCGGGAAGAAGTTGACCTTCACAAATATTCGGAAGAAGAAAAGAAGGGCTCTTATGTTTATAAAAAAGATATTGCTGAGATTTGTGAAGCGCGCATGGAAGAAATATTCAGTATGGTCAATGATGAGCTCAAGAAGATTGACCGCAATGGTAAGTTACCGGCAGGCGTAATTCTGACTGGTGGCGGCGCTAAATTATCATTAGTAGTGGATTTGGCAAAAAATATTTTTGAACTGCCGGTTTTTTTGGGATTGCCCACTACTCACAATTTTGCCATTGATAAATTGAATGATTTAGAATATACTACAGCCCTAGGCTTAGTTATGTGGGCTGATAAAAATATCAATAGTCATGGAGGAATCTTGTCAGGCTTTTCTGGTGTGAATCAAGGCGCTGACAAATTGAAACGTTGGTTAAAAAATCTATGGCCATCATCATAAGTTATTAATATTAGCTTTTTAATTGGATAAGCAATGCAGAAAAAGAACATAAAAGAAGTAGTACCACCGGTAGAAACTTTTGCTAACATAAAAGTAGTTGGCGTGGGTGGTTCTGGCAATTCAGCCATCAATCGCATGGTCTCTTCTAAAATAAGAGGCGTAGATTTTATCGCTATAAATACTGACGCTCAGGCTTTGCACCATTCTATTGCCCCGACCAAAATTCATATAGGCAAAAGTACTACCAGAGGTTTGGGTGCTGGTATGAACCCGGAACTTGGTTTAAAAAGCGCCGAAGAAAATGAAACAGATATTGTTGAATATTTGACTGGCGCTGACATGGTGTTTATCACTTGCGGATTAGGCGGCGGTACTGGCACTGGAGCGGCTCCGCTTATTGCTGATTTGGCTCGGCAGTCAGGAGCTTTGACAGTGGCTGTTGTTACTAAGCCTTTTACTTTTGAAGGCGTTCAGCGTCGGGAAATTGCCGAAAGAGGCCTAGAACATCTGATGGATAAGGTAGATACTATTATTACTATACCCAATGATAGGCTCTTGCAAATTATTGACAAGAAGACTTCCCTAATAGATGCTTTTGCTATTGTTGATGAAGTTTTAAAACAAGGCGTCCAAGGCATCTCAGAAGTAATCACTGTGCCGGGTTTAGTCAACGTGGACTTTGCTGATGTTAAGGCTATTATGAAGCAGGCTGGCTCAGCCTTGATGGGCATTGGCAGTGCTAGCGGTGAAAATCGAGCTCGTGATGCCGCTAAAGCCGCTATTGATAGTCCGCTTTTAGATTTATCTATCAATGGGGCTACTGGGGTTTTGTTTACTATTTCTGGCAGTGCTGATTTATCAATGTTTGAAGTCAATGAAGCCGCCGAAGTTATTACTGCTAATTGTGATCCAGAAGCAAAGATTATATTTGGCGCAGTGATTGATGAGTCTTTAGGCGATCAGGTTAAAGTGACGGTTATTGCCACTGGGTTTAAAGGCGCGGCTGATGAAGTCAAGTCTCGGCAGTCTATTCCTCAGTCAGGCATGACTTATAGCGAGACTTTTGCTAAAAAAGCTGAAGAAAGGACAATAAAGCGGGCTTTTGAGAAAACCAAAGCGGAAGAAGTTGAACCAGTTATAGATATTCCTAAAACCAAAGAGGAAGAAGAGCTTGATATCCCAGCTTTTTTAAGGAAAAAATTAAAGGATCGTTAATAGATCATAATGAATTGTCCGGTTTGTAATTATCGTGACACCAAGGTAGTGGACTCTCGCTTGAGTGGCGAGGGTTTTAGTATTAGGCGGCGTCGTGTTTGTGAAAAATGCGAGTTTCGTTTTTCTACTTTGGAAGAATTGGAAATTTTGGATTTGATAGTGATTAAGCGTGACGGGCGCCGCGAGAATTATAACAAAGATAAATTGATTAAGGGCATTAGGACTTCTTTGGAGAAACGGCCTTATCGCGAAGATGATTTTCAAAAATTAGTAAGAGCCATAGAAAGGGATATTCAGAAAAAAGCTACTACCGAAATAACTTCTCGTGAATTAGGGGAGATTCTTATGAAACGACTCAAAGGTTTTGATGAAGTGGCCTATATACGCTATGCCTCTGTTTATCGGTCTTTTAAGGATGCCCAGACCTTCCAAAAAGAATTAACTAGTCTGCTAAAAAAGAGAAAAGCTAGTAAATAATAGGTAGTTTGCCAGTTTTATTTTTCCGTGATAAAATAATCAGACTTTGATACTTCTACACTTGAAGCTACGAAGCATATTAACAATCCAATCAGGGAAGGGAGGTGTAAGTCCTCCACAGTCCTAGCTACGGTAAGCCTTCGGTATAATCCGAGGGACGAGTCCGACACCTGAGATTTATTCTTTTTCCTAAGGAGAGAAGGAGTAGTTTGTTATAGACTTTGGCCTCTAATAAGCTAAATTTTGCTCCTCTTAGCGCGGGGAGTTTTTTAATATAACAATTTTATGAGCAGAAAAAAATTATTGAGTCTGTTTCTAGCAGTTTGGTTAATACTTAGTCCTCAGGTGATTTTGGCGGACAATGAGAATACAGTCACTTATTTACAGAACCAAACGCCTAATCATTGGATTACCCAATCTCTGGCCGCGTCTGGAGTGAGTAGTCTTGATATTAGCTATATTGATTATCAATCTACAGATTTGATGACAGTTATTAAAAATATCTTGGTTTTAAGCGCCACTGGCCATCAAGATCAGGCGACTTATAATGATTTAGTGAATCGTCTAAATACTAATTTTAATAATGGCCAATTAGGTTCGCCGGAACTTTTAAATGATGATTTTTGGGGGCTGATGGCTTTGGCTTCAATCAAGAAGACCGATAATAGTGAAGATATAAAAAATTTTATTTTAAGCCACCAGAATCAGGATGGCGGCTGGAGCTGGTCAGTAAGCGGTCAATCGGATAGCAATGATACAGCCGCGGCTATTATGGCACTCTTAGATTTTGGCCTAAATAAAGATTCTGTAGCTATAGTCAATGCTTTAAATTATTTAAAGTTACAGCAAAATAGCGATGGTGGTTTTGCTTATGAAGTTGCTAGTCAGTCAGATGGGGCTTCTACTGCTTGGGTTGTAAGTGTTTTAAATAAAATTCAGATTAATCCAGTTACTTGGAGCCAAGGCGACAATAATCCTCTTAGTTTTTTAAATAGTTTGAAGCAATCGGATGGTTCTTTTTTGTGGTTACCAACCGATAGCCAAAGTTCAGCTATAGTGACAGCCTATTCACTAGTGGCTCTGTCTGGTAAATTTTATCCAATAGCTTATTTATCATTGTCTAACCCCACACCGACAGTAACTGGCCACAGCCTACGCATTGAAGGGCCTAGTAGCACTATTTGTCGGGCCAATAGCTTGGAAGCCTCCAATGTCTTGGAGCTTTTAAGAGTAGCGGCTCAGACTTGTGGCTTTGAGTATCAGGTTACGGACACAGCTTACGGCCCTTATGTTTCTAGTATTGATGGCATTAGCGGCCAAGGCACTAGCGGCTGGCAATATTGGGTGGACTGGCAGAGCGCTATGGTAGCGGCGGGAGATTATCAGCTCACTGGTCATGAGGAAGTGCTTTGGGGTTATGGCGCTTGGCCGACTTATCCGACTAAGCTGGAATTAGACAGTGAACACGTGTCGTCAGGAGCCAGTGTTGTTGCGCGTACTAAGTATTATGATGGCAGTACTTGGCAGGCTTGGCCGCAAGCTAGTGTTCATTTTGGTGATCAAACTTATGAGAGTGATAGTAATGGACAACTCAATATTACTTTAACTGCAGACGGGGTGTATCCGATTTGGGCTGAAGCTGATATTAGCCATGTCAGAAGTGATAAGGCATATCTAACAGTCGGCAGTGGCGTTTCACAAGCAGTGGATCTGGTGGTCAATATTCCAAGTAGCGGCGGTAGCGATGAGGACCGTATAGCTTTTTCAGTCAGTCAATCAAATATAAATTTTGGTGATTTGCGGGCCGGCCAATCAGCAGAGTCCATACTTAGTTTGACCAATACCGGCAATGTGCCAATTCATGTTGAGGCTAGTGTTTTGGGGGACAAAGTATTTACTGATTCTACTAAGTTAAATCAATTAACTTGGCCAGAATTTAATTTGAGTTTGAATAGTGGCAATTCTCAACCTTTAACCGTGGGTTTATCCTTGCCTAGTAATACTACTAGCACTGGGCAAAAGACAGGACAACTGATATTTTGGGCGAGCCGCTAAACTTATATGAAATTTTTAAAAATTATTATTTTTTTAGGCTTGTCTTTTCCTTTATTTACGCAGGCAATTGGTTTATCAGTTAAGCCTTCATCTTTGGATTTGGTTTTGCCGAGCATACATAGTAAAGATTTGGTCATTACCAACATTTCCTCAGAACCCATAACAGTTAATATTTCCGCCGATGATTTTGTAAGTTATATTACAGTCAGCCCTAATGAGCTCAGGCTTTTGCCCGATGAATCAAGCCGAGTAAAAATTATGGCTAATTTTAATGGTGTTAGGTCTGGGGTAGAGCAGACTAATATTTCTATAATTAGCCGAGCCGTAGATCCCCGCAGTTTTAATGCCGCTTCAGGAATCAAAATACCCTTGACTATAAATATTGTAAAAAAATATTGGCAATGGTCGGGGGAAATGATATTTTTAGCAGTATTTTTTGCCTTATTGATGCTTATTTTGTCAGCCCAGCTTGTTTTCTTGATATTTAAGGCTAAAGCGAAACGATCAAAGTGGCTGCCCATTAATTTTTTAAAGATTTATCGTCAACAATTTTGGCACAAACTTAAAAAAAGATTTTTTAAATAACAATTTAACTAATTGCCATTTTTTTGTTATAATAGAAAAATAGTAATAAATTATCAATAATTATCTATGACAGAACAAGAATTAGGGCAGATTATTAAGGAAAATAAGGAGACCTTGCAAAGTTTAGATAAAAGGCTCCACAAAATTGAGAAAAATTTTACTTGGAACACTATCTTTGGTTTTGTTAAAGCCGTGATTATTGCCGCCCCGATTATTTTTGGTATTATTTATTTTACCCCAATTTTAAAAGATTACGTAAGGATTTTTGAACCGATAGTCAAAACTATCCAATTAGGCGCTGGCAATTTCGTCAGTGGCAACAAAACTAATCAAACTGATGTTAATAATATTGTTGGTTCTTTTTGTAACGCTGAAGCTAGAGAAGCTTTGGCCAGGGATTTGTGTAAGTAATCATATATTTAGTTAATTTTTAATAATACAAGTATATGCGTAAGACTTTGGCAATTATTATTGTTAGCACTGTCTTAGGCGGCTTATTTGGTTCTTATATAACGGTTACGGCTTTAGATAGGTTGCCTTGGGCTCATAACAATAATTTTCAAACTGTTATTAGTAAAAAAGTAGTGGAGACTCAGGAGTCAGCTGTGATTGATGTGGTTAAAAAAGCCAGCCCATCAGTAGTATCGGTGGTCATAAAAAAAGATGTGACTATCAATAATTATCAAGTGGATCCTTTTTTCCAAAATTTTTTTAATAATTGGCCTTTTCTTAACAATGCGCCTAATCCTACGCCTCAACCTCAACAGGGACAGACCCCAAACTGGCAAAAAGTTGGCGGTGGCACAGGTTTTATTATTTCCGCTGATGGCTTGATTTTGACTAACAAGCATGTGGTTAGTGACGATAGCGCCCACTATTCAGTCATACTCAATGATGGCAAAGAATATGAGGCTAAAGTAATTGGTACGGATTTATTCAATGATGTTGGTGTCTTAAAAATAGACGCTAAAAATTTGCCAATCGTAGAGTTTGGTGATTCTGATAAGCTGGTTATTGGTCAAAGTGTTATAGCTATTGGCAATGCTTTGGCTGAATTTAGTAATACAGTGACTACTGGGGTAGTGTCCGGTATTGGCCGCAGTATTGTAGCGGCTAGCGGCCCGGGTAGTTCCGAGAAACTAGAAGATGTTATACAGACCGATGCCGCTATCAATCCAGGCAATTCTGGCGGGCCACTGCTTAACTTGTCGGGGCAAGTCATTGGTATTAATACAGCTATTTCTGATCAAGGGCAGTCAATTGGTTTTGCTATACCTATTAATACGGTTAAATCAGTCATTGATAGTGTAAAACAAAATGGTGAGATTGTTCGCCCTTATTTAGGTGTAAGATACATAATGCTTACCTCAGACATTGTCCAAAAAAGTAATATTTCTGTTAGTGATGGAGCATTGATTGTTCAGGGCGATACAGCTCAAGATTTAGCTATTACTCCCGGTTCTCCGGCCGATAAGGCAGGTTTAGCGGCTAATGATGTTATTTTAGAATTTAATGGTAAAAAATTAAATAAGGATTATGATTTGTCCAAGGCCATGAGCCAAGCTAAGCCTGGTGATCAGGTAACACTAAAAATTTTGTCCAAAGGTGAGACTAAAGAGCTAGAAGTTACTTTGGAACAATATAAACAGTAAATTATCAATGGCTGAAGAATTAAAAGACGATATCAAAGATTTATCTTCCAAAATTAAACGAGCAATCGTTGGTCTTAAGTTAGATGATAAAGCCGCTCGGCTGGCTGAGCTAAAAATCCAGATGTCCCAGCCTGACTTTTGGCAGGATCAATCTCGGGCTAGAGACATTAGCTCGCAAGCCAGCGTCCTAGATAACAAAATCAATATTTGGAAAAATTTAGCCCAGCGTCTTCATTATTTGGAAACGTTATCAGTTGATAAGGATGCCGGTGATTTGGCGGCAGATTTGCAAAAAGATTTGTCTCAGCTGGAGCTTGATTATGAGAGGTTGTCTCAAGAACTTTGGTTGCAAGGTAAATATGATGCTTCCCCGGCTATAGTTACTATTAATGCTGGTGCCGGCGGTGTGGATGCCCAAGACTGGGCCCAGATGCTAGAGCGCATGTATTTAAGGTTTGCTGAGAAAAATAGTTGGGCAGTAAATTATTTATCTCGCTCGGTTGGTGGAGAGGCCGGCATCAAGAGTGCAACTTTTGAGGTGAGGGGGGAATATGCTTATGGTTATTTAAAAAATGAGGCCGGCGTTCATCGTCTAGTGAGATTATCGCCTTATGATTCTGATCATGCTCGGCATACTTCTTTTGCCATGGTAGAAGTTCTGCCAGAACTGCTGGAAGTAGATATTAGTATTAAAGAGGAAGATTTAAAAATAGAAACTTTCCGGGCTTCCGGTCACGGCGGTCAGGCCGTCAACAAGACTGACTCGGCTGTGCGCATTATTCATTTACCAACAGGTTTAGTGGCTGCTTGCCAAAATGAGCGCTCACAGATGCAAAACAAAAAGCAGGCTTTGCTTTACTTACAAAGTAAGGTACAGCGTTACTACGAGGTGGAGAAGGAAGAAGAGAAAAAGGCTTTAAAAGGGGAATACACTGAAGCAGCCTGGGGCAATCAAATCCGGTCTTATGTTATCCACCCTTACAAATTAGTCAAAGACCATCGCACGAATTATGAATCTAGTGATACGGATAGTGTTTTGGCCGGAGACCTTATGCCTTTTATTAAGAGTAATTTGGAAAAATCAGTAGCTGATAGTAATTAGATGTGGTATAATTATTTAATATGTTTGAGCATTTGACGCCAAGTGTAATAGATACTAAAACAAAAAATAAGCTAGCTAATTTTAAGATTTATTTATCAGTTTTACTAGCCGTTGTTTTTGTCTTTATTTTTGCCTTATCCATAGGTCAAGGGCCAGCGGGCATGGCTCAAGAAGAAAAGTTGGCTAAACTCATAGCCACTGTCAGCGTTGACCCTAGTGATAAAAAAGTAGTTTTGGGCGCCAAAGATATTTCCGTGTTTGATTGGGTTGTAGATACTGAGCAAAATGGGATGGGCCTGAATAAAATCAAAATTTACATTAATGGCCTTTATAACCCCGAGATCTTAGAAGATTTGACACTGTACCACAACGAAGAACCACTTTTTGCCAATAAACAAGTGGATGCTCAGGGCAACATTTATTTTGAATTAGAAAATTATATCCTACCAATCGGACAGAATCATTTTAGTTTATTTTTGGCTAACACTGATAACTTGTCCACAACTAATGTTTTTAGGTTCAGCCTACTTGATGCGGCTAGCTTGTCTTTGTTCTATCAAGAACACAAGTTTATGCCTCAAGGCCAGTGGCCGCTTCAGAGTGGCCTAGTATCAGCCGCCGACAGTGGTCAGATTCTAGCTTTTAGCAATTCGGCTGATCAAGAATTTGTAATCACTAGTGATTTACCACAACGGGTAGCTAGCTTTACTCTGGCGGCCGATAGCGAAATGGTGGATGTTAATCATATAGATATTAGTTTAACAGGGCCTGATGTAGATGGCGCGCAATTTGTTTTGATATCCGATAAAAAATTATTAGGGCAGACTCAAGTCAAGGATGGCCACTTGTCTTTTGACTTGGCTAGACCCATTGCTTTATCTATCAAGAATTTAAGCAATATTGAACTGCATGCTTTTGGTTTGCCCCAAGGTGACTACGAATTTGCTTTGGATAAAGTTAGTGGTCTGGGTTTTTACTCTGGCGTAGAGGTGGGCTTACGGCAAGCTATAAAATTGAGTCAAGCTAGGGCCGAAGGATTTTTCCCAGAGTTTAGCGCCGGTAAATTGAATACCAAATTAATTAATGGCTCAAATGAGCTTTATGATTTGCAAGTGATAGCTCGGGGTCGCGAGGAATTAAAGATTTATAAACTAACTTGGCTCTTAGAACCACAAAATGTCAATTTAGATAAAGCGGAAATAAAAGTAAACAATGAGATATATATTGCCGATATTAATATTTCAGGTAATAAGATAATCGTCAAAGCCAACTGGGCTAAGCCAATTATTGTCAAAAACATTGGTACTGACATTAAACTTATATTACAAACTAGTGGCGTAAAGGACAAAGCTAGTATTAAGACTTATTTATTATCAGATGAAACTGAGCTGGCTGATCAGGCCCAAGCTAATATTTTGTGGGCGGCTGAAGAAAAATTATACAATGGCTACAAGCTACCATTTTTGCCACTGGTGCCAAATGTTTTAAGCAACTAGACAAAAGCGGATTTTTCCGCTTAAATATAGATAGCGATCAAGAAAAGCGATGGCGATGAGCAAGAGTAAATGGTTTTTACTGGCTAGTCTTATTTTTTTAGGTGTGGATTTTTTTGCGCCTGATTTTTTTGTTAATCCGAAAAATCAGGATTTTTTGTGGGGTGATTTTTATACCTTTAGCGGCCAGATTGTAAGTATTGATAAAAAGTTGGATGGCTGGAACCTGATTTTTCGGCCAGAGGGCTTAGCCAATTTTTCCGGCAAGATTTTAATCTATACGCCGCTTTATCCGGAGTATGATTATGACGATGTGCTACAGATAAAATGTCGTCTTAATCAGCCTGGGCCTCTAGCTGATGAGGCTGGCAAAATTTTTGCTTATGACAAGTATTTAGCCAAAGATGATATTTGGGCTATGTGTTTTCGTCCGCAAATAAAATTAATTGGCCAAAACAAAGATCTTGGTTATTATCTGTCTCAAGTGCGCAATTATTTTTGGCATAACTTGGATGATTATTTGGTGGAGCCGGCCTCTTCGCTAGCCAAAGCCACGCTACTAGGGGCCCAGCGGGAATTCAGCCCAGAGCTTAGATCAATTTTTTCTAAAGTGGGGCTAAGCCATATAATTGCTATTTCCGGTTCGCACATGGTGATTATTGTTTGGTTGATACAGAGTTTGCTTTTGTCTTTTGGTTTGCGGCGGCAGTCGGTTTTTGTTTTTTTGCTAATTACTCTGGTTTTTTATTTGGCGCTCATTAATTGGCTACCGTCAGCTCTGCGCTCTTGCCTGATGGTCATGATTACTCTTTTTGGTCCGTTTTTGGGGCGGGCCAGCTTGTCTGTTTATAGTTTAGTATTAGTGGCGGATGTTTTAGCTATTGCTAATCCATATTTGCTTCGCTATGATTTGGGTTTTGAATTGTCATTTTTGTCAGTCCTGGGTTTGATTTTTTATAGCCGATATTTGGAAAATATTTTTTCGCGGTTGCCAGATGTTTTTAAAATTCGGGAAGTTTTAGCCACTACCTTGGCGGCCCAGTTTTTTATCTGGCCACTGATAACCTATAATTTTGGGATTTTGTCGGTGATTTCACCTCTAGCCAATTTTTTGATTTTGCCGCTAGCTACTCTGATTTTAATTTTTGGGTTTATCTTGGCTATTTTTGGCTACTGGCCACTACTAGGCCAACTGGCCGCCTGGCCACTTTTTATTTTATTTAAAATAATGGTGGAAGTAGGGGAGTGGCTGTCTCACGTGCCCTATGCTTATTTAAACATCAACAGTTTTTCGGGTGAGTATTTAGTTTTTAGTTATATATTTTTGATTTTATTTACTTTCATCCTAAAGCCGCAAGACCATGAATAATCAGTATTGTCATTCTGGAGTCTCGCAAAGCGAGACGATAGAATCTACGGGCATGTATTGAAGTTTTAGATTCTATCGCATCCCCAGCCGCTCGCGAGCAGCTGGGTTCGCTCCAGAATGACGTTATAAAAATATATGAATAGATTTAAAATAATTTTCATTTTGATAGCTGGCTTATGGCTCATACTTTTTTGTAGCCTTCAGGCTAAAGATAAAAACTTGGCTGTTAATTTTTTGGATGTAGGCCAAGCTGATGCTATTTTACTGCGTACGCCTCAGGGTACTAATATCTTGATTGATGGCGGAGCTGATAATAATTTGCTTTATCAGGTGAGTGAACATTTGCCCTGGTGGGACAGGACTATTGACTATGTTATAATTAGCCATTTCCATGATGACCACTATTCTGGATTAATAGAGCTCACGCGTAAATATAATATAAAAAATATTATTATACCTAAAGTAAGTGGGGATAGCCCGCTTTATAATGCTTGGCAACAAGCCGTATCGACAGAGCATTTGAAAGTAGAGGAGGCAGTGATTGGTCAAAAATATGATTTAGGTCAAGGCATTAATTGGCAAATACTTATGGCTCAGGATGGTGAACCAAAAGATCTTAACCAGAGTTCCGTAGTAGTCAAGGTTTCAGCAGGGACTGTTGATTTTTTACTAATGGGCGACTTGCCTAGTAGCGAGGAAGCAGAGCTCTTACAATCAGGTTTTGATTTGTCGGCGGAAATACTAAAAGTCGGCCATCATGGCAGTAAATATTCTTCTTCTGATGAGTTTTTGGCTACAGTAAATCCGGATTTGTGCGTGATTGAGTCTGGTAAAGACAATAAATTTGGCCACCCGCATCAAGAAACGATTGATAGGCTAGAAAAAGTGGGTTGTGATATTAAAAATACCCAATATAATGGCACGATTTCGGTTTTTAGTGATGGTTATAAGTGGTGGGTAAAATAATCCCCTCCAACTCCCCCTTTGACCCCACTCCGTTACGCTTCGCGGGGCGCAGCAAGGGGGCTTTAACTCCTCCCCTGTTAAGGGGAGGCTGGGAGGGGTTGGTTGATTTTTGCCCATAATTTGCTAAAATTAATACGACCGTTGAGTCCCAGTAAGGCTCGGTGTCAACGATCCTCTGTAAGGGATATTTCTTGAAAAAAGAGGTTTTCTTTATCCCAAACAGCATGTGACGCCGAGTTTTCGGGGTAACGGTGTGTGGTCAAGTCAGGCGCAAGCCAGCTGACAGGGGACCTTGCAGGTTCCCAGGGAGGTTTCCCATCATGAAACGTCGTCGCGGTTTCCAGCAGGTCGCCAAGAAGAAGGCCAACGAGATCAAGAAGAAGGGCGCCAAGATCGCCGCCGGCGCCATGACCCTGAACGGGAACGTGAGGCAGTAGAGCGTCCGCTTGACGTGAACTGCTATATCCCTCTGGGGTCGCCGACGAGGGCGCACAGTCGCTGTGCGCCCTCCAATCATTTCATTTTTCAAGCTAAATTGGCTTGTTTTTTATTTGTTAAATTATAAGGTATTGACAGGCACGGGTTAAATGTTATAGTATAAAGTGTTTTGTGAGCTTGCGGCCAGATCTGGTCCGTAGGCTCTTGGTAGGCCCTTTTCATAGAGAAAGGAGCGTATAGTTTCTGGGTTGTGAGTCCTGTTGTAACCCATGGCGTGTGTGACATCTGTGTCGGACAATCTCCACGTGGTAGGAGGGAGAACCGTATGAGGGTCTTCCGAAGATCCGCGCTGCTGGTGGCAGCGCTCGTGGCGATGCTGCTGCTCGCTGTCGGGATGACGGCTATGGCAGCGGATCAGAAGGTTTCCCTGAGCGACGTGCAGATCAGCGCGGTCATGCCTTCGACGGCGACGACGTTCATCACGATGCCGAACGCGACGCTGACGACGGCGACGGTGGTCAACGAAGCGACGAGTATGCCGCCGAACGAGGGTACCATGTGTACCAGGTCGTACGACCGTGCTGCCGGTGGAATCTACGCCGGCTACAGCGACCGCTACTTCAACTACCACTTCGGCCCGATCACGATGACGATGGCCTCGGCGGCGATCTCCATGTCTCGCGGCGTGGAACAGCCGGCGATGGACAACAACACCATCAACATGATGGCCTCGGCGGCGGATGCGACCTACATCTACGACTCGGCGCAGCTGTCGACCGACGTGAACCTCCCGGCCAACGCCGCCCGCTATGCGGTAACGCCGGCGACGGTCGCGATCCTGTGGTGGAATTCCGACGACGTGGCGTTGATCACGAAGCACACGGCGATCACCGGCATGGCAACGAGCCTGGGGCACACCAGCCGTGATGCCGTTGCCCTTTTCCAGGGCTACTCCGACGCGACCGCGACGACCACGGCCATCCACAACTACGCCGGGACCCAGCTCGGCGAGATACGAGGCCTTCGGGCCTAATCCCATCCGAGGTTTCCGGGATGATCGGGAGACAAAACAGGCGGCCAAACGCCTAACTCCCTGCCCATAAGGGCTCCCATAACCATCGGTCCGAGGGGGGCTGTCCATCAGGACGGCCCCTTCTTCTTTTTGCTTGATTTTTCCTTTTTTTTAACCTATAATAAAGGCATTAAGTCATTAATTTTAAAAATTTTTATGGCAGACAATAAACCAAAAATCCTTTTAATAGAGGATGAAGAGATGTTGGCCAATATGTACGAGGTCAAGTTTGGCAATGAAGGATTTGAATTACACAAGGCCCCGGACGGCGCCCAAGGTTTGGAGCTGGCCAAAAGCGTTAAGCCAGATTTTATCTTGTTAGATATAATTATGCCCAAGATGGATGGTTTTTCAGTGCTCAAAGTTCTAAAAGGCGATCCCATTACCAAAGATATTCCCGTAATACTACTCACCAATCTTGGTCAAGATGAAGATATAGAGCGCGGCAAGCAATTAGGCGCAGTCGGCTATTTGGTAAAAGCCAATATTACTCCAGCGGAAGTCGTGGACGCTGTTAAAAAAGAAATGGCCAAAATTAAGAAATAATTTTTAAAAGGTTAACTTATATGGATTTTAAGAAAGAGAGAACTTATGTAATGATCAAGCCAGACGGCGTCAAGAAAGGTTTGATTGGCGAGGTTATCAGGCGTTTTGAACAGCGCGATTTAAAAATCGTGGCTTTGGAAATGTTTCAGCCAACTACCAAACAGATTGATGACCATTATCCCAAAGACGAGGCCTGGATTCGGCGCTTGGGTCAAAAGACTTTGACCACTTATGCTAAATATGGAGTTAGTGCCGAAAAAGAATTAGGAACCGATGATGAATTAAAGATTGGCCAAATGGTCCGCGGCTGGCTTATAGATTATATGACTTCAGCGCCATTAGTGCGTATGGTAGTTGAGGGCGTGCACGCAGTTGATATGGTTAGAAAAATTTGTGGTGTGACTCTTCCTAATATGGCTGATATGGGTACTATTCGCGGTGACTATTCAGCTGATTCGCCGGCTGTGGCCAATACTGAAAAGCGAGCAGTTATGAACCTAGTCCATGCCTCAGAAACACCTGAGGAAGCTCAGCATGAAATAGAGCATTGGTTTGGTGACCGCAAAGTTATTTTTGATTATAAGCGTTTTGCAGAATAGATATAAGATTGTTTAGCTGCCCAGCCCCTCGCGAGGGGCTGGGCGCTTTGTTTTCTTGTGCTATTTTGTAAGATTTGCTATATTGAAAATAGAGCTCTTTAACTTTGGGACAATATGTAACTCTACAACAATACTTATAGGGAGCTTTATATTGGCCGGAGCTGTGGCTGTTGGCTTGCGAGCACCCACCTGTGTGAACAGGGGTATAACATATTCCAAAGATGGGCTCATAGTCATCTAATCAGTAACCAAAATCAAAGATGCTGAAGTGTGACTAGCAAAAAGGTGTTTTATTTGTTGGCCAGCAACGATACAAACGCCTTTTTGTTTTTTATTTAGAATTTAAAAAACCCCGCGTCAGACGCGGGGTAAGAAGATGGTTTAGTTTAGACAGTGCTTTTCTTTTTTAGCTTGTTCAAGGTTTTTATACAAGAAGTACAAACTTTTAGGCGTTCAGTGCCGATTTTTTTTCTTTGTAAATTAATACTCATACTGCGACGGCTAGCAATATTGGAGTGGGAGCGGCTGTTACCAACAACAGCGCTACGATTACAAATTTGGCAGATTTTGGCCATACGTTTGATTTTTTCTGATTAATTAAGCTATAATAACCTATACAGCGTTTCATCATGCTAACATAAAATATTATTTTTGTCAAAGGCGCGCTTAAGATGCGGCCCAATATATACTATGCTTATACAAAGTCTATTTTCTAGCCCCCAGATGTTTCTTATCTTGGTTTTGGCTATTATTTATGCCCTAACTATTCATGAATTTTCCCATGCGCTGGCCGCTAGCTATCTAGGGGATGATACTGCCAAGTACAATGGACGCTTGAGCCTCAACCCTTTGATGCATATGGAGGTCTTTGGCACCTTGATGCTACTATTTGCTGGTTTTGGTTGGGGTAAGCCAGTGCCTGTCAATGTTTATAACTTGCGTTTTAAGCGCTGGGGCGAAGCCTTGGTAGCTTTGGCCGGACCTTTATCCAATTTTTTGAGTGTAATTTTGTTTATTTTAGTTATTCGTCTTTTTATTGGCTTTGTATCACCCGACAGCCTGGTTTTCATTTTTTTAATGTATTTAATAATGGTTAATTTAATTTTGGGGGTTTTTAACCTTATTCCTATTCCGCCCTTGGATGGCTCCAAACTATTGTTTGCTATTTTGCCGTATCGTTTTGATGATTTTAAGCAAAAATTAGCGGTCAATGGCCCTTGGGTTTTGCTAGCCTTGATTTTGATAGATAATTTTAGCAATATCAATATTTTTGGGCGGATTTATGATTTTTTTATCAATTTAGTGCAATTTTTTCTATAAAATATATTTAAGATAAACTAGCCCGCCTCGCCCTGCAAATGCAGTGGTGGGCGGGTTTTTTAGTTAAGGCTATTGACAAATTTTATACTTGGTGTAGTGTTTATAGGTATACTATGCGTTTGCACCTTGCTTCGACACCTAGAGGTACACAGCTACTCGCCGCCTTCCTACGGGAAGGCATTCTTCAACAAGGAGGTTTTGCCCTATCAAGCCGGTTTAGAGGACGTGCTTACCGGTCCTACAACACGGTAGGTATCCACAGTGGTGGGTATTGGGGGCTTGTCCGGCGTTCACGCTGGATCGTACTGAACTGTTCGAAAATCGCTAGGTGTTTCTCAGATTTCTGCGGAAAAAGGCCGGCATAGTCGGCTTAGCATGGCAAGATCCGCGGGGGACCGATCATCCAATTGTGTCCCTCGTGATACGCCCTCTGCCCGCATGGGGCCCTGGACCGTTCAGGGCCCCCCTTTTTTTGTTTAAAATTATTTGCCCGCAAGGGCTTGACAAAATCTATATTTAATGTATAATATAATATCTGACCATATTGGTCATCTGTTCCTTTGCTAACACCACAGCTCTATGGCGAGCTCATCGCTGAAAAACAGCAGCCGTCCTACCTAGGGTGGCAAAGAGATTCGCCTTATCAGCTGTTGCGCTGTTTGGCCGCGGGAACGACCGTTCCTGCGCCCCCGGGGGTTCTTCCATCTGATCGTGCTACTCGCCCAAGCACTAAGATGGATCCCCCCGGGCTTTTCTTTTTATTTTAAAACTATTGACAACATTTCGTTTTTTATATAAAATAGATAATTGTGTAAAAACACTTGGTACTTT
>Ga0074199_1000515_pt1 | contig 57547 bp, 55 predicted proteins | sample EPASupsiteSAE347_FD_64528 | JGI IMG/M metagenome (GOLD analysis project Ga0074199, IMG submission 64528) | Bioremediated contaminated groundwater from EPA Superfund site, New Mexico - Sample SAE3-47 | ecosystem: Environmental > Aquatic > Deep subsurface > Groundwater > Contaminated ... | reverse complement strand
TCAGGTTGATAGATTTGTTTTTTAGCAACTCAATTTTATCACAATCTGGTGAGGAGTTATATTTTTTTATGTCAGAAATATCCCGTTATTATGCGGACTGTGGCGTTTTGCAAACGCCTACAAAACAAAATAATTAGGAGGAGATGCAATGAGCAGAATAGTAAAAATATTTGATACCACCCTTCGAGATGGGGAACAGTCACCAGGTTGCAGTATGAACCTGAAAGAAAAATTAGAGATGGCGAAACAACTCGAACGTCTGAGAATTGACGTCATTGAAGCCGGATTTGCCATTGCATCTCCTGGTGATTTTGAGTCTGTTCAACTGGTTGCCAATGAGATTAAAAATGCCACGGTTGCCAGTCTGGCCCGTAGTACCGAAAAAGATATCAGCACCGCCTATGAAGCCTTAAAAGGTGCTGTTAACCCCCGAATTCATTACTTTTTGGCAACCTCGGATATTCATATGGAATACAAACTGCGGATGTCCCCGGAAGCAGTGCTGGAAAAAGCCATTGCGATGGCAAAATTTGCCCGAAACCTTTGCGGTGAAGTTGAATTCTCTGCTGAAGATGCCTCCCGGACCCGACCGGAATTCTTATATCAGGTACTGGAAGGGGTTATCAATCAAGGGGTTACCATTGTTAACGTCCCGGATACGGTGGGCTATACCACCCCCGGTGAATATTTTAAATTCATTGAAGGCATTCGGAACAATGTACCAAACATCGATAAGGCCACCATATCGGTCCATGTTCATGATGATCTGGGGCTGGGTGTGGCCAACTCGTTGGCAGCCATTCAGGCCGGTGCCGGCCAGGTGGAATGTACGGTTAACGGCATTGGTGAACGGGCCGGAAATGCCGCCCTGGAAGAAATTGTTATGGCTCTTAAAACCCGACACGATATTTACCAGGTAGATACTAATATCGACACCACCCAAATCTATCGGTCCAGCCGCTTGTTATCTAAGTTGACGGGGGTTCGGGTACAGCCTAATAAGGCCATTGTCGGTGAAAATGCCTTTGCCCATGAATCAGGCATCCATCAGCACGGCATGATGGCCAATCGCGAAACCTATGAAATTATGACGCCGGAATCGATCGGCTTAAAAGAAACCAAAATGGTACTGGGTAAACACTCTGGTAAACATGCCTTTGTGGATAAACTGACCTCCCTCGGCTATACCTTAAGCGACGAAGAGGTGCTGGATTTATTCAATCAGTTCAAGGTTCTGGCCGATAAGAAAAAAGTCATTTCGGACAAAGATATTCTGGCGCTGGTCGAACAAAAACAATTGGCAATTCCCGAAGTTTACTCGCTGGACCGGTTTGTCATCAGTACCGGTAATACCATTTCCACTGCCGCTACCATCAGGTTGCGGAAGAACGGCGATCTCATCGAAGGGGTATCCCTGGCAGACGGACCTATCAGTGCCGGGTTTAAAGCCATCAGTGAATTGGTTGACTGTGTGTTGACCCTGATTGATTATGGGGTTACCGCAGTCACCGACGGTACTGATGCCCAGGGTGAAGCACAGGTGAAAATATCTGATGGTACCCATGTGTACCATGGCCGGGGATTGAGCACCGACATCATCGATGCCAGCTTGAAAGCTTATGTTGACGCCGTAAACCAGATGCTTTACATAAAAGACAGTCAAAGCATAGAAACCCAGGAACAAGCAAGTTCAAAACCGTGATAAGGGGGGAATTGGAATGTCAGAAAAAATATTAGTCTTTGATTCAACCCTCAGAGATGGGGCCCAGGCCGAAGGAATTTCCTTCTCTGTGGAAGACAAAATCCGTGTAGTGGAAACCCTGGATAAAATGGGGATTGATTATATTGAAGCCGGAAACCCTGGCTCCAACCCAAAAGACATCGAGTTTTTTAATCGCATCAAAGGCATCCGCCTTAATCATGCCAAGCTGGTCGCCTTTGGCAGCACCCGACGGGGTGGCATTGCCGTTGAGGATGACGCCAATTTAAAGGCCATTCTTGAAACAGAGACCCCGGGGGTAGCCATTTTTGGAAAAAGCTGGACTTTCCACATCACTGATATCATCAAAACCACCCTGGCCGAAAATCTGAAAATGATTGAAGAAACGATGGCCTATCTCAAGGCCCAGGGAAAGGATGTAACCTTTGATGCCGAGCATTTCTTTGATGGCTATAAGAATGACCCGGTCTATGCCATCGAAGCCCTTCTGGCTGCCCAGCAAGGGGGGGCCGATTGTTTGGCCCTTTGTGACACCAACGGTGGCACCCTGTCTTATGAAATTCAGGAAATTGTCACCGATGTCCGTCAGAAATTGCGGATTCCCTTGGGGATCCATTGCCATAACGACAGCGGTCTGGCCGTGGCCAACTCGCTGATGGCCGTCCATGCCGGCGCCCGTCAGGTTCAGGGAACCTTCCTGGGCTATGGCGAACGCTGCGGAAACGCCAATCTGGCCACCATTATTCCCAATCTGCAGTTAAAAATGGGGTTCCGTTGTTTGGCCGATGCGGAGCTTTCCAAACTCACATCCTCGGCAATTCGGATTGCCGAGATTTCCAATTATGCCCTCACCGGTCGTGAACCCTTTGTGGGAAAATCAGCCTTCGCCCACAAGGGCGGTATGCATATCGACGCCGTCATGAAAAACCCGGCATCCTTCGAGCATGTATCGCCAGAGGCGGTTGGAAACGAACGACGGATTTTAATGTCTGAGGTTTCCGGCCGCAGCACCATTATTCAGCTGATCAACGAGGTCGACCCGAGCCTGACCAAGAAATCCGACGAAACCACCCGGGTGATGGATCGCATCAAAGAGCTGGAATACCAGGGTTATCAGTTTGAAGGGGCCGAAAGCAGCGTCAAATTGCTGATCCGCAAAGAGCTGGGGATGCACAAACCATTTTTCACCCTGGAAGATTTTAAAACCATTGGTGAACAAACTCACACCAAGGAAGCCCTCAGTTCCTCCGCGGTGGTGAAAATCAATGTCGACGGTCAGTCGGAAATCAATGCCGCTGAAGGGGATGGTCCGGTCAATGCATTAGATAAGGCCCTCAGAAAAGCGCTGGAAGTCTTTTACCCCAAGATCAGTGAGGTTCGCCTGACCGACTTTAAGGTTCGGGTCATCGATTCCAAATCGGCCACCGCCTCCAAGGTCCGGGTTCTGATTGAAAGCTCCGACGGCGTGGACATCTGGACCAACGTCGGCGTTTCCACCGATATCATCGAAGCCAGTCTGATCGCTCTGATCGACTCCATCGAGTATAAGCTTTTAAGCGATGAGGAACGCGAGCAACAATAGCATTAATGTTACCAACAGAACTATTATTAGCTAAAATCATAACCCAAATGAAAACCGACAGCGAAGCTCAGGGTAGTTTCACAATTGCCGAAATGTTATTTACTCGGAAGGAGATGAGTGGCATTGGGAATGACAATGACTCAGAAAATATTAGCAGCCCATGCAGGTTTAAAAGAGGTAAAAGCAGGAGATTTAATCGTAGCCAACCTGGACCTCGTTCTAGGAAACGATATTACCGCGCCGGTGGCCATTAATGTCTTTGCCGGCATTAATGCAAAAACCGTGTTTGATAAAGATAAGGTGGTTCTGGTACCAGACCACTTTGCACCAAATAAGGATATTAAAGCCGCCGAGCAATGCAAAAAACTAAGAACCTTTGCCGGCGAACATGAGATCAGCAACTATTTTGAAATTGGCGAAATGGGCATTGAACACGCCCTGCTGCCGGAAAAAGGACTGGTGGTCACCGGCAATTTAGTCATTGGTGCCGATTCCCATACCTGTACCTATGGGGCGTTGGGAGCCTTCGCCACCGGCGTGGGCAGTACCGATATGGCTGCCGGGATGGCTACCGGTAAAGCCTGGTTTAAAGTACCCACCGCCATTAAAATTGTACTAACCGGAAAACTGAACAAGTATGTATCCGGGAAAGACGTGATTCTGCATATCATCGGGATGATCGGCGTGGATGGCGCCTTGTACCAATCCATGGAATTCGTGGGCGACGGTATTGCCAACCTCACCATGGACGACCGTTTTGCGATTGCCAATATGGCGATTGAAGCCGGCGCCAAAAACGGTATCTTTATGGTGGATGAACAGACCCTTGAATACGTCAAAGATCATTCTGATAAAGAATACACCGTTTATCCCGCCGATGAGGACGCTGAATACACGCGCACCATCGAAATTGATTTATCAGCCATCAAATCGACGGTTGCTTTCCCATTTTTGCCAGAAAACACCAGAACCACTGACCAGATCACCGAAGCCATTGTCATCGATCAGGTCGTCATCGGCTCATGCACTAATGGCCGTCTTTCTGACTTTTCAAAAGCAGCCAAAATTTTTGAAGGCCGAAAGGTTGCCAAAGGGGTTCGGGTTCTGATAATACCGGCGACTCAAAAGATCTATCTTCAATGTATGGAACTGGGCTACTTCAAAACCTTTATCGAAGCAGGTGCTACTATCAGCACCCCCACCTGCGGTCCCTGCATCGGCGGGCATATGGGGATCCTGGCCGCCGGGGAACGCTGCGTTGCCACCACTAACCGAAATTTTGTGGGACGAATGGGTCATGTGGACTCAGAAGTCTATCTGACCAACCCGGAGGTGGCCGCCGCCTCGGCTATTCTAGGCCGGATTGCCGACCCCACCGAGTTATAGGAAAGGAACGCACACATGAAAACACAAGGAAAAGTATTCAGATACGGAAACAACGTTGACACTGACGTTATCATACCGGCACGTTATCTCAGTTCCAGTGACTCTGAGGAACTGGCCCAACATTGTCTGGAAGATATCGACGCTGATTTTATCAAAAATGTCAAACCTGGGGATATCATCGTGGCAGACAAAAATTTTGGCTGCGGCTCATCCCGGGAACATGCCCCCATCGCCATTAAGGCCGCCGGGGTGTCCTGTGTGATTGCTGCCGACTTTGCCCGGATCTTCTACCGCAATGCCATCAATATCGGGCTACCGATTCTGGAATGTCCGGAAGCTGTCGCCGGGATTGAAGCCGGTGACGAGGTGGCAGTCGATTTCGATACCGGAACCATCACCAACCTCACCCAAAACACCAGTTACCAGGGACAGGCCTTTCCCGAGTTTATACAAAAAATTATCGCTGCCGGTGGCCTGGTCAGCAGCATTAATAAAAATCTATGAAAATTGCGGTTTACTAAAATAACCTAGTAATTGTTGGTTCGCAGGGGCGGTTATTAACCACCCCCAAATGCGATTCAATTTAAAAGAAAACCTACAATTACTAAATTAATTTAACGAGGAGAATACTATGGATTATAAAATAGCAGTGATTCCCGGAGACGGAATCGGCCCTGAAATTGTCGGGGCCAGTATCAAAGTTTTAGATAAAATTGCTGAAAAATTCAACCATACCTTCAATTATACCGAAGTTTTGGCCGGCGGCGCCGCCATTGATGCCTGTGACAACCCGCTGCCCCAGGAAACCGTTGACGTCTGTTTAGCCAGTGACGCCGTGCTGTTGGGTGCCCTGGGCGGACCAAAATGGGACAATCTGCCTGGTGATAAACGACCAGAAGCCGGTCTGCTGGGCTTGCGAAAAGCCCTGGGCCTGTATGCCAACCTGCGACCAGCGATTCTCTATCAGGAACTGAAAGCGGCATGCCCGTTAAAACCGGAAATCATCGGCGACGGCCTGGATATCATGGTCGTTCGGGAACTGACTGGCGATGTCTATTTTGGCGAAAAAGGCCGGGACGGTGATTTTTCGGCCTGGGATATTATGAAATACACCCGGCCGGAAGTCCTGCGGATTGCCAAAAAAGCCTTTGAAATTGCCATGAAGCGCGATAAAAAAGTAACTAATGTCGATAAAGCCAATGTTCTGGAAGTTTCCCGGTTCTGGCGCAGCTGTGTCGAAGAAGTGGCCAAAGACTACCCAGAGGTCGAACTGAACCATTTATATGTCGATAACGCTGCGATGCAATTGGTTATCAACCCTAAACAGTTTGACGTCATCGTGACTGGCAACCTGTTCGGCGATATCTTATCTGACGAAGCCAGCATGATCACCGGTTCCATCGGGATGCTGCCATCAGCCAGTATGGCTGACGGCAAATTCGGGATGTTTGAACCAATCCATGGTTCCGCCCCCGATATTGCCAACCAGGACAAAGCTAACCCGATTGCGACCATCGTATCAGTGGCGATGATGCTACGTTACTCCCTGGATCTGATTGCTGAAGCCGATGCCATTGAAGCCGCCGTTCAAAAAACGCTGGCCCAGGGTTACCGCACTGGCGACATCTTCAGTGAAGGGATGACCTTGGTCGGCACCGTCGAAATGGGCCAGAAAATTATCGAAAATTTGTAAAATCAGAATACCTGGTAGTTCCGGTTCGTAGGGGCGAGTATTACCCGCCCGCAAACCGGACCGCTGAATCAAAACCACAATAGAAAGGATATCAAATGAAAAGTGATCGTGTAAAAAAAGGCGTCGAAACAACGCCGCAACGTTCTTTATTCAAAGCCATGGGTTATATCGACGAAGAACTGGAGCAACCCTTAATTGGCGTGGTTAATTCCTTTAATGAAATCATTCCCGGACATATTCATTTAAATACCATTACCAAAGCGGTTAAAGATGGCGTTCGCATGGCCGGGGGAACCCCCATCGAATTTCCGGCTATCGGGGTTTGCGACGGTATCGCCATGGGCCATGTGGGGATGAAATATTCTCTGGCTTCCCGGGAACTGATTGCCGATTCCATTGAAATCATGGCCACCGCTCATTCCCTTGATGCGCTGGTTTTGATTCCCAACTGCGATAAGGTCGTCCCCGGCATGCTGATGGCCGCCGCCCGGCTCAATATTCCTGCCGTGGTAGTCAGTGGTGGTCCGATGCTTACCGGTAAAGCGGTGGGTCAGAAAGATACCGATTTAAATACCGCCTTTGAAGCGGTGGGAGCTTTTAACGCCGGCAAAATTGACGAAAAAGAGCTTAAATCCTTTGAAGACTCAGTTTGCCCCGGCTGCGGTTCCTGTTCTGGGATGTTTACGGCTAACAGTATGAACTGTCTGACCGAAGTGTTGGGGATGGGTTTGCCTGGCAATGGCACCATTCCTGCCGTTTTTGCTGAACGAGTGCGACTGGCTAAAAAAGCTGGCATTCAGGTGATGGAAATGTGGAAACGGGATATTAAACCCCGGGATATCATGACCGATGCAAACTTCAGAAATGCTCTGGCCTGCGATATGGCGCTAGGCTGTTCGACCAACAGCATCCTCCATCTGCCGGCTATTGCTAACGAAGCCGGGGTCTGTATCGACCTTCAGGAAGTTAATGAGATCTCCGCTAAAACTCCTCATCTGTGCAAGCTGGCACCAGCGGGAGATCATCATCTGGAAGATCTGTACTACGCCGGCGGCATTCAAGCGGTGATGAAAACTTTAGCCGATGCCAATCTGATCGATACCAGTTTAATGACGGTTACCGGCAAAACCATTGCTGAAAACCTGACCTGCGTCTTCAATAAAAACCCCGAAGTCATCCGTCCACTGACTAATCCCTACAGCCCCACCGGTGGTCTGGCCGTGCTCTTTGGCAACCTGGCTCCCGACGGCGGCGTGGTTAAACAGGGAGCAGTAGCACCGGAGATGTTAAAACATCAAGGTCCGGCCCGGGTGTTCAACTCTGAAGAAGATGCCACCGCTGCTATAAAGGCCGGAAAAATAGTGGCTGGGGACGTGGTTGTCATCCGTTACGAAGGTCCTAAAGGCGGCCCGGGAATGCGGGAAATGCTTTTCCCAACCTCCGCCATCGCCGGCATGGGACTGGATAAGGACGTCGCCCTGATCACCGACGGCCGTTTTTCCGGTGCCACCCGGGGCGCCTGTATCGGCCATGTTTCTCCCGAAGCTGCGGCTGGCGGAACCATCGGTTTGATCGAAGAAGGCGATATCATCGCCATCGACATTCCCAACCGGTCCATTGCCGTAAAAGTGGACGACGCTGTTCTGGCCGAACGAAAAGCCGCCTGGGTTCCCATCGAACCAAAAATCAAAACCGGCTATCTTTCCCGTTATGCCAGACTGGTAACCTCCGCCTCCACCGGCGCTGTCTTTGAAAAGTAAAAAGTAAACATAACATAGTAATAAATGGTTCGTCGGGGCGATCCACGATCGCCCGCCAACGACCCGACAAACAAATCTATCTCAACCAAAAGCAGAAAGGAAGTGAAAATTTGAATAACAAAGAATTATTATTAGGGTCGGAAATCACCGTCCGTTGTCTGGAAGAACAGGGCATCAAACATGTCTTTTCATTCCCTGGCGGCGTCGTAATTCCATTATTCGACGCCTTTTACCGACTCGATCACGATATTACCGAAATTGGTCCCTGTCACGAACAAAATGGTGTCCATGCTGCCGATGGCTATGCCAGAACCAGCGATACAGTGGGGGTCGCCATTACCACCTCTGGCCCCGGGGCCACCAACGCCATCACCGGGATTGCCAATGCCTATTTGGACTCGGTGCCGCTGGTTGTCATCACCGGACAGGTTGCTTCGCCTTTGCTGGGCAAGGATTCCTTCCAGGAAATTGACATCACCAGCGTGACGATGCAGATTACCAAGCATAATTATCTGGTCACCGATGTTAATGATCTGGCCGACACGATCCGGGAGGCCTTTGTTATCGCCCAATCGGGACGACCCGGACCAGTTGTAATCGATATTCCCAAGGATATCTTTTTGGCCAAAACTGAATATGAAAAAATGTTTATTCCGAAGCTGCGCCAGATCTATCCGGAAATCAAGGAATCGAAGATACTTGAAGCCGTTGAAGCCATTAATGCCGCCGAACGGCCGATGATCTACGCCGGCGGTGGGGTGCTTAAATCCAAGGCCCACGAAGAACTGCTGGCCTTTGCCGAAAAATCCGGGATCCCCGTGGCTAATTCTTTAATGGGTTTAGGCGGTATCCCCAGAGATCACGAACTGTCAATGGGAATGGTTGGCATGCATGGCTTCCAGGAGACCAATCTGGCTGTCATCAATTCCGACGTACTGATTGCCATCGGTGCCCGCTTCAGCGATCGGGTCACGGGCAACTGCGACGCCTTTGTTAGAAATAAAAAAATAATCCATATCGATGTGGATCCCACCGAATTCGCTAAAAATATTCCGGCCGAAATTCAGATCCAGGGCAATATTAAAGATGTATTGCCGCTCTTGACAAAAGACATCGAAGAAAAAGCTTACCCGGAATGGTATCATAAAATCAAGAACTGGATCATCCCCTGTGTCGATAAAGGGAATTACCATCCCAAGAATATTCTCAACACCATCAACGCCTCCTACCCGGAAGCCTTTGTGGTTACCGAGGTCGGACAGCATCAGATGTGGGTGGGCCAATACTGGAACGTCAAGCGCCCGGCCCAGTTTATTACCTCCGGCGGTTTAGGTACCATGGGCTACGGCCTGGGGGCTTCCATTGGGGTTAAACTGGCTAATCCGGATGCGGATGTGTTGTTGATTGCTGGAGACGGTAGTTTCCGAATGAACTGCCAGGAACTGATCACCGTCAGCAAGTACCAGATCCCGCTGAAAATCTTCCTGTTTGACAACGAAGCCCTGGGAATGGTGCGGCAATGGCAGAAGTTATTCAGCGATAAACGCTATGCCCAAACCGATATTGTTCAGTGTACCGACTATATCATGCTGGCCGCTGCCAGCGGGATACCCGGCTACAAGGTTACCAATATGACTGAACTGGAAGATACCCTGGAGAAAATAAAAGATCAACCGGGACCACTACTGGTTCATGTGAAAATTTCCAACGAAGAAGGCGTTTACCCCATCGTCCCGGCCGGCTGTGCCATTGACGAGATTTATTACGAATAGATAAAGATAAACAAAAATAATAATTCACAAATATCTAATAATCAACAAAACCTTGCCGATGCAGTCAAACAAGACTGATCGGCAGGGTTTTTCTTTTTTATTTTTACGGTTAAAACAAATTCATTTTTAAATTCGTCATTTGCGATAAAAATTCTGGCACACAGGCCGCCACACATTGTCTCAAGTTCCTGTCTGTGTTAAAATGAGCAAAATGAAACATTTATCAATAAATAAATCTGTCGATGCAGACTGGACAAACGATATCCTATTAGAGAAGGTGAAAAAATGTTATTACAAAAAGAGCGGGAAGACGTGGTTAAATATTGTTGTAAGATGATCACCGCCGGGTTAACCAAAGGCACCGGCGGAAACATCAGTATTTTAAATCGGCAGAGAGGATTGATGGCAGTCAGTCCCAGCGGAATCGACTATTTTGAAACCGAAGTTGAAGATGTAGTGGTCATGGATCTGGAAGGAAAAATTGTGGATGGTCGAAGAAGGCCATCCAGCGAATATGAACTACACCGAATTTTTTATGTCAGGCGGGATGATATTGCTGCGGTGGTTCACACCCACTCGGTTTACTCCACGGTGCTGGCAACCCTGCGGCAGCCGCTGCCGGCATCCAGTTATTTGGTAGCCTATTCGGGATTGGATGTAAGGTGTGCCGATTATGCTTCATTTGGAACAACGGAGCTGGCAGAACGGACCTTTGAAGCGATGAATGATCGTTTTGCGGTTTTAATGGCCAACCATGGTTTGCTGACCGGGAGTAAAGATATTCTCACCGCCTTTAATATTGCCGAGCAAATTGAACACTGTGCTGAAGTGTATGTGAAAGCCCGGGCTATTGGCGATCCGGTAATTCTGGATGAAGAAGAAATGAAAAAAATGATTGTAAAGTTCAGCAGCTGCTATGGTCAAAAGGCGTCTAAGGACGAATCGGAAGATTAAACCGACCGATGAAACATTTGAACCGACCGGTTTCTGGCAAGGGCTCCAAAATTGTTGGTTGATTGTATCAAAAAAGGTTCCTGATAGTTTGCACAGCGTATCAGAATTCAGTACCAGGAGAGGATTCTATGGAAAAAATAAAAAACATCGCCGGCTTCGAAAAAAATTATCTTGAAAATAAAAAAACGGCTGAGGAAAGTATGGTGGCATCATGGCTCAAAATTGGTATTTGTCTGATTCTATACTTTACTGCCATTTTTCTGGAGTTGCGGTTGTCATCGACGAGCAGCATTGCCGGTGTCGTGGCCCAGCTTCAAGTGATGGTATCGGTCTATCTTGTCGTTGCAGTCAGAGATAAGGGTTACCGGATTGCAGTTGCTATTAATGTTCTGGTCTCTTTAATTGTGGGGATTGTTGTGGTTATTGGTGCCGGTAATTTGGATGCCATCCCGGGGGTTGTGGTACCAATCTGTACCATCATCACCATCAGCATTATTTCGTACTATGAAAAAGGTTTTGACACTAAGCTAGCTGAAGCAACTGACCAACAAAAAGAGCTTAGTGACCTCTACGATGAGCTGGCAAGCTCGGAAAAAGAAATTTTACAGCAAAATGTCAAACTCAAGGAACTAAACAGAAAAATGAAACAGCGCGAGGTCAGGCTAAATTATCTTGCCTATACCGATGTCTTAACCGGACTTCCAAACCGTGAAATGTTGATCAATAAGCTGGATTTTCTGGTGGAACGGTCGCAAGAAAAGCAAGAGCGTTTTGCGGTGGTGTTTATCGATCTGGATAATTTTAAAAAGATCAATGACTATAAGGGACATTACATCGGTGACTTATTATTGAAATCGATTGCCGATAAAATCAAGAAAATAATCTACCAGCAGGATATGCTGGGCCGTTTGGGTGGTGATGAATTTACGCTGATTATCCAGCGCGATTTGAGTGAAAGGGAGATTTTCGATTATGTGGAAAAAATCCGGACCGCGCTGTTGGTGACCTTTGTGGTCGAGAATATGGAATTGAATATCAGTGCCAGCTTTGGCATTGCCCTTTATCCCCGGGATGGGATCAACTCGACAGAGCTGTTAAACTATTCTGATATTGCGATGTACAAGGCTAAAGAATTCGGAAAAAACAGAGTACAATTCATCAATCAACGAGGATAGAAACCGATTGACAGGAGGATACCGTGGGGCTTAAATTTAAAGAAACAGCCGTGATGACTGTATTTGTGGCAGTACTGGGTGGAACCATCGGCGGGATCACCTGGGCATTGCTTTTCATCATGAACCTGGGCATCAATTTTATATGGACGGATCTTAGAAATGCGGTAAATCTCACCCTGTATCCGGTGTTGGTTTGCGCCATTGGCGGCCTGCTCATTGGCCTTTGGGAGCAGCGTTTTGGTCCCTATCCCCGGGAAATGGCGGAGATTTTAAAGGATGTCAAAAAAGGTGACCAGATTCCCTACAATAATTTGCATATTATTGGCGTTTCCGCCTTGCTGCCGCTGATATTTGGGGGCAGCCTGGGGCCGGAAGCTGGATTAACCGGTGTGATTGTCGGGTTATGTTTCTGGTTTTCGGACCGGTTTAAGTATATCTTTTCAGAAACCGCAGAACTGCCGCAGATTGGCATGGCTGCCACCGTAGGCGTCATTTTCGGAGCGCCGCTGTTTGCCTTTGTCCAACAGATTGAAGATGAAAACAAACCGGCGGCGATCCCCAAAAACCTGAAAATGTTGATGTATTTTGTGGGGATTCTCAGTGGTTATGGGGTATTAACGATCCTACAGGATCTTTTTGGCGGAAGACTGGGGTTGGGACATTTTCCCGCGACAGAAAAAATAACCGGAATGGAATGGGCAGCGGCGATCCCCCTGGCACTTATTGGGGTAACGGCAGGAATGCTTTATTATCTGTTTATGAAAATGACCAAAGCAGCGGTTAAACCTTTGGAACAGAAGATCGTGATCCGGGGCGTTCTCGGTGGTGTGATTCTTGGCGGGGTTGGTATTTTTCTACCTTATACGATGTTTTCCGGCGAGCGCGAAATGGTTGAGGTGATGAATTCCTGGCCGGTCATGGGTTTTGCGGCGTTGCTCTTAACCGGGGTTGTCAAGCTATTGATGGGCAACATCTGCCACGAAATGGGCTGGCGCGGTGGTAATATTTTTCCGACTATTTTTTCGGGCGTATCCATCGGTTATGCCTGCGCCTTAGTGCTTCCCATTGATCCCATCTTTTGTGTGGCGGTGGTGACGGCGGCCTTAACGGCCACAGTCATGCGAAAACCGCTGGCAGTGATTTTACTGCTGTTGATCTGTTTTCCGATTAATGGTATCATTCCGATGACTATCGGTGCGGCGATCGGCGGCGCTATTCCGGTGCCCAAATGGATTGGGGGTTCCGAAGATCAATACAAAATATGATGAAAACAAAAAGATCTGAGCCACGCTCAGATCTTTTATTTGCCAGGGGTTGGTGCCAGTGCTTTATTGCGGATAATGGTCAGGCTGCAGCCAGCCATAATCAGACCGGAGACAATCAACAGCGTCTGAATCGGAATAAAATCTGCCATCGGTCCAAAGATTACCATCCCCAGAGGCAGGGCCGTGGTGGCAATCAGCTGAAGGATACTGAATACCCGTCCCTGAATATTAACCTCCACCAGTTCCTGAAGCAGCACCGTGGTTGGGGCTGATAAAAAGGGAATGGCCAGTCCGGAAATAAAAATAAACAGAATATACAGTACAAAGCCAGGCGCTATTCCCATGGCTGAAATGGACAGCCCAAATACAAAGCAGCCCACGGAGATGGTTTTAATCCGGTTGTTATAACCGCCCCAGAGGGCAATAATCACGCCGCCGATCATGGTACCACCGCTAAAAAAGATTTCGTTAACCGTCAGCCGCCAAACTTCACTGCCGTAGATTCGGGTGATCAGCAGAGGGGTTAAAAAGGCGGCTGGGGTAATGAAAAACATAATCAGGGCATAATAGATAAAAAGTACCCGGATAAACCGATGGTGGCGGATATAACGGAGTCCTTCTTTCAGATCGGCCAGGGCGGTGGTAGTGCTTTTTTCCTGGGCCTTGGGATGGAGGGGGATCGGAATCAAGGCCAATATCCCCACCGCCATCAAAGCGGTGACGACGTCGATAAAGAAGGTGTATTCCAGAGAAAAGGCCACCAGCAGACCGCCACTGATGGCGGGCGCGATGATAAAGGTCAGGGACTGAATGCTGCCGTTAATGCCGTTGACCTTCATCAGCTTGTCTTCGGGAACCAGCTGGGGAATCAGCGAATTCACCGCCGGAGTCTGAACTCCGGCACCAAAAGAACGAATCCCCGAAACCATAAAGAGCAGCCAGAGCTCCTGGTAGCCGATGAAAAAAAGGATCCCCAGGATCAGCGTTGAGGTGGCAATTAGCAGATCGGCCAGGATGATCAGGTATTTTCGGTTGTAGCGGTCCGCCCACACCCCGGCAAAAAGCGACACTAATATCTGTGGTAAAAAGGTAAACAGGGTGGAGATGGTCATCATCAATCCAGAAGCGGTGGTCAGGGTCACGTACCAGATAATGGCGTAAGCGACAATGGCGGAACCCAGCAGTGAAACCGTCTGGCTGGTCAGAAACAGGGTGATCTGTCGACGCCAATGGGGGTTGCTATCTTCTCTAGTTGGACACATTTATCTCGGTCCAGGCCCGGTTGTAGATTTCCATGACGTCACTGGGCAGATCCTTGAAGATTTCACTGCGGGCCAGATCTTCCTTGCTGATGTTAAAACCGGCATTGTCTGACCAGCTTGCATCAAGCAGCGCCAGAGCCGGAGTATTCGGCGAGGAATAACCCACATATTCGATATTCCGGGCGGCGATTTCCGGGGTCAGCATGAAATTGATGAATTGTTCGGCCAGTTCGGGATTCTGAGCATTTTTGGGAATGACAAAGTTGTCATAAAAAGCATTGGAACCTTCCTTGGGAACTGCAAAACCGAGATTATCGGTTTCACTCATGATAATCGCCGCATCGCCGGAGTAGACTACTGCCATGGCGGCGTCACCGCTGGCCATCAGGCTTTTGACATTATCGGTGACATAGGCCATCACCAGCGGCTTCTGGGCAATCAGGGCGTCCCGGGCAGCATTGATATTGGCTTCACTGGTTTCATTCATCGAGAAACCCAGCCGTTTCAGGGAGGCCCCCATGCTGTCCCGGATGCTGTCGTACATTAAAATTTTGGAAGCGTATTTATCATTCCAGAGAAGATTCCAGCTGTCCACTGGTTCAGTGACCTGAGCGGTGTTATAGACAATTCCCAAAACACCGTAGAAATAGGGCACTGAGTATTGATTGCCAGGATCAAAGGCCAGATCCTGGGCTGAGGCATCGATGTTAGCTAGATTGGGAATATTGTCTTTGGTGATCGGCCGGAGCATGTCTTCGCTAATCAACCGTTCAATCATATAATCAGAAGGTACCAGCACATCGTAGGTATCCGATGAATTCTTGACCTTGACATACATATCCTCGTTGGAGGTGAAGGTTTCGTAATTGACCCGACAATTGAATTCTTCTTCAAACTGGGCGATGACCTCGGGGTCCATATAGTCGCCCCAGTTATAAACGGTGAGCTCAGCCCGATCATCGGAGCCGCAGCCGCCAGCCAGAAAAGGCAGACACAGTAACGACAAAATTAATAAGATTTTTTTCATTGCATTCTCCTTTGTTATTGAATATGTTTTATCCCTTTTTCGCTGCGGATGTTGATGAGGATCAATAAGATCATGATACACCCGAACATGATGGTTGACAAGGCATTGATTTTAGGGTTAATGCCGGCTTTGGCCATCGAATAGATGGTGATGGACAGGTTACTGACGCCGTTGCCGGCGGTAAAAAAGCTGATCACAAAATCATCGATGGACAGGGTGAAGGCAATCAGGGCACCGGAGGTAACACCGGGCAGAATTTCCGGGAACAGCACCTTCCAGAAAGCCTGTCGTGGGGTTGCACCCAGATCCAGGGCGGCCTCAAAAATATTTTCCGGCAACCGGTTAAACCGGGGCAGCACTGCCAGGATCACATAGGGGATACAAAAGGTAATGTGGGCGATAATAATGGTGGTTAAACCCATTTTCATGCCAGCAAAAATAAATAGCGACATCAGGGTGATCCCCATGACGATATCCGGCACCAGAACCGGGATATTATTTAATAACAGATAGGGTCTTTTCAGACCCGATCGCATCCGGTAAATGCCCACCGCCGAGATGGTCCCCACAATGGTGGAAACAGTGGTGGCCACCACCGCGATAATCAGGGTATAGTACAGGGCCTGGAGGATATAGCGATCTTGGAAAAGCATCACATACCATTTAAGGGTAAAGCCGGCCCAGGGCCCCATAATTTTAGAATCATTAAACGAATAAATAATCAGCACCAGAATGGGGGCGTATAAAAACAGCAGAATCAGGCCAAAAGCCAGGTTTCTGAAAATCTTTTTCATAGTAGCTGACCTCCGGTATCAAGTTCTTTCCCGGTGATCAGTCGGGCGATGCCGAGAACCAGAAAGATAATGGTCATCAGGACCATCGAAATAGCCGAGCCAAAGTTCCAGTTGTTGAGGGTTAAGAACTGCTGCTCAATCAGATTTCCGACCAGCATATATTTCCCGCCGCCCAACAGGTTGGAAATAACAAAGGTACTCACCGCCGGCATGAAGACCATCATGCAGCCAGAGACGATGCCGGGAAGACTGAGGGGCACTTTGATTTTTATAAACATCTGGAAATGGTTAGCACCCAGATCAGTGGCGGCTCGTAACAAATCCGGATCGATTTTTTTCAGGGCGGTGTAAATGGGTAACAGCATATAGGGAAAAAAGTTATAAACCATCCCCAGAATAACGGCGGACTGGGTATATAGCAGGGAAACATCCTGGAAGCCCAACAGGCCCAGAAATTGTGAAATCAGTCCGCTACCGCTGAGCAGCACCATCCAAGCGTAGGTTCGCAGCAGGAAATTGACCCACATCGGGATGATCATCAGCACAATCATCAGATTCTGGCGATGCCCGGGCAGCGATACGATCAGGTTTCCCAGCGGATAGGCAATAATGAAACAAATCAGGGTGGCGATGACAGCATATAAAAACGAGCGGTACAGAAGCTCCAGGTACACCGGGTCCATAAACTCCTGATAATTGTCGAGGGTAAAGGTGTAGTCCCCGGCTTTAAAATCCGGATTGGATAGAAAGCTGAACCAGACTACCACTAGTAGCGGAACGGCAATAAAAATAAGCATCCACAAACCATAGGGATAGGCAATGTACTCTTTAAATGACTTCATGGTCTTGTTCCTTTTTCATAATATGAATATTATTGGGATCAACATGAATGCTGATCTGGTCGTCGGCGAAAAACTCCCGGGTGGTATGAATCAACCAGTTGATGCCCTTGCAGTTCATGACTATTTCATAGTGCATGCCCAGGAAGGTCACCGATTCTATAATGCCATCCAGAAAACCGGCACCGGAGGGAAGAATTTCGATATCCTCAGGCCGGATCACGGTTAGTACCGCCTCGTTTTCCCCAAAACCCTTGTCAACACAGGGAAACTCCACATCCTGAAGCTTGACCAGACAGTCTTTGAGCATAATCGAATCGAGAATATTGCTTTCGCCAATAAAATCTGCGGCAAAGGCATTTCGGGGTTCGTTATAAATATCCACCGGCGAGCCGATCTGCTGAATCCGGCCGCGGTTCATAATGATAATGGTATCGGACATGGTCATCGCTTCTTCCTGATCGTGGGTGACATAAATAAAGGTGATGCCGGTCTTTTTCTGGAGATTTTTCAGCTCCAGCTGCATATTTTTACGAAGCTTGAGATCCAGCGCGCCCAGGGGCTCGTCCAGCAGCAGCACCTGGGGATGATTGACCAAAGCGCGGGCAATGGCGACCCGCTGCTGCTCGCCGCCGCTTAAGGAATTAACATCCCGCTGTTCCTGCCCCTGGAGATTAACCATCCGCAGCATTTCCTGAACGAGGCTATCTATTTCAGCCTTGGATTTTTTTTGAATCTTCAACCCGAAGGCAACGTTATCATAAACATTTAAATGAGGAAACAGGGCATACTTCTGAAAAACCGTATTAATGGGCCGTTTGTTGGCCGGGATAGTGAGCAGTGATTTGCCTTCAAACAGAATATCGCCGGTGTCTGGAGTTTCAAAACCGCCAATCATCCGCAGCAGAGTGGTTTTTCCGCAGCCACTGGGGCCGAGAATGGTCAGGAACTCATTGGGTCGAATGTGAAAATTGATTCCATCGATAATGGTTTTATCTCCATAGAATTTGACCAGGTCTTTAACTTGAATAATCTTTTCGGTATTTTTTTTCAATTCATAAATCCTCCGTCTGTATCGATCCGATAAATTTAAGCAAAAAAATCCCCAGGCTTTCCCCAGGGTTGATTAAGCGGTTCGTTGCTTATTGATAAGCGCTATTACAATAGATTTATTCTAACATGTAATGGGACCGTTGGCAATGAAATTAGGTTTGTGAGCCGGGATTTTTAAATTGGCATAAAAAAAGAGCGCTGTCTCTTTCCAGGAACAACACTCCGAATAATTTATATTATTTTCAGGAAATTTTAATCGCAACGTCAGGTTGCCATTTATAAAACACTGGTAATGGTAACATTCAAAAAAGCCCGGGCACTGAGATTGAGCTCAAAAGGGGTAATATCTTCCCCGTCCCGTTTGAAAATCCGGACGGTGGGACGCATCGAGAAGCTTTCATAATTTTCGATGATAATACCGGTAAGCCGGTTGCTCAGCTCGACACAGGTACCGATGGGATAGGGGGCGATCTTGCGGATAAAGATATTGACCAGATCGGGATCAAACAGCGTATGAGAGGCCCCCATAATATATTCGATGACTTCGGAAGGGATGATCGCTTTGCGGTAGGGTCGGTCGGAGGTCATGGCATCATAGACATCGGCGATGGCAATGATTCGTCCAAACAGGGAAATTTTCTCTTCTTTTAAATTGCTGGGGTAACCACCGCCGCCGAATTTTTCGTGGTGATCAAGAATCCCGATTCGGGCGGACATACTGATATTCGAAACTTTTTTAATGTAATCATAACCCAGGGTGGAGTGGTTCTGCATTTCACAGGATTCGTCATCGGAGAGCATCCCCGCTTTGCAGAGGATATCTTTTTTGACAAAAACTTTGCCGATATCGTGGAGAATGGCGCCGATGCCCAGGTCACATAATTGTTCTCGGCGCAGACCCAGTGCCGTACCCAGAACAATCGAAAGAACCGCCACATTCACCGAATGGAAATAGGTGTAATCGTCAAAAACCTTTAAATCCACCATGTTAATGACCATGCTGCTGTTTTGCAGAATTTCGTCGACAATACTCTCGATTTGTTTTTGCATATCATTAAAGGTATTCTTTTTTAATGCCCCTTTATTTTCGGTGGTAATAAAAACATCCTTAATACACTTGACTGTTTCGGCCCGGACGCGGTCATTAATGATATTAATGATTTGTATATCTTTGGTAAGATCGTCTTCAACATAAATGCCATTATAATTTAATTTTTTAATTCGTTCGATGTAATCCTCAGTGAGAACAGTATCTTTGGCAAGAATCAACTCACCCCGTTCACCCCAAAGATTGTTTCCTAACATCATTCCTTCACGAAGGCAAAATGTTGGTACATATCTCATGGTTTTCCTCCCAAAATAATGACCCTATATAAAGTCTGGACTAAGTTATTATTATAACTATAAGCGACCTGTTTTTGCAATCAAAATTTCCTGGTAACCCATGAAAAAGAAGATTGTGAAAAAGAATCTTAAGGTTGTATGATTTTAGTTCAGACAATAAAACGTTAAAATCGATTGAATGAGATAAATTCATCGATCATTGAATTGTCAGTTGCCATAATTTTTTCCGGAGTATCGGAAAATAGGCAGGATCCCTGATCCATAAAAGTTAGGTGATTGCAGATTCGGAAAGCCTGACTGAGATTATGGGTGATAATGATAATGGTTAAAGCCTGCTCTATATTTCGCTTTCTTAGGGCCGCTTCAATAATTTGGATGCTTTTGGGATCAATATTGGCCGTGGGCTCATCTAATAGCAGAACCTTGGGTGAAAAGGACAAAGCTCGAGCCAGGGCAGTTTTCTGGGATTCACCGCCGGAAAGATGGCGGGCACTCTGATTCTTGATATCGTCGATTTCGAACTCTGCCAGCAGTTGCGACACAGTTTGATGGATCTCATTTTTTTCACGCTTGCGGATTTTTAACGGATAGGCGATATTTTCATAAACCGAGCGGGAAAAAAGCGTGGGTGTATGGGTGGAGTAGGTCATTTCGGAAAGAATTTGCTGATCTAAGGGCTGGCCATCATAAAGCACATCCCCGGCGGTTGGGGCGGTGAGACCGGCCATTATTTTCATCAGGGTGGTTTTACCGGAACCGTTAGGTCCAATAATGCCATGAATTTTTCCAGATTCAAAAAAAAGATCATGGTGTTCTCCTACCAGGCTGAGTACATTTTTTTCGCTATAAGTTTTGACAATATTTCTAGTCTCGATATTCATTCTGATCCCCTATGATAAAATGGTATAAAATCGAATTGGTAATGAATGATATGGTCATCAGGATCAGTCCCATGGCAATGGAGACACTGTATTGACCCATATTATTATTCATGGCGATGAAGGTGGTCATCACCCGGGTGAAGCCCCGGATATTGCCCCCGACAATCATGACGGCACCGACTTCGGAAATGGCTCGGCCAAAACCGGTGACCAGGGCGATCATAATGACACCTTTTAATTCCAGCACCAGCAGAATCAGAATATTCCACCGTTGGGCGCCCAAGGTTTTGCCAGTTTGCACCACCTCATAACCACTGGTGCTGGCATGGTTAAAGACAATGCCCATGATAACCGGGGTCACCAGAATGGTTTGGGCAATGATCATGGCGGTTGATGTATACATCAGCTGAAACTGACCGAAAGGTCCGGAACGGGCTAAAAAGAGAGCGGTAAATAAACCGATAATAACCGGTGGAAAGGACATAAAGGTATACAGAAAACGGGATACCATTTTCTTGCCCTTAAAGTTGTTGATTCCCAGCAGAATGCCAAAGGGAACTCCAATCAGGGCACCGTAAATGGTGGATGAAAAAGAGACGAAAAGAGATAAAAAAACGATTTGAATAATTTCAGGGTCAAAGGAAAAAATGAGCCGGAAGGCTTCAACAAAACCATTGAGTATATAATCCATTGATTTCTCCATAATGAGATCCTGGAAGAAGGCAATTCTCCCAGGATCCCGGTTGAGTTTTATTTTTGAGCGGCATTGGGGGTGAACAGCGGATCCCCATTAATTTCGTATGAACCGATCAGTTCCTGAGTTTCAGGTGAAATGATCCAATCCACAAAGGCCTGAGCGCCTTCGGCATTAATCTGGTCATTGATGGTTGGTGAAACGGCAATAACCCCATAAGGATTACTCAGCATTTCATCGCCTTCGCAGACAATTTCCAGATTGGCCATGGTATCTTTCATGTTGGCGTAGGTGGCCCGGTCAGCCAGGGTATAGCCCAGCTTTTCATTGGTAACGGTCAGGGTTTCGCCCATACCGGTTCCGGTTTTGATGTACCAGTCGCCGGCTGGAGTAATGTTGGCAGCTTTCCAGATTGCCAGTTCCTTGGTGTTGGTACCAGATTTATCATCCCGGGAGACAAAGGTTGATGGAACAGCGGCAATGGCTGTAAATGCTTTGGCAGCATCAGCTGCTGCGGTTGTTTTTATCTTGGCCGGGTCCTCTTTTGGTCCCATCACTACAAAGTCGTTGTACATGACATCGAAACGTTCCACCCCATAACCATCGGCAATGAATTGATCCTCCTGAGATCGGGCATGAACCAGAAGTACATCAGCTTCCCCAGCTTTTCCCATTTCCATGGCTTTACCGGTTCCCACGGCGACAACCTTAACGGCGATGCCGGTTTGGGCTTCGAAATCTGGTAAAATCACTTCCAGCAAACCACTGTCCTGGGTGCTGGTGGTGGTGGCAAGAATGATCTCCCCGTTGGAACCGGGCTCTAAATCTTTCTTCGCCGGGGTACAACCCAGGGTACTGAGGGCAATGGTGCAGACAAATAAAACAATGACCAATACTGACAATTTCTTTTTCATTTTCTTCCTCCTAAAATATATAGATTAAAGAGAATTCTCTTTAATAACATTATCGGGAGGGCAATTCAAAAAAAATGACTGTTCAAAAAAAACAGTCAGAAAATTCTATGAATTCCACCATCCTTTACACATTGGAAAGCACAGTCATTTCTAACTATACTCTATCGATTGAAAAACCATAGTAAACCTTAGGTTCATCAATTCGGATTGGATTGTTCTCGTTAAGAAAACATTATTCGATTATATCGATTTTAGCAAAGTTTATGGGCTTCGTCAAGGTCGAAGCCTGATTTATTAGGAATCTCCTGATATTTGAATAAAATTCAGTTTCTATGAAAATAGATGGGGAAAAAAGTATCAGAATCCGGGGCAATTATTGGAGATTCTGCATCAAATATGAACGTTTTTTTATCCTTATTTTATAAGAGCTGTTTTAAAAAGCTTTTACCATGACATTTTTGCCCAGCCGTTGACAGACAAAAAATCTGATGATACCATGAACCAACCAGACTTATAGAGAATATTTTAAAAAGGAAAATGTGATGAAGACAATAAGAATATGTGTTGGCAGTTCGTGTCATGTAAATGGATCATACAAGGTGGTCAAAGCCTTGAATCAGATCATTGACCAGCGGGAGCTGGGGGATGAGGTTGAATTGGTGGGGTCATTTTGTATGGGGAAATGCACAGAAGGTGTCGCCGTGGAATGCGACGATATCATTTATGCCGTTTCCGTTGAAAATGTTGAAGAAATCTTCGAAAAAATATTGGGGGGAAAGTAATTGAGTATTATCAATTTTTCAAAAGATAAATGTCGTAATTGTTATAAGTGTATCCGGAATTGTCCGGTGAAAGCCATTAAACTGAAGGATAAACACGCTCAGATTATCCAATCCATGTGCATTGGCTGCGGGGTCTGTATCGCAACCTGTCCCCATAACGCCAAAGAAATTCATAGTGACGTCAATACCATTAAAGAATGGCTGAAAACCGAAAATGTGGTGTTGAGTTTATCAGCGGTATTCCCAACCGCCTATTATCTGGAGCATCCCAGACAATATCTGGGGATTCTCCGGGAGCTGGGATTTACAATTATCGAAGAAACATCCATCGGTGCTGAGGTGGTAGCCAAAGCTTATGCCGATGAGTATCGCAGTGATAAAAAGTTCGTTATTTCTTCATCCTGTGCGGCTATTAAAAACCTGATTGAAATCTATTATCCGCAGTATTTGTCGTCCCTGAGCCGCCAGGTTTCGCCGATGATTGCCCACGGCAAGATTATTCGGGAAAAATATCCCGATGCCAAAATTGTTTATGCCGGTTCCTGCCTGGCTAAAAAAATGGAAGTCCATGATAAAGATGTCCGCGGCATTATCGATGGGGTCTTGACCTTTGATGAAATCGACGCTTGGATTAAAGAGGAGAACATCATTCCCAGTAAAATGCCGATGGAAGAATTCAATGCCATTGGCACCAATACCGGACGGCTGTATCCGATTACCGGGGGGCTGGCCAAAAATAGCGTTGAAAATCTGGATGGTAGCCGGAAAATTCTCCGTATTGACGGAGTCAAGGATTGCATGGATTTCTTGGATGAGATTCACCAGCTGGACAAGAAATACTGGATTGAAATGAACGCCTGTGAAGAGGGCTGTGTCAATGGACCGGGCAACATTCACAGTCCCTTGTCTAAATACGAAAAGGTGGAAATGCTGCAGACCTATATCGACATGAACAGTAAAAAGGAGCCTTCTGCCGATATTCCCCAGATGGATACCAAGCGGTCTTTCCGCAAACGGCCGGTTCATCACCTGGGCGAAGTGCCTGAGGACGAACTGGAAAAAGTCTTGAATCAGATGTCCAAATTCACCGAGCGGGATGAGTTGAATTGTGGTACCTGTGGCTATGAAACATGTCGGGATAAAGCCAGAGCGGTTTACTGGAATATGGCGGAAATGGATATGTGCCTGCCGCTGATCACCAGCAAAACCGAAGCCATTTCCAATCTGATTATCACCACCACCCCCAACGCGATTGCGGTGCTGGATAAAAAATTCCGGATTATTGAGTTTAATGCCGCTGCCGAACGTCTCTTTAATATGAAAAAGGAAGAGGTGATGCGTTACAATTTTGTGGATGCCCTGGATTATAACCCCTTCCGAAAACTGGATCATGACCGGGGGAATACCTATACCGGGAAAGGTCATTATGAAAAAGAAAGCCGGACCTTTATGGAAATCTTAACCTACATTCCGGAACAGGAATTATATATGGGGATTTTTATTGATATCACCAGGCAGGAAAAACAGGAACAGGACATGCAGAAAATCCAGGAGGAAACCCTGAAAATGGCGCAACGGGTTATTGACAAGCAAATGCGGGTTGCCCACGAAATCGCCGGCTTGCTGGGGGAAACCACAGCTGAAACCAAGGTGACGCTGACCAAGCTTCAAAAAGTCGTGACCAGTCGGGAGGTTGAACTTTAATGCCTTTATTTATGGATATTGCCAGCGATAGTGTCAACAAGGTTCATGAAGAGCTTTGCGGCGATAATGTGGAAGTGCGAATTAATGATGAAAGTGTCATAGTGGTCCTGGCTGATGGCATGGGCAGTGGGGTTAAAGCCAACATTCTGGCGACCCTGACCTCCACCATTGCGGCCACCATGCTGGAAGAAAAAATGGGGATCATGGATGTACTGGAAACCCTGGAAGCGACCCTGCCAAAATGCAGCGTTCGTCATATGGCCTATTCCACCTTTACCATTGTTCAGGTTTTCAGGAACCGGATGGCCTATATTCTGGAATTTGATAACCCGCCGCTGGTATTTGTCCGGGATGGGGAAATTATCGAACTGGAGCGGAAGGAAATCGAATTCCAGGGAAAATCTGTTTATGAGACCACCAAGGAAATCGAAAAAGGCGACATTATGGCTTTTTTCAGCGACGGTGTGATTCATGCCGGGATTGGCCATTTGTTGAATTTTGGCTGGCAATGGGAAGAGGCAGCGGATTACATCCTGGCCCGGTCCTATGAAAACAAAAAGGCCAAGGACATTTCCATGGCACTGGTGGATACCTGCTATAATCTCTATGGCGAAGAACCGGGAGATGATACCACCGTGGCCGTGATCAAGGTGGAAGAGCGAAAATATGTCACCATTTTTTCAGGACCGCCACTGGATCAGGAAAAGGATGCCGAGATTAAACGACTGCTGGAACGGGCCCGGGGCAAGAAAATTGTCTGCGGCGGGACTGCAGCCAATATTGTCGCCCGAGAATTTGGGGAAGAAGTTAAGGTTGATTTTTCCACTATGTCGGACCGGGTGCCGCCGATTGCCACCATCAAAGGGATTGATCTGGTGACCGAAGGGGTGCTAACCCTTCAGGAAACCCTGCGCATCTGTGATGACTATATGAATAATCGTTGTGGCCGGGAAATCTTTCAGGAAAAAAACGGTGCCGCGATGCTGGCGAATATTTTGATGAACGAATGCACCACCATTGATCTGATCATGGGGAATTCCATTAATCCAGCCCACCAAAATCCGGACTTTCCCGAGGAACTCACCACCAAGTGGCGGGTGACCCAGAAATTGATCGATATGCTGCGCAGCATCAATAAAGAAGTTAACATCATCTACGTTTGATTTAAACACAATAATTCAAATACAATAATCCAAGCAAAAAAGAGAAGCGGAACACTCCGGTGAGAGTGCTCCGCTTCTAAATAATATGCTTTGAGGAGAAAAGCTATATAATTTATTTACCCCAATTATTTTAATTAACACAAATAAATAAAAAAATTTATTTTTTTATTTATTTGATCTTGCCAAGACACCAAAATGGTAGTAGGCGTAGCCAGTTCCAAAAACAACACCACAAATTACAAAATAAAGGCCAAACAAGGGATTCTGGATACCACCGGAGAAAATAATCAGCGAACCAATGGATGCCAGAATGGGACAGACCAGACCTCTGAAGACGCTTTTAATTTCCTTCTTTTTCCATAAGACAAAAACCTTGTAATATAGGCCCAGATACAGCAGATAACTGGTCACAATGGCGATTTCGGAAATGTCGGAATTAGGAAACAGGGTATATTTCTGGGAAAAATAATGGACCATCAGCCAGAAACCGACAATCAAGAGTGCGAAGATGGCTGAATTCACCGGGAAATCAAATCGCGGTGAGATTTTCGTCATCGCCCCGGATTTGGGGATCATCTGATCCAGCCCCAACGCATAGGGCATTCGGATCATCGCCATCACCAGGCCATTCAGGGTCCCCAGCACCGAGATAAAAACAAACAGCATCAGTATTTTTGCGCCGCTGGGACCAAAAATCATATTGGCCGCAAAATCAAGATGGGCATCCCCGGTGTTCATAATTTCGGCGGGGCCGACCAGATTGGAAATACCCACAAAATAAATGATGTAGAGAATCAGAATGATCAACGGACTGATAACCAGGGCCAGCGGCAGATTCCGTTTGCTGTTTTTGATTTCATAGGCCACTGAGGTGGAAATAATCCAGCCGTCAAATGAAAAGGCGATCGGTGCAATGGCAGCAATCCACCCGGTTGAGCCAATTTCTGAAACTGCTGCGGCGGTAAAATGTTCCCCGGTGCCGCCGAATATCAGGCCGGCAAAACCGATGACCACCAGGGGAATCAGTTTGATGACCATCGCGGCACTCTGGAAATGACCGCCGATTTTAGCTGAAAAAATATTGGTAGCATAAAGCACAAAAAAACAACCAATCCCGGCCAGGATCTGAACTTCCAGCGTTTGTTCGACATTAAAGAGGATACAAAAATAGATGCCGGAAACCCAGGCCAGGATAGCGGTGATGGTGGGTAAATAAATAAAGGTCTGAAACCAGCCGTAGGCCGAACCCATACTGGGGCTGATAAATTCCTTGGCATAAGAAAGAACTCCGCCGGGACGATCGGTTCGGGCGGCCAGTTCAGCGATGGTTAAGCAGCCAAAGACGATACTGATGGCGGCAATGACAAAGACCAGAATACCTAAAACAACACTTCCGCCGGTGGCGACGAGAATATTATCGCTTTTGAAAAAAATACCAGAACCGATAACGACGCCAACAATTAGAGCGATGGCGGTAAATAAGTTGTATCGTGACTGTTGCATGGCAACCTCCAGGGTTTGGATTCCCGGCAATTAAGTAAAAGCCATGGTGCGATTTCTTTTTAATTGCCTGAAAATGATTTTGAGATTTATTTAGTACCAAAAAGCCGGTCGCCGGCATCGCCTAAACCAGGCACAATGTAAGCGTGGTCGTTTAAGTGATCATCAATGGCAGCACAAAAAATGGGAATCTCGGGATAGGCGGCGGTGACTGCTTTAATGCCTTCCGGGCAGGCTAGAATATGAACAACCTTGATGTTGGGACAATTAGCTTCTTTTAAAAGGCGAATGGTATGAATCACAGAAACCCCGGTGGCCAGCATTGGGTCCACAATAATGGCTTCTCTTTCGGCGATGTCAGAAGGCAGTTTCTTGTAATATTCTACTGCCTGAAGAGTTTCAGGGTCACGGTATAAGCCGATGTGACCAATTTTGGCTTTGGGAATAATATTGGTGAAGCCTTCCACCATTCCTAAACCTGCCCGCAGAATAGGGACAATGACCACATCTTTTTCGGCCAGAACTTTTTGGGTGGTTTTGCAGATAGGGGTCTCAATTTCAATTTCTTTAAGCGGAAAATGCTTAGTAACCTCCCAGGCCATCAGGCTGGACAGTTCCTTCACCAGTTCTCTAAACTCCCGGGAAGGGGTTTCCATCTTGCGAAGGTGGGTTAATTTGTGCATGACGAGTGGGTGATCCACTATCGTTACATTTTGCATGGGTAATCTCCTTTTATTGTTATTAGATTAATAATACGATAATTGACTGAATAATTCTACAATTATTTAAGAATTATTTGTTGACACTTGGGAAATAAGGGTTAAAATGAAATAATACGATTAAATTTTAGTGTTGAAGAATTTTTTTAAAGGAAGGTGACCTAAAAAATGAAAGAAATTAAATTATATACTTGGGCCCACTGTCCATATTGCAGAGCTGCCAAACAACTTCTGGATGACAAGGGGTTGAAGTATAAGGAAATTGATATTTACAATGACGCTCAGACCCGCCGCGAATTGCAGGATCAGACAAGTCATTATACAGTACCTTTTGTCTTTATAGGAGAGACATTTGTTGGCGGTTTTTCGGAACTTAAAGAAATCGAGTTTAGCGGTAAACTTGATGAATTATTATAAGGTGAGGTTAAGATGGCAGCAATAACATTTAAGGTTGTAGAAGAAATCGGTGTTCTCAGCGAATTACCCAGCGGCTGGCAGAAAGAACTGAATCTGGTGAGCTGGAATGAACGGGATCCCAAATATGATATTCGGGATTGGAATGCTGATCACGAAAAAATGCGCAAGGGAATCACATTGACCGCCGATGAGTTGGTCCAACTGCGTGATATCTTAAACGGTATGGAACTTTAGTAAAAAATGCCGTAAATTCAGATGTGAGGAATACTACCGTACCGACCAATTGTTAATCTGTTGTTCGCTACGGAATCGGACAGGCGATGCCGTGTCCGCTCCGATGCGTAGGGTCTGACCCCTTGGTCACAACATGATGTAACAATTGTCGGTACTAGGTTATCTGTTAGTCTGAAAAAAAAGCGTATCTCCCCTTTTGGTGAGATACGCTTTTTTGCGTGAAGGCAACGAGCCAATCACAAGCTTGCTTGTAGTTGGCGACTGCCCACGAACCAAAGATGGAGCGAAGCGAAATCGCGGTTTTGAGGTTATTTAATGGGTTCGGCGCAATTGGCGGAACCGCTGCTCAGGAGCATGTCCAGGCCGTGGTCCAGGGCCGGTAGAATGGCTTCGAGATTCTCTTTGACCGCTTTGGGGCTGCCGGGGAGGTTGATAATCAGGGTTTGCTTGCGGATACCGGCGGCACTGCGGCTGAGCATCGCCTTTGGGGTGATCTGCAGGCTGTGGTAACGCATCGCTTCCGGGATACCGGGGGTCATGCGGTCGCAGACGGCAATGGTGGCTTCCGGGGTCCAGTCCCGACCCGAAAAACCGGTACCACCGGTGGTTAAAATCAGATCCAGATGATCTTCATCGGCCCAGACCATCAGGGCTGTTTTGATGGTTTCCAGATCATCTGGCAGGATGATGGTTTTGACCACTTCATACAAGTTCGTTTCGGCCAGCATCGTCTCAATCATCGGGCCGCTTTTGTCTTCCCGTTGGCCCTTTGAGCCCAAATCGCTTAAGGTCATTATTCCAGTTCGATACATAAGTTCCTCCTAAATATTAAATGTAAAAAAATCGTTGGCTAATAAATCGATATACAAGAGTTTGTTCCGCAATATTTCTTCTTTGCCGGTGAGAACTTTTAAGGCTTCGGAAACTTCCAGCGAAGCAGCCAGGGCCGGGGTAAAGGATGGATTGCCCAGAGCTTTGGAATCGTACTCTTTTTCACCGGCATAGAGGCGTGTCAGGGTATCGTCCTCCGGAAAAATCGTGGTTATCTGGGCGAACCAGCCGCCAATGGCGCCGTGGATCAGGGGGATGTTTTTTTCTTTGCAGAGGGTCTGCACGGTGAGCCGGGCGGGGACATTATCCAAGGCATCCACCACCAGATCGGCCTCGCCAATCAGGGTGGAACCGTTATCCTCGTCTAGAAAATCGTGATAATAGGTGGTCGTCACTTCTTTATTAATCAACTTAACCCGGGCAGCCGCAGCCTTGGCCTTGGGAGTGCCGAGATTTTTTTCAGTGGAAAAAATCTGCCGATTCTGGTTGGAATCCTCAAAAACATCGCCATCAATTAAAATCAGGGCACCAATCCCGACCCGGGCCAGCATCTCAATAATATAGCCACCCAAACCGCCGCAGCCGACCACACAAACTGTGGCATGCTGGATGCGCTCAAATTCTTCCTCGGAAAAAGCCGGAAAATTCCGTTCATAACGTGACATTGCGCCACCTCCTTGTATCCCAATCTAACAATTAAGATCAGTATAACAATTTTTAACGAATAATTAAAGTCTTGAATTGATATTGTTTTTTCTGACAATAATCGTTAGAATAGAAAGTAGACAAAAATGACAAAATTTGATCGGTAAGGAGAAAAAATGGAGTTGCTAAAGGTAAAAACGATTGATGAAATGAAAAAAATCATCAATACGACATTTAAGGACATAACTTTAGAAAATGAAACCATTGATATCAGCCATGGATTAGGCCGGGTATTATCATCGGATATTATATCGACCATGGATGTACCTCATTTTGATCGATCAGTGGTGGATGGTTATGCGGTGAAGCTAACTGACGTTCAGGGTGCTTCCAACGCCATACCGGGTTTTTTAAGAATCACCGGGGAAGTCCAGATGGGCAAAGAAACTACCGAAAACCTTAATCAGGGTGAAACCCTCTATGTACCAACCGGTGGCATGGTGCCGGCTGGTACCGAAGCCATGATTATGATTGAATATACCGAAAAGCTGGGGGAAAAAGACTTGGCCATTTACACTAATGCCGGTGCCAATGAAAATATGATGCGGATTGGTGATGATATCAGAAACGGGGAATTGGTTTTTTCCCGGGGCCATCTGTTAAGACCTCAGGACATCGGCGTTTTATCGGCTTTGGGTTACCGGCAAATTGAGGTTTATAAGCGTCCCCGGCTCGTCATTATTTCTACCGGCGATGAAATCATCCGGCCGGGAGAGACCCCTAAGCCAGGGGAAGTGATTGACATTAACACGCCGGCCTTGGCAGCGGTGGCCAAACGATTGGGAGCTAGGGTAATTTCGACTTCCTATGCCAGAGATGACCACAATGAGATTCGCTCTGCCGTGGCGAATGGAATAGAAAACAGCGATATGGTCATTCTTTCCGGCGGTAGTTCAATGGGCGAAAAGGATTATACCGTCCAGGTCATTGAGGGGCTGGGACAAGTGCTGCTCCATGGTCTGGCTGTTAAACCAGGAAAACCGACGATTCTGGGAACTGTTTCGCAAAAACCGGTGATCGGATTACCCGGCCAGCCGGCCGCTGCCATCATGGTGATGATGATCATGCTACAGGAATTTATGAACCTATACTATGGTCAGGATGTTTTCAAATATCAGACTGTCCAGGGAGTGCTGATGGAAAATATCCATGCCGCGCCAGGACGGCGGACCTTCCAGACGGTGTCCATTACTAAAACCGAAAATGGCATCGAAGTCCGGCCAACCTACGGTAAATCGGGGATGATTACACTCTTATCCTATTCCGATGGATACATCGAAATCACCGAAAACGAAGAAGGAAAAAATATCGGAGACCAGGTTGAAGTGACCCTGTTTTAGAGAGTACACGGCCTTATTATTAACATCAGAACTGGAGGGAAGAATGAATACCGAAAATACCGGAAAAAAAGACGAACGGAATTTATATTTAAAAAATGAAGATCTGGATGTGGCAGTAGCCAAGTATCTGGCCTTATTATCCTTTGCCGAGGCCCAGGAAAAAGGCCGTTTATTACCAGTGATCGAAGCTCAGGGATGGGTGACTAAAGAGCCAGTTTTTGCGAAAATTTCATCACCCTATTATAACGCCTCCGCCATGGATGGAATCTGTGTTGAAGCGATGGCGATGATCGGTGTGGATGAACGTCATCCCCGGACCCTGACAAAAGGAGCCGATTTTAATTTTGTAGATACCGGTGATGTAATCGCCGATCCCTACAATGCCGTGGTAATGATTGAAGATGTGATCATAAAAAATGACAACGAAATCAGTATCAACAATCCAGTTTCGCTGTGGCAGAATGTCCGTCCCATCGGTGAAGACATTGTCGCTGGAGAACTGATTATCCCGGCTTTTCATCGCGTCCGCCCAATCGATCTGGGCGCCCTTCTGGCTGGCGGCATCACCGCAATTGAAGTGATGGACAAACCCCGGGTCGGGATTATCCCCACCGGTACCGAACTGGTAGAAGCCGGAGCGGCCATGGCCGTGGGAAAAATTGTCGATTCCAATACCCATATGTTTGTCGGGTTGGTGCAAGAATACGGCGGAGAAGCCTGGCGCTATCAGACTGTTCGGGATGACTACGAGCTGATCAAAAAGGCCATTGTTAAAGCCGTGGATGAAAACGATATGGTGCTGATTTCGGCCGGTTCCTCGGCCGGAACCGAAGATTACACCCGCAAGCTGATTGAAGAACTGGGTGAAGTGGTGGTTCACGGTGTCGCCATTAAACCCGGAAAACCGGTGGTTTTGGGAATAATTCAGGGAAAACCGGTGATCGGCATCCCCGGCTATCCGGTTTCCGCCTACTTCGTCTTTGAGAGCTTTGTCAAGCCAGTAATGCTGGCCTTTAATCACCAGACCTTTAGTGAAGGGGTCACCATTAAAGCGGTGCTGTCCAAACGGCTGATGTCGTCGCTGAAATATCTGGAGTTTGTGCGGATGAAGTGTGGTCGGGTCAACCAGCGATTCGTGGCAACGCCGCTGGATCGCGGCGCTGGGGTCACGATGTCGCTGGTCAATGCCGATGGGATTTTGAAGATCCCCAAAAATGTCGAAGGCTATGAAGCCGGGGAAGAGGTCGATCTGATTCTGATGCGGCCCCGGGAAGAAATTGAAAATACCCTGGTTTCGATTGGCAGTCACGATGTGTTGATGGATATCGTCGCCAACATTATCCATAAAAATAAGGAACTGGTGAACCTATCCTCGGCCCATGTGGGTAGCTTGGGGGGGATTATGGCGATCAAAAAAGGCGAGTGCCATATTGCCCCAATCCATTTGCTGGATGAGGATACCGGAATTTATAATCTGGCCTATTTGAAACGCTATCTGGCCGATGAGGCGGTGGTGCTGATCAAAGGGGTCAAACGAACCCAGGGGATGATCATCCCCAAAGGCAACCCCAAAAATATTCAGGGTATTGCCGATCTGATCCGGCCGGATATCAGCTTTGTCAATCGGCAGCGGGGGTCGGGAACCCGGGTGCTATTGGATTATTTACTGAAAACCGCCCGACTTGATGCAAATCAGGTTTTGGGTTATACGCGGGAAATGAACACCCATATGATGATAGCTTCGGCTGTGAAATCCGGTTCCTGCGATGTCGGTATCGGCGTTTTATCAGCGGCCAATATGATGGAACTGGATTTTATCCCAATCGGTGATGAAGCCTACGATTTTGTTATTTTAAAAGAGAATCTCGGAGACCCCCGGGTGCAAATATTCATCAAGGTGCTTAAATCACAGGAATTCAAAGATACCCTGAAGCGGTTGGGGGGATATGAACTGGAACAGCCGGGAGAAATAGTCGAACCCTAGACATCACAAGGGAGAAAGCAGGAAGCAGATGAAGGATCATTATGGAAGAAAAATAAATTACATGCGTATCTCCATCACCGATTTATGCAATTTAAGATGTGTCTACTGTATGCCGGAAGAGGGGATTGAAAAACATCCCCATCAGAAAAATCTGTCCTTTGAAGAAATTTTGGAGTTGATTAAGGCTGGGGTTTCACTGGGAGTCACCAAGATTCGGCTCACCGGTGGGGAACCACTGGTACGCCATGGGATTGTCGATCTGGTCAGACAGATCGGTGAAATCCCCGGGATCGAAGATCTCACCATGACCACCAATGGAATTCTCCTGCCCAAATATGCCAAAGATTTAAAAGCAGCCGGTTTAAACCGGGTAAATATCAGTCTGGACACCTTTGATCCAGTCAAATTTCATGAGATTACCCGGTGGGGTCATCTTGAAGATGTTTTTGCGGGGATTGCCGCCGCCAAGGCAGTGGGGATGCATCCGATTAAAATCAACACCGTGCTGATTAAAGATTTCAATGACGATGAAATTGAAACCTTTGTGAATTACACCAGAGACGAAGCAGTTTATGTGCGGTTTATTGAACTGATGCCGCTGGGTGAATCCAGCGGTTTTGCGGAAAACAAATACCTGTCTAATGATGAGGTGTTAAAACGGATGCCGGCATTAACACCGCTGTTGGAACCGGACAAAACCGGACCGGCGGAATATTATCAGCTGCCCGGAGCCAAGGGTAGAGTGGGACTGATCAATCCCATCAGCAAGCATTTCTGTAGTGAATGCAATCGGATACGGGTAACCACCGATGGTAAGATCAAACCCTGTCTTCATTCGGACTATGAGATTGACCTGGTGGCACTGCATCAAGCTGGGATGACGTATAAGGAAATTCTCTTACAGGCGATTAATGAAAAGCCGGAAAAGCATCATATCAACGAACATGAAAAGCAGTTGCTGAGAAATATGAACGAAATTGGAGGATGACATGGACGAAGAAATTTTAGAGTTCACCCATTTTAATGAGGCGGGTCGCAGCAAAATGGTGGACGTTAGCGATAAAAAAAGCACCGAGCGGGTGGCCATTGCCAAAGGTGCCATCACCATGAAAAAAGAGACCCTGCAAAAAGTAATTGCGGGACAGATGAAAAAAGGGGACGTGTTGGGTGTAGCTCAGATTGCCGGAATTATGGGCGTTAAGCGGACTGCGGACCTGATCCCGATGTGCCATAATATTTTTATCTCCGGCAGCGACATTGATTTTGAAATCGATGAGACGAATTCTCGGATTCTAATCGAAGCGACGGTTAAAAATACCGGCCAGACCGGCGTGGAAATGGAAGCCTTAACGGCGGTTTCAGTGGCCGCCCTGACCATCTATGACATGTGCAAAGCGGTGGACAAAGAAATGACCATCGAAGCGATCTATCTGGCTAAAAAAACCGGTGGTAAATCCGGCGAGTTTATTAATCCCAAACATCAATAAAATTAACAGGAGAAATGTAATGAGTGGAAAAGTGATAGCAATTAATATCAGTGAGAAAAAAGGCGTCATGAAAAAACCGATTCCGGCCGGGAATTTTATTAAGGATTTTGGTCTGGAGGGTGACGCCCATGCCGGCAAATGGCATCGGCAGGTCAGTCTGTTAGGCCAGGAGAGTATTGATAAAATGATAGCCATGGGAGCGGCGGGACTGTGCGCCGGAAATTTTGCCGAAAACATTACCACCGCAGGAATCTGTGTCTACGAACTGCCGGTGGGGACAAGGCTAAGAATCGGCGAAACCCTTCAGGAAGTTACCCAGATCGGCAAAGAATGTCACGCCGGATGCGAAATTGCCCAGCAGGTAGGGGATTGCGTGATGCCACGAGAGGGCATCTTTACCATTATCCTGGAAGGTGGCACCATCAAAGCCGGTGATACCATCGAAGTCGTAGAATAGTCAGACCGAAAATCATTCGATCCTGATCAGATTAAGATAGAACTATCACGAAAATTTTGGCATTGGAAACATCTGATCGAAATAGCTTAAATTTTTCCAGCGATAGAACAAATCACAAAAAATGATGGAATGTGTATTGCATTATCAGAATTTAATGTTACAATAGTAAATGTTATTGCCGTACAAGTGTCTTTCAGATGAAGACAGTCGCCTAATGGAGGACAATATGAATGAATTTGTAAATAGTATGGCCGGAGTGGCCTGGAGTATCATCCCGATATTGCTGATCTTTTTTTTGATGTCAGGCATCATGTTTGTTTTTTATTTCAAAGTGAAAATTGAAGAAATATCGATCTATTTAAAAAGTATTGCAGCTTCCCTCGAAAGGCTTTCAAATCGGCGAAATGACTATTAGAAAGAGTTTTATGGAGGAATTTATGTTTTTTGAAGAAGTAAAAGTTGCAGATCCTGAGATTTATGAACTCATGGAAAAGGAATTGCATCGACAACAAAGTCATTTAGAGCTCATCGCCTCTGAAAACTTCGTGTCAGACGCAGTGATGATTGCTATGGGAAGCCATTTAACCAATAAATATGCCGAAGGTACCCCGGGACACCGTTTCTACGGTGGCTGTGTTCACGTTGATACCATTGAGCAGGTGGCTATTGATCGGGCTAAGGCATTATTTGGCGCCGAACATGCCAATGTCCAGCCTCATTCCGGCGCCCAGGCAAATACTGCCGTATATATGGGGATTTTAGAGCCTGGCGATACCGTTTTAGGGATGCGCCTGGATCAGGGTGGGCATCTGACTCATGGCAGCCCGGCCAATCTATCGGGAAAATATTATAATTTTATCTCTTATGGGGTGGATCAGGTAACAGAAACCATCGATTATGATGAAATAGAAAAGTTGATCAAAGAACACCAGCCTAAATTGGTAGTCGTAGGCGCCAGCTCTTACCCCCGAGCTATCGATTTTGAGCGTATTTCAAAGCTGACCAAAGCCGCCGGTTGTTATCTGATGGTGGATATGGCTCATATAGCCGGTCTCGTGGCAGCCGGACAGCATCAGAGCCCCGTGCCCTATGCCGACTTTGTCACCACCACCACTCACAAAACCTTACGAGGTCCACGAGGAGGCATTGTTTTATGTAAACAGGAATATGCCAAACTCATCGATAAGGGCGTCTTTCCAGGTACCCAGGGCGGGCCTCTGGAGCATATGATCGCCGCCAAGGCAGTGGCTCTTAAAGAAGCGGCAACGCCGGAGTTTAAGGCATATCAGGAACAGGTTGTCAAAAATGCCAAAGTTCTGGCGGCAGCCCTTGAAAAACGGGGATTTCGAATTGTTTCCGGCGGAACCGACAATCACCTGATGCTGTTAGATGTGAGCAAAGTTGGCCTGACCGGGAAAGAAGCGGATGAAACGCTGGGAAAAGTCAATATCACCGCCAATAAAAATGCCATTCCCTATGACAAAGAAAGTCCTTTTGTCACCAGTGGAATCCGGGTGGGTACTCCAGCTATAACCACTCGCGGGCTGGTTGAAGCAGATATGGAAGTAGTAGCCGATGCCATTGAAGCGGCACTGATTAAAAAAGACATGGAACTGGCGCTTGAAAAAGTCGCCTTTTTAACAGAAAAATATCCTTTATATCCAGGCTTGATGGGATAAACTGGTACATACAAAAAAGTGTCTGACAGATAAATAATCTGTCAGACACTTTTTTTATACAGAGAAAAAGCTGTGTGGTGTGAAGGTTTAAGACGTTTAAGAGATCGATAGAAATAATACCGTCACACGCTAGCTAGAATACATTGATCTGAAAAACTGAATGCTACTGGATGCTATGTAATATTAAATCTGAGTTATACTAGCTGCCGGTGTAGCTTCTGATTCCGCCACTTCCAACTTTTTTAAATCGTTCGTTCGTTTTACCAACAACATCGCTGAACCAATACCGAGGATGGCACAAACAATTAATAGGATGAAAATCTGATTAAAACCAGCAGCAATATCACCGGCGGCTTTGGCATCATCCAACCATTTACCGCAAATCAGGCCGTAGAATACATCCGGGATAAAAGCGATAAACGAAATAATACCTGTAGCCATTCCGGTCATACCAACGGGGATACCAGCCTGATCCATAATTGACCAGTAGGTAGATTTCATGATGTTTGCGATAAATGCAATCACCAGGGTCAGGATAATACTGATGGCGATAACCTTGGCAGAGAAGAGCAAGGCAACCAAGGCGGCGGAGATGGCCCCAAAAGCGATAATAAAGCCTTTGCCTTTGTAAGTGAACTTATCCATGAAAAAGCCGCCGATCACGCCAGCCAACAGCACAATAATGTAGCTTCTAAAAATTCCAATGGCACTGGCTGTTGTTGTCGAGATGTTGAGCACCTGTACCGTATAGGTTGTCATGTAGGCGTTGCCGATTGCCCAGGTGAGATAGGCAAACATAATCACCAGGATTGAGATCCAGACGCCTTTGTTTTTTAGGACATCCATTACACTATATTTCGTTTCGTTAACGGCGACCTGTGCTTCGTGTTTGATGTCTGTTTTAGGAAGAAAGACCAGGGCCAGAACAAAAAACAGGGCACAGACGCCGGCACCAAATAAGAAAAGAACTTTCATACCGGCAGCAGGGGTAGCGGCCAGACCGACAATAGCCAGAAATGCAAAACCCATCAGGGTTTGAATAACGCCCCGCAAGGCTTCGCTTCCGCCGAACATCTTACTCTGGTTGTCTTCGTTAGCCAAATTTCTGATCCCCTTGAGGTAGGCAGACCACAGCGTGGCAATACCGAAAAATCCGTAAAGAAAATGAATAATCAGTAGGGCTGTAAAGTTAGTGGTCATTGCAAAGGCGAACGTTAACACAGCATAAGCGGCCAGGGTAGTGGAAATCATCGACCGCATTGAGAAGCGATCGGCCATCCAGCCGCCGATGGGATAGCAAAAAGTATAGGTTAAATTCAATGCCGAAGCAAGAATTCCGATTTGCGTATTGCTAAGTTGATACGCGGCCGCAAATTGATCATAAAATGTAAATCGTAAAAACGGCAACTGGTACGCCAAAGCGACGGTTGCACTAAGAACCAAAAATACCATTGCATTTCTAAATCCAAAATTTTTCATAAATATCCTCCTAAACATGAGTGCGAAATACATGTCTATTGCAAGGAGTATAACATGATACTTGTAAACGGTCAACAACTATTTTTATTTACAGCAATTGAGGAATTTCGAGCGAAAGTAATCATAATAATTGTGCAGAATAGGATGTTTCTTAATTAGGCATATTAAATGTAGACGATTAAAATAGCAAATTTAGTTGAAAAATCGCTTGACAACGGATTCCGGAGCATGATATATTTGTCTTGCGAAATACATGTATTAATTAAAAAACTGGAGGCTATTTCAAATGTATATTAACAGACGTTTTTATGAAAGATATGTATCTACCCGTGATGTAGAGTTGTTACATGAGTATTCACTAAAGGTTTTACAAGAAGTTGGGGTTTCATTTGCCAGTGAAGAGGCACTTGAGATTTTTAAAAAACATGGTGCGACGGTTGAAGGAAATATCGTAAAAATTAGTGAAGCGCTTTTAAACAAAGCGTTAGAAACAGCACCCAAATCATTCGCGGTAACGACCAACGCCGGCGAAACTCCAATTGGTGAGCGTTTCAAACCTAAGACAGTTGGCTGCTATGGTCCATCAAAATTCCTTTTTGAAGATGATACTTATAGAATGGCATTATTGCCAGATGTCGTTAAATTTTTAAAACTGATGCACACCAGTGATGTTACCGACTTTGTCAATAATTCAGCCTACGACACGCCTGATTTAGATAAAACCGTGGATAATTTTTATTTGCCACAAGTGGCCTTGTGTTTAAAATATTCAGACAGACCAACTTACGGAAACGTTGCCAATAGTCTGAATGTTAAAAAACAGAGCTTAAAGGATGCCGCCAAAGAGATTGCCAACATGTATAAAGAGTTCTATGATATCTGGGATCGACCTGTATTATTAACCAATTGTTGTGCGCTTTCACCAATGGGTTATTCTTATGAGGTGCTTGATAACATTATGGGTCTTGTAGAAGAAGGACAACCGGTTACAATCATTACCTGCTCAATGACAAATCTTACCGCTCCAGCTGCGTTGATGGGTTCGGTAATCCAGGACAATGCGACGATTCTTGCAGGCATCGTTTTGACACAGTTGATTAACCCTGGTGTTGGTGTTATTTACGGGACCGTCTCTTCACCTACTGACATGCGAAAAACTGCGATTGCCATCGGATCGCCCGAAGCCCAATTGATTCAAATGTCAACTTTAGCTTTGGGTCGTTACTATGGGCTGCCGGTCAGAACCGGAGTCAGCGGGTCAGATTCTCTCAAGCCTGATTATCAGGCAGGTGTTGAGACAATGACGACGTTGATGACCACATATCTGGGAAAATCCGACTTTGCCTTGAACAATGCTGGTATCCTTCAGTCTTATGCGGTCGGCAGTTATGAAAAATTTGTCCTTGATGAAGAAGTAAATCGGATCTTAATGCGATTAAACAAGGGGATTGACATCTCTGATACCAAGGCCAGTAAGGTCTTTGAAGAAATCAAGAAAGCCGGTCCGTTAGGAAATTATCTATCCGGCAGAACACCAAAGGAATACCGCGATGAGCATCATTTATCGGCAATTTTCAATAAAACTGCTGGCGATCCGACGCAGATATTTGAAGAAGTAGGTGATATCAGAGAACGTGCTGCTAAACAGGTTGAAGCGAGATTAGCTAGCTACAAAGCCCCTGATTTAACAAAAAAACAACAGGAAATTCTTAATCGTTACCTGCCGGAAAGTGAAAAATTCTAAGTAATAATTGTTCCTTGACCGATGGTTGAGAAACTTGGATCATGAACTGAATTTTTAAACAGAAAAGCGCATTGATGATAAATTTCAATGTGTTGATCGGATAACATTCAAAAAAATAAGTGTCGGTTTAAATATAATGAAAATAAGAAAAGGAATGGTAAAAGATATGCTGGATTTAAAAGAATTAACGCAGGCTGTTGGAGATTTGGAAGAAGAAGTAGTGATGGATTTGTTGAATGAATTTGTTAAGTCAAATCCGACTGAACCCGAAGCACAGGAGGCCATTGCTGCCTGCCAGGCTGGCATGGCAATCGTTGGTGATCTGTTTGAAAAAGGAGAATATTTTGTTGGCGATCTTATTTTTGCCGGTGAGTTATTAACGGAATCAATCAATCTCTTAAAACCAGTTTTGGGCAGTGGTGAAACAGCGATTGCCGGAACCATTGTAATCGGAACTGTTCATGGTGATTTACATGATATTGGCAAGAATATCTTCAAAAGTATGTCGGAGGCAGCCGGTTTTGAAGTGGTGGATCTGGGAATCGACGTCGCTCCGGAACTATTTGTTCAAACTGCAAAAGAGAATAAAGGCTGCATTATTGGGATGAGTGGTGTTTTAACCTTAGCGATTGATTCAATGAAAGAGACCGTTGAAGCGATTAAAGCAGCAGGCATCGATGCAAAAATCATAATCGGCGGAAATCCTGTAACTAAAGATTCATGTGAAATGGTTGGAGCCGATCAGTATACAACAAATGCTGCTGAAGGGGTTAAGATTTGTCAAGGTTGGGTGGCATAAATATCCCGATAAAGATAATAAATTATCATCGTAGAATAATTCGATGATGATAAAAAATAAATCATCAAACAATCAAATACATAGAAGACAAGTAGATGCATACTTGTCTTCTATGCACAATTTAAGGAGACAAAGCATGATCATAATTGGAGAAAAAATAAACGGAACAATTCCGTCGGTGAAAGATGCTATCGAAAGAAGAGATGCCGGTTTTATAGCAAATCTGGCTATTAAACAAACGGAAGCAGGTGCAAATTTTATCGATGTATGTGCCAGTACCGCACCGGAGTATGAAATTGAAACGTTGAAATGGTTGATGGAAGTGGTTCAGGACGCAACGGACACACCGCTGGGTATTGACAGTCCCAATCCCCAGGTGATTGAAGCTGTGTTTAAGTATGCAAATAAACCCGGCTTGATCAATTCTATTTCAGAAGAAGGCGACAAATGTGAAGTTCTGTTGCCACTGTTAGAAGGGAATAGTTGGGAAGTAGTCGGCTTGACCTGCGATAATAAAGGCATTCCCAGCGACCTTGAAACGAAATTGAAGATCACAAAAATCATGGTTGAGAAAGCGGCGAAATTCGGTATTACGCCAGATCGGATCCATATTGATCCCTGTGTGATGGCATTGTCAACCGAGAATAACTCGATGCTGAACTTTGCTCAGGAAATAATAAAAATTAAGGAACTGTATCCAACCATTCATGTTACCGGTGCCATCAGCAATATGTCTTTTGGTTTGCCAGTACGATCGCTCCTGAATAAAACATGTATGGCCTTTGCCATTCAGGCAGGTATGGATTCAGCTGTTTTAGACCCGCTAAACAGGGATATGATGGGGACAATATATGCGACCTACTCACTCCTGGGACAAGATAAGCATTGCCGAAAATATAGTAAAGCCTATCGGCAGGGACAGATTGGACCGGTTAAATAAACTTCTTCAACACTGCAGATAGCTTGACGTAGTTTCATTATCTTATATCGATAGAAATCGATGTCGAGAAATGAAACTATGACGAGCTATTAAAAAAATTGAATAACTGGTACGAAGGATTCGAATACGTTATAAGATTCTGGTGAGAGGATTACATTATGGTATTTTATATTTCGCTTGTTTTTTTAGTAATATTCTTATTGTTTGGATTCATGTTTCCAGACAGTTTATTAACATATACCAATCTTTTGTTTAACGGGATCACCAATAATTTGGGTTGGCTTTACTTGATATCGGTTTTAGGGATATTGATTTTTTGTCTATATCTTGCTTTCAGCAAATATGGCAATCTGCGATTAGGAAATGATCAGGATCGACCGGAGTATTCGAACTTCTCCTGGTTTGCGATGTTATTCAGTGCCGGAATGGGGATTGGCCTGGTGTTTTGGGGTGTAGCTGAACCCGTTTTTCATTATCTGCAGCCACCCATGGGGATTGAAGCAGAAACTACAGAATCAGCGACGATGGCATTTCAGTATGCCTTTTTGCATTGGGGTTTTCATCCCTGGGCAATTTATGCCATTGTCGGATTAGCTCTGGCTTACGTGACTTTTCGAAGAGAACAGCCCTGCCTGATCAGCTCGACATTACAGCCATTGCTTGGTGAAAAGGTAAAGGGGCCACTTGGTAAACTGGTCGATATTCTAGCGTTAGTTTTAACAGTTATTGGTGTTTCAACGTCTTTGGGACTGGGTGCATTACAGGCAAATGCCGGGTTGGCAACACTTTTTAATATTCCCAATAATATTACTGTTCAAATCATAATCATAATTGTTATTAGCATCTTATTTTTAATTTCATCATTGTCCGGATTGGATCGGGGCATAAAAATATTAAGCAACACCAATATCGTACTTGCCGTTGTCTTGATGTTATTTGTGCTTTTTACTGGACCGACAGTTTTTATCATTAATACTTTTTTTGTCAGTTTAAGCGGTTATGTACAAAATATTTTGACTATGAGTTTAGCGTTGACACCGTTTGAAAATGACCCATGGCTGGGGAACTGGACGATTTTTTATTGGGCCTGGTGGATGTCCTGGGGACCGTTTGTGGGGACCTTCATTGCCCGAATTTCAAAAGGACGAACGGTTAGAGAATTTATTCTGGGGGTGATTATTCTTCCGGCTATTTTTTGTTGTATCTGGTTTACTGTCTTTGGCGGAACGGCGCTGCATTTTGAAATCTTTGAGGGACTTCATGTTGCCGATGCGATTACCAAAGATGTTGCAGTGGGTTTATTTGTAACCTTGTCATACCTGCCTTTTGGGAAGGTTATCTCCTTTATGGCAACAGTTTTGATCGTCACTTTTTTTGTGACCTCGGCCGATTCAGCAAACTTTGTCATTGCAATGTTCTCCCGAAATGGGGATCTAAATCCGGATAAGAAAATTAAAGTGATTTGGGGTGTGGTGTTATCTTCAATGGCCATTGTTTTGCTTTTAAGCGGGGGATTGGTGGCAATCAGAAATGTTGCCATCATTATGGCGCTGCCATTTGTATTGGTCATCATCATGATTTGTGTTTCAATATATAAAGCGTTTAAGAATGACACCATTAATAAAAACAAATGAAAGAAATGAACCGTTTTTGTTTGTTACTAAAAATGGTCTCAAGTTGGTTGACAGGATAAATATTTTATGAACGAGAATTAAGTGTCTATTCAATACTTTATATCGGAGCGTTTTCAACGCCACAAGGAAAGGAACGTTAAATGGATCGAAACAACCAAATCGCAAAAAAAAAGTCAATCAAAGTGAGATTATTAATTATCCCGCTGATCTGCGTATTAGTAGGAGTTCTTTTAATCGGAGCGATATCATCGTATTTAACCAGAGACAGTCTACTTACAGAAATGCGGGAAAACGGATTCTCATCGTCACAACGCTTCGTGGATCGAATCGAAGATAATACGGAAGCCGTTAAAACGATGAATGAAATGCTGGAATCCCAGATTCGCAGTGTTGGGAACATTATCATCGGCAGTCGGGGCAGTATCAATGATGTCTATTTAACCCAGCTTGCAGCGCAAACCGGAATAAATCACATTTACTGGTATAATACCGCTGGGGAGATCATTAATGCTGCCAATAGCGAATATCTGGGATGGAAGGTGACGCCGGGAGATCCCATCCATAACTTTATGATCAGCGGGACGCCAGAGCTGATGGAAGAAATAAGAAAAAGCACTGAAACCGACGAAACCTTTAAATATGGTTATGTCAGAAGCAATACCGGCGAATTTGTTCAGGCCGGGGTATCGGCCGACCGGGTGCTGGAATTAACCGAAAAGTTCGGTTATCAGGCTTTAATAGACGAATTGGCAACGGATGAAACCATTGTTTATGCCAGTTTTATCGACAACGATTTAATCGGGGTGGCTGACAGCAACAAAGATAATCTCGGGAAAAGCTATCAGGATGATGAAAACATTAAAAAGGTCGCCCTTGACGGAGAAATGAGTGCGAAAGAATTTTTTTATGAAACGGAAAATACCAATGTTTATGATGTCGTATACCCCGTTGTGATCAATGGGGAACTCAAAGGAGCTATCAATATCGGATATTCGATGAGTACAGTAGAATCGGCAATCACCAAGAATATTCTGCTGATTGCCTTCGCAGGGCTGATTGTTTTTCTTACATTGGCATTGATCTTATACAAACTATCAACTTCGATAACCAAACCCATTGCCAGCATCAACCATATGATCAAAGAGATGGGAAAAGGTCATCTGGGGATCCGGCTCAACCTGGAATCCCAGGATGAGATTGGCGAAATGGCCCTGGTGATGGATGAGTTTGCCAATGAGCTTCAAAATGTGGTGATTGGAACCATGAATCAAATCTCGGCCGGGAATGTTTCCGCCATCATTGAAGTCAAAGATGAACGGGATGAAATCACCCCGGCATTGAAAAAGACTATCGAAACCATTCATGGATTAATTGAAGAAGCATCCATGCTTTCACAAGCGGCGGTTGCAGGAAAACTGGAGACAAGAGGCAATGCAATCGCCTTTCAAGGCGGGTTTAGAACAATTGTTGAAGGGGTTAATGCAACCTTGGATGCAGTGGTTGGACCGCTGAATATTGCGGCAGAGTACGTTGACAAGATTGGAAAGGGAGAGATTCCCAACAAGATCGACGAGACCTATCAAGGGGACTTTAACAAGTTGAAACAAAGTATTAATGCCTGTATTGATGGATTGGGAGCCCTGGAAGAAGGAAACCAGGTACTGGCCTTAATGCGTAAAAATGACCTCAGCCAAACCATTGAAAATCATCATCAGGGTATCTATGGCGAAATCGGAGAAGCCATCAATGCAGTTCATGGACAGCTGGCTCACATTGTTCAAATTGCCAATCATATTGAAGCCGGTGAACTTAGCGATTTGAGCGAATTAAAAGCTATCGGAAAAAGAAGTGAAAATGATACCTTGATTCCGAGCCTGATCGGGATGATGGAAAACATCGTTTCATTAGTCGAAGAAACCCAAAAAATGGCGGCAATAGCCGTTGAAGGCGACCTGAATCATCGTGGCGACGTGACAAAAGTACCAGGAGAATACGCAAAAGTGATAGCAGGATTCAATCAGACATTGGATGCTGTGATTGATCCGATTAAAGAGGCTTCGGGAACGCTGAAAGAACTGGCGGCCGGGAATCTAAATACGGCAATGACTGGTGACTATCAGGGTGATCATGCCATCATCAAAGAAGATATGAATCAGACGATTACTTCTCTGAAACGTTACGTGAATGAAATTACCGGTACCCTTGAAGAAATAAGTCGGGGAAACCTGGACCAGGAAATAACATCGGCCTATACGGGTGACTTTCAGGCGATCAAAGAAGCGCTGAATGGGATCAGTTTCAGATTGAGTACGACCATGTCGGACATTGATGTGGCCGCAACCCATGTTGATCTTGGTGCCAGGCAGATTTCTGATGGCGGACAGGCTCTGGCTCAGGGAACAACCGAACAGGCCAGCTCCATTCAGGAGCTGACGGCATCAATTGAAGATGTGGCCGTTGAAACCAGAAAAAATGCCCTCCGGGCTAATGAGGCCAATGTACTGTCAGACCGGGTTCAGAAAAATGCTAAAGTTGGCAATGATCAAATGGAAAAAATGATGACTGCCATGGGGGACATCAATGATTCATCAAGCGATATTTCCAAAATTATTAAAGTGATTGATGACATTGCTTTTCAGACCAATATCCTGGCACTTAATGCAGCTGTTGAAGCGGCTCGCGCAGGACAACACGGTAAAGGATTTGCTATTGTAGCCGAAGAAGTCAGAACCTTGGCGGCCAGAAGTGCAGAAGCAGCAAAAGAAACGACGGCTCTGATTGAAGGGTCGATTGAAAAGGTGGGGGTAGGAACCCGGATTGCTGATGAAACAGCAGCAAGTCTAAAAGAAATTTTGTCAGAAATTGAAAAAGTGACGAGTTTGGTGGAGGATATTGCGACAGCATCGGATGCTCAGGCGACTGAAACTGCTCAGATTACACTGGGAATCGAACAGATTTCCCAAGTCATACAGACCAATTCCGCCACCGCAGAAGAAAGTGCAGCATCCAGCGAAGAACTATCTGGACAGGCTGAAATGCTTAAGCAGATGGTTCGAGCATTTCACTTACGACAATAAAAAACAAAACTGAATCGATGTTGGAAGGAGTCGCTAATTGAAAAAAACGGAGTAACAATGACGCCTTCCGAGATTATCCTTTATCATTTGGTTGTGACACGTTTGATGGCTATGCTTTTGTCACTTAAGCAGTCTCGGTCTTTAGAGTAATGAAAGGAATGGTTGAAAAAATGAAAAGAGTTATGATAGGGTGTAGTGTTTTAAAAAAGGAAGTCGAAGCAATGCTTGAGTGTCCGGATATTGAATACCGCTGGCTTAAAGAGCATCTCCACAACACCCCGGATCTCCTCCATCTCGAAATTCAAGCGGCCATTGATGCTGAAACAGATGCCGATATTATCTATCTCAGTTATGGATTGTGCGGAAAAGCGCTGGTTGATATTCAGGCGAAATCCTGTCCAGTGGTGATGCCCAGAGTCGATGACTGTATTGCCATGATTTTGTATGATCGGACCGATCTCGGAGGGTTGCGCTGTTCATCTTACTTTGTGTCCCAGGGCTGGTTATGGGGCGAAGATGGGATTGGCTATGAGCATGATCGGGTGAAAGAAAAATATGGTGAAAAGCGGGCATTGAGAATTGCCAGAGCGATGTTTAAAAATTACCAGTATTTGTTGTTTATCCGCACTGGGGTGGAAACAGAGGAGGATAAACAAAAATGTATGGCCATGGCTGAAAAATTAGGACTGAAGGTCAATGAAACTACTGGAAATATCCGTATTCTTGATGAAATGATAAGTGACCGCAAGGATGATCGGTTCATCCGATTAGCACCAGGGGAAGTAATCGCTGAAGAGATGTTTTGGTCTGCAGATTAACAATTGGTCATAACGGCAGTTTATTGACAACCTCACAAACCGTATTAGCTACGGTTTGTTTCATTTTATCGGCGCAAGATGTGTTTTAAATGAGTTGCTCAGGATAAAACACAAAAAAATCCAAGTGATATCACCACAGACTGAGGTAATATTTAGAAAAGATTGAGACGGATAATTATCATGATGAAACGGTAAACAAATCGAGGTTATTATGATATAATCTTAAAATGTATCAAAACTGAGGGGATAGCAGGTGGCAGTGATCATGAAATTAACGCTTAGTATTTCGAAAAAGGAATGTGATCTTATCCACGAACAGTCGCTGAGACTATTACAAACCATGGGGATAACAATTTTTTCGAAAGAAGCACTGGAAGTTTTCAAAAAAGCAGGTGCCAGGGTGCAGGAGAATCAGGTTTTTATTGATGCCGATTTGGTAGAGGAAAGCCTTAAAATGGTGCCGCATGCATTCCCGATTTATTCAAATGCTAAGCGCGTGGTGGTTGGAAAAGGTAAACTATGTTCACTGCCACCGTATGGAGGAACGTATGTTTCCAGAAATGAACACATTGCTTTAGGCACTCGTAACGATTACCTGAATTTCACAAAACTCAATCAGCTTAATGAATATATCAGTATGGCTTGTCCCTACACCTTAGAACCTTTCGATATTCCTTTAGAGCAACGAAATATTTATCGGATGGCGATGATTTTGAAATATTCTGATAAACCAAGTCTTTCCATTGTTGGCAGTAGGGAAGACTCTCGTAAATGTATTGAAATGGTCCGACGTTATTATGGAATCACCAACAAACCAGTAGTTCTTGGAAACGTGAATGTATCAGCACCGATGATTATGGGACTTTCGACCACCGAAGCAATCACTGTCCACTGTGAAGAAAACCAACCATTGATGATCGCCTGTGGCAGTGGCTTAAGCGGATTAACGGCACCCCCAACTCCTGGTGGCAATTTTCTGCTGGCAAACGCCGGAATTTTAGCCGGGATTGTGTTTGCGCAAATACAAAGCCCCGGACTGCCAATCATATATGGCTTGCCATTGTTTGGAGTTGATCCATTCAAGGCCGAAACATCGGTTGGGAGTCCCGCAACCGCTCTATTTACCCTGGCCGCCAAAGGGATGGCTGAATACTATCAAATTCCGTTTCGGGCCGGCGGAACTTTCACAGACTCAAAATATTTGGATTATCAAAGCGGTTTTGAAAGTGGCATCAATCTGTTATCTTGCCTACTCGCTGAAGTGGATTGTTTGATGCATAGCTTTGGGATGGAGGATGCGCTTAAAACCATTAATTATAATAAATATGTTTTGGATGAATACATGTATCTGAGTCTTAAAGACTTTGTCAAGGGCATGGAAATAAATGATGTGACGATCATGACGGATGAAATTCTGAAAGTCGGATCAACCGGTAATTATATATCGTCACGGAATCTTAAATTAATCCGAAAGCAATATCCTAAACATGGTTTTGGAGAAGGAAAAACAAAAGCTGAGGTATTGAAAAAGACCGATGATGAAATAAGCCGGCGTTTGAATAATTATGAATTTCCAGCTCCGACCAAAGATCAAATTAAAATATTAAGAGGTTATTTACCAGATGAATACATCGATTAAAAACACCGTAAATGTTTCTACCTTAGATAGTATTGTGGAGGCAATGAAAAAAATTGAGGAAAAAAAAGTCCTCAAACTTGTTAATTATGCAATTCGTGAAGGCGCTGCTCAAGCACAGATCATTGAGGCGATTCAGCAGGGGTTGGATCAGATTGGCCATTTTTTTGAAGAAGGAAAATACGGGGTCACCGATTTAATGATGGCAGGCATTATTTTTGAAGAGGTTTTAAAGCTGCCAAGCTTAAAGCTGATTAATGAGGAATCAGAAGAACCGATCGGCAGAATTCTGCTTTGTACCATTGAAAGGGATTTGCATGATATTGGGAAATCGATTTTCAAGAGTGCGGCGTTAATGTCAAATTTCGAAATGATTGATATGGGCATTAATGTTACAGCAGAGCAGATTTTAAATGAAACCATCAACCGTAAACCTGATATCATTGCGATCAGCTCGATTTTGGCGGAAGGGGTCCGATATATTAAAGAAGTGAATGAAAAACTTATGACCGCTGGGATCAGGGACCAGGTTAAAATAATTGTCGGTGGACTTTCAACCCATCGACAGGCGATCGAATATACGGGCGTGGATGCCTTTGCCAATGATGTCTATGAAGGTGTCAAACAATGCAAAATCTGGGTAAACGAAGGAGGAGAGGCTAATTAATCACAAATATGAAGATATTGCAGATAATATTAAATATAAAATTCAGAAGAATTTTTATTCGATTAATTCTTCGATCCCCCCGGAAAACACCCTGGCTGATGAGTATGGGGTCAGTCGTATCACCATTCGCAACGCAATTTCAAAGTTAATTGATGAAGGTTATATTTATTCAATCCCGGGAAAAGGAAATTTTGTTCTCGAAAAGAATAATGACAAGTATCTCATATCATTAAAAACGGACAAACTTTTGAAAAAACCATATCAACGGGTTGAACTTTTAGGATCAGAAATTATCAGACCAACCATTGATCTGGTTTACCACCTTAGAATCGCACCAGATGCCCGGGTTGTTTACATCCGCTGGGTGTTGCTTGATGACGAAAAACCGATTGCTTATGATATGCAGTACATCCCATATTTTCCAGGGATTACGGTTTGGAATGATAATTTTGAATATACCAGTTTCAGTGAAATACTGTCGCAAAAAAATAAGCTCTTTCAAATGCAGGGAAGAATGAATATTTCAGGTATTAATTGCGAAAGGGAAATTGCAGAGATATTAAAAATACCAGTAGGAACTCCAGTCATGCAGATCACACAAAAGATTCTGGATGATAATGAACCAATGGGTTACCGTCAGTTGTTTATTAAAAGAGAATGGTGCTGCATTCGGGGAACTTCTCACCGGGAATAAAGAATGAGGATTGTGAATAAAAGTGAAAATATACGAACGGATTGAGAATGATATTCTCTTAGATATTAAAAGCGGGTTACTTAAACCAAACGAAAAATTGCCGACAAATCAGGAGCTGGCAGAAAAGTATCAGACCAGCGGTGTAACGGTACGTAAAAGTTTAGCAGCACTTGTAAATAAAGGATATTTGATTTCGATTGAGCGAGTGGGAACATTTGTTAAAGAGCGTGAGAAGGACCTTTTTTTAGTTAATTTTTCGCTGGAAGGTAATATCAATGAAGAAATAACGGATATCGAGACTGAGGATATTCTTATTTCGATGACAAAAGTAAAGGGCGAGAAACGCGAATTAAAAACTCTGGAAATCAGAAGAATGTACCTTTCTGATTCAATGCCGGTTGGCTATAGTATTGATGCATTGTTCTTAAAAGGTCGCTATCTTGCGGAAGGTATTGAAAAAAAAGCAGAAAAAAATATCGCCATCATGGATCAGATATTAAATAGCTATGAAGTGAAAAAAACGATGGAAGTGACAATGGATTATCCCAACAAATACATTTCAAACCGGCTGTTGATTAACGATAATATGCCGATTTTTTGCATCAACATATATTTTTCAACAGTGGACGATTATCCCATCGGGAAAAGAACCATGTATGTATTAGGGGAGAATATTACATTAAATGGAAAATCATTTTACAAATAAGGAAGTAGTTTTAAATGAATTATTTTATTAGTTATCTGGTTGTGGTGAATTTACTCAACTTTATCTTTTTCTGGAACGACAAAAGACGTGCAAAAAAGGAGGCCTGGCGGATTCCGGAGAAAACCCTGCTTGGCCTATGTCTGATTGGCGGCTCCATTGGCGGCATTCTGGGAATGCGGGTTTTTCATCATAAAACAAAGCATTTTTTATTTGCCTGGGGAATTCCGATTATTTTGATTCTTCAGATCGGGTTGGGGCTGTTAGTCTTTCTTAAAGTATTGAATTAGAAGAACAGATAAAAAATCACCGAAATCAAGAAAAAGTTTTGAACAGACCTTGACAATACACCCAAAAGAGTGTATTCTATAGTGGTGTTCAAAATGATTTATGCGAGAGTGTTGGAACTGGCAGACAAGCACGTTTCAGAGGCGTGTGTCGCAAGGCGTACGGGTTCGACTCCCGTCTCTCGCACCATTTAGAATTTACAAAAACGGCATGAGATGGCCGTTTTTTTTATGTCCAAAAGCATGTTTTGGTCATTTGATATATGAATTGACGGTTTTCAAATTTCTCTGCCCCTGACTTTCTCATTCCATCGGTTACAAACGCATATTGATCCAGGGTAAAGACTGCAGAATGATGGCCTAAACTCTCCTGCACTGTTTTAATATCGATGCCTGCCTGGATGGATAAAATCGCATAAGTGTGTCTGAGATCATGGACCCGAAGCTTCTCAAATTCTGTACCATTGACAATTCGCTTAAGATTACTGTAAACTGCTTTTTTATCACAAGGATCGCCGTTGTCCTCTGTAAACACAAAGTTGTGTTCATTATAAAAAGCGTTTCCAGTTAGTAATCTGTATTCGGCTTGTCGTTTTTTCTGAGCTTTGATAATTTGGATTGCGGTATCTGTAAGTGTGACTGTTCTGATTTTATCGTGCTTTGGCGATCTGAAAAAAAACGGCTTTGTTGATACTAATTGTCGGTCAATCAGGATCTTCTTATTTTCCAGATCCACTCGATCAAATGTAAGGCCGCCCAATTCACTGATCCTGAGACCAGTCACGAGTAAAAATTTAAAAACCCCTTCATGGCGCTTGCCAGCGATCATTTCCATAAATACTTTTAGATCGTCCTCAGTTAGTGGGAATATTTCAGGTTAACGGACTTTGGGAGCGTTATACTGGTTGAGGGGTTGCTGTTAATTAAACTGGATCACATTGCGGACTGGGAACCCCTGCAAAAACAAATCCGGGCGGAGATTGAGGAATGTGTCAGGGAACGGCTTAGAATTAAAGCTTTTCTGGATACGGTGAAAATGCCGAAATTGCGGACGGTACTGCAGCTGACCCCTGGATGTGGATGAGATTGCGGCCAGGTTGGATTATTGCTCACGACAGATCCAGCGGTTACAGGATCGGGCGCTGGAGCATGTGGAAATATAGATGACGTGGAATGTCGCAGGAATAGGGGTTATAATTTAAAATGTGGAAAGTTCCGAATTGAGCCACATTTTATTGCAATTTAACTCATGTAGGTTTATAATTATAGAAAATTGTGTGAGGTGTGATACTATTGGATGTTTTTTCAGATGATACAGCAAAAAAAGCACTTGAGCTGGTTGGACCAAATATAGGAATTATTGCTAGCAAGTTTAGTAATGCAATTGTTGAAAAGAAAATTACTCCAAATATTATCAAAATAATTTCGGATAATTCAGAAAGAGAAAAAACTCTAAATTCAATTATAGAATACTTTCAAATGAGCTATTCATCAAATGCATCGATAAATACAATTGTTTTTAAGGGAAATCCTAAATGTTTGAAAGAACTATATATTCCTTTGACAATAATAAAGATAGCAGATGAAAATGATAAATTCATACTTAGTGAAGAAAATGTTGAGTTTAATAAAATATTTGAAAGCTATCCTAAAATGATGATAGTTGATAAAGCAGGAATGGGAAAATCTACAATAGTTAAGTTTTTAATGTTAATGGCTCTCGAAAAAGGAGATCCAATTCCAATTTGTATCGAGTTAAGAAAATTGAATGAGAATACTGACGTTTTAGATTTGCTCACTTCAGAAATTAATTTATTCAATGGAAAAGCAACAAAGGAACAAATAAAAAGACTAATCTTAGAAGATCAATTTTTAATTTTTTTAGATGGCTATGACGAAATAAGAGAGAAAGACAAAATTAAAGTAACACTAATGCTTCAGAATTTTATTAGACAAACGCCAAACGTTTATTACTTACTAACGTCAAGAGATGAAAATGCTCTTGATTCTTTTGTAGATTTTAATAGGTTTATGATAAAGCCACTTTCTATCGAAGAGGCATTCTTGTTAATCAAAAAATATGATAACGATGGTGAAGTATCAAAACTATTAATAGAAAAAATATCATCAGATAACCAATTCAATAGTTTAAAAGAATTTCTAACGAATCCGCTACTAGTTTCACTTTTGTATAAAACATTTCAGTATCGCGAAGAAATTCCGTACAAAAAATTGGTGTTTTATGATACAGTATTTGAAGCGTTATTTAATGATCATGACCTCACTAAAGGTGGTGCTTATATACATGAGAAAAAAACTAATCTAGATATATGCGATTTTAGAAAGATAGCTCGAGGTTTGGGGTGGAGAACACTTTGTTTGGATAAATTTGAGTTTTCATTAGATGAATTATCAAAAGAAATTGAAATGCTATTACATAAATATTCATTTATTAACTTAAAAGCCGCGGATATAATTCAAGATCTACTAAAAAGTGTCCCTTTATTTGCTAAAGAAGGAAATAATTACAAATGGGTACACAAATCATTCATGGAGTATTTTGCCGCTTGTTACATACACCATGATTTGGAAACGAATAAAAAGAAGATCATTTTAGAAAAAATGACTTTAGATAATAATAACATTAATAAGTATGAAAATTTATTGGACTTCTATTTTGAAATAGATGATGCTTCTTTTGACAAATATATAATAGCTCCTTTTCTGGAAAAATTTATTAATACATATAAAAAAAAATACACGCAGTCGAATTTTATAAATAAAGATGAAAATTATATAAAACTTAGAAGAAGTATTGATAGTTTAGTAAATGTAGAATTGTGGGTTACAAAGAAAAACAATTTTCAGGATAAAATAAAAAGTCGCGAAGAAAATCTGTTTATGGGGTTAGTGGTACCTATCAGTAATAATTTGTTTGCCAATATGTTTTTGTTTAAAAAAAATGGTAATGAATCGTTGTTAGGCATCATTGATAGAAAAAAGGTTGACATTTTCTTTTCTTCAGAAATAATTAAATTTGTTAAAAGGAATGATTTGAATAAAATCGCAAATGACTTATTCGATAAACAAATTTATGTTAATGATGATCTAAATAATGAAATAAATGATGATGAAAACTTCTATAACATGTCAGATCTTATTTTTTATATGATGAAAACAGGCGTCAATTATTGGAATTACTGTTTAGATATTGATAAATGCCAAAAATATGTTGATAGCATTGAACATAGAACGAAAATGGAAACATTAGAAATTGAAGCTTTTATAAATTAATATAGTTGAATGAGAGGTGGTGAGAGTTGCCAAGAGCACCGAATGAAAAAATCGAAAAAGCAAAGGAATTATTTGACCAGGGTGAGTATTTCGGTCGAATCTTCCACCCAGTCCGGATATTCGTTCCAGTCGCTTCGGAGTTTTGTGCCACCGCTTCCGGGTTTTCGTTTCAATTGTTCCGGTCAGGTTTCAATCAGGGTATAAGGGATATATGCATCAGTTAACTGATGTAAATCCATTTTAGGAGGTCATTCACATGACTAGATATCGTGAAATTCTGAGGCTGTTCAACCTTGGTATCAGCCAGACTGGCATTGCCAGTAGCTGTGGTTGTGCCAGAAAAACAGTTCGGGATGTTGTTAATCGGGCGAAAGCCTGCAACATCATCTGGCCGTTACCGGTCGAAACAACGGATGCTGATCTGGGAAAACTATTATTTCCTGATAAATCTGTACTAAAATCGGATCGCAAGTTTCCGGACTATGATTACATCGACAAGGAAATGCTACGCAGTGGGGTAACGTTGAAGCTTCTCTGGAATGAATACTGTGAAGGCTACCGGCAGAATAGAGATATTCCACTGATGTACACTCAATTCTGTCACCATTATCAGAAGTACAGCGACAAGAAACGGCAACCATGCACATTCCCAGCAAGCCCGGCGAGTAAATCGAAGTGGATTGGGCCGGAAAGCTGGCTTACATCATCGACACCGATACTGGGGAAATGATTCCCTGCCATATTTTTGTCGGGGTTTTGAATTACAGTCTTTATGCCTATGTGGAAGCCTTTCTTAAAATGGATCTGGAAAGCTGGATTACTGCCCATGTCCATATGTATCGATACTTTGGCGGCAGTACACGGATGCTGATTCCTGATAATCACAAGACCGGGGTTGATAAGACCGACGACTGGTTAATCCCAAAGATCAACAAAACCTATTATGAAATGGCTGAATACTATAATACAGCCGTGTTACCAGCACGAGTGAAGGCGCCCAAAGACAAACCGGTGTTGAGGGCTCGGTCAATGTCGTCACCAACTGGATTACAGCGGCGATCCGCAACGAGAAATTCTTTGCTCTTGAGGAACTGAATCGTGAAATACAGATTAAGGTTCAAGTCGTTCCTAAAGGTATTGTCATGAGTCCAGATACTGTGCAGAAATTTCTAAAAGCAGAGCCGAAACCAGCGGCACCAGCTCCAGCGGTTCCAGCAGTTCCAACGGGAAATTTATCAGGAAAGATCATTTGCATTAATCTGGGCCATGGTGGATCCGATCCGGGCGTCTGTGGAGATATTAGGGAATCAGACATGAATTTAACAGTGGCTTTGAAATTAGGCCAGCTATTGGCAGAACGTGGCACCCAGGTGATCCACACTCGAACCACTGTTGATCATGTTTACCTGTCAGACCGGCCAGTGATTGCAAATAATGCCGGTGCAGATTTATTTATCAGTATCCATCATAACGGGTCATCCGATCCCAATGCATCCGGGACCTGTGCGATCTGCTACCCGGGATCTAAAAACGGAATCCGGCTTGCCACTCTTTGCCTAAATGGATTGTATAATCGTTTGGGATTGCGACAGCGGGGATTGCGACAGCGGGGATTGCGACAGCGGGATGACTCAGACATCACATATTCAGATACGCCGGCACTGATTTCAGAGGCAATGTTTGCCAGTTGTCCAGTTGATTGTGCTTTCTTCCAGAACGGCGGGGCAGAATTGGAAGCGCTTGGGATTTTGGATGGTATTCTTGCTTATTTTGGATAGATTAGACAGCTCAGAATTGAGTTGTATGATTGGGGCTGCCTTTTCAGGGCAGCTCATTTTTTTGTTTTTTTAATTAAGAACACAGTTAAGTACGTTAGAATAGTCTGTAGTAGAAAGAAAGTACCTAATTAATGTAAGAAACTGCTTATTTCCCTTTATAGATGAGACTTTTTTAATTAATTTTTGCTTGCTTTTAAGAACAAGCGGGTATAATATACTAAAAGTACACCTTTATGGGTGAAGGTAAGGCTTTGTTTAGATGCAAGGAGGTGTTTAATATGATTTTTCAGAATTCAATTGTGAATATCACTTTTCCGAGGGTTGAGAATTTAAAGAAAATATACTTTCTCAATGATGAAATATTAAAGAGAGAATTTGATGAACCGACTGTTTTACCTGTCCCAGATGATGCTCCGTCTGAAATACCTAGAATAGTATCAACTTCAAGCGGCGGTCATTCGAAATTAAGTATAAACTCAGAAATGATATCATTACAAACATATTATACTCACGAATATCAAAATAACTGGGAATTATGCAAGGAATATCTTAATAATAAAATCAATAATTTGTTTGAATTTGCGGACAAATTGACTGAAGGTAATTTTAATTATATTGGATTAATGACGAATGTAATTTGGAATGATAGTCCAGACGGCACTAAAGTAATTACCGAAAAGTTATCAAAATTAAAAACAAAAAAAGAAATTTATGATATTGCTTTTAGGTACACATTCATAGAGAATGAAAAGTACTTTGTAAATGCAAACATTCAAAATGTAAGAGTTTTCAATAGTAGCGGTGATGCTCGGATTGCAGGTGAATTATGCAACGATTTATTGAAAGAAAATGTAATTGGAATCAATATTGATGTGAATGA
>Ga0074199_1000514_pt1 | contig 57651 bp, 38 predicted proteins | sample EPASupsiteSAE347_FD_64528 | JGI IMG/M metagenome (GOLD analysis project Ga0074199, IMG submission 64528) | Bioremediated contaminated groundwater from EPA Superfund site, New Mexico - Sample SAE3-47 | ecosystem: Environmental > Aquatic > Deep subsurface > Groundwater > Contaminated ... | reverse complement strand
CGCAAACGCGGGAAACCCGCAGGCGGCACAAGATCGCCGCCGCCTTTTTCGAACCAAATTCGCACCACATTGGGAAGGAAGCATTAATAACATTGGGTTGCGGGCATAGCCCGCTTTGGGAGGAGAAAAAAATAAAATGCCATTAATAGACATGCCGTTGGCTAAATTAAAAAAATCAAAGCGCGCTTTATTTGACACGGAACTGCCGTTCTCCTTTGTTTTTGACGGAAGGCCGTCCTCAGAACTATTGAAGGAATGGGTGAAACGAACGGAGACCAGGGAACTGGACGAAAATCGGACAAGCAGGACACTTGTCTTTATTGATCCGACCGCAAGCCTGGAAGTACGCTGTGAAGTTGTTGAATATTCGGATTACCCGGCGGTGGAATGGGTGATTCACTTCGAAAATAAATCCCCAAACAACATTGCAATACTGGAGCAAGTGAAGGCAATGGACTTGACATGGGAACGTGGCAGCCGGACACCGTTGGCAACAATCAATACCGGTACGGCAATCGATTTGACGTCTGATAGAACCGGCCAGGGAGAGTTTATGGTGCATCATCTAAGCGGAAGCGCGCCGCAAAAAATAACCGATTTTGGTCCCATCGAGGACACGTTGAGACCAAAGGAGACGCTTAAAATTGGATCAAAAGACGGCGCATCTTCAAACGAGACATTGCCTTTTTTCAGGGTGCGAACAGGGGAAGAAGGCCTTATAGCCGCAATCGGCTGGTCCGGCACATGGGAGGCCGAGTTTGTCAGAGACGCTGAAAGAAGCCTCGTAATAAAAGCCGGTATGGTCCCTTCTGAATTCCATTTGCGGCCCGGCGAGCGTATTCGCACTCCTCGGATGCTCGTCCTATTCTGGCAGGGCGATCCGTTCAGAGGGCATAATCTATGGAGACGGCTCATCTTGGCGCACTACTCGCCTCGTCCGGCGGAAAAATCTCTGATCGGTCCGCTCGCCGACGCCAGCATGGGGCATTTTACCGCCACTGATCACATCAGGAAGATGGACTGGTGGGTTGAGAACAAGCTTCCGTTGGAATGTTACTGGATTGACGCGGGCTGGTCGGGAAAGACCGGCTTGGGGTGGCCTGAGAACGCCGCCAGCCGCACCCCGAATCCCGAGTTATATCCGAATGGAATGAGAGAGGTTTCAAAAGCGGCTCACAAACGGGGAATGAAGTTTCTCTTGTGGATGTGGGCCGAAAGGGTTAAAAAAGACGTGGAAATCGGCGCGGAACATCCGGAATGGATTCGCGCCAGGAACGAGATTGACGGTGATTACGGCCTTGACTATGGCAATCCTGAAACCCTTGCCTGGATGAAACGATTTTATTCCAAGCTCATTTCCGAGTTTGGATTGGACATATACAGACAGGACGGCGGAAGAGCGCCGGAAGAGAGCATCCCCCAGGTTCGTTACGTCGAAGGGCTTTATGATTTTTGGGACCATCTTCTGAAGGAATATCCCGATTTGATTATCGACAACTGCGACGGCGGCGGACGAAGAATTGACCTTGAGACCTGCATGCGGAGCATCCCTCTCTGGCGCGACGACTTACAGTGCGCGAAAAATTTTGATCCCGTCGGAGTACAAGGACAAACCTATGGGTTATCGTTCTATGTGCCGCTTTCCGGGGGGGTCTCGGAACGAACCGATCCGTATGGGTTCCGCAGCGGATACAGTCCGGCATTCGCTATCAATTGGCACGTGTGGGCTTCGAGGATTGACTCGAAGAATTTTGACTTCGATCGGGCGCGAAAACTTCTCAATGAATATTTGTCTATACGTCGATACTTTTACGGGGACTACTACCCCCTCACGGAATACAGCGTTCAACAGGATTCATGGATGGCCTGGCAATTCGCTCTTCCGGAAACGGAAGAGGGCATGATTCAGGCCTTCCGCCGGCCGAAGAGTCCATTCGAATCGGGAAGATTCAAGTTAAATGGATTGGCACCGCAGTCTCGATACGAAGTCATTGACAGAGACACTGACAAGCCGAAGGTGTTCACCGGCCGTGAACTGATGGAAAAAGGATTATGGATCAAGATTCCTGACCAACCCGGCGCCGTGGTAATCACGTACATAAAAATAAAACGTTGATCTGCAAAAATATAACGAAAGGATTAAATGTCCATGAATTATACGTCTAAAATGCGGTTTAGCGATAATGTCGGAAATACCACGCCCTTATTGCCTTTCACCTGGGAAGTGACCAAACGGCCGTTATCCACATTGTGCAGAGATTTCGATTACCCAGTCCGACAGGTAGTCATTGATGGCGAAGTCTGGATGATTTTTGTCCCCGGCGGAAAGGCCTACGGGGGGATATGCCCGGTCTTGCGTTACAAGGGGCCGGATCTGGAACATCTGGAGCGCCAGTCCGATGGTGTGGCTGATTTGTCAGGCGCCTCCGGCCATCTGGGGTGCGGCATGTGGTGGGATGAACAGAATAGGACGTTATACGGTCTGATCCACAGCGAGTACGATAAAAACGATCAACAGGGCTGGTGCAGCAAGAAGACACGTCTTGCCACAAGCGGGGATCTGGGGCTGACATGGACCCTGAAGGGCGACATTCTGACGCGCGCGCTTCCGAACGTGCAGGATTATGCGGGCCCCTGCTTTGAGATTGGTCCCGCGGATTTCGATTTCTATGCCGATGTCAAGGGCGGGTATTTTTACGTGACTTCCTGGAATTCCTTCACCCCCAAGAATGGTAAATTGAACGGTTTTATGATATATAGCGAAGTTGCTCGTTGTGCCATAGCGGACAAGATGGCGCCCGGCAAGTGGTTCAAGTTCCGTGACGGCAGTTGGAGTGAACCCGGCCTTGCCGGAAAAGCGTCCCGGGTGGGATTTGCCTTGCGGGGCATCTACGGCAATACGATCTACAGCACGCACCTGAAAAAATATCTGCGCATCGGGATTCATATTGGCACCAAAACTGATCTCTCTCGTCCTGGCATCGGATTCGAGGACTGTTCGGTCTGTATTTCGGCGTGTACCGATCTGGCCAAACAGAATTGGTTGCCAATGGCGAAATTGTTCGACGAACCGGCAAACAAACTGCTGGGTTTCACTTTGAGCGATGACAAGGGGATCGATCCGGTCGCCTGTGGTCGGACACTGCGCGTTTTCAATTTTTGGTATGATGGAAGCAGGGTGCTGGATGTCGCCTTTAAGAAGGGGAATACGCCGTCCAAGTATTTTCCGCCATACGATTCATATTCCTATGAGCCGCATGCCGAATCCGGCGATAGTCTTGAGAGCCGGAAGACCCGGATCGTCGGATCGGCCGATCCAAGAATGCAATACGATGGTTCGGATTGGATCGTTGAAAAAAATGAACACTACTACGAGGAACAGGCCATGGTCGCCGCAAAAGCCGGTCAAAGCGTCCAATTTTTGTTCCAGGGTACTGCGATCTACTGGCGGGCCGTTGCCGACAGTGATGGCGGCAGGGCGGACGTGTACATTGACGGCGTGTTGCAGGAGACGGTGGACTGCTTTTTCCCGGAATGTGCGCTGCCGTACCAATTTGCGTTCATCAAGACCGGACTGGCTCCTCAGCGGAGTCATGTCATCAAAATTATCGTGCGTGGCGATAAAAATTCTTCCGGGACTAAAATACGGCATGTTGCGTTCGAATATGCCATGGACAATGCCGTCACGCAAGAGGTTGTCTAAAGACATGAACAACGTGATCATCAGGTACAAAATGTTGGGCGAATAATTCGAGGAAACAGCGACTGTGCCTTACAAAACGAAATTATTTAATGATGGAAGCCATGCTTGGAAGGGGAAAAGCATAAATCTACGTCCATATTGCAACATGGGGTTCAAAGAGAGGTACCCTCAAGACAATGAAGATGGGTGGACGGATTATCAGGGGCCTCTTATGGGTTTTGCTGGTCTGCCTGTTGGAAGACAGCAGTTTTGCGGAATCACGTTTGACATCATAGATCCTGAAAAAAACAACGGAAAATCTTTTCTTTTGGTTGGTGGGAGCTTGTTCGGAGGTCCGGCTCGGCAGGATTGTTTTCCATGTCAGATCGACATGGCTGTAAACGATCGCTATGCGATGCTGTATTTTCTGCACGGAGCGGGATGGGCGGCGCAAGAGCCCGTGGTATTCAGTTGGAGCGTCGTTTTCAGTTATATAGTCCGCTACACGGATGGATGCAACGTAGAGATGCCGGTAATACTGAATAAGAATATAACCAATTGGACAAGGGTCGTTGACTGGGGAAACCCGTATATTTTGCCCGGTGCCGAATTGGCTTGGACCGGCAAAACCGGTGCGGGAAAGGATACAGGACTGTGGATGTGTAAATGGGTTAATCCGTATCCGGAAAAGGAAATCGCGGGTATAAGTGTCTTCTCGCAAGGAATTTGTGCCGGCGGTATTGTGGCAATCAGCGGCGGAAAGGAAAAGGTATCCGAAGCTGAACTGAAACAGGCGCAACAGGCGCAATGCCAGTGGATTGAAGCGGAAGATTCCAAGGCGTGGAAACATCAGGGAACGTCTCTTCGTATGGAGAAGGGATGCTCCGGAATGTCTGCCGGAAGCGCCCAAGCAATTGTTATGAAAAGCCGCGTCGGAAGTTTCATGGAAACCAGGATGAAGTTGCCGGAAGCCGGAAATTACACTTTGAATGTGCGCACATGCGAAAACAATAATCCGTTTTGGGTAACAATCATGGATGACAATGGTACGGTCATAGCCGAAAAGAAAGCGCTTCCTTTGCCTGGAGTAACAAGTGCTTGGTGCTGGAGGGAGGTGGATTTCCGTGCTCCGACTGAATCCGTTTCGATACGTTTGTATCTGCCGCCGGCCGCGGAAAAGGACTGCATGGTGGATGCCGTTTGTATAGACCGTCCGATGGAGCGTTTCAGGAATGACGGCCTTCTGGAGGCATGCGGCGGGATGAGGGTTGAATCTTCTTCCGGCATAAAACGCAGCAATTGGAGGGCGAGAACAAGGATAAGCAAAGGGGACTACGCCGGTTTTTTGAAGAGATTCAATTTTGTCCATCATGATTTCCCAATGCGCCTCTTTCCCAGGGCAAAACGATGGTTCCCATTCTACATCGGGAACGGCGACCTTGGAATGCTTCTGGATCCGCTGGGATCGAATACGCTGAGCTTCAAATATTTTGCATATGCGCATGAATCGAGCAGTCTGGTGCGGCCGGTCCTTTCGGCAAACGACGCGTTTGTGTGCAAGGATAATTTTGAAAAAGGCTACAGGAAGGATGTTTGGTCCGGCGCGCCGGGAAGAAGGAGTTGCGTGCGAGGCTTGCAGGTTCAGGTGGATGCGGGGCCGGTGTTTGATGAAAACGACGATTTGCATGACAAAATAGACGAATATCGTCAGAAGATGGAATTGTGGGATGGAGTGTGCCGGACAAGGTTTGTTTACGGCAAAGCTTTTGAAATACAGGTGGATAGTTGGTTAAACTGGCGGGATACGAGGGTCGGCGTGATCCGGCACAGGATCATAAACAGAGGTTCCGGGAAACGTGAAATAAGCCTTCATAACAAACTTGTATGCAAATACTACGGCAAAGACATCGCCTTCAGAAAAAGAAACGGATTGCAATATGGGAAAGTGTCCACGCCGACTTGTAACATCGGATTGGCTTATGCCTGTGTCGGGGATAAGAATAAACTTTGCCCGGACGAGGAAAAGCTGGCGCTCGGCAAGGGAGAAAAAATCGAACGGATATTTTATTTCAGCCTGACAAGCGATGCCACACAAGGCGCATTGCCTGAAGATGCGATCAGGCATGCCGCTAAAGTTAAAAAAAGAGGTTATGCCGCCAGTTTCGATAAACACACGGAAGCTGTCCATGATTTCTGGAAGAAGTGGTGGATAATGGTACCGGACGAGAATATTGAGGATTTATATTATAAATCAATGTGGATTATCGCAGCCAGTGTTGGTAATTATTACCCCCCAAGTCCGACTTCCATCGCGAATCCTTCTTATTCAGGACTGGGATGCGGCGATTACGATATTCCCTGCCATATTTTGATGCAATCCGGGCATTTCGACAGGATAAGCAAAACCGAGGATTTTTTTGTGGACGCCCTGCCGAAGAACAGGAAAAAGGGATTTTGCTTTCCAAGCTGGCATAATTATTTTTCGGCATGGTCTTCTTGTCCGGTCGGTTTATCAGGGGGTTGGGTCCCTTGGATGTTCTATACTCATTATCGATTGACCGGCGACAAAGTGTTTTTGGAAAAAAAGGCTTATCCGCTTATGCGGACAGCCAGTATTTTTTTTGCGCACATCGCAGATAAAACGGCGGCAGGATATGAATTTTTGGGAGAAAAAGACAGCAAAGCCCGTGATTTTTATTCCCTCGACGAGACCGGTATGTGTGTGCAGTTTACCAAAAAGCCCGTGGATAATCCCGTTGATCTTGTAATTGCGGCAAAATGGACGTTGCAAACGACCGCCGATGTGGCCGATCTGCTTGGCGTGGACAAGAAAAAGACCGGCAAATGGCGCGAAGTCGCTTCTGGGCTGATCATGCCTCAAAACGATAAATATTATGTCGGGTTCAAGGGCGATGATATTGAGAAGAGAAAGAGAGTGCAGCATTATGCGGCATTTACGGGGGTTTATCCGCTGTCTTTGCTAGAAGATGAAAAGATTGAACGGATATGCCCGCTGGTTGTGGATAAAATGCAAAAAACAATTAAATTGCAGGCATGGAATAAAATCTGGCAACAGATTGTCAGGATGCGTTTGTCCCGAACTCTTGACGATTTAATCTACAATTCGTTTTACGGATGGAACTTTGGCTTGAGTGTCGACAGAGCCCAACTGGCCGAATATTGCTCAAACGATGGCTCTCCCCGACCGAATTTTTATTATCTGCAAATTCATGCCTCCGTGGTTGGAGGTGTCAACGAAATCATGCTTCAGAGTCACAATGGAATCATCAAGGTGTTTCCCTGTGTTCCGACGTGCTGGAAAAATGAAGACCTCGCCTTTTCCGGACTGCTGGCGGAAGGGGGATTCAGCGTTTCCGCAAGTTACGAAAAGGGCAAGGTTTCTAGTATTGAAATCGAATCTCTGGGCGGCGCGATCTGTCGCCTGGAATTGCCTCTGAAATGGCACCGCGTCACCATAAAGGATAAGAACAACAGGTCGGCTCCATATAAGATGGGAAAGACAAAGACCAGAATTGACGGCAAAGAAGAGTCGGTTGACCTTATTGAATTCAATACCGTTTCAGGACATAGATATATTTTGAAAGAAAATTAGACTGGTATTTCAAGTTTGGCATTTATTTAGAAACCAAAGGGGTGACCGTGAATACTATCAGGGAACTTTATTCCAAATTATATACCGAGAAGCTTTGTATTGATTGTAAAGAGCGCGAAGGAGGTATATCTCATTTTTGGAACGCCCTTGGATTCGACAATTTTCATGATATCGCAATGCCGGAATTGGGTCCGCTTTGGGATCATCTCGGTCAAACGAACATTTTCCGCTGGCTGCGCTGTCATGGCGTTTTTCGCGATAATGAATTGGATTCTCCCGACTGGAAGCGTTTTGCCGCCCAGAAATTCTGTCTTGACCGGATGCTCAAGAGCGGCATGAAACCCATTCTCGAACTCAGCCGCATCCCGCGTCCTTTTGCAAATCCGAACCATCCGCTGGGGTTTTGCGGAGATGAGCGCGGCTGGATGAGCTTTGTCTCGGAATTTGTCACTTTTCTTTTGAACACATACGGCAGGGACGAGGTTCAACGCTGGTATTTTGAGTTCTGGAACGAACCGGACCATAAATTCTGGGCCGGAGACCAGCCGCTTGAATGGCGCAGCCATTCCAACATGCAGATTATCGCCGACTATTGCCGGATGTATGACTGGACGGCCCATGCGGTAAGAAATGTCTGCCCCGCGCTACGGGTGGGAGGGCCGGCGGCGGCCGGCAATTCCATATTCATACGCGAATTTCTTTTGCATTGCCGAGAGGGCGCCAACGCCGCCACCGGCGGCCGGGGAGCGCCGCTGGATTTCTTTTCGTGCCATGTTTATTCCAACTCACCGGAACGTTTTCCATATATGGCGAACATTCTGGGGCGGCTGTTGGAAGTCCGTGATCGGGTTCCTCAATATTATGGCAAGGCGATCCCGATACTTCTAACGGAATGGGGGATTACCTGGGGCGGAGGATGGACATCGGAGGAATGTCCGGTGGAGCATCGCAATACGCTCTATTCAGCGGCGTTTACGCTGAAACTTGTCAAGGAATTGATCCGTTTTGATTTTGACGTGGCTTTGTTCTGGGGATTTTCCGAATGGACATGGAATCGCAACACGCGAACCGATTTTAACGGCCAGCGTGCCTTGTTCACTAATTCCCACCTGGAGCGGCCGGCGGTTGCGGCTTACCGGTTGCTCGACAAGCTGCAGGGAGAATCCTGCCGCGTTCATCGCATGACCGACACAAACAACGTTGATGCGCTTTGTTGCATGGCGGCGAAACGCCTTGATGTTGTCTTCTGGCACCATGATCCCGACCCCTTCGGCCGTGCTTATCCTTCAAAAACCGAGATCATCCTGGAACATGTGCCGGCAGGCAAAGCTATCCTCCGGCTTGAGGGGTGGACGCGCGAACATAATACCTATGCCGAATGGGTCCGCCTGGGCCGGCCCCGGCAGCCCTCCGAGGCGCAGCGCAGTCAAATCGAATCGTTTTCGCGGCCGAAGCTCTTGCGCGATGAACAGGTAGTTGTCGAAAGCGGCATGTTTGCGACCGGCGAATTCTTTATTCATCCTGACGAATGTTATCACCTGGAACTTCGCTGGGAATGAATTTTGAAATAAAAGAATCAGAGAAAGGAACGAAAAATGTTGAATTCATCCGCTTTCATAAAACGTCATCCGGCAAATCCGATATTGTCCGCTTCGGATATTCCATATCCGGCAACGCTGGTTTTTAACGCCGGGGTATGCAAATATCAGGGAAAATATGCGATGGCGTTTCGGAATGATTATGGCGGCCGGCCGGGGGATACCCATTTTGACGGCACGAATATCGGTGTTGCCTTTTCGGACGACGGCATTCGCTGGAAGGCGGAACCCAAGCCATGGATCGAATGGAAAACGGACGAGATTTCGCGCGCCTATGACCCGCGCCTTACGGTCGTCGCTGGGCGTTGCTATCTTTGTTTTGCGGTGGATACACGCCATGGAATTCGCGGCGGCATCGCTGTTACTGATGATTTTGACAAATGGGAAGTTTTGAGTCTGTCGGCGCCCGACAACCGGAACATGGTGTTGTTTCCTGAAAAATGCGCGGGGAAATTTGTGCGGTTGGAGCGGCCGTTTCCGATTTATGGCCGCGGAGTTCCGGAAAATTTCGACTTATGGTTTTCCGATTCTCCCGATTGTGCCTATTGGGGCAATACGCAACTGGTGCTTGGTTCTGAGCAGGTTCCCTGGGCGAACGCCAAGATAGGACCGGGTGCTCCGCCTGTAAAGACCGACAAGGGCTGGTTGACTCTTTTTCACGCCGTAACTATCGATACAGACAGGGAACTTCCGGCCTGGCACACGCGCTGGTTCAAGACATATACGATTGGCCTGATGCTTCTTGATTTGGAGAGGCCATGGGTTATAAAGGGAATGTATCGGGAACCGTTAATGGCGCCTGAAGAATTTTATGAGAAAGAGGGATTTCGCGGTCATGTTTTGTTCCCCGGAGGCATGGTCCTGGAGCCGGATGGGGAGATAAAAATTTATTATGGCGCGGCAGATACAGTTGAATGCCTGGCAACAGCGTATGTTGATGATTTGGTTGCGCTTTGTCGTCCGCTGGGGCAATTTGCATGAGACATATCGTGATGTACAAAACAGGAGGAGGAGGTTCATTATGCATCTGATGCTACAGATTGTCGTAAAATATGTTTCCCTTACAGTAGCCGCATTGTTTTGTCTTGCTGCCAGTGCCCAATTGCCTGAGGTTGGAAGCGAAGACGTGCTCTTGGATTTGAAATTCGACAGGGATATCGGCAAGGACAGGGCGGTAGGCGGTTACGTTTGCACTCCTGTCGGCGGAGTATCCTGGATCTCCGCCGGTCATGAGGGCGGTGCATTGGAGTTTAACGGAACCAACGGTTATATGGTAGTTTCCGGTCCTGAATTCAACATAAATGACGAGCATAGTTTTATGCTGGAGGCATGGATCAGGACGGAGAGCGACAAGCCGGGCGGCATTATGGCCGGGGATCAGGATGGATCGAGCGACCTGTGCCTGGTGGTTGGAAGTGATGGAATAGTTCGTTTTGAGACGTGGGACTATGGCGCCGGCGACAGTTTATATGGGAAGACACGCGTGAATGACGGTCGCTGGCACCATGTTGCGGCTGTGTTTGAAAAGGGGATCGGGAAGAAAATTTACGTGGATGGGATGCTAGAAAATTCGGACAAGGCCAGGTGCATTTGGGGAACCACATCAAGCTGGCGTATTGGGAAACATACGTCAATGAATCCGTTTTATTTCAAGGGATTGATTGACGGCGTTCGTATTTCGTTGTTGCGGTCCGCCGGCAACGTCGTGTCCGGAGGCAAAATTGTACTGGGGTCAAGATTTGAAGAGATACTGCTGGGGCCTTTGGTTGAGGCCAGGTCTGTGGGGCATTTGTCCGGGGCCACGTTACAGGAAAGAATGGCATGCTGGGAATTAACAGCCTATCTGGAACAGATAACCGGAAAATTTTTACCCACGTTGACGGTAACGAACGGAATTGTGGAGCGAGGAATGATCGCGGTTGGTCGACTGGCGGTGGAAGGGGGGATTATCAGTCAAGCGGAATTGGATAAGGTCAAGAGGGACGGTTACGTGGTCAAAGTGCAAAGAGGATGCGCGGGGATATGCGGATGGCGGGACCTGGGAACCTTGTACGGGACATATGCCTTCTTGGAACATGCCGGTGTGCATTTTTATGCTCCGGACTGCGAGGTCGTGCCCAAGCAGAACAGATTGCGTATCGATAAGTATGAAGTTCACCGGAGACCTTTTTATGAATTACGCAAGGCAGCATATAATGTCAAGTTGGGATATACGCCCTTGCATGATCTTGCAAATCCGGCCGCCATAGGAGAAATCGGCGGAGGCTGGTGTCATACGATTGATTATCTTGTGCCCTACAAATGTTATCATGCGGAACATCCTGAATATTTTGCGTTCCAAAAGGACGGACGCCGGATCGATAACCAATTGTGTCTTTCCAATCCCGGCATGCGCCGGATCGCAAAGGAGCGTTTGCTGTATTTGATGGAACGTGAAGATGACCGGATATATTTTGGCGTTGGTCAGGGCGATAATGAAGCCTGGTGCCAGTGTTATCAATGCCGGTCGTGTGATCCCGATCCGAGCGAAGACATGAACAAAAACGTGGGAAAGCGCCGGATGGCTGACCGGAACTTGAATTTTGTGAACGAACTGGCGCGCGCGGCGGCAAAGAAAGATCCGGACAAGCGTATTTTGACGCTGGCATACGTTGATACGCAGCGGCCACCGGTCAAGGAGGCTCCGGAACAAAACGTTCGGGTGATGTATTGTCCCTACTGGCCGCAGACGAAATGTCAAAGTCATGGACTGGACTGTGAGCGGAACAAGGAAAGTTTTGAGAATTTCAAGGGATGGCTGGCAAAATGTCCGCAAAACATGTATGTGTTCGATTATCCCTCCGGCTGCCGGCGTCCCTATGAGCCCTTCGGCAGTTTTTACGCGATGAAAGGGAAGATGGATTATTACGCGGCCCATGGAATCGGCGGGGTTGTCTTTTGCGGAAGACCAACTGATTTTGGGGCCATGTTCGATTTTGTTTTCAGCCGGCTGCTGTGGGATCCGCATGCCGATTTCGAAGCATTGATTGACGAATTCATGAATGCGTATTATGGTGCTGCGGCGGGACCTGTGCGGAAGTATTTCAATTACTTGCATGAGGTGATCGCGAGACGTCCTCTGCATCAGTATTGCGTGGAAGTTCAGTCGGAACTGGTGACGCCGGTAACGCCGGAGTATGCGGCCAGGGCCTACGGCTGGTTCACGGAGGCCGAGGCAGCGGCGAGAAACGACGAGACGCTGGGACGGAGGGTACGGAGTGAAAAATTTTGCGTGCTGGTTTCCGACCTGAACGAGTATAATCCCGTTAATGATACACTCTGGGGAAGTCGTGAAGATTTTGCCGGACGGCTGGCGGAATTTGTGCGGATAGCGAAGGAACTCAACGTGGTCGATTTAGGCCGGATGGATACCGATGACAAGCGCACGTCAGTGAGCGACTGGCTATATCGGGTGGCTCGAATCAAGATTACAAACAGTCCCTGGTATGCGGATCCGTTGATCGAGCGTTTTTCAGCGGACCCGCCTGGAGTTTTGGCGGAGGAAAATCAGAAAAACGCGAAGGACAATCAGAAGGAAATTCAAGGCGGCTGGCTTCTGGGATTGGATGGATTTCATGGTGGAAAGAGGAAGGAGAGTTATGGTCATCAATGCAAGCCGGCGCCTGTGATTTGGATTAATGGAAAAAACACAAGTCGGCCTGCCATGTGGGTTTCTTTGAATATCGACAAATTGCCGGCAGGCAAACCGTTTCTGGTGCTGGATGGGCTGGATGACGACAAACCCGGCGTAGTTCGCGTGCGGATCTCGGTCAACGGCAGGGAGATATTTGCCGGTCCGAATCCATTCAAGGAAAACGAATGGACGACAGAAGCGCTTCCGATCCCAGATGGAATCCTTCGTATAGGCGAGAACAAGATCGTATTCGCGTCTATGGATGACTCAAAAGGTAAACATCAAGGTTGGTTTATGCTCTCGGAATGCAAGGTTATATTCAGGTGAAGCAAGTTGCCGGTTGATGAGAACGGGGAATTGTTGACAATCGGGAATCAGAATTTTAATTTGTTTTATGAAAGGAAGGGCGCGATGGCGAAAATAATAGGAGGATAGGTTTATGGCAATTTTACGAATATATGCAGTGGGATTGATTGCGTGGATTGGCTTTTGTTTTCTGTGGATTGCCCGGCTCTCGGCCCGTGAGGTTTTTATTGTTCCCACGAATGCCTCGGCGGCAACTCCATACACCAATTGGGCCATGGCGGCGACAAATATTCAGAATGCGATTAATGCGGCCACGAACAACGACACGGTCTGGATTTCAAACGGGGTATATCAACTGACCAATCAGGTCACATTCTCATCCGCCAGTAATAACAATATGATTATTAAGAGCGTCAATGGGCCGGCAGTGACGGTTATTGATGCCAATAATTATTCAGGCAAACCGGTGACGAACCGATGTCTGGATATAGGGACGGCCAGCAACAATACGTTTAGCGGTTTGACGTTTGCCAACGGTCAATCAACGAGATCAGGAGCTGGAATAAGTTTTGCCCAGGCAACAACCATTACCAATTGTGTCTTTGTTTCAAATGTCTGCATCATATCATCATGGGTTACTGGCGGGGGATTAAACGGAACGAATGGAATCATCAAGAATTCGGCGTTTCATGACAATCAGGCTGAGAGAGGAGGCGGTTTATGCATGTGGGGCGCAACTTTTCTGATTTCCGACTGCACAATAAGCAATAATATTGCGAATCTGGCTGGCGGCGCAGGCATTTATGGCAATGGAATGATGCTGAATAGCATTGTTATCAGTAATCTAGCAATAGGAAGCCAGGGTGGAGGTTTGGGAATCTTTCAAAGTGCAGTCGTGTCAAACTGCGTAATTAGCGGGAATGTATGTACAAATACGGCAACATGGGAAAATGGTGCCGGCATCTATTTTGCGGCAGGAAATGCTACGGTTCAGAACTGCACCATAAGGGGTAATATCGGATATCGTGGTGGCGGTGTTTTTTATAATCAGTGCAGTAATTCCACCATACGGAATTGCCTGATCAGCGGTAACACCGCGAACCGTTACGGTGGCGGTATTTTTATATACGAAAATGTAGCGTATACTGGTCTTGTTGAATCATGCACCATTGTCGATAATACTTGCAGCAGTCAGGGGGGAGGCATTCAGATCGACTATAATACCACCAACCGTGTATATATTTTAAACACAATTATCTGGTCGAATATATCAATCGGCGGCTCATCTTATTCCAACCTTAACAGTACCGACACGAACGCGTTTGCCTATTGTTGTGCACCGGTTAATTTTTTCAGGCCAAATGCCGGCAACGTCACGAATTATCCGCAGTTTGTCGACTTTACCAACGGAAACTATCGATTAAATCAAAGCTCGCCCTGTGTCAATGCTGGAACAAACATGAATTGGATGTCCGGCGCGGTTGATCTTGATGGTCATTCGCGGATCGACCGTTTTTCAGGTGTGGTGGATATGGGCTGTTATGAATATCTTCCCGCTGGAACCGTGTATTCCGTACCGTAGGATTTCTGAAAGATGCGTCACAGATACGCGGTTATACACAGCGTCATAAATAACGCAGTATTTAAATCGTTTGTCATTCCGAACGAAGTGAGGAATCTCTGCCGTATGATAATCGCGATTGAGATCCTTCGCTTCGCTCAGGATGACAGAATGCTGCATTATTTATGTCGTCATGTATAACTTGGCCTGCAGATCGTTTTTACGGATGGCGCCGACAAGCTGTTTCTGAACGGTCTCATTTTTAAAGATACGCCTGGCGGATGTGGATCGGTTTCCGGCATAATGGAATGGGCGAGCCGGCAAAAGTTTTGGAAATTTGGTGCTTGGCTAAAGGCGCGGTCATCCGTATATTTCGCCCATGCCGTTTGCAAGGACCACGACAATCTGTTCCCTCTGGCTGGCGCTGGCAGTGATTCTAAAGGCTGCGCCGACCGTGATTTCCATAGACCCGGCTTTATACAACCCCAATTACCCGGATGCGGCCTGGAAAGAGGCGACCCGCATTATTTGCGCCATGACCAGGGCGGACTCGAATTTGGTTATAAGGTCATGGTCGGGCCTGCAGCTTCCCGGCGTCGGAGCGCGCACGGCTCTGATGATGGCCCTGGCCGGCAAAACCGCGCCAGACATACTGTTTTCGCACTTTCACGTCATTCGCAACGACATCAACCAGGGCTTTCTGTATCCGCTGAATGAATGGATCGGCGACGATCTGGACGGCAACGGACAGATAGACCCGGAAGAGGCCAAATGGGACGGCTGGAAAAACATTCCACCCTTGTGGCGGCAGGTGGCCACGGTCAAAGGCAAGGTCTACGGCCTGCCGATCATTCACGACGATATTACCGGCATAATCTACCGAATGGATCTGGTGCGCATGGCCGGCCTGGACGTGAACCGGCCGCCGCAAACCTGGGACGAGTTTATTTATTGGTGTCAAAAACTGACCGATCCGGCCAAGAAGATACCCGGCGCGGTTTTTCAACAGGGCCAGCGCGGCTTTGCCATACTGTCAAGCGGATATACCTGGCTGCCGTGGCTGGAATCTGCCGGCGGCCGGCCGGTTGTGCAAATCCGGGTCAGCCCCAAGACCGGCAAGGCCTACGAGTTCCCGGCCGAGGCCAGTTCGTTCCTGACGCCGGACGGCGAAAATCTGATGAAGGTCGAGCCGAAATGGCGCGCCAATTTCGCGTCCGAGGCAGGCATGGCGGCCGCCGATTTTTATTACCGGCTGAGATGGATGAAATGGATGATCGATCCCGAGACAAAGGAACCGGTTAATCTCTCCGAAGCCGACGTCGAAAACGGCCATGTCCTGGCCGGAAACCGCAAAATCACGGTCAAGCCCGAGGATGTGATCACGGGCGTGGCGCGGGGATCAACAGGCCAGCAGGGCACGGATGCCTTCGAAATGTTTCAACGCGGGGAAGTGGCCATGTACCACGGGGCTGTCCAGGATCTGTCAGTGGCAGGCAAAACGATCGGGATCGCGCCGGACTTGCTGGGCTGGTTCCCGTTCCCGGCCGGTCCGGGTCCGAACGGAAAACGGGTGGTCAACATATTCAACCATTACACGGGCATATGCGAAGACGCGCAAAACCGCCCCAAGGCCGAACGCGACCAGATATGGCGCGTGCTGAAGGTCCTGGCAGACAAACGGTTGAAGGACCAGGCCATCAGATATCAGGTCATATCCGGCAACGCGCGTTTTCTCGATCCGAACGAACTGAAGCGCCTGGGATTTGAAGAATATTTGAAGGACATACCCGCCGCGATAATGGAGAATTTCAAGGATATACGGGAAGGCAAAATTGCCTCATACACGGAGCCGTTCATGGGGTTCTGGATAACCATGGACGGCTGCTTGAACCGGGAAATGATCAGCCTGATCATTTCCGAGACAGGCGAAAATTTCGATTACCGCACGGCATTGAAAGAAGTGGAGCGCAAGGCGAATTCGGGCGTGATGTTCGGGTTCCCGCCGGAATTGCTGGACCGTTACCGTGTCCGGGCGCGGACTATATTCACCATGCTGGCGGCGGTCATGGTCATATTCATGTTTTTCATCATAAGGTCGTTCGTGGTCAAACGCGAAGCCGCCACAAAACAGGTCTATCACGGCTGGCTGCCGTGGGCCCTGCTGGCGCCGGCCTTGATCCTGATCGGCGTCTGGAGCTATTATCCTTTGATGCGCGGCATGGTGATGGCGTTTCAGGATTATAAGATAGTCGGCGGGGGCAAGCTTGTGGGATTGGATAATTTCATTGCCATGGCCCTGGACACGTCGTTTTGGGCGAGCCTGGGCCGGACAATGTATTTTGTGTCGTTAAACATGATCTTAACCTTCATGGCGCCGATCATTCTGGCGGTATTGCTGACGGAAGTGCCGCGCGGAAAGGTGTTTTATCGGACCTTGTTCTTTCTGCCGCAGGTCTCCAGCGGGCTGGTGATAGCGCTCCTGTGGAAGCTGATGTACGATCCGACCCCGAACGGTTTTCTGAACCAGCTGGTCGGATTTTTAAACAAGCTGCCGTTTGTCCACATCGAGCCTCAGACCTGGCTGATGAATCCGAAACTGGCCATGATCTGCTGCGTGATTCCGACGGTCTGGGCCAGCATGGGCATGGCGAGCCTGATCTATATCGCGGCCCTGAAGGCCGTGCCGGATGATATCTACGAGGCGGCGGACATGGACGGGGCCGGACTGCGGCACAAGCTGCGGCATATAACGTTCCCGACGCTGCTGCCCCTGATCATCATCAATTTCGTGGGGGCTTTTATCGCCACCTTCCAGAACATGGGCAACATCTTCCTCCTGACCTTCGGCGGGCCGGGCGAGGCGACCATGGTCATAGGCATGCGCATCTGGCTGGAGGCCTATAATTACCTGCGCTTCAGCATGGCCACCTCCATGGCCTGGGTGCTGGGCACCATGCTGATCGGCTTCACCTATCTGCAGATTCAAATGTTAAGAAAGGTGGAATTCAAGAAGGCGGAGTGGAAATAATGGCGATTATACCAAAAGTCGGACGCAGTTCATGGAAGATAAGGGTTGTGATCGGCCTGACCTATCTCGCCCTGAGCATACTGGGCCTGACCATGATCATTCCGTTCATGATGACCCTGAGCGGCTCCATGGCAAACGATTTTGACTATGAACGCTTCCGGCCGGTTCCGCGTTACCTCTGGTCCAAGCAGGACCGGTTTGTCAAGGGATTGGTTTTTTATTTCAAGGACGTGCGCCCGATGCGGCCCTACCTCGCCGGAATACCGGAGCATTGGACGCGCTGGCAGACCGGCGGCCGCGATCTGGAGACGGTCGACCGCATGGCCAAGGAATATTTGAGCGGTTATAAAAAGAACGAAAAACAATGGAACCTGATCGCGGCGGATTACGCCCGGTTCACGGACGAATATCCCCTGGAAGACGATATCTGCAGTTTTGTCGACCTGAACGGCGCCGCTTACCTGGAGCGCCTGTATTCCAAAAAATGTTCCGGGAGCCGCGCGGATGCCTTGAAATCGTTGAATGAGGCCTGGGGAACTTCATATGAATCCTTCTTTTATTTGTCCTTTGAAATCGAACGAAAAACGGAACTGAGCGGACTGCAAACGTGGTTCCCGGATATGACCGATCCCAAATATCTGGATTTCATGCGAATCAAGGCGGCATGCGCGGGCCATTACTTCACGCCCGGTATCGAAACAAAATGGCTGACATATCTCCGCAGGCACGGAATAAAATATAAGCAGGCGGACGATGTGTTCCCAATAACCGGCGCAAACCTCGCCGGTTCCGCCGATTCCGAAAAGATCGCGCAATTGTGGCGGGAATTCAAGGCCGAGCAAGCCCCGGCAGCCCCGGCCGTGCCCATGATGATCCGCCTCTGGTGGTATCGCTATCTGGAAAGCGAGGAGGTGCGGAATCTGGCCGGGTTGAACGGGCGCGAAAAATTCACGGTCGATGTTTACAATCGCATGGCCGGCACCCAATATCCGGACTTATTGACTACGCCGTGCCCGGTGCCGGCTGATTTCGGGAAAGACATCCAAAAGCTATGGCGGAGATTCGTGGAGACGCGCTATCCGGCGCGCTGGACCAGCCTCCGCGTAACGCCGGCGCTGGAGGAAAAATACCGCAATTTTCTAAGCGGGCGTTACAAGAATGTGGAATATTTAAACAAACTGGTCGAAGCGGACTATAAGACATGGAATGATATACCCTTGTACTCCGAAGCGCCGCGCAGTACCAACCAGAAAGGGATAAAGCAGGTCTGGGCTGATTTTGTGGTTTCACTGCCCTTTGAGGAAAGGATTCTGCATTCCGCGGAAACGGCGTACCAGAAGTATTTGCTGGAAAAATATCATGACCTGGCAACCATCAACCGGGAATACGGCTGGAATCTGGGGCGAATCGAGGAGGCTTTTCCGCGTTTTGACATAGCCTATACCGTGACCTTTGCGAAAAATGAATGGGCCCTGACCCGCGCGCCCATGGCGTTTAATTATGCGACCATCCTGGATTACCTGCTGAAAAATTCGCGGGCGATTCCGGTTACGCTGTTGCTGGTGGGACTGAGCATTTTATGCACCTTGACGATCAATCCCCTGGCTGCGTACGCGCTGTCGCGCTTCAACATGAAAGGCCAGGACAAGGTCATCGTGTACATGCTGGCCACCATCGCCTTCCCGGCCATGGTCAGCGCCATACCGGCCTATCTGCTGATGCGCGACCTGAATTTACTGAACACCTTTTTCGCCCTGGTCCTGCCCGGCGCGGCCAACGGCATGGCGATCTTCATCCTGAAGGGGTTTTTCGACAGTCTGCCGCCGGAACTGTACGAGGCCGCGACCATTGACGGCGCGCGGGAATGGCAGATCTTTCTGCTGGTGACCCTGCCGATGGTAAAACCCATCCTTGCGATCAACGCGCTGGCGGCGTTTGTGTCTGCGTACAACGGCTGGGAATGGGCCATCATCATCTGCCAGAACAAGCAGATGTGGACCATCGCGGTCTGGATGTATCAGGCGTCTCAGTGGTTCGCCGATTGGCCCTGGGTCGTGACGGCCGGGTTCGTGATCACCTCGATCCCCACCCTGGTGGTGTTTCTGTTCTGCCAGAAAATCATTCTCCGCGGCATAGTCATCCCGTCCATGAAATGAACACCTGCTCAGACAAGCCGGTCGATGTCCTGGCAAAACAAGGGGTTGTAATCCCGTCCCCTTCCTCTGTCTTTATCGATCCCTCCGTTGCTCCGGAAAACATCGCGCCCGGGACAGTGATCCATCCCTTCTGCCGCATTTCCGGAGAAAAAACCTCCATCGGCCCGAAATGCGTGCTGGGCGCCGAGGGACCGGTCACCATCGAAAACTGCCGGTTGGGCGCCGAAGTAAAATTAGGCGGCGGATATTTCTCCGAGGCGACTTTTCTGGACAACAGCGGCATGGGCGGCGGCGCTCACGTGCGGCCGGGAACGCTGCTGGAGGAATTTTCCAGCGGCGCGCATGCGGTCGGATTGAAACAGACCATCCTTTTCCCCTACGTCACCCTGGGCAGCCTGATCAATTTCTGCGACTGCCTGATGTCAGGCGGCACCGGACGCAAGAATCACAGCGAGGTTGGCTCCTCCTATATTCATTTCAACTTCACCCCCCATCAGGACAAGGCCACGCCTTCCCTGATCGGCGATGTTTCCCGGGGGGTGCTGCTCGACCAGCCGCCCATCTTTCTCGGAGGCCAGGGCGGCCTGGTGGGACCGGCAAGAATAGCCTTCGGCGCCATTATTCCGGCCGGCATGATCATCCGCAAGGATGTTTTGAACGCCGGACTGGCCGTTGGCGACGAAAAGATAAAAGCCGCCGGCGGCGGCACCGGCGCGTACCGCTCCATCGACAGGATCGTCAGAAACAATCTGATTTATATCGGCAATATTTACGCCCTGAAAATGTGGTATGGCCGGGTAAGATCGCAATTCATGGCCGTGGATAAATTCCAATCCGCCTGCCTGGCCGGAGGACGGGAACAGCTTGACACCATCCTGAATGAACGCATCAGCCGGCTGGAAGAACTGGCTAAAAAGATGCCTCTTTCCATGGAGTTGAATGAAAAATCAGGCAACGGAGAAGCCCCTTATCTTCAAAAACAAAAGGTCTTTGCCGAAGGATGGCAAAAAATGAAGGATGAAATTTATCTGCTCGCCGGATTCGAGGGCGACGCGGACAAAAGGGACGCTGTCCTGGCGGAACTGGCGGCAATATCTACCGGGAAAAAATATCTCGATGCCATGCCGGCGTTGACGCCAAAAGCCAAAGCTTGCGCTTCCGCCTGGCTGCAATCGATTGTTGACCGGACCACGGAAATCTGGAAAACTTAACAAAAGGAACAAAGCGGCAAAGGCACATAGTCAGATGATGATATCCTGAGTCCTGCTTTGTGCCTTCTGCCTATGTGCCTTTGTGCCTATATTTGGAAATATGGCAAAATTATTCGGAACCGACGGGGTGCGCGGGGTGGCCAATATCGAGCCCATGACGGCCGAGACGGCCCTGGCGATCGGCCGCGCAGCCGCGCATGTGTGCAAAAGGCATCAAAACCGCCACCGCATCGTCATCGGCAAGGATACGCGCGTCAGCGGTTACATGCTCGAAACCGCCCTCACCGCCGGCATCTGCTCCATGGGCGTGGACGTCCTGCTGGTGGGTCCTATGCCCACCCCCGGCATCGCCTTCATCACCCACAGCATGCGCGCCGACGCCGGACTGGTAATCTCCGCCTCGCACAACCCCTACCAGGACAACGGCATAAAGATATTTTCGCGCGACGGCTACAAAATTCCCGACGATGTCGAGGCTGAAATTGAAAGCCTGGTGACGACCGGAAAAATAAAGGACATTCGCCCCACCGCCGAGGCCATCGGCAAGGCGCACCGCATTGACGACGCCATCGGCCGCTATATTATTTTCTGCAAAAACACCTTTCCGGACGATTTGACGCTCGAGGGTCTGAAGGTGGTGCTGGACTGCGCCAATGGCGCAACCTACAAAGTCGCGCCCATAGTCTTTTCCGAACTCGGCGCCGAAGTCATCACCATCAACGACCACCCGAACGGCATGAACATCAACGACAACTGCGGCGCTCTTTATCCTGAAGGGCTCGCCAAAAAAGTCGTCGAAACCGGCGCAAATGCAGGCCTGGCATTTGACGGCGACGGCGACCGACTGGTGGCCGTTGACGAAAAGGGCAACTTTCTGACCGGCGACCACATCATGACCATCTGCGCAAAGGCGCTGAAAGAATGCGGTCTGCTGCGGAACAACCTTGTGGTTGCCACGCCCATGAGCAACTTCGGGTTCCGGCAGGCGCTGCAGCGCCTGGATATCCGGATCGCGGAAGCCGACGTGGGCGACCGTTATGTGCTCAAAATGATGCGGGAAAAGGGCGCCATTTTCGGAGGCGAGGATTCGGGCCACATTATTTTTCTGAACCACCATACCACGGGCGACGGCATCATCTCCGCCCTGCAACTGCTCGCCAACCTGCGCTCCGACGGCAGGAAATTATCCGAACTGCGCGGCCTGCTTCAACTCGCCCCGCAAAAAATGCTGAACGTCACCGTAAGCAAAAAGCCGCCCCTCGACGAAATCAAGCCATTGCAGGAAGCCGTCCGCGAAGCTGAGAGGGAACTGGCCGGCCAGGGCCGGGTCCTGGTGCGTTATTCCGGCACCCAGCCCATCTGCCGCGTAATGGTGGAAAGCATGGAGCAAACACTGACCGACCGCCTGGCCGCCTCCCTGGCAGAAATCGTGAAGACCGCCCTGACCTGACGGCATTCAAAGACGGCTCACCTCAGGTTCGCCCTCCATCAACGGCGATTCGGATTTCAGTTTTTCTTCGACTTTGCCAAGCGGCGTTGTTTGACGATTTCCTCGGCGAGGGCAAAGGGAACGGTCTCGTAACGCTCGAAATGCATGGTATAACCCGCCCTGCCCTGGCTGACGGTCCGCACCACGTTGGCGTAACCGAACATCTCGCTCAGGGGCGCCATCCCCTTGATTACACGGTTGATGCCCTGCATTTCCATGGAATCGATCCGGCCGCGGCGCTGGCAGATGCTGCCTGAGATGGGCCCCACAAAATCCTCGGGCGTGATCACCTCCAGGGACATGACCGGCTCGATCAATTCGGGCTGGCTCTTTAAAAACAGCTCGCAGAAACAGGCGCGGCCCGCTTCTTGAAACGCGAAATCATTCGAGTCCACCTCATGGTATGAGCCGTCGAACACGACCACGCGCATATCCACCACGGGAAAGCCGGCAAAAGGCCCTTTTTGCATGGCCTTGATCACCCCTTTTTCCACCGCGGGAATGTACTCGGCGGGAATGTGCCCGCTGCGCACCTCGTTGACAAATTCAAAGCCGGCTCCGGTGTCCATCGGTTCAAGACGCAGCCAGACGTGGCCGTACTGACCCCGGCCGCCGCTCTGTTTGACGTGCTTGTATTGCCCTTCCACCACCACCGTGCCGGTCTCGCGGAACGCCACTTCCGGCTTGCCGACCGCCACGACCACGCCATGTTCCCGCTTCAGACGCTCAACCAGCACTTCAAGGTGCAGTTCGCCCATGCCGGAAATCACGGTTTCCTTGGTTTCCTGGTCAAGTTTAACCAGGAAGGTCGGATCCTCATCCGAAAGACGGTGAAGCGCGGCGGATAATTTTTCACCCTCCAGCTTGCTTTGCGGTTTTACGCTGACCGACATTACGGGGGCCGGGAACTCTATGGCTTCGAGCAGAATGGGGTTGGATTCGTCGCAGAGCGTGTCGCCGGTGCGCGCCTCGCTGATTCCCACCACGGCGACGATATCCCCGGCAAAGGCGCAATCAATGCCCTCCTGCCGGTTGGCGTGCATGCGCAGGAGCCGGCCTGCGCGCTGCGTGCATTTCTGGGTGCTGTTCAGAATGGTGGCCCCGGATTTCAAAACACCGGAGTAAATCCTTATGTAGGCCAGTTTGCCGGCGTGCTTGTCAGAGGCGATTTTGAACACTACCGCGGAAAACGGCTCGTCATCTTTCGCGGCGCGCTGCGGAGCGGGCTTGCCTTCTCCAGAGTCTTCCCCCACGCCGGAGACCGGAGGCAAGTCCGCGGGCGAAGGCAGGAAAGAGACGATGCCGTCCAGCAAACGCTGGATGCCCTTGTTCTTGAAAGCCGAACCGCAGTAGACCGGTATGACGCGCCGGGCAATGGTGGCCTTGCGGATAATGGATAAAATCTCGTTCTCGGTCAGGTCGCCGGTGGACAGGAATTTTTCCAGCAAAACATCGTCCTGCTCGGCGCATTTTTCCACCAGATACGACCGCCATTTCTGGGCCTTGGCCATTTTTGCGGAGGGAATCTCGGTCTCGTGAAAAGTGCGGCCGCGGTCCTCGTCGGCGTAATACACGGCCTTCATTGTGACAAGGTCGATCACGCCCTCGAATTTTTCAGCCGTGCCCATGGGCACGACGATCGGCACGGCGTTCGCGCCGAGCACCTCCTGGATTTTCTTGAGCACCTTGAAAAAGTCGGCGCCTGTGCGGTCCATCTTGTTGACAAAGGCTATCTTGGGAACCCCGTATTTTTCGCTCTGCTTCCAGACCTGTTCGGACTGCGGCTGCACGCCGCCGACCGCGCAAAAAAGCGCCACGGCGCCGTCAAGCACCCTCAGGCTGCGCTCCACTTCAGCGGTAAAGTCGACGTGGCCGGGAGTGTCGATAAGGGTTATCTCGTGCTCTTTCCACGGCAGCGTCGTGGCCGCGGAGGTGATGGTGATGCCGCGCTCGCGCTCCTGGTCCATCCAGTCCATGACGGCCGTACCCTCGTGCACTTCGCCCACCTTGTGGGTTTTGCCGCAATAGAAAATGAGCCGTTCGCTGACGGTCGTTTTGCCGGCGTCGATGTGGGCCATGATGCCGACGTTTCTCACCCTGTTTATGTCTATGTTTCGTTTTTCCATGTTTCTTTTCCAAAAGCGGGAGAGAATGACAAAAAATCCCGCTGATGCAAGATTTTTCATGCATAAAAATCATTGACTTTCCCCATTATGATTGGGAGAATGAAAACATCCAATTTTGCTTAAAGGATCTGTGAAAAAGAAAAAACAAACCGCGCCAAGCGCGCGGCAAGCCGTTAAAATCCGGCAGGCTGGTTTCGGCGACGTGGCCGCCATTTATGCCCTGATCAAGGAACATCCAAGGGAAGTCATGCCGCGGGCCACGAGCGACATTATACAGAACATTGACCGCTTTCTCGTGGCGGAAATCAACGGCCGGATTGTGGGAACGGCCGCCTGGGCCATACTTCCGGAAATCGGCCGGGCCGCCCATCCTTCGGTCGAGATCAAATCCGTTACCGTCTCCAAGCATTTCCAGCGGCACGGCATCGGCACAATCCTGGTAAAGGCCATGATCGCCCACGTAAAAACATACCGGCCGGCCCAGATCGTGGTGCTTACCTTTTCCCCGGAGTATTTCCGCAAGTTCGGATTCCGCGAGGTGCCCAAGGAAACCCTGATGCACAAGCTTTATATCGGCTGCATCAACTGCACCAAATACGATTCACCCTTCACCTGCCCGGAAGTGGCCATGACGCTCATAGAAAGGCAGAAGGCGGAATTCAGAAAACGGAAACTCTGACAGAGATCCTTCGCTCCGCTCAGGATGACATCGTGTTATATTGATTGCAATTCGGTATCAAGTTTACGGCACTGCGCCGGCCTCCCGCAAAACCTGGGCAGCCTGCGGCTGTTCGGCTTCGATCGCCCAGGCCAGCGGCGTTTTCCCGGCCGCGTCAGCGGCATTGATGTCCGCGCCGGCCGCGACCAGAACCTTGATCACCGATACCTTTCCCTTTGCCGCGGCCATGTGCAGCGGCGTGATCCGGTTCTTGCCCTCCGTGACCATGTCGACGTCCGCGCCGTGCGCCAGCAAAAACCCGACCAAGTCCGCGTTACCCTCTTCGGCCGCCAGATGAATCGGCGCCAGGCGCAAGGCCCCGTATTTCCTGGCCAAAGCCGAGACCCTGGCGCCGTGGGCCACGAGCATTTCGGCGCAGGCAAGCCGGTTGAACACCGCCGCCTTGTGCAGGGGCGTTGTGCCGGCCGGATCGGCCGGATCGACTGCCGCTCCCTTTTCAAGGAGCCAGTAAACCAGATTGGTGCGGTCGGCGATGACCGCCCAATGCAGGGGAGTGAAACCGTTGTCCTCGTCGGCCTTATTGAGAAGGTCGGGATGGGCGATGAGCATTTCTCTGGCAAGATCCTCCTTGCCGTCGAGTATGGCGCGGGCCAGGCGTTCCACGCGCTGGCTGTAGTTGACCAGCTTGGGACCGAACATCAGCAAAAGACCTATCCCAAGAAACACATAAAATTCTTTGCGGGTAAAAATGGTCGAGAACATTATCCCCCCAGGCACAAAGCCAGATTCTGATGCTCTGGTTCTTTTACTTTGTGCCTTCTGCCTATGTGCCTCTGTGCCTGTTTTATTTTGGCGTTGCGGCCGGCAAAACTTTCAGGCGTTCCTCCGCTTTTTTGGCCCAGGAGAACTGTTTGTAGTTCTTCGTCAGCAATTCATATTGCTGGCGCGCCATGTCGTAATTATTCTGCATCTCATAAATCCGGCCCTTGTGCCAGAGCGCCTCGGAGACGAACTCCGGATAAGCCTCGAACAGGACGATGATCTTGCTGACGCTGGTGTCCGCCGCAGTGAATTTCTCCACGGCCTGCTGCTTTTTGCCCTCTTTCTCGAGCTTGTCGGCCAGGACCAATTGGCAGCGGACAATGCCCAGCATGGCGGCTATGCGTATTTCCGGAGTGCGCTCCTGTGTGGCAACCTCGGTGTACATGCGCTCGGCGGCCTCATAGTCCTTCCGCCTTTCGCGGATCTGGGCGATCTTGATCTTGCCCTGCTTGCCTTTTTCAAACCTGGGGTAGAGCTTGAGCACCTTGATGAATTCCTGTTCGGCTTCGGCATCCTTGCCCTCGCGGAAACTGATGTCCGCCATGCCGTAGGTGGCCGCGGCGAGGATTTCCTGGTCGGACGCAAATTCGGCCAAGACGCGCTGGTAAATTTCGGCGGCCTCCTTCAAGGCCGAAGCGTCCTTGCAGGCGTCGGCATAATCAAGCAGCATTTGCGCGGACAGGCGCACATTCGGATCAATCGCATAAGCTTTTTTGAATACCTCCAAGGCCTTGTTCTTCTCGGCATTTTTCATGAAAAACATGCCCTGGGCGAACATGATTTGGGCCTGCAGGGATGGATTGTCGTTATATTTGGCGGTTACCAGGCCGAAATACTGAGCCGCCTCCTCGGCGGTCATCATGCGGTAACGCACCAGATTAAAGATGGTGTCGGCTATGCCCGGTATGGCCGAGAGGGCCTGGTCAGCGTTCGGATAATTCTTAAGGAGCGCTTCGCAGGTCTCGGCGCTGTCCAGCAGGGTCTGCTTGTAGACCGCGCGCTCCCGGTCGGGCAGGATGGTGGGCTGGCCCATGCTCTGGGCCTTTTCATTCAAGGCCTGCGCGATCAGGAAGAGGGTTTCCGGCGCGCGGTCATTTTCCGGAGCGAGCTCAAAGGACTGCCAGAGGCAATTGACGGCCGTTTCGTAGTCCTTCAACTCCTCTTTAGCCACCCAGCCCAGGAAGAAAAACACCTCGGGCGCATATTCGCTCGCCGGATATTCGACCGTGAACCTTTCCAGGGCCTGCGACATGCGGACAAAATCCTTCTTTTCATAATACATGAATCCTATGCGGCGCAAAGACTGCACGGCAATATCCATGTTGTGAAAGTTGCGCACGACCTGCTCCAGGACCTCCACCGATTTGTCGAACTGACCGGCGTCGTTGAGCGCCAGGCTCAATTGAAACATCGCATACGGCCGCAATGAGCTGTTCGGATAGCGCGTAAGAAAATCCTCAAAAAGGGCGATCGCCTCCTTCGATTTTTTGAGCTGGATCAGGATGACCCCTTTTTGATAGACGGCCGCATCGATCTGTTCGAATGTGTCGGAGCCTTTCGGGAACTTATGCAGGAGTTCGTCAATTGTCTTCAATGCTTCGTCGGACTGGTTGGAGTTTCCAAGGCTGAGGGCCTTGAAATAAAGCAGGGTGGGCAGGTAGCGCCCGTTGGGGAACCGGTCCATGTAGGATTCCACGGTTTCGTGCAAGTTGTCGGGCTGATTCAGCTCATACTCGCACATCGCCTTCATGTAGAGCGCGTCCTCGACGCCCTTCCCGTTCGGAAAAGTATCGACGCTTTCCGCGAAATATTGCAGGGCCGTCACGGTATTTTTCTGGACATAAAAAAGCTGGCCGATGGAAAGCGCCGTGCGCTCGGATTCGGCCTGGTCGGCCCCGGCCTTGGACTTGAAATCCTCGAAATACTGGGCGGCCGTTTCCGGGTCCTTGAGGGCCAGCTCGCCGTTGATGATTAAAAATACGGCCTGGCCGTACTGCCGGCCCTGCGTGAATTTCAACAAATGCCGGCAAACGACAATGGCCTCCCGGTAACGGTTCATCCTGAAAAAGGCGTCGGCGATGCGAAAATAAGCGCTCAACATCGGGTCAGGAGACTCCTGGACGCCGGCATATTGTCCGTCGATGCGCCCCAATTCGGTTTTGACGGCCTTGACGTCGCCGCCCTTGGCCGCGGCGGCGGCCAACCTGGTCCGCATGGCGTCCCGCCTGGCTTTCAAATCCCTAAGCACCTCGTTTTTGGGGCGGACATTGCGATAATACCGGATGGCTTCCGGATACTGTTCCGCCTCGAACCAGGTGTCGGCCAGCGAATAATTGCTGTTGTTGGCCAGCGCGAGATTGACGTCGGTCTTGGAAATGCGGTCGAATATTTCGCGCGCCTTTTTAAGATAGGGCTGGGCTTCCGCCGCCTTGCCGCTTTTGATCTGCTGCAGGGCCTGCTGGCTGTAGACGCTGGCCATGAGGAACTGCGCGCTTATTCCGATCGGCATGTTGCCGTAACGGGAGATGATGAATTCCAGATCGGCACGCGCCTTGTCCCAGTCCTCGTTGAGGTAATAGGCAAAGGCCCGGCCGTACTGGGCGTAGGGGCCGTTGCCGCTGTTCGGATAAGTCTTCAGGAAATCGCTCAGCAGTTCGATGGCCCTGGCCAGATTTTTTTTGCGCTCCTTTTCCTGTCCCTTGCCGGTCTGGGTGTCGGCCAGGCGCGCGTAGCAATCGCCCAGAAATGAGGCGGACTGTTCCTTGATGTCCTTGCTGGGCGCCTTTACGCCGGAGAGCTCCTCGAAGAGAGGAATGGCCTTGTCGTATTTTGCGCGCTGATAATAACACCAGGCCAGGTCGAACTTGACGGCCATGATGTTTTCATAGGTCTGGCCGGTCTGAATTATTTTTTCGAATGTGGCGATGGCCTGGTCGTAAGCGCCCTTGTTCATGGCCTCCTCGCCGCGCATGGCCATTTCGTTCATATCGGCGGCCAGGGCCATGCCGCAGGCGGCCAGCAAGGCTCCGATCAAACTTGCCAACCTGAAATAATTTATCTTTGACATAAATATTCCTCTTTAGGAAATAACCGCAAATTAAAATTTTTAATATGACGATTCAATATACAATATGTCCCCGGTCCACCGCGAGTTTTTTTTAAAAAAAATTTGACACATTCTCCGAATCATTCTACTATATATCTACGGTTTTTCGTAACCAAAAACAAGGTGTTTGCCGATTCGCCGAACCGCATCATGAAAAAATTTCCAAGTCTCCTTTTAAGCTGGATTGTTTTTATCGCCTGTTGTTCCGCCCAGGACCTTATCAAGACCAAAAATCAGGAATACCGCGGCAAAATAAAATCTGCGGACGGCAAGAGCGTCATGATCGAAATTCCCGGTCAGGGCAGCATCGCCGTCTCCCGCTCGATCATACTCGACCTCAAGATGCAGCCGCCGCAAGGCATTCTGCAGGGCATTGCGGCCTATAAAAAGGGCAACTATAAACAGGCGCAGATCGACCTGGCAAAAATCATCACCCAATTTCCCGGCCTTGACACGGACTGGGCCGCCGAGGGCATCGACTGTTACGGCCGCTCCTGCCTGATGGCCGGCGATCTCGCCAACGCCGCCAAGGCATTCACGATTTTCCTCGACTCCTATGACAACGCCCATCCACTTGCCATGGACGCCGAGATCGGCCTGGCGGAAACCGACGCGGCCGGACAGAATTTCGAGAAAGCGCTGCCGAAGTTCCAGGAACTGGCCGCTGAATTTGAAAAGCAGGTAAAACCGCCCAATGAGCAAATTCCCTATGCGGCCGCGGCTTTCCTCGGCCTGGGCAAATGTCTCGAGGCGCAAAACGACCTCCAGGGCGCCCTGGACGCGTATTTGAAGGTCGCGGCCCTTTATCCGGCCGCGAATGCAATGCCGGAAACGCTCTACCGCCTCGCCGCGCTCTATGACCGCCAGGACAAGCCCAAAGATGCTTTCACATATCTGAAGGATTTGACAAGCCAATATCCGACCTCGTCTTACAGTCAGAAGGCGGCAGAGCTGAAGAAAAAAATCGAGCCGCTGCTGGCGGAAAAAAAGGCGAAAGCTCCGTCCGATGCCGAAAAATAAATCTGATTTCGAAACAAATAATCGATACAAGGGAGAAAAAATGAAGAATAATATCATGACAAAGGCCTCCGTCCTGGCGGTGGCGGCATTATTGATGCTGGGTGGCGGAGCGCTCTTCACGGCTGATCCTGGTTCAGGTGGCGATTTTATGATCTCAACCGCGCTGGCGCAGGCGCCGGCCGGGGGCGGAGGAGGCGAGGAACGGCAGGGACCTCCGGAAACGCTGGCCGATTACTTCCGGCTGGCCGGTATCACCAAATGGCCCCTGATCGCTGCAGCCGTCTGGGTCACCTCGCTTGTGATCGAGCTTCTCCTCCGCGGCCGCGTCAAGGCGTTGTGCCCGCCGAACGTCGTCTCGCAGTTGTCCTCAACTCTGGCGGTCAAGGATTACGTCAAGGCCTGGCAGATATGCATCGACAACCCCTCCCCCCTCTCACGGTCCATGGCCCCGGCCATCGAAAAAATCCCGGACGGATTTGAGGCCGCCTCGGACGCCGCCATGGATTACATGAATTTCCAGAACAACATCTTTAAAATCAAATGTTCGTATCTGAACCTGAACGCCACGGTCAACACGCTGCTCGGACTTTTCGGAACCATCACCGGCATGATCAGCGCCTTCAACAAGATGGCCTACAGCGGCGCCACGGGCGACCCGGCCAAACTGGCTGGAAGCATCGGCGAGGCGCTGGTCTGTACCTGGATAGGACTGGGCATCGCCATCTTTTCGCTCTACCTGTTTTACGTGTTCACCAACATAACCAAGGCGGCCATGTCCGGCATGCAACGGATCGTCACCAACCTGTTAAACGAGATTGATTTTGCCTCGGTCACGCCCGACATGGAAATCATCACTGCGGAAATGAAGGCCCGGGCCGCCGGCGGCAAGGGCGGAGCGGCGGCCGGCGCCGCGGCGCCGGCCAAGCCGGCCGGACGCGCGGCAGCGGCCGGCAAAACGGAAATGGCGCAATGCCCGCATTGTCAGAGCCAGGTACAGGCGGGAGCGGCCAAGTGCCCTAATTGCAACGCCGAATTGGAATGGGAGTAATTTGACGGCGCAGGGCGCCGCCAAATTATGATATGAAGAAAGTTGTAGGGCCGCCGCTTGGCGTGAGCCACTCACGGTGCGGCGTGCCGTTCTTTTCCGCATGACGATCGGACGGCCTCTGCAAGCAGAGGCCCTACATAAAAAGAAAATCATGGCCAGAGAGCATAAAGAATCATTCATGGACGAGGACGTGTTCGTGCCGATCAACCTCGGCCCCATGATCGACTGCGTCATGCTACTGCTGATGTATTACATCAACTGCAGTTCGCTGGAACTCAACCGCGTGAGCATGGGCGTGATTTTGCCGTACGCGCAGGCGGGGCTGAAGGAGGAGAATACCTCGGGCCGTTTTATCGTCAGCATCGAATGGAACGAGGCGCTTTATGAAGCCACCTACACGGCCAACGGCGTTAAGATAGCCGACCCGCGCGAAATGACGGATTTTATTCTACGCAGCAAAAAGATGCAGGGCAACCCGCAGGATTTCCGCGTCATCCTGAGGACCGACCGCCGGGTGCCTTATGAATTTACGCAGCAGGCCATGGCGGCCGTGGCCGAAGCGGACGTGGCCAACGTGCTTTTCGCCACCACGGAGAATAAAGAAGAGAAGTAGCGCGGACAAGAGGGACAAGATGGCAAAGAAACGCTTAAAAGACGAGCCGATGGAGGAGCTGGAAATCCAGATGGGGCCGATGATCGACTGCATGATGCTCCTGCTCATGTATTTCATCATCGCCGGCCAGATCAAGACCCAGGAAAAATATCTGGGGCTCCTTATTCCCGGCGGCGGCACGCCCACGGCCGGCATTCCCATGGAACTGGTGCTTGCCATCAATGAAACCGGCCAGGTGTACTGCAACGACCAGCCTTATGATACGCCGTCCGACAGCGAACTGCCCACGGTGCGCGGCCAGATCAAGAAATGCCTTGATCTTTTCGGGGAAAAACAGCCGGTCATCATTCATCCCCAGCCCAAGGTGCGCCAGCAGCGCATTGTCGACGTGCTGAACGCCTGCGCCGCGGTCGGGGTGAAGAATTTGTCGTTTAACGCAAACTAACAATGGCTTTCAAATTCGATTACGGTCAAAAACTGGACCAGTTGGAGGAGTTTGCCGAAACCCGGGCGACCGGCCGTTTCAGCGGGCTCTGGCTGGTGGTGCTGGCCATACTTCGTTCGCGTTACCTGTTGATTTCCCTCTGCTTTTATCTCGTCCTGCTGCTGATCCTCGGCGGCGTGGTGGTTTCACATTACGTGGTCACCAAAGGCACCTTCGAGGAAGGGCAGGTTCTTATGCTGCCCACCGGACCGCGTGGTCCGCCGCCCGGTCCGCGCCAGCCCTCTGCGGTCCAAAACGCGGCCAAGCAGACGCGCTCAGTCTCGGTTTCGGTCCAGTCCATGACCAAATCGGCGGCAAGAACAGCCGCAAACAGGTTCACCATTTCGGCGCCCTCCAGCTTTGTGCGCGTCCAGGCGCCGGTCATCGCTCCGCAGGTGCAAATCGCGGAAGTCAAGGTTGAAACGCAGATGGCGAAAAACATCGAGGCGGCCAATCTGGCCCGCCTGCAGGGCGTGCGCGACTTTCAAAGCGGCTGGAACGTGAGCATGGCCGGCGGCGGACGTTCCGGCGGAGGCGGCGGGGGGGGCGGAGGAGGCGGCGGCGGGGGCGGCGGACGCGCCGGAAAATACCACGGCATCCAGGCCGAATTCACCATCTTCCAGGCCAAATACCAGGACGGCGACTGGTATTGCAACGGCGGCAACGACACAAACTACTGGGCGCAAAGTTCGCTGAAAAATTTCATGATCCAGGTAAAACTGTGGTCGAAAGGCAGCATCAAGGCCAACATCGTTCCCAAAATACTCGATATCGGCACGGACGACATCTTTACGCTCAAGCCGCCCTTCCTCTATCTCACCGGGCACAAGGATTTTCATTTCCTTGACCGCGAAGTCGACAACCTGCGCAATTATCTGACGCTCGGCGGATGCATCTGGGCCGACAGCGCCCTGGCCGGCCGGCGCTCGCGCTTTGACATGGCTTTTCGCCGCGAAATAAAAAGGGTCATTCCAGACCGTGATTTTGAAATCGTCAAGCCGGATCATGAAATGTTCAACACCTGGTTCGCCAACGTGAACATACCGGACGGCATAAACTATTACCGCGAACCGCTGGAAACGATCAATATCGGCGACGAAATGGCCGTGCTTTACACGCTGAACGGCTACGGACATTTTTGGGAAACCAGGATCAATCGGGACAACAAAATCATCTGGGAGCGGGTAAATCTGGGCAGGCCGGGCGACCCGCGCTGGGTCTGGGTGCACGGCCAACATCTCAATCCGCCTCGCGAGGAAACCGGCGTGCTGTTCCGCAATATCAACGACTCCTCCGTGACCGAAGCCTACCGGTTCGGCATCAACGTGCTCGTGCACCTCTTGACCCGCTACGAGGATAAGTTGAAATTCCTGCCAAAGGAGCTGCCCAAAATAGACCCGACGCAGAAAAAGGCCCAGAAAAAGGAAGAAGCAGAGGAGCTTCTGCCCGAGGAAAAAATAGGCGAGCAAACAACCAAGACCAAGCCCGGACAGGTCCGTCCTGCCGTCTCCAAAACCAAGACCAAGGCCGGCGCAAAAGATAAAAACAAGGACAAAGGCAAGGACAAGGATAAAGACAAGGATAAAGATAAATAACCACATGAATCTCAGGGTGATACCATTATATATTCTCTTAGCCGTGGCCGCTTCGATTCCGCCTTGCGCTTTTTCCGCGTCATGGTATTTCACCAGAAAACCCGCCACCCCGCCGCCGTCGGCCGGAACCGAATATTTCACCGAGGAAAACAACGGCGAAGCCGCCGTGCCGCTCGGCAATTACTGGGACGGCGTGGACAGCGAGAACAACCTCCATGTCGGCGTAATGTCTTCCCGCATTCTCAACGACGTCGGACAGATCATCGAGACGCCCATGCCGTGTTATCCCAACTTCGTGGATATGAACGACGACGGCCTCAAGGACCTGGTGGTGGCCGACACGCAAGGGTTTGTCTGGATTTATCTCAATTCCGGCAAAAAAGGGGAACCGAAATTCACCACCGGCGCGTTCATGCCCACCTTTGCCGGTTGGGTCTCCAAAATTCACGTCTGCGACTGGGACGACGACGGCGACAAAGACATTGTCGTCGGCACCTTTTACGGCGACGTGGTCGTTCTGACAAATTACGGCAACCGGAAGGAGCCCCGTTTTACGCGCCGCATGGGCGTGCCGCGCTATTGCGACCCCGCCATTGTTCCCGAGGACCCGCAGGAAGCCCTTCCTCAGTTGATGATCGGCAAAAAAGCCATGATCAAGGGCAACTATCTCGCGCCCTGGATCTGCGACTGGAATAAGGACGGAAAACAGGACCTGATTCTAGGCGAGGGAACCTATTCGGCAAACAGCATCCGCCTTTTTCTCAACACCGGCTCGCGCAACAAGCCGGTCTTCAGCGAAGACCGCGAATTCTATCTCGCCTTCGGCGAAGGATTCGAGCAGCTCGTTCCCTCGGTGGTCGACTATAACGGAGACGGACTGGATGACCTGATCGTCGGCACGCGCACCGGCCAGATCAGGCTGCACAAAGGCACCAAAAAATCAACGGAAGGCAGCGACTTTGTGTCCGCCATGCAGGGCTCGCTTGCTCCGGCCATCCTGGAATTCGACGGCAATCTTAAAATAGCGGACAAGGAAATATTCTCCCCCATGTCCACGCCCTACCCCTGCGACTGGAACGAGGACGGCCTCTTCGATCTGCTGCTCGGCACGCCGAGCGGCAAAATGTACATTGCCGTCAACAAGGGCGCCAAAACCCAGCCCAGTTTCCCGACCGCTGACGCCATCAAAGGAATCGACCTTGAAAAAGACATGCTGGCGCCGGCCAACTGGATGGATGGGACCGCTTATATAGACCAACACAACTTCCTGGCCGGCTTTTGCAACGTGGCCTCCCTGTTGTCCTGCGAAAAAAGCGTTACCCTGGCCCCCGGCTCCATGCCGTTGATGCCGGTTTCAGGCAATTCTTTCCTGTATTACCGCTACGTCAAAAACTACACCGGCTGGATGAGAAACCAGCTCCATTATTGGGGCTCCATTCCGAACTTCACCGCAAAATTCGCGCGCGGCAGCCGCGTCATTCATCCGCCCGGCGTCTTTACCATGCGCCTCGGCAAAAAATATGAGTTCTCCTTCTCGTCCGTGCTGGAAGGCAAGCCGGCCATCTGGAAATTCTGGACCGAGGAGGAAACCACCTGGGCCACCGATACCGAGCCGGCCAAGCTGGAACTCCACGAAACCATGAACGTCATCGCCCCCTCGAAAGGCTGGGCCCAGCGCAAGTACACCTTCAAGTGCCCGAGCACCTTCCAGACGAACTGGAACTACCAGCTTATTTTCCGGATGCCGGAAGGCGAATGTAAATTCTGCCTGGACGGCCTGAGCCTGAAGGAGCTGGGAAAGTAAAAAACAGGGACAAAGGCACAGAGGCAGAAGGCACAAAGGGACAGAAAAAAAATTATCTCTTTTAGATTTTCGCGTCTTTCCTACTTTGTGCCTATGTGCCTTTGCCACTTTGCGCCTTTTTATCATGTCCAACGATTTTGTCCATCTCCACATTCACACCAGTTACAGCCTGCTGGACGGCGCCTGCCGCATTGATGCGCTCATGGAAGCCGCCAGGGCAAACGGCCAGAACGCCATGGCCATCACCGACCACGGCGTCATGTACGGCGTGATCGAGTTCTACAAGGCCGCCAGGGCAAACGGCATCAAACCCCTCATCGGCTGCGAGGCTTACATCGCCGAAGGCAGCCGCCTGGAGCGCAAATCAGAGGGAATCAAGACGGCCGCCTATCATCTCCTGCTCCTGGCCGAAGACCAGACCGGCTACGCCAACCTTACCAAGCTGGTCACTTCCGCGCACCTGGAGGGTTTTTATTACAAACCGCGCATCGATCTCGACATATTGGCGCAGAACAGCAAGGGGTTGATCGGACTTTCCGCCTGCCTGAAAGGCAGGGTGCCGGAACGCCTGCTGGCCGGAGATCCGGTTGCCGCGCGCAACGAGGCCGGCAAGCTTTCCGAGATCCTCGGTAAAAACAATTTTTTTCTGGAAATCCAGGAAAACGGTCTGGCCGACCAGCGCAAAGTCAACCACGGCCTGATCGAACTTGCGCGCGGATCCGGCCTGCCGCTGGTGGCCACCAACGACGTGCATTACCTTAAAAAGGAACATGCCGCCGCCCACGAAATCCTGCTCTGCCTGCAAACCGGCGCCGTCCTCTCCGACCCCAAACATATGCAATTCGGTTCGAACGAGTTTTATCTGAAGAGCGGCGCGGAAATGACGAAGGCCTTTCCGGATCAGCCCGAAGCCATCGCAAATACCCTTGAAATCGCGCGGCGCTGCAACGTGGAGTTCGACTTCAGCAAACAGCATTTCCCGGCCTTTGCCGTGCCGGAAGGCCTGACGCCGAAAGAATACTTGATAAAACTCTGCCATGAGGGCATCCGCAGACACTACGGCATCGCCGACCCAAAAGCTCCGCGCGGCGAGCAGGAACGGGAAATCATGAAGCGGCTCAATTACGAAATCGGCGTGATCGAGGAAACGAAATACACCGGCTATTTCCTCGTGGTCTGGGATTTTGTCCGCTTCGCGCGCGAGCATAAAATTCCGGTCGGGCCGGGCCGCGGGTCCGGCGCCGGCAGCCTGGTTTCCTATGCGCTCGGCATAACCAGCATCGATCCACTGCGCTATAATCTTATTTTCGAAAGATTCCTTAACCCGAAGCGCGTGTCGCCTCCGGATTTCGACATCGACTTCTGCCAGTTCCGGCGGCAGGAAGTAATCGATTACGTGCGGGAAAAATACGGACGCGCCAACGTGGCGCAGATCATCACCTTCGGCTCGCTCGGCGCCAAGACCGTGATCCGCGACGTGGGCCGCGTCCTGCAAATACCTCTGGCCGACTGCAACCGGCTGGCCAAAATGGTCCCCGAAGACCCTGATATGACCCTCGATACGGCCCGGAAAATCAACCCGGAATTCAAGAAGGCCTGCGAGGAAGACCCCAACGCGAAAAAAATAATGCAGCACGGTGTGCTCCTGGAGGGGTTGTTCCGCCACGCCGGCGTGCACGCGGCCGGAGTCGTGATCAGCGACCAGCCGCTGGAACGCATGATCCCGCTCTCGCGCGACAAGGAGGGCCAGGTCCTGACCCAGTTCAGCAAGGACCACGTGGAGGCGCTGGGATTGCTGAAAGCCGATTTTCTCGGCCTGACCACCCTGGATATCATAGATGAAACCGTCAAGCTCGTCGCCCAGATCAAAAGCATCACGCTCGACATGGAGGGCCTTCCCTTTGACGACCCCGAGACCTATGCGCTCTTCCAGCGCGGCGACACGGTCGGCGTTTTCCAGCTTGAAAGCCGGGGCATGCGCGACCTCGTGCGCCGCATCGGACTGAGCCGCATCGAGGACCTGATCGCCATGATCGCCCTCTACCGCCCCGGACCGATGAACATGCTCGACAAGTACGTTGAAAGCAAAACCGGCAAGTCAAAAATCACCTACGACGATCCCCGCCTTGAACCGATCCTGGCCGAAACCTACGGCATACTCCTTTACCAAGAGCAGGTCCAGCAGGCCGCGCACGTTCTGGCCGGGTTCAGTCTCGGCGACGGCGATATCCTGAGGCGCGCCATGGGCAAGAAAAAGCCGGAGGAAATGGAAAGGCAGCGCAAAAAATTCATCGAGGGTTGCCACAAGACCAGCGACATCCCGGCCAAAAAGGCGGAGAAAATTTTCGACAACATCGCCAAGTTCGCCGGCTACGGCTTCAACAAGTCGCACAGCACCGGCTACGCCGTGATCGCCTACCAGACGGCCTTTCTCAAGGCGCATTACCCGGAGGAATTCATGGCCGCCCTGCTCTCCAGCGAAATCAGCGGCAACACGAAAAAAATGCCGGTCTTCATCGCCGAAGCCCGCGCCATGGGTCTGGAAATCCTGCCGCCCGACATCAACCAGAGCGCGGTCCGTTTCATGCCCCTGAGCAAAGCCGTTCGTTTCGGCCTGGCCGGCATAAAAAACATAGGCGAGGCGGCCGCCGAGGCCATTGTTCGCGAACGGGCCGGCCAGGGGCCGTTTAAAAGCCTTTCTGATTTCTGCCTCAGAATGGACGCAAAATACGTCAACCGCAAGGTGCTGGAAACATTGATCCGCAGCGGCGCCTGCGATTGTTTTGGTGCGCATCGCGCCAGGCTCTTCGGCGCCATTGACAGCGTCCTGAGCCGCGCCGCTGCCGCGCAGCGCGACCGCCAGGCCGGCCAGGGCAGCCTGTTCGGGGACGCCGGCCCGGAAAACGCTACCGAACACCTGCCCGATTGCGAGCCCTGGCACGACAACGTCGTCTTCGCGGCCGAAAAGGAGTTGCTGGGCATTTATATGAGCGGCCACCCCCTCTCCCAGTACGAAACAATGCTGAAGCTTTATTGCCTCTCCACCCTGGCGGGGCTGGCCGACCTTGAAGACGGCGCCCTGACAAGGGTCGGCGGACTGATCGCCAAAGTCGAAAAACGGTCTTCCAGGGAAAACAAGATATATGCCCGCTTGCAGTTGGAAGATACCGCCGGCACGCTCGAGGCGGTCATCTTCCCGCAAACTTTGCCGGAATACGAAAAGGTTCTGATAGAAGGCTCGGCCGTGCTGGCCTGCGGCAGAATCTCGAAAAAAGAGGATCACCCTGAAATGATTTTACAGGAAGTCTATCCGCTCGAACAGGCCCCCCGGCTTTTTGCGGAACGCGTCAGCATTCATCTGCCGGCAACGGCCGTAAACGACGGTCTGCTGCAAAAGATCCGTGACCTCCTGAAGGCGCATCCCGGCAACATCCCCGTCTTTTTCTGCCTCCAGTTTCAAAAGGGCGAGGAAGTATTTATCGGCGCCGGCGCCGATTTTAAAACTACTCCCGACGAAGCCCTGGTGACCGGCCTTGAACATCTGATAGGCGAAAGCAGCGTTTACGTTGCGGTTTCCAGCAAGCCCTGCCGCAAAAACGGCTCAGGCGGCTGGAGGGGCAACGGTCAATGGCGGTGAAAAATTTCCTTGATTGTCGGCAAAGCATGACTGTATTATAAAAAGAAACCAACAACTGTCGTTCCAACGGAGGTATTTTCATGAAACGTCGTTTTCTGTTTCTTTCGTCAATGGCGGCCGGACTTTTTATATTTTCAAGTCCGGCAACGGCTGCGGCGGAACAGGACAAGGAAACCGTCCTGATTGTTCCGGCCCGGCCGCACGTCCTGCAACTGGCATTCGATCTGGCCGACATGCGCAATGTCACCGTGGTTTCGTTCCGGGTCCAGGCTTCGCCGAAGGCTACGCCGGGACAAGGCAAGGCCGATGTCCGGACGGCGCTCATCCACGTCTGGAACGGAACGGAATGGGCATACGTGGCTTTTAACGATTTCTGCAACATGCGGTTTCTCAACCGCAGTCCGGATGTTGCCGTGATTATCGGAGACGACCAGGTCGTGCCCAGGGGAATAATCAAGGGCCTGAACTGGCCGTGCAAGGCGGAAAGACTGCCGACGCTCAACACCGCCGACCTCATCAACGGATTGAACGCCTATTTCAACTTCAGTTCGCGCGAATGGAAACGCCTGGCAAAACGTTACGACCTGCAACTGGAAGACTTGAACGCCGAGCGCCGTTCTTATAATCCCTACGACGTTCCCCGCTCGCAAATGCCCCTGCCCGCAGAATTCAAGCGGGAAAAGGGCGAACTTCCCCCGGCCGTGCTTGAAAAATCCACGACCAACCAGACCGAAAAAGCGTCTGAAAAGCCGTGGATCAAATGAGCAAACCGCCCGCCAGAAGCGTACAGACAATTTGCTCATTTACAGAGCAAGTTCAGTAAGCGCCTTTTTGCGGACCTGCCAGTCCGGCATACAGCGGCCAAGCAACGAGTAAAACGCCTTGGAATGGTTATGATGCTTAAGATGGCAGAGCTCATGCATGATTACGTATTGAACGCAATGGACAGGCGCCTTTACGAGATTCACATTCAGCGTTATCAATCCCTTTGAACTGCAACTGCCCCAACGAACTTTCATTTGGCGAAAAACAACCCGCGGTGCCGGGACGCCATGCCTGGCGGCAGTGCATAAACATTCCGCAAGGTATCGCGTGAAAATCTCTTTCGCCCTGGCTGCATACCAGTCTTCGACCATACAGCGCGCCGGAATGCTGTTTTCCCTGTCGGGAATCTGTACGAACAGAAAACGCCCATGAAGTCGCGCCGGTTGTTTTTCTCCCTGGTTGATGCGCAATCTGTATTGCCTTCCCAAATAACAGAAAGTCTCTCCGTTTATATATTTTTTCGGCGCCGGCAGAGGGTGGTATGATTCCATCCTGTCGAGTGTCCGCGCAATCCAATAGGCTTTTTTGCGGACCACGGCCTTTATCTCATCATCGTTGGCCGAATTGGGTGCGCGCACGTTAACGGTTAAATCCGGGCGCACTCTGATGCGAAGCGTACGATGAAGGTCACGGTTCAGGCGATAAGCAATTCTCCGCGATCCGAACTCTAAAAACTGTTCAAGAGGTTTAGTCTTCATTGGCAATTGCCACTTCAATGCATCGGTCAATGATTGCATCGTGCCGGTCAAGCGGAATGGTCAATCCATATTTCTTTGCAACTTCAAATAGAACGTCGTCTATCTCGCCGCGCATTCGGTTGATGGCGTCCTGATTTGTCCGCCAATCCCGAATTTTTAGTTTGCCGATGCGTTCGACGATAAGAAGCGCAATATTCGCGCCCGGCTTGTGCGTTTTTTGCCCATATTCCGCCATACTTTCACGGACGCAGCCAAAGAAGCGGCGCGCCATGTCTTTTCCCTGAAGCTCCCGGGGCGTGTCGTCATCAGTATGCGTTATAACCTTTGTCGAAATATCCTTCACTTTCTCCAGGGCCTCCAAGGCGCGCAATCTCCCGGCATGGCACTGTTCGATGATCTCCTCAAGGAGCCTGGAGAACTTCTTGTAGAAGGCGGGGTCCTTGGCCATTTCCTGCTCGATCACGTGCCGGGTGGCGGATGCAATCATATCCGCCCTGGCCCCGGCGCTCTTATCCTGGTCTTCCAGAACTTGCTGGCGCTCTGTTGCGTCAAAGAGGTTGATCGGCCGGCAAAGCTGCTGAACTTCGCCGGCACCAACGTGCGTATCGAGCAACTTTTTGATCCGCGGCTCATATTCGGAGAAAGTGATGACCTCTTGATACCGTTGCGCGGCAGCCGCGCGGAGATTTTGAAATAATTTCAGGTCGGCCTTGTATTTCTTCAATGTTTTCTGCGGGGTCTGCTCCAGAAAGTTAGTTGAAGACAGCGCCAGCGCCAGGGTCCGCGCAAAGCGGCTGAAACGGTCGTAGAACTTATTCCGCAGGTTATCATCTCGCAGGTGTATCTCATATGCTTCCGGATCCCTGGAGAGCTTCACTTCTTCAAACAATTCCCACACGTTCGAATGCAATTGATGTAGTTCCGCCGCTTTATCGGCAATGTAAGCGACCGTCTCTTCAAGATCCTTCCGGTCGTAGTCGGCAAGTTGAGCGTAGAAATCAATCGCCTCGTCGAGTTCCTCGATAACTCCGCTGTAGTCGAGGATGAGACCGTATTCCTTGCCTGCGTAAAGCCGGTTGACCCGCGCAATGGCCTGAAGCAGGCTATGTTCCTTCATCTTCCGGGCCAGATACAGGACCGTATTGCAGGGAGCGTCAAAGCCGGTCAGCAACTTGTCCACAACAATGATGATTTCCGGCTCTTCGCCATGCTTGAAGGCATTGATCAACTGCCGGTTGTACTTCTGGTCCGAGCCGTAGCGATCCATCATCTCCTGCCAGAATGTTTTCACTTCCAGGGAAATTTCCGTTCCCTGATCTTCTCCTTCCGCCCTGTCCGGCGGCGAGATAAGGACTTCAGTGGTGACCTGACCAAACTCATCCATGAACTGCTTGTACTTGATGGCCGTCTTCTTGTCCGGCGCCACCAATTGCCCTTTCAGGCCGGTTCTCTGGTAGGTCATGACATAGTGGAGCCCAACGTCCCAGGCAATCATCCTGACTTTCTGCATTGCTTTGTTGAGTTGCCGCTCGGTGGAAAATTTCCGTTTGAGATCCGCCTGCTGGTTTTTGTTCAAACCCATCGTCAGCTTCTCAAACCACCCATCAACAGCATTTTCTTCGACCGGTTGCGGCACATGGCGGGCTTCATAGAGCAGAGGGACTACGGCCTTGTCTTCAACAGCTCGCGCAATCGTGTAGGCGGGCTTGAAGAGATCGCCGAACTGCGCAAAGGTGTTTCTCCTGGCCGATTTTGCCAGCGGCGTGCCGGTGAACGCGATGAAACAGGCGCCCTTCAATGCCAGTTTCATCTGGGCGTGTTGCTCGTTGTATTGGCTCCGGTGCCCCTCATCAACCAGGACAAAAGTATTCCGATCAGCCTCCCCGAGTTCTTTGCTGGATACTGCCGTTGTGAACTTATGGATAACGGTCGTGACCACATGTGTTTGCTGATCCTGCAGCAAAGATACAAGGTGCTTGCCTGTGCCGGCCTGCTCCGGTTCAAGCCCGCAGGCGCGGAAAGTGCCCCAGATCTGGTCATCGAGATCGACCCGGTCGGTAACGAGGATGATCTTTGGATTGCTTATTTCATGGTGCAGGGCCAATGACTTGGCGAGCATGACCATGGTCAACGATTTGCCGCTTCCCTGAGTGTGCCATACCACTCCGCCGGGGCGCTGTTCACCGGCCGGCGCGCTCAAAACACGCTCCAGGATGTCGCGCACGGCAAAGAATTGCTGGTAACGCGCGATCTTCTTCGTGCCATTGTCGAACAGGATAAATTTGTAGACCAGTTCCAGCAGGCGTTCAGGTCTGCAAAGCGCATAGAGCAGACGATCCTGTTCATAAACTTCCCGGCCCTGTTTGAGGACAGCGAGGAATTCTTCGCGAACATCAACAAAAGGATCGGAAACAAGACGATCAAGACTTTGTGGATCTATCGGTTTTTTCAACAATGGTCTGACGGACTCATCCAGACTGTTTTCCTTCCAGACTGTCCAGAACTGACGGGTTGTGCCTGTGGTTCCGTATTGCGCCTTGTCGCGCGCGAGGGCGAGGAGAACCTGAGCATATAGAAAAAGTTGCGGAATGCCGTTATTCTGCTGATAGTCCGCCAGTTGTTCGATCGCCAGATCAAGCGGCGGTTTCTTCTCTTGAGTATATGCCGACCGCTTGCACTCAATGACCACCAACGGGATACCGTTTACGAACAGAACGATGTCCGGGATGTAATGCTTCTCGTGTCCGATACGCTCAATTTTGTATTCCGCCGTGCAGTGGTAGGTATTGTTTTCCGGGTGCTTCCAGTCAATATACTCGATGCTAAAACTCTTGGTATCCCCCTCAATCGTTTGAGGCACGCTGGTCCCGAGACACAGGAGATCATAGGCTTGCTCATTCTGGTGGGTTGCCCCCGTGGCCCGGAATCTCTTGAGCGCCTGAGCGGCGTTCTGAATCGCATTCTCGGTAAAGCAGCGGTTTTGCCCCTTGAATTCATAACGGCAATGATTGCGAATGTGGTCGAGGAGGATGGGCTCAAGAATCGTTGCCCCGAGCCTGCCGCTCCGCATGGCAACGGTTTCCTCCGGCGGCAGATAACGCCAACCCATTTGCATCAACAGATGCAGCGCCGGAAGCTGGGACTGCGCCTTCTCAAGATAACTCGGCAGTTCGTGACGCTCAGTTCCGTATGGTGCCCGGTTTTCCATGGTTAAATTTTTGATCAGTTATGCAATGTTTAGCGTTGATCTCTTTATTTTGTTTTGTAATACTTATAACATTCTTGCGTTGGCTATTTTGTAAGGCGGAATAGATTAATAAGATATATATCCAGTATCTGCGCGGATATTCTTGGATCCTTTGAGGAAGATTTTGCATGGCGATGATAAACACTGCGATTGCGGTGCCGAAGTTCAAGTTTAGCGAACCGTGGCATAATTTGCCAGGACGCAAAGGCATTGCCACCGCAGAAGACCGTTTTACAATCGCTTTTATGAATGCATATTTGACGCAGGCCAAAATGATTCATTACAAGGCAAAACGAGACCACTTGGCCTTTGCAAGAGAGATTCCTGTGAATGGCTACGGCATAGCAGATCTTCTGGTCGTTGCCTGGCAGGCGCTGCCACACGAGATTTTTCCTGACGTGGATACCTTTGTCAAAGCGGCACGTCCATGCACGCGCGCTTTTGAATGCAAACTCACGAATTGGCACCGCGCTATGAGTCAGGCTGCCAGGTATCGGTTCTTCGCCCACCAGGCGTTTGTCATTCTGCCAGAAAAAACATGCGCGACTGCCTTGCGCTTTCTGGACACCTTTCGAAAAATTAGATTGGGGCTCTGGAGTTATTCGGTAGAAACCGGCCGAATCGTCGTTCATCACACGCCGCGTACAGTCGAACCAAAATCTAGGCGTTACTATCTTCATGCGATTAATTGCGTTGCTACCGCTTCTACACAAGCTCTGCCCATTGTTCGAAAAGGTTGATGCCAGCTTGCATTGCTTCCAGCCGTTCGAGATTTGGTTCCACGTCCTGAGTGAAACCAGCTTCTTGGATTTCCGACCAAAGCTCAACGGCCCTGTCGATGTGGTTTTTGAACCGTTTAATATCACCGCGTGTGTCGCCTGTACAATACTCTTGGCACAAGACGCCAAGCGCCGCCCACGACTGAAGCGCTTCCTCTGTGCGCGACGGTTCTTGCCCGTCATACGCGGCGTCCTGCGCCAACCCAGTCGCGATTTCCGGGACAACGGCCTTGAATGCGTCAAGATCCGTCTGTTTGATGTGCGAAAGCAGTGGCGTGCTGACGTAACGAACAAGCGGATATCTTCCTCCGCCAACCTCCCGTGAGTATTTGTTCATCGAGAATTGCCGCAAGCCCGAGAACCAACCGCTTGCACCGGCTTCCGCTCCACTAATGCCCAACAACGGACTAAGAAGATGACAGTAGCCGTTCAAAACCCGTGCGCCGTTTATGGACAGCACATAGTTGGTATACATCCAACCTGCAATGACCTGCGGATGACAGATATCGGAGCGAACTTGGCTCTCGGAGTCACGCGCCACGCTGCTTCCCACAAGAACATAGTATCCGTCAGGCGGATTCTCGATGGCCGTCAGGGCGTCAAGAATATCCCTGAACTCGCCATCGTTCATGATCGTATCACGGTCAATCGCCAGTGTGGCAAACACAGGCGCGGCGCCAATCTTAGAAGCCACAACTTTGGACTGAGCAAGGAAATTCAATGCAATGCCCGTGTCGATAGAATCGGCTTCCCGGATGTAGACATTGGGTGCAATCCACTCATCGAGGCCTAGTTTGGCCTGAGTTTGAAGTGATTGCTCAATGATTCCCGGGATCGCCGTACCGGATATAAGGGCTGCACGCCGCAGTGCTCGGAAATACTCCCATTGCTCAAGAGTCCCAAGATTCGGCTCTGCATGCCGCATGGACGCTGTCGCGAAGAACTCGGGATCCATCATGATGCAGACATCCGGACGACGCAACAGTTCGATCTGGTCGCGCATTTTATCTGGAGTGAGATACCGAGGGCTGAGGATTACACCCGATATGACACCCTCGCTCAAACCGCGGTCGAGTTTATCCTTCGGGCCAAAACCATATTGTGCCAGTATTTTCATGGTGCCACCTTTCTTAGTTCGTCTTCCACAAGTTCAATTCGCGCATAGCGTAAAGCGGGTGTCTTACGGATGCATCGGTCGATCATCGCGCAGAATTGCGGCGGCAGGTCGGCCCGGTGAGTTGCCAATGGCTGAGGAGTAGTGTTCATGATTCGGTAGACAGTTGCGTACTCATGCTCCGGCCGAGGCGCGAAAGGATGCGTTCTGCTGGCCAAAACGTAGATGGTCAGTCCCGCTGCATAAAGGTCACAGCGGAAATCCATGTTGTCCTTGTAGTCCGGTCTCAGGAGTTCTGGAGCCATATAGCGGGTCGTTCCTGGAGGGTGTCCCCCTTGCGTGAGTTGTGTCCCGTGTATTTTGTAGGCAATGCCGAGGTCGAGCATGACATACCTCCGATCAGGAAGTGCCGTGTCCATAATGTTGTCCGGCTTGATATCCCTGTGCAGGTAACCGATCTGCGCCAGGTCTCGTATCAGGCCGATCAACACCTTGAACAGGTCGTACAACCGTTCGAATGTAGGTAGAGGTTGCCGACCAATCCATTTCGCCAAAGGTTCGCCAGGAAGAAACTCCTCGCTATACACAAGATAGTCGTGCCCGTTGATTCGATGGGATTGCGCCGGGATAGTGCCGAGACGGACCAGGTTCGGGAAATTGCACTCACCTAGAGCTTTGATCTCGCGTTCCGCCCTGGCCACGAGCTGATCGCGCCACATAGCCTCCTCTTCATTAGAGGCATCTGGGATATAAACGGCCTTCAATGCCTCGTCTTTGCCTGCAGTGTTTCGCATCCGGTACACCGCTTTGAATCCTCCCTTATTGATGAGAATCGGTGCGGTTGGTAAGTTCATGGCCTCTTGAATTTGCACGTTCGTTGGAATTGGAAAATGCATCCTTGTTTTCCTTTCGACTTATTGTATGGTTTCCGTACCAAATATCAATCTTACTTCCCCCGTAAGTAATTTCTGCATCAGACCCCGTTTCTGCTTCTCCAAAGCCGCAAGTTTGGATTCAAGAACGGCAATTTCCTCGTCGGCGGTCTGAAGAACGGCTGCGATGATGCGTTGCTCGTCAAGATTGGGCAACTTGATTTCCAGGCTGAAAAAATCATCTGCATTTAGATTCAAAAGGCCGTTGTTACGAACTCCCGTGTTGACACACCTGTAGAGTTTTCTGTTATGCAGTCCAGCGATGAAGAATTGTTTGATGAAACCATCATGCGCAAATGCCGGATTCAGGCGAAAGGAATAGAACACATCAGGAACCAAGCCTTCGTTATATTCGTGCAATTGGTAAACGCAACCTTGTGGATATCGGTAGGAATTTCCTTTGTTGTATGAGAACTCCCCTCGTTTTAGAAGCACGTAGTTCTCTATGTGCTTGCCCGCAATGACGCGGCTAAACTTGTCAGCTTGTGAGACAAAACCCGTGCCAGCGGTGATGCTTAGGACAGGATAGTTCTCTGGATGTTCGGTTATGCTTGTGATGCGCTCGGTTATGACAGACAAACGCTTAGATGTCCATTTTCCTTTGAACCCCTTCAACCGCTTCTTTCCCGTCAGCAGTTTCTGCATGAGGGCTTTTTTGCGGCGATTGGCGGCGGCGATAAGTTGCCGGGTCTGTTCAATCGCCTCGTCCCAGGTTGACAGGATTTCGGTGATCTGCTTTTGCTCGGGGAGAGGGGGGAGAGGAATTATGTATTTTTGAATGAACTCTGCGGGTACGCGTTTCTGACCGGCGCTTCCAACCATGTTGGATACGCCAGACACCCGAAACCTATGGGTGCGAGTGTGATAAAAAATGAAATTGCGATCAATGTCTAACGGCCTGATCACGTGGAACTCGGTGCTGCCAAAACCGACGCCATTCACGAGCCCAACAGCCATTGCACCTTTATAGTTTTCGAAGCATGGGGTAATCTTCGCAACAAGGATGTCATTTTCAATGAAGGGAGTGAATCCATTGATACCATCCTTCACTTGCTTTACAGTTTGGTTCTGAATGACGCCACATTCGGACACATCAGCCATTCCAACAAAGCTGATACATGCTGGCAGTTTCATTGATCGCTTAGGATTCACAATAGACACTTCATCAAAACGGCTGGATTTCCACTCCTCTGGAATCCACCCCGCCTTGGTTTTCTTGTAACCGGGCCTGTTTTGATTACGGTCGGTCATAATCGCCTCTTATTAGTTTCCTGTTCTGCGGCTGTCTGAGATAATTATCGCCGGTGGTCACCTTTTTGCCGCTTTTGCGCTCAAGTTCCTTTCGCGCGTTGCCGGCGACGGTTCCGCCTTCAACGGCCGCCTGCTTGTTTTCGGTAAAGCCTTGCGCATCCCGGTTGACGGTAATTTCTTTGGTGGAAGCTTCGCTAAGCATGGAGAAGATAAGCTCCAGGTCGGTCATGTGGTCCCTGAGGTTTTCCCGTTTCAGACCCTTCAGGTTTTTATACTGCGAAGGCGTCAGGCCAAAGGTTGCCTTGGATATTTCCGCAGTAAGAATCTCGTATTCTCTTGGTTCCTTAACTTCCCGCTTTTTCCACTGGTCGGTCAATTCCTCGCGGATGGCGATGCCCCGCGCGCGTTTTTCAATCCATTCGTCGCTATAACCTTTTGCCTTGTATAATGCCCTTGTTCTTTTGGTCGCCAGCTCCGGGTCCTCTATTTCCTGCACCCGTTCATAACCCACCCGCGCCAGCCATCTCTTGAACGGCTCGGCTTTGGGCGAAGGGATGGACTGAATAATGCGGAATATCCCTTCTGTGTTGGCGCAATCAGTCTCGTATTTTTTTCCATCCGAAGACTCCATTTTCAGTTGTCGACAAATTGTCGATAACTCAATTCCATCCTCGGTTTTAACGCGAATTTTCATCTTAAACCAATAATCGCGCGGATTGACGCTGTCCGTTAAAGCCGCCACCACATCCACCACCGAAAACCACCATTCGTTATGAAGAATGATTTTTCTGATTTCTTTTTTCCTGAAAACGGCGATTCTGGTTGTGATCTTCCTGACATTATCACTGGTGGCAGTCGTTCGGAATTTCCTAATAGCTGAATCCTCCCTTGATTTTTCTCTGGAGAAGATGTTTTGTTCCGTGTATCTCATTTTTCCGCCTCCAGCTTGACATCCAGGGCTTTCAGGGCGCCTCTGGATGTCAGCGATTGAAGCTGGCGAATGGCGATTTCGTTGAGCCGAACAAGGCGGGCGGATTGAGCCAATCCCATCCGGATAAACTCGGCATTCATACCCTCGATGTTGGCCAGCACCAGCAACTGTTCAATCGCCGCGTAGTCGCGCATGTTGCCTTCCAGGCCGGGATTGGCCTCCCGCCATTGCTTCGCAGTCTGGCCGAAAAGCGCGACATTCAACACGTCCGCTTCATTGGCATAGGTGAAATTAATCTGTTCGGGAGTCAGGGCGGCGGGGATGAGGTGCGCCTTGATGGCATCGGTGTGAATGCGGTAGTTGAGTTTGGCGAGCGTGCGGTTCAGGTTCCAAGCCAGCGAAAGCCGGCGATTTTCATCCTCCTTGAGACGGCGGAACTCTTTTACCAGGTAAATCTTGAACTCGGGACTGATCCACATGCCGAACTCGAAAGCTATGTCAGGATGCGCATAGGTGCCGCCATACCGCCCGGGCATTGCCTTGAGGCCGATGGCGTTGGTTCTTTCGACCCACTCTTTCACGCTGATCTTGTAACTATTGAGACCCGCTTGGCTTTTAATTATGGCGAATTCGCCATAATTAAAAGCCGGGTTGAAAACGGACTCCCAGATGCCAAGAAATTCCACCGTGTTGCGGTTTCGGAGCCAATCCGAAATGAAGAACTCCCCGTCCTTCGCTTTGAGCATGTCTGTAAGCGAGATGTAATCGCCATCCTTGCCAGAGAGGATGCCGACGGCCGTGCCCCGGACTTCGATCGAGGTGCTATTGGTTTTCTTCATGGCTTTACTCCCGCTTTTCTCTGGAAGATTTTTATCACGGGTCATTTGCCGATCTCTAATTGTTTCAGATAACCGTTCATCTTTTTCCGCGTCTCCGCCAGTTTGCCTTCAATTTCCTCGATCTCCTTTTGAATCGCTTTTATGTCAATTTCCGGTTCCGGTTCGAACGTATCCACATAACGCGGAATGTTGAGATTGAACTCGTTTTCCTCGATCTCCACATACGCTGCGGAATGGGCGTATTTCTCCACATCTTTCCTTTTACGGAACGTGTTGACGATCCGGTCTATATCCTCCGGCCGCAGGCGGTTTTGATTTGTTCCCTGCTCAAAGTCCCGGCTGGCGTCAATAAACAACACGTTCCCCTTTTCGCCGGGTTTCCTGGATTTATCAAAGATCATCAACGCCGCCGGTATTCCCGTGCCATAAAAGAGATTGGCGGGCAATCCAATGACGGCATCCAACAGATTCTCCCTGATAACCGCCGCGCGGATGGCGCCCTCCTGTCCGCCGCGGAACAAAACGCCGTGCGGCACCACCACTCCAACCCGGCCTTTGCCTCCAACGGCGGTCGCCAGCATGTGGGAGATAAAGGCCCAGTCCCCTTTGCTTTTCGGAGGAATTCCGCGTTTAAAGCGATTATACCGGTCAGTGGCGGCAATTTCCTGGCCCCATTTGTCGAGACTGAATGGAGGATTGGCCACGACGATATCGAATTTCATCAGTGCGTCGCCTTCAACAAGCTGCGGATGCCGAATGGTATCCTCCCACTCGATACGAGCGGCATCAACCTCATGGAGAAACATGTTCATCTTGCAGAGCGCCCATGTGCTGCCGTTCATCTCCTGGCCATACAGGGAGAAATCACGCGAGCCGATCTGCTTTGATGTCCTGATCAACAATGAGCCCGAGCCGCAGGCGGGGTCGCAAATGCGGTCACCGGGCTTGGGCGCGACAAGACGCGCCAATGTTTCCGACACTTCCGCCGGGGTATAGAATTCGCCCGCCTTCTTTCCGGCCGTGGCGGCAAACCGCGCGATAAGATACTCATACACGTCCCCGATTATATCCATGTGCCCGACAGTCTCGGGACGCAAATCCAAGACAATGAGGTCGCTCAGCAGGTTTTTTAAGCGTGTGTTGCGCTGGCGAGCCTGGCCCAGATTTGCTTCGCTGTTGAAGTCAATGTTCCGAAAGACATTGTGGAGTTTCGCCTTATTGGCATCTTCAATGTGCTCCAACAAAACGTTGATGAGTTCACCAATGTTGGGCCGATCCCGCCTTTCATAGAGACTGTCGAAAGTCGCCGGGAAACGATCTTCAACTTTTCCCTTACCGTCCTTTAACACCACTTCAGGTATAATGAACCGTTCGCGGGAAAGCGCGCGCTCAATGCGGACCTTGTCGCCGCCATACTTCTTTTCATATTCTGCGGTCTTTGATTTCCTGATGTCGCTCAGGTACTTCACGAAGAGCATCGTGAGGATGTAGTCCTTGTATTGGGCCGGGTCTATGACGCCGCGGAAAGTATCGCATGCCTTCCAGACAACATCGTTTATCTCTCTTTTTTCATTGCCATTTACCATAGCATTCTCCTTCCGGTATTCTATGAAGGCACTGCGGCAGTCGGGCCCTTAAGGCACACGGCCTCAAGCAGCAATCTCCGCTTCTCATGCAATTGATGACATAGTTCTTCCTCTTCGGACAACAGGCGATCCAGTTCGACAATATTCTGCTGAAAATCTAAAGGAAGAACAGGGACTTCTATGTTCTCCAGCACAGCCCGGCTTACAACAGGTATATGCACGCTTCGGCCGCTATACTTGTGAAGATATTTTTTTACGACCGACTGGTTAAGGTACCACGCAAGAAACTCCGGCAGAAATTTTTTGATATCTGGTTTGAGCACAAAAAAATAACCGGCCGCTACAGTTGAAGGTGGCACCTCCCCCACTGGAAAGGCAAAATTTTTATGACCTTTTCCAAGAAATAAAACATTCCCTTTGTTCAGTATTTGACGTTCACAACTCGACCCGGGGTCAAAACGAATAACCCGCGTAAAATCAACATGGGTGCGACTTTCATTAAAATCCTTTAGTTGTAAAAGAGCATATGGGCCGTCCTCGGAAGGCACTATCTTCCCACGCGATAAATAACCAGGCCTTATTCCGGCAATTTTCGATAGTTTGTGAGTTTCCATTTATAACAATAAAACGCAGTAATTGAAATACTGAAAATAAAATATCATACAATCGGATGCTGTCAATATGAAAATTAACAGTTTCTTATATACTGCGTTTTATTCCATCCGACCTTCATCCGCAAAGCTGTAAAACCTGCCATCGCCGATGATGATGTGGTCAAGGAGGCGGATTTGCATCATTTTCCCGGCTTGGGACAGTTCCCTGGTGAAGGTTGTGTCTTCGGGACTGGGCTTGGGATCGCCGCTGGGATGGTTGTGCGCGCAGATGATGGAGGCGGCGAATTTCTGGAGGGCGGCATGAATGATTTCACGCACTATGGGCATGGCGCGGTCAACCGTGCCGCAGGCAGCGTCCATGATTTCAATGATCCCATTGCCGTTATCCAGGAAAATCACCTTGAAAACTTCGGTCTTCAGGTCGCGCAATTGCGGCATGACGATCTTCGCAATGTCTGCGGCCGATGAAATTTTTTCCCGTTTTTTGCCGGCCTCATCCTCGCGAAACCGCCTGCCTATCTCAAGCGCGGCCTTTATTTGCGCGATTTTTGCCGCCCCCAGGCCCTTGATTTGTCTCCATTCCCGGATATCGGTATGGCTCATGTTCCGGTAGGTGCCGAATTTATCAAGTATCTTTCTGGCTAAATCAATCGCGCTGGTACCTTTTACGCCGGTTCGCAATAAAATCGCCAGGAGTTCGGAGTCGCTCAAAGAGCGTTCGCCGTTCTTTAATAATTTTTCCCTGGGCCTGTCGGCCTGCGGCCAGTTCTTGATGTTTGCCGTCATTGTGGACAATATTCCTACGTCCGCACCTGGCCGGTTCCAAGGACTTCGTATTTGTAGGTGGTCAATTCCTCCAGGCCCATGGGGCCGCGGGCGTGGAGTTTGTCGGTGCTGATGCCGATTTCAGCGCCCAGGCCGAATTCGCCGCCGTCGGTGAAGCGGGTGGAGGCGTTCGCATAAACCACCGCCGAATCCACCTGCTCCAAAAACATCTTCCGGGCGCGCGCCGATTCGGTAATGATCGCGTCGGAATGATGCGAGCCGTAATGATTGATATGCTCGATGGCCGATTTCGCCGAAGGCACAACCTTTATTGCCAGGATCAAATCAAGATATTCGGCATACCAATCCTCCTCAATCGCCGGCTTGATTTTTTCCCCGGCAAAAATGCGGCTGGCTCCGTCGCCGCGCAGTTCAACTCCCTTGGCGTTCAACTTATCCGCCAGGAGGGGAATGAAGGAAAAAGCGAGCGCTTCGTGCACCAGCACTTTTTCAACCGCGTTGCACACCCCGGGCCGCTGGCATTTGGCGTTTTCAATAATGTTGAGCGCCATGTCAAGGTTCGCCTTTTCATCGACATAAATGTGGCACACACCCTTGTAGTGCTTGATCACCGGAACTTTTGCGTGCTCGACCACGGTCCGGATAAGCTGTTCTCCGCCGCGCGGCATCACAAGATCGATAATTCCCTCCAACTGCACAAGCTCGCGCACCGCTTCGCGGTCGGTTGTTGTGACAAGCTGGATTGCGTCCGGGGGCAAGCCTTTCAGGACGCCGCCCTCGTTCATTGCCTTTACAATCGCCTGATTGGAATTAAGCGCCTCCTTGCCTCCGCGCAGAATGACGGCGTTGGCCGTTTTGATACAAAGAAAAACGGCATCGGCGGTAACGTTCGGCCTTGATTCATAAATGATCGCGATGACGCCGATCGGCACTCTTACTTTCTTGATTACCAGTCCGTTCGGCCTGGTCCATTTGCGGATTGTTTTCCCGATATTATCCTTAAGGAGGGAAATTTCGCGCAGGCCCTTGAGCATGGCGTCAAGGCGCGCATCGGTCAGCGCAAGCCGGTCCAACATGGCAGCGGAGAGCCCGGCTTGTTTGCCGGCAAGCAAATCGCGCGCGTTGGCTTCCTTGATCGCGGCCCTTTGCGCATCAATGGCGTCGGCCATGGCGAGCAGAATATTCTGCCTTCTCAGGCCGTTTAACAGCGCCAGCCGCCTCGCAGCGGTCACGGCCTTGTTTCCGATTGCGACTATTTCATCATGCAAGGTCATTTGATTTCTCCCATCAAAACCAGATTGTCGCGGTGAATCAATTCATCCGCCTTTTTGCCGCCCAGGAGCCGAATAATTTCATCCGTGCGGCGTCCCTTGATTATTTCTATCTCGCGGCTGGAATATTCCGCCAAACCCCGGGCAACCAGCCGGCCGTCGAGCGACCTTATGTCCACCATGGCTCCGGCCGCGAATTCGCCTTCAACTTTTTTAACGCCGATCGGCAAAAGACTTTTGCCGCCGTGCTCAAGCGCGTTACGGGCGCCTTCATCGATGATCAATGCGCCTTTCGTTTTATGGAAAAAGGCGATCCAGCGTTTGCGGTCGCCCAGCGCGCCCAAACTGGTTTTTTTGGCGGGCACAATGAGCGTGCCGGTGTCGGCGCCGGAAATGATTTTTCCGATAATCCCCTCTGTGCGGCCGTCGGCGATGACCACAAAAGCGCCGGCCGTTTCCGCAGCCAGCCGGGCAAATTCAAGCTTGCTGGCCATTCCGCCGGTTGAAATATCGCCGCCCTTGCCGCGGGCAAGCTTGAACACGTCGCCGGACACTTCGCTCAAATAGCCGATGCGTTCCCTGCGTCCGTCCGGCAGGGGCTTGTAGAGACCATCGGTGGATGAGAGCATGATCAAAAGATCGGCCTTGATCAACTGCACCACCAGCGCGGCCAGCAGATCGTTGTCCCCAAACTTGATTTCATCCACCGCCACCACGTCGTTTTCATTGATGACCGGGATCACGCCCCTCTGCAACATGGTCAGAATGGTGTTTTTGGCGTTTACGTGCCGGGCGCGGTGCTTGAGATCGTCGTGCGTGAGCAGCACCTGGCCGATGATTTTTTTTTCAGCCGCAAAAAGCCGGTCGTATTCGTTCATCAGGCGGCTTTGGCCCACGGCCGCGGCCATCTGTAATTCCGGCAGATGGGCAGGCCGTTTTTTGATTCCCAGCGCCTGCATGCCCGTGCCGATGGCGCCGGAGGTGACGAAAACCACCTCGCGCTTTTGATTGGCCAGTTCGGCCATTTCGTGCGCCAGGGATTTAAGGCGTTGTGTTTCCGGCCTGCCGGAATTCTGCACGAGCACCTGGCTGCCGACCTTGATGACGATGCGTCTGGCCCTGCCAATGGCCATTCTTGCGCCTGCTTCGTCCGTTTGATGCGCCTTCATGAGCCGAACTTTAGCTCGAACCGCTTTTTTCGGCAATGAAAATAATCGGCCGGGAACGCCGTGGCGCGCGGATAATTCACCCTTCTTCGCCAGGAAGCCCTGTGGCCCCGCAACGCTGGGCGTAGCACTGCGGGCAGGTTGCCACAGGGAGGATCCTCCGTCGCCGCAGCGGCTATGGAGGACAAGATGGCGTCCTTGGCTTCCGTCTTCGCCAAGGCTACGCCGGACAAGTCGCAGGGTTCCGCAAAGATGCCCCGCGGCTTGCCGCGAGGTGCTTCACTTGCGCAACCTCAGATGGCTGCCGACGGTTATTATGAGTCCCAAGATAATCAAGAGGCTGCCGCCGATCATGAAGAGATTGATATGTTCCTTAAGAATCAGGACTGCGAAAAGACAGGCCAGCACCGGCTTTAGAAAAAACATCATGGAAGCCTGAAAAGCCGTGCAATGGCGCAGCCCGTAATAGTAAAGCCCATAGGCCAGGGTTGTGCCGGCAAGAACAACATAAAGCACCGGCCGCCATGTTGCCAGAAGACCGGAAATGCCGCAATACATGGAACTTGCCAAAGCAAAAGGAAATATCATAAGACTGCCGAACATGGCTGAAAATCCCATCAGAACAAACACGCCGTAACGGTTCACAAACCGGCGTGAAATACAGATGCTCAAAGCAAAAAAAAAGGCCGACGCGGCCATAATACCCAGCGCAGCCAGCGACTGCAGCGTGAACGCATCAGATTCCCACGCAAACAGGCCGACCCCGGCCAGGCCAAACGCCAAAGCCATCCATTTGGGAACACTCCACGGCTCATTATTGACAAACCTGGCCAGGACAATGACAAAGATCGGATTGGCGCTGAAAACGACCGCGCAGGAGGCGGCCTTTTCAAAAACAAGAATGGCCAGATGAAACAGCGAAAGCGAAACGGCTATGCCGATGAACCCGTTGAGGGCAAACAACCCGAAATCTTTCAACTCCAAATTGACGCCGCTTTTCAGAAAAGAAGGCAGCGTCAATGCCAGCAATATAATGCCGGTAATAAAAAACCGGACAAAGACCATTTGAAAAGGAAGCGCATTTTTGCCTATTATTTTGGTGGCGACCTCGACGGTGCTGAAAAGAGCCACGCCTCCCAGCAAAGCCAGCAAGCCTCCGGTCTTGAGATTAACGGTCGGGAAAACTTTTCTCATATGGACGATCGAAGAAATCACGGCAGAGAGCGAGAGTGCATAGTGACGCGGCACATGAAAAACTTCACTTTGAAAAATCACGTTGCGAAAGGATGTTTTTAAAATCATCGAAAGACTTGCCGGGCACAAGCGCAAATGAAGAGACTAAGGCGGATCCCTCCTCCAAGGCGCCGATCATTTCAGCCCAGTAGACAAACCGGTCTTCCCTGATCCCAAAACCGCCGTGCTCGCTGATTGCCCCCTGGATAATTATGCCAAGGGTTTCGTCGGAATTATTTCCGCGCAACAGATAAACCCATCGGTCCTTCCGGCTTGTCCCTATGGTCGACCAGCCGGTCTTGCTCGCCATACCCAATGTGTAATCAGTCCCCGTGGTTGCAGGCATTTCGCGTTTCTGCATGTTCTGGCCGATATATCCGTCGAATTTCCGATTGTCGAACCATTCAAAACTGACCTCTCCCTGCGGTGATGATCCAGCGTTTTTTAATGATGCCTTGACAAACAGGATCGGCAGCCCCTTTTCCACGGACAAACTCAACTCCAGCTTGAAATTTTCCTCCTCCTGAAAGACAAGTTCCACCGTTTTCCGGCCGCCCTCTTCCTTTGCCGGCCGGGACTCTTTCAGGGAAACGCCTTTCAGGAAAACCGTTTTCTTGTCGGCTTTATAACGATAAACCGGTGTTATCCCGCCTTTCCCGTCAATTTTGATACACTCCTCAGAATCGTTTTTGGAAATGGTAAAAGTCTTTCCGCCGGCTTTAAGGATAATTTCCTGCTGGGTCGCGGTTGCCGAAAATTCATCTCCGGCAACCGAAGTCAACCCGTTCGCAAAAAGCGGACATATTGCAATAAAATAGAACAACGTTTTCATGTTATATTGCTCATTTTTTGAACAGAAGTTCTCCGGTGCTCAGAGCATGATTTCCGCCCATTGTTTTATGCCAGGTCATCTGGCAATCACAAATACCTTCTTCATCAAAATCATTTACTCCCACGTCAAACGCTATTCTATCCCCTTCCCCGGCTCCATCAAGCATTATTTCCCCAAAGCGGGCTATGCCCGCAACCCAATGTTATTAATGCTTCCTTCCCAATGTGGTGCGAATTTGGTTCGAAAAAGGCGGCGGCGATCTTGTGCCGCCTGCGGGTTTCCCGCGTTTGCGCATA